>Ga0209517_10003071_pt1 | contig 22927 bp, 16 predicted proteins | sample PeaSoiMetSII2010_FD_187695 | JGI IMG/M metagenome (GOLD analysis project Ga0209517, IMG submission 187695) | Peat soil microbial communities from Weissenstadt, Germany - SII-2010 (SPAdes) (version 2) | ecosystem: Environmental > Terrestrial > Soil > Wetlands > Peat | place: Germany...
CAGCGCCACGGCTTTTGCGTCCCTCGCCTGCCCCGCCTGCGACCACGCATTGCTCCAGGCGTCCATCGCCAGCGAGTAATGGGCAGTGTTGTAGTATTCAAACCCCAGATCCGTAAGCAAAGCGGCAGCCCAGGATGACTGCGGATGCTGCTGCAAGAAGTCGGTGAGCGCCGAGAAATCATTCGGGCCCGACCGCTTGCTATAGCCCACCAAGGCAGCGGCCAACTCCGCGTTCTCAGCGCCAGAGGGTTCGGCCCCCACAACCACCAGCGGCTCGGCGAAGATATGCGCCCGGAAAATCTCTTCTGATGTCGGGGTCGCGGAAAGGGACAACCCGGGCTTGGGCGGCTCAACCTTGGGAACGGTTCGGTTTGGTATGGCCGTGGCTTCGGCCGCCGAATCCAGGACGAAACATAGCCATAATGCCAAAACGCCCATTGTGACAGGGATCCTGGTCACAACGAGTTCGCTGCGCGTGGTCGTAGCCATAGTGGTCTGTCTGTTTCTTCTCCATTTGGAAGGAAACGTTACAGAAAAAAGTGGGATTCGAGGCCGGGACCTAAATCCTGCCTCACAGCGCCTCTGGCCAGGACAGGCCCAAGGCCTGCAGTTGCCGTCGCACCTCAAAAAGGTCCCAGAGCTCGAGGCGTTGTGCGTCTGAGGAGACCGCCAGGTACCGCCCATCGGGGCTCAGCGCCAGGGGAAGCGTCCCGCGGGGCAATGGAAGCAGGAGTTCCAGGGTAGCCGCCGAATACAGACCGGCGGTCCGGTAACTCCTGGAAAGCCAGAGGCCGTTGGCCCTCGGGGTATAAAGCAAATTCACAGCATTGGTCAGGAGCCTTGTCCGCTGCCAGGTTGTGGTGCTCCAAAACTCGAATTCGCTGGCCGTAACTACGGCTACCTCGGAGCCGAGGGGGGAGAATTGCACGCGCAAAATGTTGGCTCGATTGGTAAGATTGGCCGCGAGAGACAACTCGGGTAAGCGATAGATGTGCGCGACCCTCGAATAAGGAGTGAAAATTCCCATCCAACGGCCATCCGGTGAAGAGCTGCTGACCCCTTGGGCAGTCGGCGTCCATTGGGTTTGCCCGGAGGTGGTGTCGATTAAGCCCGAGCCCAGCGAGGAGGACATCAAGACTCCATCGGGTGCCTGGCAAAACGAAACGAACCCACTGGGTTGTGGAATCTGGAGCTCTTGAAGCATTGGTGGGCTGTCCGCCCGTCCGCCATCCAGGATGCGCCAGCCATGGTATTCGTCATCAGAGCAGCCGAAAAGTTCGTTCTGAGCGGAAAAAAAGAGCCGGTCGTCGGCCCCTTGGGCGGTCAATGCCGCCGGCCCGGTAGAATGGAGATTCCATACGCCGAGCCGTTCAAAGCCGGCCACCGCGAGCCAATGTCCGTCCGGCGAGAACGCGGCATGACGGACGTTGCTGCCCAAGGGTTCCGGGAGTTGGCGGTGGGCGGCCGGGCGTTCGAAGGCGTGGAGCTGCCAGGATGATTCTCCCGCGAGGGCGCATTCGGCCCCATCGTTGCGAAATTGAATGTTGAAGCTGTCCAACGGAATGATGAAACTGCTCTGCAAAGAGAGCATGTCCCAGCAAATCAGCACGCGTTCCCACCCGCCGGTGAACAGGTAATTGCCATCCGGGCTGAAGGTGGCGGTAGCGGCCTGCGCTTCGTGATGCCCAATCGTGCGCCTCTCTCCATTCGCCGCATCCACGAGAGTCACCGAGCCGCCGAAATCAGTGACGGCGAGCCAGCGCCCGCTCGGCTGCCAGGCAAGTGCGCTGACTTCCGACGGGACCTTGGCCGAAACCAACGTAGAGCCGTCGCTGCTTCGATGAACAGAAACTATCGATAGGGAACCATCGAAGCTGCTTTCGGCGAATTGTTCACCCTCGGTGCTGAAGGCCAGTTGATGAGCATCCCCTTCGAAGTTCGTTGCCGCCGCCCAATTAGTCTGCAGGAAAGAGGCCACTGGCTTTTGCTTTTCGAGGTCCCAGAAAGTAATGCCGTCGCGCTGTGTGGCGAGGACCTGGGTGGAATGCGGACGAAAGACGACTCGGGGTGCGGCGGAAGGAGTGGTGAGAACACAATGCCAGGTTTTGGTATCCCAAACCTCCAACCACCAGGGCAGAGGTCCCAAAGCAGTTCGGCGGGTGAAGGCAAGATATGTTCCGTCGGGGCTCCACCTCACATGGTCGGCGTTTCCCGCGTTGGTCGGGGCCAGGGTCGCCAGCAGTGTCTGTTCCGCGGCCGAGCGAATTTCCACGGGTCCCTCCCGAAGGCATTCAGCTACCTGGTTGAAAGATGGGTTCAGCACCACTGCGTCAGGCGAGGCTTCGTGCGGGCTTTCCACCTCACGCTCAAAGCGCAAGTCCGGCAATCTTAGTGCCCCTAAGGCTGCCTGTCTTAATTCGGGGCTGTTGGTAATGGTCGCAGCCTGGCGCAGCGCATCCAGAGCCCGGACGCGATGACCCACTTCTCCGCTAAAAGCGGCGGCCCGGCCTTCATCGAGCAGCGCGTGGTAGAGCTGTTGTCTAGTTCGGCGTTCCGCATCTTGCGCCTGCCAGCGTCCGCGATCGATCCGCACGAACGCGACGGGCGTCCCCACAGCAATAATCGTGAGCAAAACCGCCGCACAGCCTATCGCAAAAGCCAGCCTCGGCGTTCGGCGGCACCAGCGGTACAACTTTGTGGCCGGACTTACAGGCCGGGCATGAATGGGTTCGCCGTTCAGAAACCGTTGCAGTTCGTCCGCCAGAACTTGAGCCGACCGGCAGCGGCGGTTTGGGTCCTTTTCCAAACACTGCAAGCAAATGGTAGCCAGGTCTCGAGGAATACCAGGATTCAAAAGCCGGGGCGAAACCGGATCGTTCTCAATCACTTGTCGTAGTGTTTGAGTCAGGCTATCCGCGAGAAACGGAGGCCGGCCAGTAAGCAGATGGTACAGGATTGCCCCCAAAGAAAAAATATCACTCGCTTCGGCCACGGGTCCCCGTTTGGGGTCCGCCTGCTCGGGAGACATATAATTGGGCGTGCCCAGGACCTGCCCGGCCAAGGTCAGGTCCCCGCCCCCCGCAATTTGTTTGGCCAGACCAAAATCCGTGACATGGGGCACCCCGGTGGAATCCACAATTATGTTTGAAGGTTTCAAGTCACGATGGAGCACGTTCTGTTGATGCGCAAAATGGACGGCCTCGGCCGTGGCCTTGAGCAGGCGGGATGCATCGCGCGAGCTGAATTGCTTCTCGCGGGTCAAATCCGCGAGATTGCGCCCTTCAACCAATTCCATTGCAAAGTAAAGTTGGCCGACGTCCTCGCCAATCTCGTGGATGGAGACAATATTGGGATGGTTCAAGGCGGCGACCGCTTCGGCTTCGCGCCTAAATCGTTTGCGCGCTTGTTCGTCGGCGTTTTGACCGCCAAGCAGGAGTTTTACGGCGACGAAGCGCTTCAGGCTTTTCTGCCTGGCGCGATAGACCAATCCCATGCCGCCACGCCCTATCTCTTCGAGCAACTCGTAATCGCCTAACTGGCGTTGAGCCGCTAACGTCCCCTGTCCGGCTTCCTCCGCCGCGGGTTGCGGTGCGACGCCCCTAACCATCTCACGGCTGATCCGTAACAAACAGGACGGACAGTTGCCACCCAACCAATCCGAGATGGGGGCGCCGCATTCGGGGCAGCTTTCCAGATTGCTCATTGGATTCTTGCTTTCAATCTTTCTTCTCCAAATAGCCGATGATGTTACAGAGGAATCGCCCCGGCGCCCAGTGGCGGAATAGGCGCTCTGCGCCCGGAGAGCGGGAGGCGTAGCTCGATTCCGGCCTTCCAGCCATCGGAGCGGACGGAATTGATGGTTACTTGCAGACGACGCTCAACAAAAATTGAAGCTCGTCGTCAACTTCATCCGGGCTGCTCACGGTCCGTGAAATCTCGCTGAGCAACAATTCGGCGTAGCGCTGCCGCAAACGATGGACCGCAACCCTTACCGCGCCCCCGGCCATTCCCAACCGGCCCCCGATCTCGGAGTACGTGTCGCCTCCCCGTTCGCCCGAGAGCAGGTGGCGGGTCGCTTCGAATAGTTGTCGCTTGCCACTGGTTGCGCACTCGCCTTCAAGCAAGTCCATAGTCTGTCTTAGCACGGTCATTGCCCATTGTCTCGCGTAGGCCTCCTCGGGGGTCTGGTTGTCGGGTGGCTCAAACGGATGGCGGTCCTCCGCATTTTCCTCTTCCAGGGAAATGAAACTAAACTGGCCCCCGCGTTTCTGCCGATGCGCACGGCTCCACTCCCGAGCCAGGAAATAATCCAGGGTCGCCAAGAGGAACGTGCGAAATTTGCCCTTGCGGCGATCGGCCAGTCGAAGGTGCTCCTTGCGGATGAGCTGCGCGAAGAATTCCTGGGTCAAATCCTCGGCGTCAGCCGGTGTATGTCCCTTGCGCCTGACATAGAGATAGATCGGATACCAATAGTCGCGACAAAGGGTTTCCAAGGCCGTTTGCGCCTCGCGCGTGCAGCCTTCGCCGGCGGCCAGGACCACGCTCCAATGAGTCGTTGCAAATATGCGTGGACCAGGGCTGCCGGGCTTTGCATTGAGTGCACGCGGTTCCATAGTTCAGTCCAATTTAGCACTAGCAAAGCCCAAAGCAATGAAGCTCCCGGAGACCCGGAGACGGAGTGTCGCGGAGGCGGAGCGCGGGTTCGAGGAGGTCCGGCGCGCCGCCTGAGGGCGTGCATAGACCTCTGGCCAGAAGGCCTGATCGACTTTGAATCGCGGTGGGCTCGCGCCTAGCAGGGGCTAACCAGGACGCGAGCGGTTCTGAGATCTTGGGGCAGTGGAGCTAACTTTCCGTTCGCAGCATCTCTTGATTAGACGCCGAAGGCTCGCTGCAGATTCAAGGCGTGGAGCCGCTACGATTACATCGCCGCACTGGGGGCTGGCTACGGACGCGAGGGCGCGCTGGCGATGGGTTTTTTCCAGATCGGCACGACGCGCTTCATTTCGTCGATGAGCCACTGGCAGGCGGCGAAAGCCTCGGACCGGTGCGGGGCCACGACCTCGACCCAAAGCGAAGGTTCATTGACATTTACTCTTCCAACGCGATGCACCAGTCGCACCGACTCAAGCGGCCAGCGCTTTTCCATCTCGCCGAACAAGAGTTGGAATTGATGCTCCACCATTGGCTCGAACGCTTCGTATTCCAAGGCACTGAGCGCGGCTCCCTGTTCGGTGGCGCGCACGAAGCCTAGAAAATAAACCGCCGCGCCCATGTCATGGGATAGCGCCCGCGCTGAGAGGAGCGCGGGCTCGTCGATCGGCTCGGTTGTGAGCGTGAGGTGACGGCGCATCGCCACGGCTATCCTCCTTGCACCGGCGGGAACAGCGACACCTCGTCGCCTTCTCGCAAGACGTAGCTGCGCGGTTGGTAATCGAGGCCGACGGCCATCAGTGCGGATTTCTCCATTGGGCTGAGCTTGGGAAAGCGGGTGGCGAGTTTCTGGAAAAGGTTGCTAAGGGTTTCACCCTCCCCAATCGTTTCGACGGTCTGCGCGCAGCCGGCCAGGTCTTTAAAATAGGAGTAGAAGGAGACGGTCACACGCATGAGGCACTCATTCCATCACTCTTCCGCATCTAATGAGCGGGACCTCGGGACCGTCCAAGACCCTCGACAAAACGCCCCAACCGGACCATGGCTTCTTTGAGCTGGTCCATGCTGGTGGCGTAAGCGCAGCGAATAAATCCTTCGCCGCAATTGCCGAAAGCCGTGCCGGGAACCACCGCTACTTTCTCTTGCCCCAGCAATTTCAGCGCGAAGTCCCTCGACGATAAGCCAAACTTGGCCACGCTGGGAAAGGCATAAAACGCGCCCAGCGGCCGGTGACACTCGAGGCCCATGGCGGCGAGGGCGGTGGCGATGAAATTGCGGCGACGCCGGTATTCTTCGACCATCTCCCCGATGTCCGTCTCGGGTCGTGAGAGGGCCTCTAGCGCCGCCTTCTGGCTGAGCGAGGAGGCGCACAACATCGTGTATTGATGAATCTTCATCATGGCTTCAACCAACTCCGCCGGACCGCAGGCATAACCCAAGCGAAAACCCGTCATGGCCCAGGCCTTCGAGAAGCCGTGCAGAAAAATCGTTCGATCCCGCAACCCAGGCAAGCTGGCAATGCTCGTGTGCGGCCTGTCATACGTCAGCTCGCCGTAGATCTCATCGGTGATCACAATCAGGTCCCGCTCGACCGCGAAGGCGGCGATCTCCTCGAGATCTCCGCGGTCCATCACCGCGCCGGTGGGATTATTGGGGAAATTGAGCATCAGCACTTTCGTGCGGGGCGTCGCTTTCGCCTCGAGCATGGCGCGCGTGAGGCGGAAACCGTTCTGCGCCCGCGATTCAACCGGCAGGGGTACGCCCCGCGCGAGAACGATGGTCGCGCGGTAGGACACGTAGCAGGGTTCATGGTAAAGGACTTCATCGCCCGGATTGAGCAAGGCGCGCAACGCCAGGTCCAGTGCCTCACTTACTCCGACGGTGACCAGGATCTCGTCATCGGGGTTGTATTCGGCGCCAAATACTTTGCGCACATAAGCAGCCAGCGCCCGCCGGAGCTCCAGGTAGCCCAAGTTGCTCGTGTAATGCGTCGCTCCCCGTTCCAGCGCGAACACCGTCGATTCCCGCACATGCCAGGGCGTATCGAAATCCGGTTCGCCGATGCCCAGGCTGATCACATCCTTCATCGTGGAGACGATGTCAAAAAAGTCCCGGATGCCCGAGCGCGGGAGGTCGCGGACGGTGGTGCTCAGTCGATTACGGAGTGATGGTGAGCCGCTCATCCGCGCCTTCCGATTGCATCAACACGCCAAATTGCTTGTAGGTTTTGAGCATGAAATGGGTTGAGGTGGACAGGACGCCTTCCAGCGGCGAGAGGCGTTCGCTGACAAATCCCGCGACTTCGCGCAAGGTGCGCCCCTCCACGAACAACAGCAGGTCATACGTGCCGCTCATCAAATGCGCGGAACGCACCTCGGGAAAACGGCTGATCCGCTGGGCGATGGTATCGAACCCGCCTTCGCGCTGCGGGGTGACTTTCACCTCGATGACGGCGGTCACCTTTTCCAGACCCAATTCGTCTTCATTCAGAATTGCCTGGTAGCCGCGAATGACACCTTGTTTCTCGTACTCAGCAATGCGCTGATTGATTTGATCGAGGGGCAGTTCGAGCATTTGCGCGATGTGCTCCCGCGACTCCAACGCATTGGCCTGCAAGATTTTTAAGAGTTCGTCCATAAGCCTGATTGCTGGCTCCGATTCACTTGTCCTGGGGATTGAGGAACTTAAACACTAAACCAGCCACCCAACCCCCGAGCAGGTTGGCCACCAGGTAAATCCACAGGTTTGACCAGGAGGAAAGACCCATGATGGAAATGCCCAGGGCCACCGCCGGGTTGAAGGCTGCGCTCGAGATGCTGCCCACGGCGAAAGCGCCCGTCATCACCGTGAAACCAATCGCGAGGCCGTAGAACGAATTGCCGGCATTGGCCTTGGCGGTCGCGGTGTTAAGCACCACATAGACCAGCGCGAAGGTGTAAAGGAATTCCGCCAGCAGCGCCGGCCCCACCACCAACTTCATCGCCAGCGCCGTTCTCTCGCCTTTAAGGAAATTCAGCGCCAGTGCCGCGACCACCGCTGCCAACAACTGGGCCACCCAATAGGGGACCAGGTCGGCGGTCGGGCAGCGGCCACGTATCCACACTCCCAGCGTTACGGCCGGGTTGTAGTGACCACCGGAAATATGGCCCCCGGCATAGATCATCACCATCAACGACGAGCCGATCGCCAGTGGCGCAATGACTCCTGCTCCCCCAATCACCACCGTGCAACCCACGGTAAGGACCAGGAAGAACGTCCCAATGAATTCTGTGATGTATTTATTCATAGTTAAATCCCCGGGTTGTTAACAGGGCGGGATGGTAACACCAGCCCCCAGTGCCTTCAAGCGCCAATTCCCCGGGTCGTGTTGTTTTCGAAAGCGGACGGGGCTGTTGGGGAGGTTGGAGAAAAGAATGTTGGGTTGCCGCCAGCGCAGGGGCGAGGCTAACACGTACCCTCCCTGCTAGACAGATCAGGCCGCCCAAACCCTACGGTGCCCCAGCAACAACCTGAGGCTGTTCATCACCACCACCACGGTGCTGCCTTCGTGGCCCACCACTCCAACCGTCAAAGGGATCTTGCCCAGCAACGCAAAGGAGACCAGAAGCACAACTGTGCCGAGGGAAATGACCAGGTTCTGACGGATGATGCGGCGCGCGCGCTGACTAAGCCGGAAGGCCGAAAGAAAATTCTCGAGCCGATCGTGCATGAGCACCACGTCCGCCTGTTCCAACGCCGCATCTGCCCCCCGAGCCCCCATGGCCACGCCGATGTGCGCCGCCGCCAGGCTCGGCGCGTCGTTTACGCCATCGCCCACCATCGCCACCTTTCGTCCCTCTGCGGTGAGCGCGCGAATCTCAGAAACTTTTTGTTCCGGCTTCAACTCCGCCCGCACGTCTCTAAGCCCCAATTCTGTGCGCAAGAGATCGGCGGTCCCTTGGCGATCGCCGGTCAGGACCACCATTCTAAGCCCCGCCGCGCGCAACTCATCCACCACCGCGCGCGCTTGTGGACGCACGTCGTCGCGCAAAACCAGGCGGCCCAGCAGCTCACCGTGGCTGAGCCAGACTTCCGAACAACCAGGCTCGGCCGCGGCCACGCGAGCGATCGCGTCCTTGTGCGGCCCTTCGGCAAACCATTGGCGCCGCCCGAGCAAACAGTGCTGATCGTGTCGGCGGGCCCGCAATCCCTGTCCCGTGAGGGATTCAAACCGCTCCAATTCGAGTGCCTCGATTTGGTGTTGTTTCCCATGCCGGGTAATGGCGCGGGCCAACGGATGAGAGGAAAGGCGTTCGAGGGAAAAAGCCAATTGGGACACTTCTGCTTCACGCCCCGCGGGAAAGCTCTGCACCGTTTCCACCCGCAATTCGCCGGTCGTCAGTGTGCCCGTCTTGTCCAGGGCCACCGTGTCCACCGCGGCCAGTTTCTCGACCGCGGCGCCGCCCCGGAAGAGAATGCCGTGGCGGGCGCCCCAGGCGATGGCGGCGAGCACCGCCGAAGGAATGGAGAGCACCAGCGCACAAGGGGAGGCCACCACGAGCAACGTCATCGCATGGTAAAACGCGCTGTTCACGCCTCCGACGCGCGCGAACGGGGACAGACCCAACACCAACCACCAAACGAAAAACATTCCGACCGACAACCCCAGGACCACGTAAGTGTAACCCGCGCTGAAACGGTCGGTGAATCGTTGCGCGGGTGCCTTGCGGTGCTGCGCCTCCTTGATCAAGCGAATGATTTTTCGCAACGAACTCTCGGCCGCGCCCCGGAGTACGACGGCTTCGACGACGCCCCAAAGATTGATCGTTCCGGCCAGGACGGTGTCGCCGATGGCTTTGTCCACCGGCGCGGCTTCTCCCGTAAGGTTGGACTCGTCGCAAGCGGTCTGGCCCTTCACGATTTCGCTGTCCACCGGGATTTGGGCGCCCGGTTTGATCAGCAGGCGCAGGCCGGGGCGCAAAGCCTCGACCTGCATCTCGCGCTCACGCCCCCCTGCCTCGAGGACAGTCGCCCACTTTGGTGCCTCGCGGAAGAGCGAATGAATCTCTCGTTGCGTGCGGCCCAAGGCAAAATGTTCCAGCGCCCCCGAGAGCGAGAACAGAAATAACAGCGTCGTCCCTTCGCCCCAGGCGCCGATGGCCGCGCTGCCCGCGGCGACCGCCACCATGAGGAAGTGCACATCGACCGAGCGGTGCCGCAACCGTTCCCAGACCTCCTGGACAGCGAACCAACCGCCGGCGACGCAGGCCATCGCGTAACCGGCGATGGACCACGGCGAGGTAGCGAAGGACGCCCCCAGCCCAAGCATTCCGCAGGACAGCGCCGCCGCCAATTGCGGTTTCCATTCATTGACCTCATCGGCGTGTTCGAGAAACTCAACGTCGCGCTGGACTACCTTGGGCCAGGGAATATCCCGCCAACGCCAAAACTTCGGGGCGGTCGGGCAAGTTACCCTGGCGATGGTCGTGGTATCGGCCTCGTGGCGGATGGTGATTTTGTGGCGCTCGAGTTCGGAGAGCGGGCCCTCGCAAGTCTGGCAATCGCCTCCCTCGGCGAGCAGCGTGCAGCAGCGGGTCGGCGCCTCCTGGGCCTGACGCACGGTCGTGTAAATGCGCTCGGTTAGTTGCGGCACGTCCGCCTGGCCGAGGGTAGCGAGGGAAATCGTTTGGCGGGCGCGGTCAATGGTCACCGCTTCCAGTGCTGGTTCCTCCGCCAAGGCCGCGAGAACCGAGCGCGCCAGGCACTTGGGTCGCTCGGTTTCATTCGGACATTGGACATTCGCTCCGGGTCCTGCGCGCATGAAATAGCCAGCTAACTATCTCATCATTTGGCCTTGAACGCTATGACAAACTGCTGAACACGAGATTGAGCAGCAAAAGGCTGTGATCCGCCACCGAGTTGATGGCCAGAGCGGGCGAGTCTAGGTCCTGCAGGATACTCGTCATCTACCGCTGCAATCCTTCGCGTATTGCGTGTCCAAGCGAAGGCTGGCGGTCTTTGGTGCTGAAGGTGAAGATATAGTCAGCTTTACATCGCCACCTTCAGGGCGACCGCTGATTGGGAGCTGCGTGGAAACTCGGGTGAGATCTGTTTCCAAAACAGGTAACTAAATAGGATTAACAGCCCCAAAAATATCGCTATTAGGACCCAAGCTGTAGCTTCCACTTGGTTGATGGGTTGAGATTCTTTGTTCATAGGCTCACGAGCTCATGCCAAAACCCATCGGAGCGTGTCTTGAAAATATCTCGGGCGGTCTTGCGCCATCCATCCCGCCCCGCTCGCAATACCTTTCCCGATCTAGTTTCTAAAACACGCTATCAGCCATTAGTCCCTCTGCGACGGTTTTCGCATCGCACAGCTTCCTTATCGCAAGAGTTGTGCCATGCCCGACCCACCTTCGAAAGCGCTGAAATTCAAGCACATGCGGTGGGAAGAACCAGGAAGCTCGGTTTGGGACGTTCGCCATTTGCAAGATCTCGCAAAGGAATTGCGATCTGTCGTCTTTTTCCCCCCAAATCGGCGACCCCTTGGATGCCTCATTTCAGTTGGTCACGCATGAGCCCGTGCCTTGGCACGGCTCTTGTAGAGACCAAGCTTGATGAAACCAGCCGCCATTAGGCAGTCTGTGGGCCTGAGCGAATTATAAGGCTATGGAACGAGTAGCTTCGACCACTTCACTGGGCAAGTTTTGAGCCATGCAATTCCGTGATCTCAACCAAGCGCAGGTCCTCGCCCTAGCCATCACGGCGGAGGAGGAGGATGCCCGCATTTATCGCGACTTTGCCCAATCGCTCCGCGCGGACTTCCCTGCCGCGGCAGAACTATTCACCAGGATGGCCGGGGAGGAAGACGGACATCGTCACCGGTTGATTGAATCGTATCGCCAGCGATTCGGTGAACATATTCCCCTCATCCGGCGGCAGGACGTGAAGGGCTTTGTGGTGCGCCGTCCGTCCTGGTTCACGCAGACGCTCGGGCCCGACCGCGCGCGCGAAGAGGCGGCGTTAATGGAGATTGAATCGCGCCGCTTCTACGAAGCCGCGGCGCGGCGAGCCAGCGATGCCGGCATTCGCCAACTCCTCGGCGATCTCGCCAACGAAGAGCAGCGGCATGAGGCCACCTATGAGGAAGTCACGGAGGCGCAGGCCACAGCCGGCGCACTGAGCCGTGAACGCGACGTTGCTCGCCGGTTGTTTGTGCTGCGCTTCGTCCAACCGGGGCTGGCCGGCTTAATGGATGGCTCCGTCTCCACGCTTGCGCCCTTATTCGCCGCTGCCTTCGCCACCACCAATACCTCGGCCACCTTCAAGGTCGGACTGGCCGCTTCCGTCGGCGCTGGGATCAGCATGGGGTTCGCCGAGGCGTTGTCTGACGACGGCAAGCTCAGCGGGCGCGGCGCGCCGTGGATACGCGGCGCGGTTTGCGGACTGATGACTACCCTCGGCGGTCTTGGCCACACCATGCCGTATCTCATCCGTGATTTTCATTTGGCGACGACCACCGCCCTCGCGGTTGTGGCCGCGGAATTGGCTGTCATTTCTTGGATTCGCAAACGCTACATGGACACGCCGCTGCTAGCGGCTGTGTTCCAAGTTGTCGTCGGCGGCGTGCTCGTCTTTCTCGCCGGCTGGCTGATCGGCTCCGGTTAGAGCTATCGCTGTTTATGCTCCCTGCGCGGCACATATTTTCAATCTGCAGGGCTTCGAATCTCGACGATCTTGCTTATTTGGCCACGCTCTCTTCTGGCTGTCTTCAGATGATCAATGAAAAATGACCAACCCCGAAAGCGCCCACCATGCGCGACCGCGGCAGGTCGCCCCGCTCGCACGGAGAGGATGACTGCGCGCGCTGGTATTGTCGAGATGCGCCGCGCCGGCACGTTGATGAAATTTCGGGCTTGACCGGTCCTCACGGAGTTCTAGACTTCGCCCGTGTACACGTTCCATCTCGGAAAGATAAACCTCTCAAAACTATGAATAATCGATACCTATTCCGCTCGCCGCAATTTGCACTGGCCTTGGGCCTCCTCGGTCTGCTCGCGCTGCAAGTTCGCGCCTGCACCATTTTCGTGCTCACCGACACCAATCGGGCGCTGTTCTGCAATAACGAGGATGGGCCGAACCTCAAGACGAGGATTTGGTTCGTGCCGCCGGGACCCAAGCACTACGGGGCGGTCTATGTCGGCTACGATAACGGCTGGGCTCAAGGGGGCCTGAACACTGAGGGCCTCGCCTTCGACTGGGTTGCCGGCTATAAGGAGGAATGGGGGCCGGACCCTGGTTTGCCGACGATCTTGCGCAACGAACAGGTGCTCGAAACCTGCGCCACTGTGGAGCAGGCCATCGCCTTTTACCGGGAGCATCATGAAGCGAGCTTTGATTACGCCAAAATCCTTCTGGCCGACCGGGCGGGTACCTCGGTCATTATCGGTGCCAAAAGCGGCCAGTTGCAGGTAGAGAAGTCAGATCGCTGCCGCGGGTTTGGCTATGGGGCGCGGACTTTAGACAAGATGCTGGCCGGCGCTCCGGAACCCACCGTGGCCAACGGCGCACAGATCCTGCGGGCCTGTTTGCAACAAGGCCAGTATGCTACTCGATATTTCAACATCTTCGACCTCAAGTCCGGCGACGTCTTTTTATTTCCGTCTCCAACCAGCAATCACGAGGTGAAACTTAACCTGGCGGCCGAGCTAAAAAAGGGAGGGCATTACTACGACATGCTCCAAATCCACGAACAACTCACACAGCCGCCGCAGTCGCTGCTGCCCAACATGGAACGCTTTCGCCTCGAAAAGTACAAGCCCATTGCCGACCAGGAGCCCAAGGTTACGGACCACGTCCGGGCGATGTTACAGGATGCGATTAATGGCGCCCTGCACGCGGAAGACTTTACGCCGGAAGCCTGGCAGGATGCTGCCTCGAAGCAGCAGGAGACCCAGGCAGCCATAAAGGCGCTTGGTCGATTCGTTTCTCTGACGCTGGTGGACCGGCAGGAGGAAGGTGGTAAGCACACCTATCGCTACCGGGTGGAATTTGAAAAGAACAGCGTGCTCCAGCGTCTCGTCTTCGATGAGCACAACAAGCTCGCTTCATCGGATACGGAAGACATTAAATAGTTGGACACAGCATTCCATTATGCCGCCGATCACTGGCTGATCAGCAGGTTATTTTGCAACGTTTAGGAGGTTTTGGAAGGAAAGTGGCGTACGAGCACAATGCCTAAGGTGAACGGATGCGATAAAAACGGCGCGGATAGGCAGCCGCCTGCGAGTCGGTGAACTGGAATAGTCCGTGCACGACTTCCGTAGCGCTGCCCAGAGCCGTCCAGTTGGCCAGTGGCAGCAATAGATTGGTCGTCGCCAGGGCGGTGAAGGCCGCTCCCGACGTATTGCTAAATTGGAATTCAAACGTGCCGTTGGCTAGCCGCACCGGGCGCACCAAAGCTACCGGTGTGGCTGCCGGTGTAATCAGGATAAGGCTGGAGGCGCTGGGTATCCCATTGGCGAATACGGTCACCATGGTCCAGCCGGGGATCACGTTGGTCACGCACAGGGAGGTAACCCTGCTGGTGGACCAATCGGCTGATAAAAGAGAAGCCGTCGCCTCGCTGGCAACGTTGCGCAATTGCACGACCGGGTAATCGGTGGGCGAACTCTGAGAACTATTGCCCCCCGACGCTTCCGAAACTCCCGCAAAGAGCGAGCCGTCCAGAACCAAATTGTCCCCCAGCGGCAGCGGTGAAGTAGCGAAGGTAATTTGCGATTGCCAGGCTGGATGAAACTCCAGGCCCACATTATAAAACTCCGATTCGGAAAGAGAATTACCGTTATATCCTCCGGCGATCAGCACCTGCCCGCTGGGCAGCAAGCTCGCCGTATGGTAACCCCGGGCCACCGCCGAGACCGTGCTGAGGGTCCAACTCCCCAGGGCCGGGTCATAAAGCTCCGTCGTGGCGGAATAGACGCCGTTGCTGTAGCCCCCGACGACTAGGATTTTGCCATCGGGCAACAACGTGGCGGTATGCTCGGCACGGTGCTCGTTCATTGGATTTATTTGCGTCCACAGTTGGGTAAAAGGATTATAAAGTTCGGCGCTGGACAGGTAATTGGCGCCGTCGCCGCCGGTGACAAGGACATTGCCGTTGGGAAGCAGGCTGGCCGTATGCAGAGAGCGTGCGGAGTGCAGCGAACCGGTAATCGTCCAAAAATCGCCCGCCGGATCGTATATTTCGGCGCTGGCAAGCGCGCCAAAATCCTGGCCTCCAGCCACCAGCACCGTGCCATCCGGGAGCAGGTTCGCAGTGTGCGCAGAGCGGGCCTGGTTCAAGGACCCGGCGGCTCTCCAAGCACCACTTACCGGGTCGTAGAGTTCCGCGCCGTTAGTGACGTCCACCTCATTGTCAATGCTCCCACCGGCGACCAGCACCTGGCCGCTGGCTAGCAAAGTCGCCGTGTGCCCGATGCGCGGTGTGAGCATCTGACCCGTGTTGGTCCACGCGCCTGATGCTGGGTCATAAAGCTCTGCCGTAGCACTGGGAAAAAAGAGATTAGCGCCGCCGCCCGCTACCAGGACCTTGCCGTTGGGCAGGAGAGTGGCCGTGTGCCCAACGCGGCCCAAAGCCATTGACCCTGTCGGCGTCCAGGCCACGGTGGCCCTATCGTATAATTCAGCCGCGTTGGTCGCCACCGAGTTCGCACCAACGCCATCCGCAATCAACACTTTCCCGTTCGGCAAAAGTGTGGCGGAGTGCTCATAGCGCGGCAGGGTCAGCACGACATTCGTCGATAGGCTCGCCGCGGCCGGATCGTACAACTCGGTGCTGGAAAGCGGTCCGTGCGCAGGGCCGGTCCCACCGGCCACAAGCACACGGCCATAGGCGAGCAGTGTGGCGGTATGAAAGCTCCTTGCGGTGTTCAGTGAGGGTCCATAACTCCACAATTCCGTCGCCGGATTGAAAATTTCCACCGAGTTGGCGGCGAGATCGCCAATCGTCAAGCCTCCGGCCACCAGCACTTGCCCATTGGGCAAGAGCGTGGCGGTGGGATCGGCTCGGGGCACCTGAAGGGTCCCGGTCGTCGTCCAAGTTTCCTCGGAAGGATCGTATAGTTCGGCCGTGTTGGTTGGGCCGCTCGGGCCGTTCCCACCTGCCACCAGAACCCTTCCATCCGGTAGCAACATCGCAGCATGGCCAAGGCGCGGGCCATTCATGGCGCCAGTCCCCGCCCACATCCCCGTCGAGGGATCATAGACCTCCGCGCTTGCCAGCGTGGTGTAGCCATCATTGCCTCCGGCCACCAGCACCTGCCCATTGGCAAGCAAGGTGGCCGTGTGCCCCGTGCGAGGGCTGGTCATCGCGCCAGTCCCCGCCCAGCTGCCCGTGGCCGGATCAAAGAGTTCGGCGCTGGCCAGGGTCGGATAACCCTCGGCGCCGCCGCCGGTCAATAGGACTTTTCCAGTGCGCAGTAGGGTGGCCGTACAGTGGCCTCGTACCGAGGTCAGCGAGCCGGTAAAGTTCCAGGTGCCACTGCCGGGGTCATAAAGTTCCGTCGTTGTCGTAGGCTGGTTCGTCCCATAACCGCCGGCCACCAGTACCAGGCCGTTTGTGAGCAGGGTTGCCGTGTGCAATTCCCGCCCCAGGTTCATCGCCCCGGTTGCTGTCCAAGTGCCCTCGTTCGGATTATACAGCTCCGCTCCGTTAGCCGAGTTGCTGCCGGTGAAGCCGCCGGTGACCAGCAATTTGCCGTTCAACAACAACGTTGCCGCGTGATACTCCCGCGCCGTGTGCAGCATTGCGTTGGTTAGCCAGGGGGCACTCCAGGCCTCCTGAACCGGCCAGAAACCAACCAGCACCGTCAGCACCAGTCCGCCTTTGGAGGTCCAGGGTGACGCCTTCATGCAGTGTATGTTCGCGGAGCTTTTCCTACGGAGATTCAACGCGGTAGAATCGCCTCGCGTAATTGCCCGCCTGGCCATCCACAAATTTGAAAGAGCCGTCCGCGACCTCCGGCACCCCGCCCAGGACCGACCAATTGCTCCGAGCCGTCAAGGGGTTGGTGGCCGCCAGCACCGTGAACACGGCCCCTGGCGTGTTGGTGAAACCAAATTGAAACGCCCCACCCGGAAGTCTCTTTGCGTTCACCAGGTCGATCGCGCTCGGATTGGCCGCCAACAGCACAATGCTGGAAGTCCCGGCTATGCCGTTGACGAACATCGTCGCCGAAACCCAGCCCGGCGGCAAATTGCTGATCCCCACCGACGCAAAAGAGTTCGTGGACCAGTTCGTGCAACCCAAATAGGTTATCTGATCGTTATCGAGTCGGTGCAACTGCACCACCGGGTGGTCCGAGCAAGAGTTCTGGCAGGCGCCGCCGCCCGACGCCTCTGAGAGGCCGCGGAACCTCCTCCCGTTCATCCCAACAGTGTTCCCCAAGTTCACGTACGGAGTGATTGCCGTAATCTGCGGCTGCCACACCGCGCTGAAACCCAACCCAAGGTCATAAAGCTCCGAGCTTGAGAGTGTGCTGTCATTAGTCCCACTGCCGCCCGCGACCAAGACCTTCCCCGTTGGCAACAGCGTCATCATGCAACTGTAACGCCCTGCACTCATCGACCCCGCAGAACTCCAGGTCCGCGTCAGTGGGTCATAGAGCTCGGCACTGGCCGTCAAATTGGGATAGGCAGCCTCGCCGCCGGCCACGAGCACCTGGCCGTTTGGCAGCAAAGCCGCTGATGCATAATAGTGGTTGGTGCGCATGGATCCGGTAGCTGTCCACAGGCCGGAGACCGGGTCGTATATTTCCGCGCTGGCCAGATAAGCCGATCCGCTATAACCTCCTGCCATCAGCACCTTCCCATCGGGCAAGAGCATGCCCACTTGTCCGTAACGCGCCGTGATCATCGAGTTGGCGATCGCCCAGGTGCCACTGACCGGATCATAAAGCTCGACGCTGTTCGTCGGCCCAGCCAGGCCATCACCGCCTGCCACCAGCACTTTGCCAGTGGGCAGCAGGATCGCCGAATGCGCATCGCGTGAGACGTGCATCGAGCCGGTGTAAGTAAAAGTTCCGGACGGCGCATCGTACAGTTCTGCCGTATTGGTGGGCTGAACGTAGGCATCCCACCCGCCGGCGATCAGCACCTTGCCACTCGGCAAGAGCGTGGCGCTCTGGAATTCTCTCACGTCCTTGAGGTTCCCACCTAGGCTCCAGCTTTGGGCCGCCGGATCATAGAGTTCAGCGGGGGCCACCCACCCCGCATTGCCGTAGCCGCCCGCCATCAGCACTTTGCCGTCCAGCAGCAACGTCGCCGTGAAAACATCACGCGCGTAGTTCACATTCCCGGTGGCTGACCAGGTCCCGGTGGCTGGGTTATACACTTCGGAGTTCGTGACATAGCCGGTGCTGCTGCTGAACCCCGACGCATAGAGAACTTCTCCATTGGTCAACAACGTCGCGGTTTGAGAATAGCGGGCCGTAATCAGCGACCCCGTCAACGACCAGGAACCGGAGGTCCAATCGAAAACTTCCGTGCTGGTCAACGAGAACCCGAAATTATCCTGTCCTCCTACCACCAGCACGCGGCCATTCGCCAGCAGCGTTGCGGTGTGGAGAAAGCAGTTCGTGTTCATCGCGTCGGTTGTGCTCCAGGTGCCCGTCAGACGGTCATAGACCTCGACGCTCGAAAGTGCGCCCCCATTGAACCCGCCGGTCACAATCACATTCCCATTAGGCAGCAACGAGGCGGTATGCAGGTCCCGCCCGGTGCTCATGGAGCCGACGGGAGTCCAGGTCGCACTGCCGGGATCGTAGAGCTCAGCGGTGTTGGTCAGGCTGGCGCCGCCGAACCCGCCCACCGCCAGCAACTTGCCGTTAGGTAACAGCGTCGCAGTGTGCTGGAATCGCACACTCGTCATCGGGGTGGTCGCACTCCAAGTGCCGCTGTTCGGATCATAGACCTCGGCGCTGCTCAAAAAAAGCGAGCCGCTATAGCCCCCGGCTACCAACACCTGGCCGTTGGGCAACAGCGTCGCCGTATGTCCGTAACGTGCGGTGCTCAGCGGCGCGATCACTGTCCAGGTTCCGGCCACTGGGTCATAAAGCTCCGCACTGTTGGTCACCCCGAGGCTCGTGTAACCGCCGGTCACCAGCACTTGGCCGTTGGACAACAGCGTGGCGCAGTGCAAATCCCGCCCCACGTTCAGCGCACCCGTGCCGGACCACAACCCGGAAATCGGATCGTACAGCTCGGCGCTGGAGAGATAGTGTGAGCTTGTTAAGCCCCCCGTTGCCAGCACCTTCCCATTCAGAAGCAAGGTCGCCGTGTGCGAATAACGACCGCTGGCCATCGAGCCCGTCAGGTCAGTCGCTCCGGTGATCGGATCGAACAACTCAGCGCTGTTCGTCGCACTGCCATTATTGGCCAGGCCTCCGGCGACCAGCACCTGGCCATTGGGCAGCAAGGTCGCGGTGTGCGAAAAGCGCCCGAAATGCAGCGGGTTCGTGTTGATCCACGCAGCCGCGTACGTATTGACAATGGAAAGAAGTCCCACCGCTACAAAGGTGGTGGGCCTTCCGAGCAGCAAACGGTGCGCGTAATCTTTCATGGCGTGCTGCCTTGAACTGTCCGGTTGCAGCCAAGCAGGCCTTCCCCATTGAGGTTCATGGTTCCCCAGGCATTGTGAGCCCTTCCCGGCAATCTTCAGCTTCATACCTCCAGTAAGCCTGCGCGGGCACAAATCTTTCAACCAAATGACCCTGGCTCTTCGGCCCCTCATCCCTTTTTGTGCCCTTCCAGTTGCTCCGCAGTCCTCTAGCTCTTGATCTCGTGGACTTCGAGTCCACGGAACGCACCCACAAACCGCGTTGAGTCGCGGAGCGACTTCTGATAAGCCTCGCCCTAGACAAAACCAACGCGTGATCTTGACTGGAGGGCCTCGATCACCGAACACTCGGTCCATGTTCGCGGATCAGAACCAGTTGGTTTGCCGTTGGCGGAGCCTCTATTTTTTCCTCGTCTTTCTTACTGCCGCCGGCCACGGGTGCTGCCAGGAACCGGCGAGGGCGGGCGAACAAGCGCACCAAGCACGCCTGCTCAACGCACGGGCTGACGGCAGTACCGACAGCACTTCAGCCATTCAGCAAGCCCTCGACGAAGCGGCCAAGACCGGCGGCCCCGTCAACCTGCCGCCGGGGCGGTTCCTGGTCCGAGGGAGCCTCAAGATTCCCCCTGGCGTGACGCTTCAGGGCGTCATGGAATCTCCGGTGTGGAGTGAGCCCTTGAAGGGCTCTGTCATCCTGGCCACTGGGGGGCGAGAGCGGGAGGACGGGCCTGCCCTCTTCGAGCTGAACCATTCCTCAGCGGTGCGCGGTCTCACGGTTTGGTATCCCGAACAAACGGCCACCAACATCGTCCCGTACGCCTGGACTTTCCACCTTCAGGGCCATGACAACACGGTCGAGAACGTGACGCTCATCAATTCCTACAACGGCCTCCGCATCGGCCCGGAGGGCAACGTTCGGCACCGCATTCGCAGCGTTTGTGGCTGCGTGCTGCGCCGTGGTATCCTGGTGGACGCCTGCTCGGACATTGGCCGCATCGAGAACGTACAGTTCCACTGCCATTGGTGGTCCGCCGCTGGGGTGGGTGGCGATTGGAACGCCGTCCATAAGTTCATGTGGGAGAATTGCGAGGCCTTTATCTTTGGCCGCACGGATTGGGAATACGTGAATAATACCTTTGTGTTCCCGGTGAACATCGGCTACCACTTCGTGCAGACTTCAGCCGGGGCAGCCAACGGCCAGTTCTCGGGTATTGGCGCCGACGAATCACAAGTGTGCGTGAAGGTGGAGGAGATCCAGCCCATGGGGCTGCTGATTTCCAGTGGCCAGTTTGTCTGCATGCACGGTGATCAGCGCATCGAGGTGCTGGTGGAAAAAACCTGCAACGGCTCAGTCCGGCTGGTCAACTGTGCGTTCTGGGGGCCGGCGCGCCAGTGCGTGGTCTCCCACAGCCGAAGCTTTGTGTCTTTATCTGACTGTTACCTCAGCAGCACCGGCCGGGAGAAGAACCCGGGGATGTTCCTCGTCGAAGCGGATGGCGGGCGGTTGCAAGTGCGCGGGTGCAGTTTTGGCTCGGACGAACCGGGCATTGCTTTGCGCAAAGGCCTAAAGCACGCCATCATTACCGAGAACAACGGAGTGCGCGGGGTCGAAATCCTCAATGAGCTTGGCAGCGAAGCGGTCATCGCGAACAACGAACCGCAGCGGGATGGCAAGTAGGGGAGAGGCCTCCGTTTTCTCTCATCTCGGCATGGACCTCGGCCCAAAGCGCTCCGTTAATTGGCCGTGCAGTTCCAGAGGATGGAAACGGTCCACCGCATTACGGAAAATCGGCCCGCGCTTGACCGGAGCTCTCCATCCCCGTTCCTCGCGATGGTAGGGACGAAACTCATTACGCCCTAGCCTTGCCCCACGCCCCCGCCATTTGGCGCAGATCATCAGGAAATGCCAGGATTTCCCAGGACAGAAACTGCTCCATTACGCCCCCCTTCCCCTCCCCCACTTTAGCCTTTAGCTTTTGAATTGATACTATGAACCGGCCCCTTCTCAAAACGGACCTCGTTATGGTTTGACTCTCTCTCCCTCTCTCCCTCTCTCTCTCTCCAGCCTCCAGCCAACGCCACAGAAGAGGGCGGAGCAGCCGACTCCCAAAATCATGAGCGTGGTTTGCTTATGCTCGCTCACCTTATCTCTCACACAGTTTTGATTCCTCACAACCACCGCACCAGTTCAGCCAACGGTTTGCGTCGAGAGGCGGGAACTGGCGCTTCATTGGGTTCGCACGCATAACCCACCGTGATCACGACTACCGGCTTCACGGATGCCGGCCAGCCCACAATCCTGCCCACCACACGCGGCTTGATCCAACCAATCCAGCAGGTCCCCAACCCGAGTTCCGTGGCGGCCAGCACCAGATGCTCCCCTGCGATTCCAATGTCCACCCAAGGATAATCCACACCCGAGACTGACGCCGCGAGCCGGTGGGTTACGAAAGAGCGTTCCATGCCGATGACCACGTGGACAGGTGCCTCAATCGCCCACGTCATCTTGATGCCTGGCAGGAAACCGTCTTGCACGATGCGCCGCCTCAAATCCAGGTCGCGCACTAGGGCAAACCGCCACGGTTGCTCGTTGCAGGCTGAGGGGGCGAGACGGGCAGCCTCAAGGATCTGCATTAGCTGTGCCTGGGGCACTGGACTGGGTTGATAGGCGCGGCAACTCACCCGCCGCGCAATGGCATCACTCACCGACATTTCTGTTGGTGCTGCACCAGATCGGTTGTTCATGTGGTGTTATCCCGAAGGAGACCCTGAAGCGCTGGCAGAAGACACGCTTCAGTGAGTTTTGGTAAGCGGCGGGATGTACGAAACACCGACCGTGATGAGCGTGCCGAAGAGCAACAGGCGCTTGTTTTCGGATGCTTGAGTTGGCACTTTTTTCGGAAGAGGATCCCAGGGGCGTTAGTCGTTAATGCCCCATCCCGAAGAGTGATACTCGTGATTGGGGATTCGGTCGTGGGCAGCAGTTTCTGCCTCCACTTGCCGGGATCTGCCTTTGTCGTTCTTCGCAAGATGCACCGTGAGGACTCCATTTTTGAACTCGGAGCTAACCTTCGCGGGGCGGGCCTCAGCGGGGAGGGCAAAACTGTGCGCGAAGCGGCCGTAGGCGTGTTCGACGTGGTGGTCCTTCCTGCCGTTCTGATCGAGTTTGCGGTCGCCTGTGATGGTCAGGGTGCCATCTTCCACAGAGATCTTCACGTCCTCTTGCTTTACTCGGGGTAGCTCAGCACGGAGCAGGTACCCTGCGTCGTCTTCGCTGACGTCCACCAGGGGGATCCACTGAGCCACCTGCCCTTGTTCCTCAGGCCATTGCGAGCGGGGGTGGCTAAAGAGGCTTCGCAGGTTGTGCTGAAGGTCTTCCAGCTCGTTCAGTTGATTCCAACGTAACCGATTCCAAAACGTCAACGGATTCATCATCTCAGCCCTTCTCCATAGGTGTTCGGCGTGACCAAATCCATCTCACCGTTAGTGCTCCAGCTTTTCGACCAATTAGATTATGCACTCTCCAGTGAAAACCGCCCAATACTTTGTTAGCCCGACTTCGCGGATTCGACCGCTGAAAAATTATTTTTGATCCGGCCAACCCTCGATTTGTTGGGGAATCTGCTGGCGGCGCTGTGAAAAAGCTCTGTAGTGCAGACCCACCCCCTTTTCACCCTCG
>Ga0209517_10003072_pt1 | contig 22926 bp, 22 predicted proteins | sample PeaSoiMetSII2010_FD_187695 | JGI IMG/M metagenome (GOLD analysis project Ga0209517, IMG submission 187695) | Peat soil microbial communities from Weissenstadt, Germany - SII-2010 (SPAdes) (version 2) | ecosystem: Environmental > Terrestrial > Soil > Wetlands > Peat | place: Germany...
CGCAAGATGAGCAACTTCCCCCTCCGCCCGCGCCACGTCAAGCCACTGCCCAAGATCTATATCCGCAAAGCCATCAGGATAGTTAAGTGAACAGTATTAGGGCTAGTCGCGTGAGTGCGATTCAGATCGATCGCAAGAATCGCCACCCCTTGCGCCCCGCAGTGAACAGCAAGGGGCAAACGGGCTAAGGCCGCGTACCTCATCGACTCCCCTTCGGCTGAATCTCGCCGGCCTCAACTGACCCCATGTAACATCGTTGTCGATGATGCTTTGTGCCCGTTGACAGCGAGCGGCAGAGTGACCTCAATGCGCGCCCCCCCGCTCTCGCGGTTACTTGCAGAAACCGCCCCGCCATGCGCGCGCGCCACTGCATCAATGAAGGCAAGGCCAAGTCCGTGCCCGTTGGATTCTCGCCCCTTCACCCGTCGTTCAAAAAGATGAGGCATCACCTCATTGGAAAACCCCGGGCCATCGTCTTCGCAAACCAGCGAAACAGATTCACCCTCAACCTTGAGCTGCATAGTCACCGTGCAGTCCGGGGGAAGATGCTTGAGCTCATTGTCGAAGACATTCGCGATCATTCGATGGATCAGTGCCGCATCGGCCTCGATGTGTACCGGGCCCTTGCTTTGCAGTTGAATGTGCAGGCCCTTCTCCGACATCGAGGGCTCATAGAGATCGATCATGATCCTGAGCAGTTCGTCCAGGTCGACTTCACTGCGCGTCAGGCGAAGTGCATCCGCCTTTGACTCGGCCACGTCGAGCGACTGGTTCAGAAACTCCGTCAGCCGGTCAAGTTCCTCGATGGCGGCAACAATCGGCTCGGCCTGCTCGCCTTGCGTAACCACCGACAATGACATCTCGAGCTTCCCGCGTATTGCCGTCAGCGGGCTGCGCAAATCATGCGCCAGCGAATCGGTGATGGTGTGCAACTGGTGAATTGAACTCTCGATGCGGTCGAGCATGCGGTTGAGCGTCCGGGCCAGGTGTCCCACTTCGTCGCTTCGTTCCGTCGTTGGCACCCTGGCATTCAGGTCGGAATGGCCGATTTTTGAAGCAGCCTCTGTAATTCCCCTCACATGGCTCAGCATCCGGCGGGTTGTATAGAAAACAATGCCGAACCCGAAAAGAACCAGCAGCAGCCAGATAAGGAAGAATCGCAGCCGCAGACTCCGCAGCACCCTCAGCTCATCCCTCTCGGAGAGTCCCAGATAGATATAGGTTCCGTCATCGATGCGGATCGAAGCCACGCGAAACGGGACCCCAAAGCCCTCCACGCGCAGGTCTGTTGGATGGTCGGGAACAATGCGGATTGCCTGAATGGCCTTCAGGTTCGGCTTGCCATCCCCCGCGCCAACCCACAGCTTCATGGATCCGTCGTCGCCGGTCTGCAGAAAGAACACCGAGTCGTTCGGGCTGCTCTCCGATAGCAGTTTGTTCGGCACCTCCTTTCCCGCCAGTTCCGCCACTTCTCCCACCACCCGGCCGTAGAGAGCGTCCTTCGGCGTGCGCTCGGCCACATCGCCGAGCACTTCAACTTCGCCTGACAACCATGCATCGCTGCGCCGCTGAATGTCGTTGGCGACAAAGCTGTGCAGGAAGACGAAGACCAGCATCGTCCCACAGGCAAAGGCGAGCGTGGCCCACAACGAGATGCGCCAGGCCGCGCTGTGCATGGTGGGATTAGCGGTCTTTAAGAACATAGCCAACACCTCGCAGCGTTCGGATCAGCGGTTGCTGCCCGCTGCCATCAACCTTCCCGCGCAATCGATAAATATGAACATCCACGACGTTGGTATCCGGCTGGATGCGCATACCCCAGACCTTGTCCAGAATCATTGAGCGGGTAACCACGCGGCCCGCATTCCGGCATAAATACTCCAGCAGTACGAACTCCTGGGGGGTAAGCTGCAACACCTGCCCTGACCGCGTCGCCTCCCGGCGCAGCAGGTCCAATTCCAGATCGAGTACCCGCAGCCGTGTTGCCTCCGTGCCGGGAGGGCTGTTGCGCCTGAGCAGATTGCGCAGCCTGGCCAGCAGCTCTGCCAGCGCGAAGGGCTTGGTCAGGTAATCGTCTCCGCCCTGTTCCAGGCCCCGCACCCGGTCATCGACACTCCTGCGTGCCGACAGAATCAGCACCGGTGCGCGGACCCCCAATTGTCGCAGTTTGAGGATCAGACTGATGCCGTCCTGGTCAGGCAGCCCAAGGTCAACGATGAGAATGTCGAACTGACCGTCGATCGCCAGCCGCTCGGCCGTCTTGCCATCTGCTGCCGCCTCCACTTGGTAACCCGCTTCTTCAAGCGAAGACCGCAGAAAGTGCTGTATATCGATTTCGTCCTCAACGAGCAGAAGCCGCATGAGGGCATATTAGTCCATTTCAACGGGTTTTTCATGGGGAGTTGCCGCGAATGAATGGGCGGCAGCAAACTACACGCCGGTGATCACCAGATGAACATTTTGTCATCCTCGCGTTGTCTAGGTGTCATCCGCATTCACTATCCTCGAACTCAAGCACCCAATGCCTTTTATGCAGAAGCCCGGCCTCCGGGAAAGATGAACAAATCGTCATGGGTGCGGGGGCTGTTCGCAGCTTTCCAAACGGCCCGCGGACTCGTCTCACTCATGAAGCGCAAAGCATCGAGCTGAACTGGAATTCGCAAGCGGAATTACCGACACCCGCCAAAGTTTGACCGCAATAAAAGAACCGGATGAGGACAAGTGCGCCAGTAGCACTAGATATGGACACACTGAATACGACGCAATTCGCAGATGCCTTCAAGACCCTCCTGCCGCTGCCGCTTGCGCTCGACCAGCCTTTCGAAGAGGCGCTCCGTCACGTGCTCGACAATCCCGGCAGCTTGGTCCGCCCGCGCATGGTCTACCAGGTGGCCACCGCCTACGGCATGGATGCAGACGCCGCCAGGGACCTGGCCATCGCGCTCGAATACTTCCACACGGCCTCGCTGGTTTTCGACGATCTGCCCTGCATGGACAATGCCCTGGAGCGACGCGGTGTGCCCTGTGTTCATTTCGCATTCGGCGAGGCGGGTGCAATCCTTACCGCCCTTGCCCTCATCAATCGGGCCTATGCCCTCACCTGGCGGGCCATCTTCGCATCTGCTCAGCAAAGTCAGCGGAGTGCGCTGACCTACATTGAGGATTGTCTGGGTGTGCAGGGACTGCTCAACGGACAGAGCCTCGACCTCAACTACGCCACCTTGCCGCACAACCGTGAGACCACCGAGAGAATTGCACGGGGCAAGACGGTTTCACTAATTCGGCTAACGCTGGTTCTGCCCGCCATGCTGGGTGGTGCTTCTGCGCGAGAGGTGCAGCTTCTGGAACGAATCGCCCTCTATTGGGGCCTCGCCTACCAGATGGTCGATGACCTGAAGGATGTGCTGGGGAATGCAACCGAAGCCGGAAAGACCGTTGCCCGCGACATTCTGCTCGACCGGCCCAATGCCGCAGCCGTAATGGGGGTTGAAGGCGCCGTCAGCCGCCTTATGCGGTTTATTCGCTTTGGCGACGGGACGCTCAGCCGCCTTGTGAAGGTGCGGCCTGAGCTGCACTTCCTGGAAAGGTTGAGAAGCGATCTCGAAGAGGAACTGGTCCGGGTTACGGAGAACGCCTGCGTAGTGACTGCGGGAGACCTTTCATGATCTTCCTCACGCTGATCATGACCAATCTGCGCCGTCATCGCATCCGGTCGCTTATCAGTGTTGCCGGCATCGCCTTCAGTGTCGCGGCCATGCTCACCGTGGTCACCATCCTGCAGGGCGCCATCGGCATGTTCTCCGGCATCCTGTCGAGCGATAGCGAGATCATTGTCTTCGAGCGCAACGTGTCCGATCTCTTCTTCAGCAACGTTCCCGCCGCGGCATTGGATGAGATCGCCGGTTGGCCTATGGTGCTGCACGCCGACCCGGTCCTTTTCGGAATCGTCTCCAGCGCCGATCACCCTATCATTACCTGCTTTGGCGTAACTGCTGCCGACGCCCGCATCCGCAACGCCACGTGGGTTCAGGGCGATCGCCTCACCTTCGCACAACACGCCGACGACGTTGCTCTCGGCGAGCGGGCCGCCGAGTTTCTCGGCGCCAAACTGGATGACCATGTGCCCATCGGCCATGGAGTCTTCCACGTCATTGGCATTCTCAAGACCTCCAACGGTTTTGAGGACGGCGGCGTCTTCATGCCTCTCAGCTCGGCGCAAGGTTTCTTTCACAAGGAAGCCACCTCCTCAGTCATCACCATTAAGCTGCGCAACAAGGAAGATGCCGGCTCGTTCAAGACGATGGTCAAGGAGAAGTTCCCCAACCTGGTTGGTCTTGAAGACGCTGAGTTCACCCGCTCATATTCTCAGTTCAAAATCCTCAAGGCGACAGCCTGGGCTGTAGGTGGATGCGGACTGGTGCTCGGTGGCCTGGGTGTTGCAAATACCATGATCATGTCGGTCTTCACGCGCATTCGCGAGATCGCGATTCTGCGCGTCAACGGGTTCTCTCACCTGCAGGTTGCTGCAATGATCTTTGGCGAGTCCGCGGTTGTCTCCCTCATGGGTGCAGTGTTCGGACTGCTCACCGGCACCTGCCTTCTTCTGATCCTCAAGCAGGTCCCCGCGCTTCACGGCTACGTCGATGTGAGCCTTCACCCCATTGTCATGATGATCGTGATAGTGCTCGCATTGGCCACTGGAATTGCCGGCGCGCTATACCCGGCTGCCTATGCCATGCGTATTCGTGCGGTGGAGGCGCTGCGCTTCGAATGAATTTTTCTTCGCCACAAGTCAGCACTCGGGGTCGCATCGTCCTTCAAGCAGAGGATGTATGGAAGAGCTATGACGATGGCTCGATCGCCGTTCTGAAAGGCGTGCACTTCGAAGCCATCGGAGGCCATACGGTCGCGCTCTGCGGCCCTTCAGGCTGCGGCAAGAGCACGCTTCTCCACTTGTTCGGCGGTCTCGATTCGCCTGACCGCGGCCGCGTCTGTGTCAATGGCGCAGAGATCAATCGCCACAGCAATCTGTTGCGATTGCTCCGCCATGAAGTGGGCTTCGTCTTTCAACTTCACAACCTGATTCCCGATCTCACGCTCGAAGAGAATTGCCTCATCCCCACTGTCGCCGCCGGAATTGACCGCCGCGCCGCGCAGGCGCGCCTGCGGCAACTCGCCGATCGCACCGGCCTCTCCCACCGCCTCGGCCATCGCATCCAGAAGCTCTCCGGCGGAGAGCGCCAGCGCACCGCACTCTGCCGCGCACTGATGAACAAACCGAAAATCCTGTTGGCGGACGAGCCCACCGGCTCACTCGATGAAGGGACGAGCGCTCAGGTCTTCAATCTGTTACTTGATCTTGTAGCCACCGAGGGAGTGACCCTGGTGATGGCCACGCACGATCGCAGCCTGGCTGAACGCTGCGACCGGCTGTTGGAGATGCACGATGGAAGGGTTCATGAATCCGCATACGCCCAGTGATCAGGCGCCTGAGCGGAAGGCTCCGCAGGTTGTTGCCAGCGCCGCTTGGCACAGCCTGTTGTGGCTTGTCATTGCGAATTCCGTCGGAGTCTTGATCGCGATTCTGCTGCTCTTTCCCGGCTTGAACCACTCTCTGGGCCAGTGGACCTACGGCCGCTGGATCATGGTGCACATGAATCTGGAACTCTACGGCTGGACCAGTCTTCCCCTGGTTGGATTCCTGTTTAAGATCTATGGCGCAGACCGCGGCCCCGCGGCAAACTGGTGCCGGCCGGTTCTCTGGGTGTGGTCCGCGGCTCTGGGTGTCGGTGCGCTCTCCTGGCTCTCCGGCCACTCCAGCGGCAAGCTGTTTCTGGATTGGAGCGGCTACGCACGCGTACTCTTCCCCGCAGCACTCATGGTGCTCTGGTTTCTCCTGCTATTGGCTCTCGTCATGGGAAGCCGCAACAATCGAGAGCACGCGAGCGCAGCTGCCTGGGCCGCAAAACTGCTTGGTCTGTTCATCCTGCTGGCGATTCCATTCCTCATCTACATTGCAGCCAGCCCCAACAGTTATCCGCCTGTAAATCCAGACACCGGCGGCCCCACCGGAACAAGCCAATTGGAATCCTCTCTGGCCGTCGTTGCCATTCTGCTCATGCTCCCTTTCGGCCTCGTACGCCGCAAGACCGGCCACTCGAAGATAATCGCGATCGCCTGGATCGCTCTGCTGGCAGAGTCGCTGCTGTGCGCCACGATGAGCCGCGCCGACATCAGCCATCATCTCCCCGCGCAATACCTGAGCCTCGGCTGTCTTCTCCTTTGGCTGCCGCTCACGCCCGCTTATTACGCGGCCTTTCAGTGGCACAGCGACACGCGCCGCTGGCGACTTGCCTTTCTCTGGTGGTGGGCGGCTCTCGTAGTCACCGGCTGGGTCTTCTTTCTTCCCGGAGTCCTCGACTACTTCAAATTCACCGACGGCTTGGTCGGCCATTCCTTTGTCGCCATGGCAGGTTTCACGTCGAGCCTCATCATCTTCATCACGGTCCAGCTCCTCGGCGATGGTGCCTGGATCTTCAATCGCGCCCGCTCTTTTTATCTCTGGAACGGAAGTGTCATCGCCTATGTCATATTGATGACTGTCGCCGGCTGGCGTGAGGGTTTCGACCCGACATTCACCATCGTCCCTGGAACGGCTCGCAACCTCATCTATGCGCTCCGCCTCTTGACTGGAATCCTCATGCTTGCCGCCTCTTTCGACTGGTTTCTCGATGCATCCACGTTGCTCATCGAGCCTGTTCTTGCCTCCATCCCCGCTCAACCTGCACAGGAGAAGACAGCATGAATCGTCCTATCCTTCTCGCCTATCAGTCGGTCATCGGCCTTTCCGACACGATCACCGGCGCACTGCTCATCATCGCCCCGGAGTTCACCCTCCGGCTGATGGGCTTGCATGTCCAACCTGACGCCCTCCCCTATCTCGCGTTCATCGGCGCTTTTGTCCTCTCCGTCGGCCTGGCCTGCCTGTACGGCGCGCTTGTCATGGCGCGCAGAGGAAGACAATGTACGCTTCACGCTGTTTGGCTGCTTACGGCGTTTACCCGCGCCAGCGTGGCCGTCTTCGTCGTGACGCAGGTCCTGGGGCAGACGCTCGAACCGGGCTGGCTCACGGTCGCTGCCTCCGACGGTGCATGCGTTCTGATTCAGGCAATCGGTCTTCGCAGAGGCTGGCTGGGCAATGTTGCGCGGTAAAGCACGCCAATCCGGCTGGCAGGGCGCGAGCCTTGTCGCAATCACCTATGTTTACTTCCTCATCTTCGCGCAGTTCGCCTTCCTCAAGCGGCTGGCGAGCCTGGGAGGGGCAGATGCGCACCTGAAGGCTGTCATGGCCGCCATGGCCGTCGGCGGGATTCTTCTCAGCCTTCTAACTCCGCGGCTGAGCCTTTATCCATCGCCCAACCTGCGCCTTCGCGCGGGACTCCTCGCTTCCGGCGCGGCAGCCTTTCTCTCGCTTCTCCCGCTCAGCCTCGCGGCCAGCATCGGCGTGTCGTTCCTGATCGGCGCCGGGCTCGGCCTGCTCACCGTCACGCTCGTCACTCACCTTCGCCAATGGACCGGCAGCCGCAATCCGCTCCTGCTTGTCGGCATCGGCACAGGCGCAGGCTATCTCGCCTGCAACATTCCTGTCTTCTTCACTGCCTCTGCTGAGGTGCAGGCGTCCGTTGCGGGAACGTTGTGCCTCGTAGGCGTCTGCGTCACTCTGCTGCCCGCACCCACGCAGCTTGAAGCAGCGCAGATTCCCCTCCGCCGCGTTCCCTCGTTTCCCCGTGTACTCGCCTGCTTTGCCGCGCTTGTCTGGCTGGACTCCGCGGCCTTTTTCATCATTCAGAGCAACCCGGCCTTGAAGGCAGGAACCTGGCAAGGTTCAGTTCATCTGGGTATCAACGGCTTGCTCCATCTTGCCGCCGCACTGGCAAGCGCCTGGCTTCTGCGCCGTCGCAGTCTCACATTCGTTTTGTCGGCCGCATTCCTGGCGCTGGCGTCTGCCTGCCTGCTGCTGCTCTATCCCGACCGCATCCTCGTCGCTTCACTCTTCTATCCCATCGGTGTCTCGCTTTACTCCGTCGCTCTGGTCGCTTATCCCTCGCTGCTTGCTCCCGCTTCTTCTCCCGCGGAGCGCGGCCGTCAGGCCGGATGGATCTATGCCATCGCCGGCTGGTCCGCCTCCGCCATGGGAATCGGCATGGGACAAAACCTTGGCCACGTTCCACCGGCATTTGTCATAGCCGCCGGCGTAGTCGTCCTCTTTCCCAGGCTCTTCATCGCCCTTCGATGGCGCACCCGTGAACTCGCGCTTACCGCTTTCATCGCCATGGCAGCCTTCGCTCTCTATCGCATTCTCCCCTCGGCCCATGCATCGCCCCAGCTCTCGCAAGTCGAGCGCGGACGCCAGGTCTACATCTCCGAAGGTTGCATCAGTTGCCATTCCCAATACGTGCGTCCCAACACCGCCGACGTGCTCATGTGGGGGCCTGTCGAAAGCATCCAGGAACTGCGTCTTCAGCAGCCGCCGCTCATCGGCAATCGCCGCCAGGGTCCGGATCTCTCTGAGGTTGGCGGACGCCGCTCCGCTCTCTGGCTCAAAGCCCACTTCTTTGATCCCGCTGAAGTGAGCGGCGCATCCGTCATGCCGTCCTTCGGCTTTCTCTTTCGCGATGAACGTGGAGACGATCTCGTCGCTTACCTCGAAAGCCTGCGCACCGCCGGCACTCTCGATCACCAGAAAAAGGAGAGCCTCTGGCATCCAACCCCTGCCGCCCTCGCTCAGGCCAATGCCCAAGTTGGTGAGCTGCTCTTCCGGCGTTACTGCGCCACCTGCCACAGTGCCGACGGAGGGACACGCTGGCAGGCAGCGTTCAAGCGCTTCCCTCCCGATCTGACGGCTGGCCCGTTCCTCCATCTCGATCCCTCAGACCTAATTCCGCAGCGCATCGATCGCCTTGCGCAGATCGCCAAATTTGGAATTCCCGAAACCGATATGCCCGGACACGAATACTTGCCCGACAATGACATCGCCTCCATCAGTTTGTGGTTGTCGCAGAACATGCGGCAGCCGATTCAGAACCAATAATGTCCACTCAATACAGGAGAGAAATCATGAAGACCATAGCCAAAATCCTTTTCATTGCGCTTGCACCGGCCGCCGTACCGGTTGCGTATGCGCAGCATCAATCCTTCACCGTGAATCCGGACGCGAGCCAGGTTGCCTTCGCGCTGGCAGGGAGTGGACACCATGTGAGTGGGATCTTCCACGTGCAGAGCGGGTCGGTTGAATTTGACCGCACAGCACAGAACATCTCCGGTTCTGTGGTTGTCGCGGCTGGCAGCGGCAACAGTGGCGACCCGAGCCGGGACAAGAAGATGAACACGTCGGTGCTGGAAGTTGCACGCTTTGCCGAGATCTCCTTTGTGCCCAAGAGCTATCAGGGAACCATCGCAGCATCTGGCGACTCTGCCATTCAAGTCACCGGCGTCTTCACCCTTCATGGCACTTCACACGACCTTACGGTGCAAACGCAGGTTCATATCGACGGAACCAACCTTACTGCCAAGACACATTTCATGGTGCCCTATGTTCAGTGGGGTCTGAAGGATCCAAGCATCTTCGTCCTCAAGGTTGCCAAAGAGGTGGGAATTGATCTCACTCTCGCGGGCCACCTGTCTGCTTCAAAGTAATCCTGAGATAGTGCTCGCTTGCACTCTCACCAGATTCGACTGCGATGCCGGTTTGACAGGAAATCCTCCAATCGAGTCCGGCGAATTCTGTGCTGTACAGGAATTCGCCTGACAGAGTCGCCGAGCAGGGAAATTCCGCAGCACAGTTCAATCTCGGTTTGCTCTATAACAACGGCCAAGGAGTAGAGCGGGACAATGCCCAGGCGGCGTTCTTGCACAACAAGGCCGCCGATGAGGGGTTGGCACGCGCAAAACAACCTTGGCGCCATGTACGCGATGGGCCAAGGCGTTCCGATGGGCTACGCGGATGCGTCTTTCTGGCCGGACCTTGCTGCAACCAGCTGGAATGGAGCGGGTCAGGGACAGGCCGCGAAAGCTCGCGACAAGGTGGCTGCGAGACTGACACCATCCGAACTGGCTCTGGCACAGGAGCGGGCGAGCAAATGGCTGGCGGACCATCAAAAGTAGGGTCTAACTTCAGGGGTACGTTCTTCCCCAACGCAAGCCAATTCGCTCTATTGAAGGGGCTCAACGTCATCCCTCCCGTCTGGGGTGCGACTCTCGCACCGCGCATCGGCTAGGATGCATCCACTGCGTGCTAGCGGATATACTCTTTTTTGGTGCGTAGTCGCGAACAACAGTGGCGCGTCTGATGGAGATTTCTGTCTTGCCCTTTTCCCGCCGTGGATTTTTGAAGTCGCTATCCAGGACCGCACTGGTTTTGCCGTTGGAAGAGGTGTTGAGGCTGGCTCGTCCGGCCTTTGGGCTTGCCGGGCGGCAGGCTACCGCACCGCAAAAGCCCACGGGCAGCGCCCGCCAGGCTTACGAGGCACAGGCCCGTCCGGCGCCCAAAGGGGCCCCTTCGCCGGTGACCGGCACGCCGCTGGGCGTCCAGTTTGTTGACGTGGCCAGGGAAGCCGGGCTCAACGTGGAAATGATCTTCGGCGGCGAGCACCGCAACAAGTATCTACTCGAAACCACGGGCTGCGGCGCGGCCTTCTTCGACTACGACCAGGACGATTGGATCGACATCTTTCTCGTGAACGGCTGGCGCCTGGAAGGCTTTCCCAAGGGGAAGGAACCGGTCTGCCACCTGTTCAAGAACAACCGCGACGGCACCTTCACCGACGTGACCCTGAAATCCGGTCTTGCGCGCTCAGGCTGGGGGCAGGCCTGCTGCGTGGGCGACTACAACAACGATGGCTGGAATGACCTCTTCGTCAGCTACTACGGGCAAAATGCGCTCTTCCGCAACAACGGTAACGGCACTTTTGCCGAGGTGACCAAAGAGGCGGGCCTTTTGCAGGACGGGCTTCGCTGGAACTCGGGTTGCTCGTTTCTGGACTACGACAAGGATGGCAACCTCGATCTCTATGTGGGCAATTACATTGACTTCGACATAAAGACCGCGCCCTTGCCCGAGGACGCCAACTGTACCTACAAGGGCATCCAGGTGGCCTGCGGGCCGCCCGGCCTGGAGGGCGGCAAGAACCTGCTCTACCGCAACAACGGCAACGGCACTTTTACCGATGTCAGTGAGAAGGCCGGCATGTGGGGCATCCTGGGAGCCTACGCGCTCAGTTGTGGCGTGGCCGACTTCGACGGCGCCGGCTGGCCCAACATCTACGTGGCCAACGACTCGACCTCGGCTACTTACTACGTCAACCAGAAGGACGGCACGTTCAAAGACCAGGCTATTGAGGCTGGTGTGGCCTATTCGCCGGACGGCAAGCCACAGGCGGGCATGGGCGTCTCCGTCGGCGACTACAACCGCGATGGATTGCTTGACATCGTGAAGACCAACTTTGCCGGCGACACCGACTCCCTCTTCATGAACCTGGGCGACGGCTCCTTCGACGATCGCACCTACCAGGCCGGCCTGGGCATGAACACCCGCCTGCTGGGCTGGGGCGTGAGTTTCATCGACATCGACAACGACGGCTGGCTCGACATCATGGTGGCCAACGGACACGTCTATCCCGAAGTGGATGGCACCCAGGTGGACGCCGCCTACGCCGAGCGCAAGTATCTTTATCGCAACCTGCGCAATGGCCAGTTTGAAGACGTAAGCCTGATCGGCGGCAGCGGCATTACGGCGGCCGTGAAAGCGCGCGGCTTTGCCGTCGGCGATTTCGACAACGACGGCGACCTGGACGCGGTCGTCAACTGCGTCAACGCCGTTCCGCAACTGCTCCGTTGCGACTCGACTCTGAACCGGAGCTGGATCAAGATTCGCACCGTGGGGACCAAGAGTAACCGTACCGGGATCGGAGCGCGACTGAAGGTGGTTGCAGATACCGGCACCCCGGTCCTGAGTGCAAAGCCCGGTACCCCACTGACCCAGATCGAGGAGGTCCACTCCTGCAACGGCTATTACTCCGCAAGCGACCTGCGCATCCACTTCGGACTCGGTGAGGCCAAGAAAGTAGACCTGGTGGAGATTCGCTGGCCCTCGGGCGCCGTGGACACGCTGAAAGATCTGGACGTGAACCGGCTCTACGTGATCCAGGAAGGCGGCAAGATTCTCAAGACTGAATCCTTTGCGCCGTTGAAGAAGAATGCTTGAGCGCCGCTGATACCCGGGCCGGCCGGACCGCTTCTCGCAGAGGAGCGCATTCCTGAAGTCCAGCAAATATGGGAACTGGGATCGATCCTGCGAGAGCAGAATCAGCGGCTCATCGAGCATCGGCTTTTCAAGCTGAAACCTCGTCTGTCTCTGCGACTGACTGGGCCGCGGCGGTCATGTTGCGGACTGTCCAGCCGGCAATGAGCAGGCTGGGCGCTGGAATGTGTTCGAGGTCGCCGAGTTCGGCAAGGGTGGTGGAGCGAACCTGCTGGCCGGGCTGAGCCGCGCGAGAGACGATGGCGCACGGGAAGTCAGGCGGGAGGCCTTGCTGCAGCCATTCTGCGGCAAGCAGGTGCAGGTCGCGTCCAGGCATGTACACAACGCGCGTTGTGTCTTCGATTTCAGGCAGCGGCGCATGGTTGTGGGACTGTGCGTGATGCCCGGTGGAGAAGGTCACGTTGGACGCGCTGTTGCGATCGGTGAGAGAGCAGCTAAGCGCGGCCGCTGCGGCAAAGGCGGCGGTGATGCCGGGGACGACCTGGAAGTTCACGCCCGCTTCGGTCAATGCGGCCATCTCTTCCGCGGCGCGGCCAAAGATGAGCGGGTCGCCGCTCTTGAGGCGAACCACGCTGCGGTTGGCTCGGGCGTACCCGATCATGAGCGCGTTGATTTCATCCTGCGTGATGGTCTTTGTGCCGCAGCGCTTGCCCACATTGAGCACTTCGGCGCTGGGCGAAGCCAGCTGAAGAATTGCCTGCGGGACGAGATCGTCGTGCAGGATGACGTCGGCAGTCTGGATAAGGCGCATCGCTTTGACGGTGAGCAGGTCGGGGTCGCCGGGGCCCGCTCCCACCAGCGCAACAGTTCCACGCTTCTCTGCCAGCGGTGCGCACGCCAATTGGCGGGATGGGCACGTTGCGGATTCGCAGAGCGGACGCTGGGCCAGTTGGTGCAGAAGAGATTTGCGAGCCTCGCTGCGCGGATGCTTTTCGAGAACCTCGCGACGGAGCGCGCCGAGATTCTCAAGCCAGTCGCCGAGGTCATCGGGCAGTTGCGCATCAATCTCGCGGCGCAGGCGCTGCGCGACAGCCGGGCTCTCGCCGGCGGTGGAGATGGCGATCTGGAGACTACCCCGGCTGACCACGGAACCGAAGAAGAAATCGCAGTTGGGAATGTCGTCGACGCTGTTGCACAAGATATTTCGTTCGACGCAGCCCCGATAAACAGTCGCATTCACCGCCGGCGCATCGGTGGCGGCAATGGCCACGAAGTTGCCGTCAAGGTCGGATACGTCGAAGCGGCGCTCAATCCACTCGAGTTTGCCTTCACGCGCTAGCTGGCGAACCTCAGGGCGCGCATCAGGCGCGATGACGCGGAGCCGGAGGCCGGTCGTGAGCAGGCTGCCGATTTTGTCCAGCGCGACATTGCCCGCGCCCACCAGGAGGCAGTTGCGGCCGGCGAGTTTGAGGAAGATGGGCAGCATGCTCATGAATGGAACCTCAATCCGCAACGCCGTGCGGAACGCGGCCGGCAGGCAGATCGCGCTCGACGGGGGCTAGAACTTCACCGGCCAGATTGGCGCGGAGTTCGTCGTTGGAGTAGCGGCCGAACCAGGCGCGCAGGTTTTCACCTGTTTTGCGGTCAGCCAGGTACTGGCGCAGAAGCCGCTCGATGGCCTCGGGGACAAGCGGTGCAGGGCAGCGGTAGCCAACCGGCCGCGCGATTGCCGCATGCTGGCCTACCGCTCCGCCGAGGCAGAAGTAGTACGCGTCAGTGAGTTGACCGTCGTGCTTGATCTTCTTGCCTTCAATGCCGATGTCGGCGACCCAGTGCTGGCCGCATCCGTTGGGGCAGCCGGTCACGTTGAGCTTGAGCTCCTGGTCGAAGCCCGGCAGGCGCTCTTCGAGTTCGTCAACCAGCCAGCGCGTGAAGCCTTTGGTCTCTGTGATCGCGAGCTTGCAGAATTCAGTGCCCGTGCATGCGATGGCGCCGCGCCAGAAGGAAGAGCCCTCGACCCGCAGGCCGATCTTTCCGAGCTCACGAACCAGTTCGGCGGCCTTGTGGTTGGGAATATCGATGAAGAGCAGGTTCTGCGAAACCGTGGTGCGCAGGGCCCCGCTGCCAAAGCGTTCAGCAAGATCGGCCGCGGCTTCCAACTGATCGCCCGTGAGGCGGCCGCGGAGAACGGAAGCGCCGACGCAGCTCAGACCCGGTTGGCGCTGGGGATGAATGCCGACGTGGTCGCGATAGATGTCGTTGGGCACTTGCTCGGGCACGCCAGGCAAGAGCGTGAATTCGAGCCGGGACTGTAGCTCGGTCAGGAAGCTCTCGGCTGTCCAACCCTCTTTCAGAAAGAGGTACTTGAGCCGGGCACGCTCGCGGCTTTCGCGCAGGCCCTGTTGGTCGCGAAAGATCTCGGTCACGGCGCGAACCACCGCGAGAGCCTGGCCGGGCAGGATGAAGGCATCGAGGCGGACGGCAATATGGGGCTCTCTCGAGAGGCCACCGCCGACGCGCAGTGTGTAGCCAACCTGGCCGTTATGCTCGGCGGCAGTGAGACCGATGTCGTTGATCTCCGGATTGCAGCACCAATCGGGACAGCCGGTGACGGAGATCTTGAACTTTCGTGGCAAGTTGTAAAACTCGGGATTTCCTGCGAGCAAATGCGCTACTTCGCGCGCAAGCGGAGACGCGTCAATCAGCTCGTCCGCGGCAACGCCGGCCAGCGGGCAGCCGGTCACGTTGCGCACCACGTCGCCGCAGGCGCCCTTGGGCGAGAGGCGAGCTGCATCCAGCGCATCCACCACCTCGGGCAGCGACTCGATGGTCAACCAGTGAAGCTGGATGGCTTGCCGGACAGTGATGTCGGCCAGATTGCGTGCGTGCTTCTTCGTGAGTTGGGCGATGACGCGGAGCTGGCTGGCCGAGACGATGCCGTTGGGGATGGCGATGCGCATCATGAAGTAGTCGGAGGCGATGCCTTCGCCGCCCTTGCCGCCGGTTGCGCCCACGCCGTCGCCCTGCGTATAGATGCCCCACCACTTGAAGTAGAGCGAAGCCCACTCCGGCAACACGCTGGAGCGGCCGGCACGGGCGAAGGCACGCACCTCGTCGAAGGCCTCCCACGGGTTCTTCTCGCGCTTCAGGCGTTCGGCGCGCTGGGCTTTTGTCTCTTTTGTTGCAATAACTTCGGCCATGTTTTTCCTTCTCGTGCAGAAATAGAAAGCCCGCGGCAGCGTGGCTGCATCGCGGGCTTGGAAGAAACCTTGGAACTCGTTCAGACTCGTCAGACCCAGGTCACCCTTGCGCGCGAAGCGACGTCAGGCGGCGACAACAGGTCGAATGTCCCATGAACAGATGATAGCTGTGGGTCCCAATAAAAGCAATTCCTGTTTTTGGAAGGTCCTCATGAGGGCGCGTTGCGGCGCCCGGCATCGCGATTGGCGCTATAATCACCGCAAGGATTGAGCGGCTTGCATGAAAGTACGTGATGTGCTGAAGCTGATTGAGGACGACGGCTGGTATCAGGTAACGCAGAAGGGCAGCCACCGTCAGTTCAAGCACCCTGTGAAGGCTGGCCGGGTCACAATAGCGGGCCACCCATCGCAGGAGATGGACAAGGGAACTTTCAACAACATTCTCAAACAGGCGGATTTGAAATGAAGGAATACGCGGCTGTATTCGAGAAAACATCGAACGGCTGGAGCGCCTATGCTCCGGACTTGCCGGGGTTGGGCGTGGCAGCCGCGACCTTCGCTGAGACGGAGCAGTTGCTGCGCGAGGGAATTGAGCTGCACATCGAGGGAATGCGCGAGGACGGGCTGCCTATTCCAGAGCCACTTACACAGGTGATGCGCTTGGCGATTCCTGCGTGAGCCGATAGAGGTCAGAAAGAAGTTCAGAGATGGTTGCGGCCAGAACGAAAGACAAGGCTCTGATAGGCGCAGCGGGGGTCTTCCATGTTTCGGCGGAGCTAATGATGCGCGGCATCATTGCTTTACCAACAATCCGGGATACCGCCGGATACGACATCGTCGCCACGACTCAGGATGGGGCTCGTCATGCAAACATCCAGGTAAAGACGTCGGGGCAGTGGGTTGACTTTTGGCCCATTTGCGACAAGATTGAAAACGTCAAGGACGGGCCCGATGACTACTATGTCGTTCTCCGCCGAAACCGATCGAACGATGCGTTTGAATGCTTTATGCTGACCGGCGACCAAATGAAGAAGTGGCTGGTAGGAGAGGAAGAATGGTATAAGGCGAAGGGGCGAGAACGAAAATTTACTCGGTGCTTGAATTTCGATAAAGAAGGAAAAGATGCCGACCGATTCCAGAGGCAGTGGAAAGATTGGATTCTAAAGTAAGAATCTTGACGAAGTCAGCACCGAAAGTTCCTCTTGAGAGACTGCACATCCTTCAGTCGGGGATAGATCCGTGCGATGTCGAAACACCACGCAGGTGAGCGCCCGGCATGGTGGAGACTTGGCCGCCTCCCGTCAATCGGCAAGGTGCGCCAGCTCCGCCAGAATCTGCTCCACAGCTTTGGCGGCGGCTTTTTCGACCTCTTCCGACAGGCTCATGCGGATAGGCTGGCGGGGATCGATGGTAATGGCATAGAGCACCACACTCGGGCCTCCGCCCTGAATGTAGAAGACGTCCAGCAGGTCTTTGACGCCGATGTCGTGAGCGGTGAGCGTGGGGGGGGGTAGTCGCGCGAGAAGCGCGGTGTGGTGCGCGTGGCGGTTCCTTCGGGGTTGCCGTCGGCTGCCGCATCGATGAGGATGACGCGTGCGGCGTTCTGGAGCGGCTCCAGCAGCGTGAAGCCGCCGGTGCCGCCATCCAGACACTCTACGTTGCGGGCGAGTGGGCGCTCTGCCAGACCCTGCTCCACCGCCCTGACTACGTGAACGCCAATGCCTTCGTCGCCCATGATGACGTTGCCTAGGCCCAGCATAAGCGTTTTCTTTTGTTGGTTGGTTGTTGAACTACTTGCCACGCTTCTCCACCCTATCGAACTTCCACCCGCCTATGATCGAGGATACTGTACCGCGGCCCTCGATGTAGTCGTGATAGAAGGCAAGATAGATGTGAATAATGATGAACGTGACGAAGAACCACAGGAACAGGTGGTGCCAGAAGCGCACGCCGAACTCGCCGCCCAGTAGCGGAACAACCCAGACAAACATGCGTGGGAGCCAGGAGTAGCCCATGCTGGAATAGAGGGCGAATCCGGTGATGGTCTGGGCCACAAAGGCCAGGTAGGTGAAGAAGTAAATCAGGCCGGCAAGCGCATTGTGCCCGGTGGAAATGGGGCCATGCATCTTGACTTCAAACACATCGGCGTTGATCACCTCGACAATTTCCTTCCGCTGCGCGGGCTTGAGTGGAAAGAAGGCGCTCCAGCTTGAGTACTTGTTGCCGACAAAGCCCCAGTAAAGCCGCGCCAGGAAGTTGAAGACATAAATGAATGCGGCCAGGAAGTGAATGAAGCGCACCCATCCGAACCAGTACTGCTGATAGGCCTCGCCCGCATCGAACATACGCGTGGGGGCCCCGATCATGTAGCCGGTGACACACAGGGCCACCAGGGCCACTGCGTTGATCCAGTGGTAGACCCGAACGGGCATCTCCCACACATAAATCCGCTTATACTCGACCGGTTGCCCGTTGGGGACCGGCGTCGCATTGCCTGCTGCAACTACTGGAGTGCTCATGGGCATCACTCGAAGGAAACCTGGCTGATGTGCCGTCCCTGCGGATCGTACAGATGCACGGCGCAGGCCAGGCACGGGTCAAAGGAATGGATAGTGCGGATGATTTCGACCGGTTGGTCGAGTTTCGCCACCGGGGTACCGATGAGCGAGGCCTCGAAGGACGAGTGCTGCCCCTTGGCGTCACGCGGCGAGCCATTCCATGTGGTCGGCACTACGAGCTGGTAGTTGTCGATCTTGCCGTCGTGAATCTTGATCCAGTGGGCCAGCGCACCTCGAGGCGCCTCGGTCAGGCCAACTCCCTCGGCGTCGGTGGGCCAGGACTTCGGTTCCCAGCGTTCGCCGTTGAAGGTGGAGGTTTCGCGCGTCTTCACGCGCTCCATCAACTGACCGAAGAACTCCTTGAGCCAGATCATGGCCAGTGCCGCATCCAGGCCACGAGCCGCGGTGCGGCCCAGCGTCGAGAACAGCGCCGCGACCGGGACATTGAGCTTGCCCAGCGTATCCTTCACCAGCTCCTGCATGTCCGTGCGGCCGGAGGCTCTGCCGCTGCCAGGCGGAGAATAGCGTGCGGCGGCAAAGCGAAACCAATTTGGACGACGGAAGGGAGTTGATGGGGAGGTGTCCGTGAAATCGCTTCGAAGGGGGGCAATAGATGACTTTTTGGTCCGGGCAAAGGCCCCGCGGGGCACGACTGGGTTTTTGCCATTGGAACGAATTCAAAAAGATTGCGAGCCGGGCAATCGGGGGGGTATCTTCTCTCATGGCCGGGACGGCAAAATGAAAATTCCGGTTCAATCAACGCGTCTCCTGAACGGCGATCGCGTCGCCATCGTCGGCGGTGGACCTGCCGGTTCGTTTTTCGCCATCCATCTTCTTCGGGAAGCCAGGCAGCTCGATCGAAATATCGAGGTCGTCATCGTCGAGAAACGTGGTCCGTCCGACCTGAACTTCGACGACTTTCAATGCAGGGGATGCAACTTCTGCGCAGGCCTTATCTCACCGAGGTTGAATGAGATACTCGACGAATGCGGTCTCGCCGTTCCGGAGGAGATCGTCCAGGGGCGCGTCGACTACGTCTGGATACACGGGCAGTGGAAGAACCTCCGGCTTCGAGTTCCCAAAGACAAGCAGATGTACGCAGTATTCCGGGGCTCGTTACCCGGCAGGAGGACTGGCAGACCTGCAGGGTTCGATGGGTTTCTGCTCGGTGAGGCGGTTAAGGAAGGCGCGCGCATCCAGTATGGCGAAGTCCAGACGATTGCCTACGGTGCGTCAGGGATGCTCGAGCTCACGATGAGGGGGCCATCCGGAGAGAAGGTCTCGCTCGATGCCAGCTTCGTGAGTATCGCAACCGGAATCAATGCGCACTGTGGCTTCGATTATCGTGCCGATGGGTTCATCGCCTCCGTCAAGCGGTTGAATCCGTCGTTCGTTCCCGGTAAGACGCGAAGGGCCCTCATCTTCGAGCTCGACGTGGGGGAGGAGTTTCTCGAACGCAACATGAATCGGGAGATCTACTTCATCGAGTACGGCTCAAAACACCTCGCCCTTGAGCATACTGCGCTCATTCCCAAGGGGAGATTCTTAACCGTCGCGCTGATCGGCAAGTGCGTAGACGAGGCGGTCTTGCCACGAGACAGCCGGCAGATCGTCCACGAGTTTCTGACGCTGCCACAGATTGACAGCATCTTGCCAGGCATCGCGGCAGCTCCCCTCGCCTGCGCTTGTGCTCCCAGAATGACCGTGACCACGGCGACATTTCCTTTCGGCGACCGGTTTGCCATCATCGGTGACGCAGTCGGGTCGCGATTGAACAAAGACGGCCTCTACTCCGCCCACGAGACGGCGAGCCGGCTGGCGCAGGCCGTGCTCCATGAGGGACTCGATAAGCAGGCTCTCGCCCGGGGATACGGGAAGACCGTCAAATGGCTTGTGGCTGACAATCGCTTCGGACGGATAGTATTTGCCGTGAGCCGGGTAGCTTTCACCACGCCCGTGGTGAGCCGCATCCTATACCAAGCGTTTGCCACCGAGTACAAGGTGCGTGACGAGCGGAGCCGGCCCCTGAGCGTAGTGCTGTGGAAGATCGCCAGCGGGACGGCCGACTATCGGGAAGTGTTCTGGGAGATGCGCGGCTACGACGTGCTGCGATCCGTTCTCGCCGGTGCGGCGGTCACGTTAAGGAACGTGGCGTTCGAGCTGCTTTTAGGTGTGCAATGGGGGGAGTACGGACGCTATCCAACCGTCGTGCTGAAGGAGAAGCGCGAAGTGCTAAGAGAGCAACTTGCGTCAAGCCTGGGAATGGAACTTGGCAAATCGCTTGACTTCGAACGGATGTACTGGATCAAGATCCGGGGCTCCGAGGAAGAGATCATGGAGGAACTCGCCAAGTTCGGCCAACCCGATGCGAGGTTCCTCAAGCTGCGAATCGTCGACATGCAACAGATCCAGGGAACGCCCAACCAAGTGGGATCGGTGATTCGATACAGGGTACCATTCGTGCGGTTGGGCGCGGAACTGCGGCTGACCGACAGAGTTCGCTTCGAGACCTTGCTCTATCAGGCCGACGAGGGGCTTGTGGACCACGGGAAACTCATCTTCAACGTGGCACCGACGACGGACGGAAACCGCAGGCTCTCCATTTACGCGGAGTTCGACTACAAGAAAGGCAAGGGCTTCGCGAGCCGGATGATGTGGAAGGGCGCCAGATTATTGTTTCCCGAGTTCGTACACGATGTCGTGTGGAACCATGCCCTGTGCACAATCAAGGAAGATGTCGAGCGCAAGCACTCCCACACCTGGTAGGGTCACGAGGCCACGAGAAAGTGCGGGGTGGTCATGCCGCAATTTGTGGCCGGAAGTCCGCGTGCCAGGTGCGGAAAACTTGTTCAAGGGTGCCGTTCAGGCTCTTTTCCGCCTGGAACCCGGAGGCCGCCATCAAGGTTTCGGTGTAGGTGCGGCTCAACACATCCAACAGCGCATCCACCACGATGGGGTGCGAAGCGCGGATGAACGATTCGCTGCAGCAGGTGCACTCCTGGAAGTGCATCCACACAACGGCCGGTTTTTCTTTCTTCTCAAATGCGGAAGCAACCTGGGCGACGCCTGTTTGCCCCAGACCGGCCACCGTTGCGGCCGCAGCGCAGAACTGCAGAAAGTCTCTGCGGCTGTAGCCCTTCTGCCGCATCGAACTCCAAATCGATTGACCCATACCTACCTCGCTCGTTGTGCACACAGCGGCGATGGCCCCAATGGCGGAGGACGTAAGGATGAAGCCACAGGATCTCGCCGGCTGACTTGAGCGAAGGTACGCACCGGAAATAACACCTCGCTGTGCGCCACATCAGAGTAGTTTGTTTGCTGTTTTGTGCCGCTGTGCGGGCGAGCCGCTCAAGGTATTCGCGACAGGGACACCCAGATCAGGGGCCTCAGCTTCCGGCAGTTGTTGATTTGAAAGGCCGGTCGGGTCCCCTCCCTGCAATCTGGCGACCCCGCTCAGGAGCGCGGAATCTCAAGCCCACCAGTGAGGCTGATCACACGTTCGACCTGATTGCTACGGCACCACGATTCAAGACCGTGGGCCAGCCGTTCGGTAGCTCGTGGGTCTGCGTAGCTGGCCGTTCCCACCTGGATGGCGGTCGCGCCGGCCAGCAAAAATTCGACGGCGTCTTCCGGGGTGACGATGCCGCCCAGCCCGATCACGGGGATTTTGACCATTTGCGCAGTTTCGTAGACCATGCGCAGGGCGATGGGCTTGATGGCCGGCCCGGAGAGGCCGCCGGTGATGTTGCTCAGCCGCGGCCTGCGGGTCTCCACGTCAATCGACATAGCCAGGAATGTATTGGTCAGGCTCACCGCGTCGGCGCCGGAGTCGGCGGCGATTTTGGCCATGCGGGCGATCGAGGTCACATTGGGTGAGAGCTTGACGATCAGTGGCCGTTTGCTGGCCGCCTTGGCCCGGGTCACCAGGTACTCGAGTGACCCCGGATCGGACCCAAAGGCCATGCCGCCGGCGTGGACGTTGGGGCAAGAGACGTTCAGTTCGTAGGCGGCGATGCCCTCGGCCTGGTTCAGCCGTTCGATGACGCCGAGATATTCAGCCACCGTGTAGCCGAAGACGTTGACGATGACCTTGCAGAGGGGATAGCGCGCCAGGGGAGGCAGCTTGCGCTCGATAAACTCTTCCACGCCGACATTTTGCAGTCCGATAGCGTTGAGCATCCCGGCAGCGGTCTGCACGATGCGCGGGGCTGCGTGGCCCGCCATCGGCAGCAGCGAGATGCCCTTGGTGACGAATCCGCCGATCTCTTCCAGGGAGACAATCTCTTCAAATTCGATTCCGTAGCCGAAGGTGCCGCTCGCGGCGATGACCGGGTTGACCAGTTCCATGCCGGCCAGGCGAACTTTCATGTCGGGTTTCACGCGCGGCAATCTTCCTTCCAGACAGGGTGCAGTTGTCAGGGTTCAGTCGTCAGATCTCACGTGGCGATCTACCTTGAAGCCTCGGCAAGGAGGCGGCCGGTGGTTCACCGGGAGCCTATGGCGTCCCGCAGGCATTGCGGACGAGGCCTTCCAAGCAGCGAGGTTACTTCGTTCATGATACGCGCCTGGAGCAACCTGCTCAGGGTTGGTGTTTCCATTGGCCTTGCCGATGCCGCTGCTGCATGCGGAGAGCACAGCGAGGCCAGCCGCTGCAAGCGCAATCCAGATTCTGCCCATTGTCGAGTTCCTCTCAGGCCGCAATGACGAGCGCAGCCCAAGCCAAGCGAGGCAAACGTGGCAAAAGCCGTCGATTTCCCAGATCATGCAGCCCATAAGTCCTTTGTTTCATCAATGAGGCCAGGTTTCTTGGCTAATAAGTCATTTATTTTCTAGAATATAAGCGTGATTTGGGGGGCATTCTTTACGCAACCTGCTTGTTTTCATGGGGCTGGGACGAAAAGCGGGG
>Ga0209517_10003073_pt1 | contig 22924 bp, 17 predicted proteins | sample PeaSoiMetSII2010_FD_187695 | JGI IMG/M metagenome (GOLD analysis project Ga0209517, IMG submission 187695) | Peat soil microbial communities from Weissenstadt, Germany - SII-2010 (SPAdes) (version 2) | ecosystem: Environmental > Terrestrial > Soil > Wetlands > Peat | place: Germany...
GAGCGGCTGAAGTACAGGCTCACTTCCGACCCGATGAGTCCGCAGGAGCCGGTGATGAAGGCAAGAGGAGTAGGCATAGTCCTCTCTCAGTCCAAATTGCTGTCATTCCTCAGTCCAAATTGCTGTCATTCCTCAGTCCAAATTGCTGTCATTCCTCAGTCCAAATTGCTGTTATTCCTCAGTCCAAATTGCTGTTATTCCTCAGTCCAAATTGCTGTTATTCCTCAGTTCAAATTGCTGTCATTCTGAGCGAAGCGAAGAATCTCTGCATTAGCCTTCGCCCTTGAACCTCACCGATTCTTCGCTGCGCTCAGAATGACACCGATCAATAATCGACCTTCAATTTCAGAAATCCGTGATAACACATCCGCAGCATGGTCAGGCCATGCTTGAACACCTGGGTCATCTTGGTCGCGCCGAAGATTCGCTCCTGGTAATGGACGGGCTGGTCCAGGATGCGAAGATTCAGCTTGGCGGCTCCAAAAAGCAGCTCGTAATCGCCCCAGCGGTCCACGGTGCCCCAGGTTCCGATCATAGGGCGAATCCTTTCCCAGTCGCTGCGCCAAAGAACCTTGGTGCCGCAAAGCGTATCTTTGATCCTCTGTCCGAGCAGGTAAGAGAACACGAGGCTGAAGAACTTGTTCCCGAACACGTTGGCGCCTTTCATCGCCGCTTTCGGAATGGGATACACCAATCGCGATCCATTCACGAATTCAGCGCCGCCCCGCGTAATCGCATCGATGAAATACGGAAGTTCTTCCGGCATGACGGTAAGGTCGGCGTCAAGAATCAGCAAGATGTCTCCCTGCGCAGCCTCAAACCCCTTCCAGACATTCTTCGACTTGCAGATCCCCGGCCCGTTCACCAGCCTGATGTTCCGATCGGGATGTAGCTGCTGCATGCGGCGCACTTCGTCCGCGGTTCCGTCCGTCGATTGATCGTCGCAGAAGATCATCTCCGTCGAGCCGCCCAGTTCCGGCATGCGCGTGACCGCGCTTTCAACGTTTCCACGCTCGTCCTTGCAGGGCACAATCACCGAAATGGAAACGTCCTGAGGGTTGACCGGCTTCGGCGCCGCCCTCGCCACCAACACCTCAATCATGCACAGACGCCCGATCCAGGGCAGTTTCGCCACAACCCGGTTCATGAATGCGGAGAACAGGGGAATGTACTTCGGGAACAAGGCGCCGCGATAGGTCTCGAGCCACTCGAATCCGCTCAAGGTCAACAGGCCGATCAAATCGTGCTCAGAAAGCCAATTCTGTTCGGTTTGGGGAATCTTGAGGTGCAGCCGCTGAGCCAAAGCGATCAGCGGCTCCCAGAGATGATTGTAGGTATAAATCAGCAGGCGTGTGTGGCGTTCGCAGGCGGTCTGAAGCCGGAGCAGCGTCTTCTGCACATCGGCGATATCCCCCACGTCGCAGAGCAGAATGTAGTCGAACTTCTCTTGCCAGGCCTGATCTTCGGGAAACGCCTCAACGTAGGTAAACCGCGGATGCGCCTCCCGCGCCACTGCAATCATCTCCGGGCTGATGTCCAGGCCCACGCCATAACTGGGCTGGAGCGCATCGAGGAGGAACCCCGTCTGGCAGCGAATGTTCAGGATGCGCTTGCCGGGCTCGACCAGGTGACGGAGCAAGCGTTTGAGACATTCGTAGTAATACCGGTTCCGCCGAATCCACTTGGCCCTGGTCTTAGCCCAAACGGATTGGTGCTGCCGGTTGCGCTCATTCTGCAGCTCGAGGGCCCTCGGACCCCAGGCAGGGCCAGAGTCCAAACCGGACGCGGGGGGCGTTTTGATGGGGCTGGCTGGGCTTTGCATGGACCTAAGATCCGGCTTTAAAACCACAAAAGCACTCACCACAGAGACCACAGAGCTCACAAAGGAAAGCTATGGAGCATTACTCTGCTGAACCAGATCGTGATGTGCTTTCTTCGCAATCGTTTCTGAATATGGTTCTTGAATCTCAAATCTGAAATCTCGGATTCCGGTCCGGCCGCGCCATGATCTCCGCGCGCTAGGTCGTGCTCCCTCCCTAGCCAAGATCGCGCTGCTTTTCGAGCACCACCAGCATCCGCGAAGCAAGGCTGGGGAACCGGGAGAGGAACGTGTCCACCCGATTCAGCAAAGGCAGCGCGGCCGTCGGGTATAGCTGCGGACCTCGAAATCCGCCGCTTCCAAGATAAGCCAGCCCGGAAAAGTACGAGACCTCAGCCACGCGCCAGGAGCGGAGCTGCTCTCGGAAGGCGCTCGATCCGAATACACGGCTGGCGTTGCCCTGCGCGGCATAGTAACCAAAGTCCGCCGAAATCGAGCCTGCCGGTGCTTCCCAGCGAATCTCCTCTCCCAGACCCAGCGGCTCGTGGTGAAAGTTTCCGAAAACAAACCGCCCCAGAACGCCCATGGCCGGATCAAAAATGATCACCTTCCCGCGCTCGGACAACACCCGGTGGAACTCGCCGAGCGCCGTGCCAGGGTATTCCAAATGGTGCCACACGTCAAAGAGTATCAGATGGCTGAGGGCGCCCGTATCAAACGTAAGACGGTAGGCATCTTCCACGCGGTCCAGCCACGGGTTCGGAAAGAGATCGGTGGTGATGCAGTCCGGCAGGTGCTCCTTGATGTGTCCCATTCCCGAGCCCAGCTCAACCACCAGGCCCGGCATTGTGCGGTCAACCCGCTTGGCGATTTCACGGCCGAATTGCGAATAGACTTTGCGTAGGACCGGCTTCCTTTCCCAATGCCGGCGATTCTCCTGAATCTCAACATTGTGTTGTTCAAGGCCGACCCTCATCCGTCCCCCGGGTCCGAGACAGTCTCCGAGCAGAATGCTTAAGAACCCAACGACCTGTCATCCTGAGGAGTCCGTCAGCCGACGGACGACGAAGGATCTCGGTAGTTACCCGAAAATGCAACTGCCGAGATTCTTCGCTTCGCTCAGAATGACAGGCCACGCGAGTTTATTCAACATCCTGCTAGGGTAATCGGGCTGCGCGTTTTGTGCAACCGAACGCTCTTCTGTGGTGCGGGCGTCTCGCCCGCTGTGGCACGGGCGTCCCGCCCGTGCTGTGCTACCATGCGGGAGCGAGACGCTCCCGCCACAGCGGGCGGGACGCCCGCACCACAATGGCAAGTACCGCTCCCGCGGGGCTTCATAATCCCATTGTCATGATGCCAAGCGATCAAAGGAAGAGGTCCTTACTGCGGGAAGTTCATGCGGCGCACCTGAGTACGAAACCCCTCGTTCGGTCGCAAGCTTCGACTTACGGCGCATTCCAGTCAAAGGCGTAAATCTCCTGGGTGCCAACATCACGCAGCACGAGGGGGGAATCGTCGTTGGCGAGACCTGTCCATCCGATAGTTCCGGTTAGCCGCAGGTTCTTAAGGCTGACCAGCCTCTCCAGTTTGTGGTCGCTAATCCGCAGGCGATAGAAGGCGCGATCGTCCCCCTGTGAGTCAAAGTAGATGTACTTCGAATCGCCAGACCAGCTCGGAAATCCTACGACGATCTGCTCAAGCTGAACCCATTTTTGCGTAGAGAAATCAAACAGCATCAGCGTTTCAGGTCCCGCGCGCAGCGCAGCGATATAGCGGCCATCCGGCGACCAGCGGGGCGAGTAAAACCCATCCGACCCCGCTAGTGTCGTGACTTTACGCGTCTTCAGGTCCATGAACTGAATAGAGAAGGTACTCTTTTTCTCAGCTTCCCGTAGCCACCGATCGGAGAAGACGAGCGCACTTCCATCCGCAGACCAGCCTGGGTCTGCGAAATAAGCGGGAAATATTTCCTGGGGATTCCCACCGTCTGCGGAAATCAACTGAACCGCCCAGGATTTGGTGGGACTGGTCGCACACAAGGCGATTTGTTTGCCGTCGGGTGACCAGCGGGGCAAGTACGCCTTTGTGGGTGGAAAGGTGAGCTGCAGCCGCTCGCTGCCGTCCAGTTTCATCCTCCAGAGGCTGCCCTCCGGGTATGAAACAAATGCAACCCACTGGCCATCCTTCGAAATGCTCACGCTATCCGCCGACAGGCCAGATAGGTAGGGCACAAATTGCTGCGCTTTGGCGTCATAGCGTGCAAGTTCGCCGCGCGGCTGCGACCCGATGACGAACAGCCTCTTGCCATCCTTGCTCGGAACGGGGCCAAGAAAGTCCAAGGGACCAGAAGTCAACTGGACCGGCTTGGATTTTCCTGGCTTCAAGAAACCGCCGGCCTCGCGAAGAGCCCAGATGTCGGAGCGCCCTCCATGGGATGACTGGAAAACAAAATACTTCCCATCGGGTGTCCAACTGCCACAGCATTCCGCGGGTGGACTGTTCCAGCCGGGAAGCAGGGGATGAAGATCGCCGCCACTCGCCCAGACTTCCCAAATCGAGTTCGCGTTGGTCTTGGGGTCCTCAACCGTAAATCGCAGCTTCTTCCCATCGGGTGACCATCGAAGCCAACTGACATTGCCGGGCAAAGCGGCAATTTGACGGGCTTGCGTACCATCGGTGTTAATAACATACAAGATTCGGCTCTTCACATACGCAATCGTGTGTCCGTCGAGAGACCAGCCGACCTCCGCTGAGGTAACTCCGCCCAAACGACGACGGGATCCCGACACCGTGGGATAGACCCACAGGGGACCTTCCGGCAGTGTGCCTTCATAGGTCTGGACCAGAAGTTCTGAACCATCGGGCGCGATTCCCGCCAACTCAGCGATGTAGAATGCTTCCGACATCGCGACGGGCTCACCGCCCGCCACAGAAACTTGATAAAGTGCGGTGCCATTCGCCTCCGTCGCCATGAAAAAGAGCCGGGATCCATCGCTGAAGACCGGTGCGTATTTGGCTCGGCCATCGTGAGTAATTTGGACAGAGCCCAGGGCTTTGGGCGGAGCAGACGGACGCAACAGCACATAGGCCAGAGCCAAGGCCAAGATGACAGCCGTGGCCGCTAGAGCCGCTCCCCGCTTCCGCGACTTTGGACGCTGACGAACAACCTGCGCCTCAACCGCCTGCGCAACAGCGACACTGGCCGCAGAGCGTCCGGAATCCGTATCGCGCTTCAGGCGCTTCAGGTCGGCGCGCAGCTCGGCGGCAGTCTGGCAACGCAAGTCGCGGTCTTTCTCGAGCGCTTTGCCGATGATCCGTTCCAGCTCTGTCGGCAACTCAGGATTCAGTCGAACCGGAGGCGTCGGCACGCGGTTCAGAATCGATTCGAAAATCACGCCCGAGGTGTCACCTCGAAAGGGCAATACTCCGGTCGCCATTTCATAGAGCACCACGCCAAACGAAAACAGGTCGGTTCTTGCATCCACTTCCTTGCCCCGCACCTGCTCTGGTGACATGTACGCCACGGTGCCGAGCGTGGTCCCTGGACTGGTCAAATGCTCGGGTTCAATCGAACGCGTCGGTGTGTCTTGTATGGGCGCCCCTTGTGGGTGCCCGTCTCGGGCGGGCACAAGGCCCGCCCCTACAGTCACCTTGGCGAGACCGAAGTCCAGCACCTTGGCGTGCCCGCGCTTCGTGACAAAGATATTCGCCGGCTTGATGTCGCGATGGATAATCCCTTGGCTGTGCGCGGCATCGAGAGCATCCGTGACCTCGATGGCGATCTCGAGCAGTTGTTCCAACTCGACCGGACGGCCTTGTATGCGGTGCTTCAGCGTCATGCCGTCCAGAAACTCCATGGCAATGAACGCCTGGCCTTCGTGCTCGCCGATGTCGTAGATCGTACAGATGTTTGGATGGTTCAGCGCTGAGGCAGCTTGCGCTTCGCGCTGGAAGCGAGACAGGGCTTGCGGGTCCTGGGAGAGGGCCTCCGGGAGGAACTTGAGGGCGACAAAGCGATGCAAGCGCGTGTCCTCGGCTTTGTAGACTACGCCCATGCCGCCGCCACCCAGTTTCTCGATAATCCGGTAGTGAGAAACGATTTCGCCTAACATGATTGTCGCCCTGGCTATGCCCGAATGCCTATAGATTAACAGAGCCGCAAAGAAATTAACAGGTGGCGAGGGTAGTGGTGCAGTTTGATCTTGTAGCGGCGAGTCTACCTCGCCAAATGGCGGCGTAAAGCCGCCTCTACATCAAGCTGCACCACTGCCATGGCGAGCGCACTACCAGTGCTATGTAACGCAAGCTCGCTGATTGAATCAGGCCGCGCACTTCGGCCCCGCCGGGGCGAAAGATCGCAGGGCAGAGGATATTTGCATTTTCCGCTTGACAACTGTGCGAGCCTATGATAGCCTATAATTGTGGTCATGTTGTGGACACTTTGTCGTGGTAGAGCGCCAGGCTGCGGCGCGGCGCCTCGAGGCGCGAGGGAAAGCGGAATAGCTCCGGCGGCTGGGAAAGGCAGGACGCTGCGAAAAATGCAAAATAGTGGGAACGAAGCTAAGAAGTACTTGAAAACAAATAACATCACTTTTTTGAATGCTGCAAATTATGCGCGTTTTACGTGCAAATCAACACCAATCGAACGCCAAAAGGAGCAAAAACAGCGCTTTTTGCGAAAACCAAGTCAAGGCTTTCGAGCAGCCAGGCGAGGCCGGGACAGTGACAAAAAGTCGGCTACACGAGCTTCGGGCTTGCATGAAGCCCAGCTCCCCAGGCTGACGGAAAGTGCCCTGGTTTCGGTGCAGCGCCCTGACGCGTCCAGGCGCCTGCCGGTTTAAAGGTCGGCGCTAAGTTCGAATCAGGACAGCGCCCGCTGACGGGCTTGTTAAAAATGGGACGAGCCCGGTACAATGATATCGTGCCGACATCGGTTCCAGCGTCAGGACAAAATCTCATGACCGCGCGCGGCCCTCTCTCATCACCAGGTTCGCCGCGCCCCGCGAGTTAGCCTCCCCGCGACCCCCTCAAAAGGCTATCGCGTTAGGCTGTCGTAAGGGGCTGAGTTTTGCAAGCTATGCAAACCGCAGTGGAAACCGCGTCCGAAGAGCAGAGCCGTAGCCTGATGGTGCCTGCTCTGTACGCCGCATTTGCGATTCTGGCGGCAGGCGCCGTGGTTTACTCACAGACCTTGGCGTTTCACTGGGATGAAGGCTTTCACATCCTCGCCGCGTATCTCATCCATCTCGGCAAACGCCCCTACCTTGATTTCTTCTTCCCGCAGACGCCCTTAAACGCTTATTGGAATGCGGCGTGGCTGGGGATCTTCAGCCACAGTTGGCGGGCAGTTCATGCTGTGGGAGCCCTGACAACCGTCGCCTCCGTGGTGTTGATCGCACAGTATTTGTATACCCTCTTTCCTGACCGCCGTTGGAAACCGGCAGCCGCCTTTGCCGCTCTGGCGCTTTTCGGCCTGCATTCGCTGGTATGGGAATACGGGACGATCTCGCAGGCTTATGCGCTTTGCCTGTTCCTTGTGGTGGCGACTTTTCGGGCGGCTGTGGCGGCAGCGGGCCGGCCGAAGGCCGGGATGAGCGTGCTGGCAGGCCTGTTGGCAGGTGCGGCCGCATGCTCGAGTTTGTTGACGGCGGCGACCTCCCCTGTCTTGCTGGTCTGGATGTGGCTCAACAATCGGGCCGGTAGCCGTTGGGTCAAGGCCGCCGCCTTCGTGGCCGGCGCCTTGGTTCCCTGCCTGCCGGTGCTGGTTCTGTTCGCCCAGGGACCACACAATGTGGTCTTCGACATCCTCAAATACCACTCCATCTACCGGCGAGTCGAGTGGCCCGGAGCCACCGAACACGATATCGGCATCGTGACGGACTGGGTCAACGGATCGCAAAGCCTGCTGCTGGTGCTGCTGGCGGCGGCAGGCCTGGCTTTCAGCCGGAAGGCCGGATTCGACCGTCCCCGGCAAGCGGAGTTTCGTCTCTGCCTTTGGCTGGTGCTGGCGATGGGTGTGCAAAACCTCTTTGCCCATCCGACCTTCCCCCAGTACTATATCTTCCTGATACCGTTTCTCACCGTGCTGGGGACCATCGGATTCTATGTCTTATCATTGCGTCTGATGGATCACGACCGCCCCCGGATCCCGGTGGTCCTGGTGGTCGGCATTGCGGCCCTCTGCCTGGGCAACAGCATCTGGGATGATCGGGACACCTACACGTGGCGCGATCTCGAGCGCGTGGCCGTGAAGGTCAAGCAAGTGACCCCGAAAGGCGCCGCCTTGCTGGCGCCCGAACAACTCTACCTTCTGGCGCAGTGGCCGGTGCCTCCCGGCATGGAACACGACGACGCGCACAAGCTCCAGCTCGGTGCCGCCGAAAGTGCGAGGCTACACATCGTGCCCAGCGGGGAGGTGGATCGGCAGATCAAGGCGGGCGATTACCCCACCATGGTCTCCTGCGACGACGACCGGACGAGCGAAGTGGCAGGCTGGAACGTTTACGCGCAGAAGGCCGATTATGGCGAGTGCGCGGTGTTCTGGCAATTAACCAAGAAGGCCGTTCCGAAGTGAACTCAAGATTCTCCAACAAACTAACTAATGCAGCAGATCAGTGATTACCGGCTCGCAATTCAAGTCCTCACCCTGGCATTCCTTTTGGAGATTGCGGTCAGTCCTTGTGTTGCCACGCCTCAAACTCATACCCTGAAGGGTGAGGTGACAGGAGACGACAATGCTCCCATAGCCGGGGCATCCTGCACGCTTACCGGTCCTGGTTTGCCGCCCGGAGGCCGGCCGCGAACCACGGGAGACCGAGGCGGCTTTGAGTTCACCGGTCTTACGCCCGGCCACTACGATCTGACCTGCGCCGCGCTCGGCTACGAGCCGATCATTAAAAAGGACATCGAGGTTACGGAAGGAGAATCACCCATCCTCCAGTTTGTCCTGCCGCGCGAGGAAATCCTGAGGCAGAACGTTGAGGTAAAGGAAAAAGCGCCCGCGGTCGCTCTGCAACCCACCACCGCGCCACCCGCCACCATCAGCGGCGGAGAGATCCGGGCTTTGCCGCTGGTGGAGCAGAAATTCCTGGCCGCTTTGCCTCTGGTGCCTGGCGTCATTCGGACGCCGGATGGAAGAATAAATATCAAAGGCGAGACGGAAAACCAGGGCATGCTGCTGATTGACTCCGCGGAAACCGTGGATCCGGTCACGGGGAGTTTCTCGATTCAAGTTCCCATCGATGCAGTGGAATCCGTGGAAGTTCAGAAGACCGCTTATCAAGCGGAGTATGGCCGCTTCAGCGGCGGGCTGACCAGTGTCCAGACCAAGGCCCCGCGAGACAAATGGAACTTGGAACTGAACGACTTTCTCCCCAGCATGCGCTTCCGAAGCGGTCACATGGTGGGCGTCGAGGACGACTCGCCACGGCTCAGCTTCACCGGCCCCCTCTATAAAGACAAGCTGACCTTCTCGGAATACACCCGGTACGATATCAACAAGCAACCGGTGCGCGGACTGGCTTGGCCACATAACGAGATGAAGAAGCAAGGGTTCGACTCGTTCACGGATGTCTACTATGCAATTTCACCTCAGAGCCTTCTGACCGGGAATTTGAAGATATTTCCGTTGCGCGAGCAATACCAGAATATCAACTCCTTCATCGCTCAGTCCGCTTCCTCGGACTATGCCCAGAGCGGGTTCTCTGTCGGCGCCACGGACCGGTACATGTTCACTAACGGCGGCGTGCTGACCAGTCTCTTCCAGTACACCGACTTTGACAGCTACGCACACGGGCAGGGCTCACAGGATATGGTCCTGACCGTGGACAACTGGGATGGAAACTGGTTCAATTCCTGGACGCGGGCTGGACGGCAGCAAGAGTTGCTTCAGAATTATCAGTCCGCGAGGTGGAATTGGGCCGGTCGCCATACGTTCAAGGCAGGCGGGGATCTTATTCATCGCTCTTATAGCGACAACAGCAAGTCTCACCCGGTGCAACTCGTACGCCCGGATGGGTCGCTGGCCGAACTCATCGCCTTCCAAGGCGCCGGTGTCCTAAGCGCCGAAGACACGGAACTGTCCGTTTTCGCCCAGGACCACTGGGCCTTCAACGACCACCTGGCGCTCGACTACGGTCTGCGCTATTCCGCCCAGACTCTGGGATCGTACGCGGCGTTCGCCCCGCGCCTCGGCCTGGTTTATTCTCCCGGGCAAAGCGCCAAAACGATTATTCGCTCGGGCGTCGGACTTTTCTATGACCGCCTGCCGCTGCTCGCTGGAGATTTCACCCAGAACTTGACGCGTGTGGTGACCTATTACAATGCCCAGGGTGTGCCCACCGGCCCGCCCATTGTTCTTCAGAACTATTACCAGGAGAAGGTGGAGCACGGAATCGTCGTGCCTTCGAACAACCGCCTGGGCAGCACGCCTTTCAACTTGACCTGGAACGTGGAATTGGACCGGGAGATTCGGCCTAACGTGATCGCTCGCGTGAACTATCTCAGCAGCCGCTCCTACCAGGAATTCATCATCAATCCCCTTTACGAGGCCTCCCCCGGACCTCTCATGCTCCTCAGCAACACCGGCTCGTCGCGCTATCACGAGCTGGAAGCTACGTTGCGCTTCAAGGTCCGCGAAAATGCCGACATCAACGTCTCGTATGTTAACAGCCTCGCTCGCGGAGACCTGAACACGCTCTCCTACGTCTTCGTGCCTTTCGAGCAGCCGGTCATCCGGCCCAATTTCTTCTCCACATTGCCCAGCAACGTTCCCAACCGGTTAGTGACCTGGGGGCGGATCAAAGTCCCGTGGGAAATTACCGCCGGGCCCGTGCTCGACCTCCATACCGGTTTCCCCTATTCCGCCGTCGATGAGCTTCAAAACTACGTCGGTAACCCCAACAGCCTTCGTTTCCCGACCTATTTCTCCCTCGACCTGCAGCTTGCCAAGGACTTTCGCGTGCGCTGGATTCCCTGGGCCAAGAATCATAAGTTCCGCGGTGCGCTGCGGGTCTTCAATATCACTGACTACGGCAATTATCGCGACGTCCACAACAACGTTGATTCCCTATATTTCAACCAAGTGCGGGACGTCAAATTCGCCGGTTTCCTGCACCGCTTCTTTGACCTCTCCCTGGATGTCATTTATTGAAACGCGGGATATGGAGATGCTGATTCTCGACTTGGGATGCGGAAAGAAAAAACAAGATCCTGCGGCTATCGGACTCGATCGGCAACGCGGCTCCTCGGCGGACGTGCTCTGTGATCTGCGGCATTTCCCCTGGCCGATCAAGGACAATTGCGCCGGCAAGGTTTACCTCTCACACTTCCTTGAACATCATCCCGACATTCTTGGGGCCATGGCGGAAGTACATCGAATCGCGCAAGCGGGAGCGGAAGTCATCATTGTGACCCCTCACTACAGCTCTCCTGACTCTTACACCGATCCCACTCATCTCTTCCACCTGGGGGTGCACAGTTTCGACTACTTCGTGCGCAGCAGCTTTGAGGATTTCACTTATGATGCGGGCGGGTTTCGAATCTTGGAGCGCCAGCTGACCTTCGGCGGAAACTTGCTGCTCGATAACCTGGGGAGGTTTTTTGCGGCTATCTCGGTCGACTTTTACGAGAAACACTTGGCGTGGGTTTTCCCGGCGCGGAACATGGTCTGCCGGCTGTCGGTATCAAAGTAGGGGCGATCATGCAAAACAACAATGGCAAAGGCCAATTTTGCCATTTGACCTTTGCCATTTGAACTTTGAATTGTTGTTCCGCCTTACTGTGTGATCTGGCCTTGATCCGGCTGATCCAGGGGTGGCGGTGGTGGAATATCTTTACCGGCTGTCGTCCGGTTGACGATGAAGGTCAGTTCGGTTCCCTGCACTAGGATGAGCTGCTTTTCGTGTTTGAGCAGGCTGTAGAGCAACGCCGTTCCAGCGCCGATGGCCGCGCCATAACCAATGTCAGCTCCTATGCCGTGGCCGCCGCACATGCCGTAATATTCGCACTCTATTTCGTGACCCAGGCCTACTTGCGCGCCGGCTCCGGCGCCCATCGCCCCGGTGATAGCCGCGCCCTCTAAGGCATCTTTCTTGCTCTTGCCGCATCCCTCGAGCGTGCCTTCGTCATCTTTGGTATGCGCGCACGGCGCGTTGTTCGAATCGTCCAAGGTGCTCGGAAGCAGGAACGCCTTGTCCTCGTCGGGTGTCACCACCTTATCAATGACCAATCGCATCTGGGCTACGCCCTTGACCCGTTCCGAGGGCTTCACGAAAGAAACGTGCCCGAGGACTTGGCTGAACTTGGGCACTATCTCTTTTCCATCCACCACGATCGGTTGAGAAACCTGTCCCGTAAAGGGATCGCCCGACTTATTGGTCTTGGAGGTCAGAGTGGTCGTAAGCTTCATGTGGAGCACGCTGCCTGCCGGGATCGTTTCTCCCGGTTTCTTCGGGGGCGGAGTTTTCGTGTCTTCACCAAAGGCGCAAGTGAAGACAAACACCATAGCCGCAAGGACACTCAATACCCTCACAGTCCCGCCTCGCATAACCTGCTCCTTTTACTGACCTCTCGTCCCGATGGCGAACCTTCACGACGCTTTCAGAGCCTTGGGCACGCCATGAGACAGTATACCACTCCCTTGGATGCAAATGCCGTGTAATTCGATTCCGAAAGACATGGAGCGGTTGCCCATGATGTTCGATGGGCAGCTAAAACGCGGCAACCCCCTAGAGGCGGCCTCCCATTAGGCTGTAGGTGAGAATCGCGAGTACTAGGAGGGTCACGACAACGTAGAGCCGGTCACGTTCGACGGCGAAAGCCACAACCGAGAAGGCAACACGAGCCACCGGAGTGGCGATCAAGAGCAGGAGCCCGAGTTGGATTATACCTGCTCCCTTGAAGGCCAGAACATTTTTCCAGATTCCTGACACGTTCCGTAAGTCGTTGGGCGTTCCCACAAATACCCTGTAATGAGGCGATTCGTGGCCGTGGCGCACCAGATATACGCATGCGCCGAAAAGCACCACGGCCGCAGACAGGGTCACCCCGGCCCGGAGGAGGTTGCCAATCCATTCTTCAACCACCTGGTCGGTCCAGCGCCTTGTCTGACCAGCCACGCTATAGCCTCCCGGTCACCCCGTGATAGATCATTTCGAACGCCATGACGGCGATGACGACACCGAAAACAATCCGCAGCCATTTTGTCTTCGCTTCAGCCAGAACACGTGCCCCCACCAGGGAACCAGTCACCACGCCCAGCATCACGGGCATAGCGAGGCCGGGATTGATATAGCCTCGGGAAAGGTAGACGCCGGCACTGGCCGCTGCTGTCACCCCGATCATGAAATTACTGGTGGTGGTCGAAACCTTGAAAGGAAGCCGCATGGCCTGATCCATGGCAATCACTTTGACGGCTCCCGACCCAATCCCCAAAAGGCCTGAAAGAACCCCCGCCCCAAACATCAGGCTGAACCCGGCAGGCACGGCCTGTGGGCAGTAACCCACGGGGCCATTGTTTGTGGGATAAACGCTGTTCATTTTCAGCCGGGTAGCGAGAGGGTCGGGCCGGCAATCGCCCAGGTGCTCGTGTCGCGGACGGCTTGAAGCGTAGGCCGAATAAAGCAGAGCGAGGCCGAAGATGATGGAGATGGCGCTGGTCGGCATTTTGGTGGCCAGCAGCGCCCCCCCGAGCGCCCCCAAGGTAGTGGCAATCTCCAGGAACATCCCAATTCGTATATTGGAGAAGCCCTCGCGAACGTAGGCGGCTGCCGCACCTGAGGAGGTCGCAATCACGGAGACGAGTGAAGCGCCGATGGCGTATCGAATGTCAACGCCGAGGGCCAGGGTGAGCACAGGGGTAATGATGATGCCTCCGCCCAGGCCCGTCAGCGAGCCAATAAAGCCTGCCAGAACTGACGAGACCCAGACCAGCAGGCTGAATTCAATGATGTTCACTGTACGTCCCCGTCAGACTGCGCCAGCGTATACCTACTAAATCAAGGACCATCTCTGCGGAGTCGCGCAAAAACCGCACCTTGGTGGCCGGGTTGTCGTTCCATCGTACCGGCACCTCGACGATCCGGCCGCCTCCTCTTTCAATGAGGAAGAGGAGTTCTGGGTCAAATCCGAAACCCTCGATGCGCAGCTTCTCAAACGCCCTGCGCGTGGAGCTGCGGTCGAATAGTTTGAATCCGCATTGTGTGTCGTGCAATCTGAGGCCCGTGAACCCCCTAACGAGGAGGTTGAAAAACCGCCCGCCCATTTCGCGGAGCCAGGGTTGATGGACGCCGATGAGTTCGCGTTGCAGGGCCCGCGAACCGATGGCGACATCCGCGCCGTCGCGTTGAAGAACCGAGAGCAATTTATCCGCTTCCTCGATCGGGGTGGAAAGGTCGGCGTCGGTGAAAAGCACGTACTTGCCCGTCGCTTCCAGCACTCCATGGCGGACTGTGAACCCTTTGCCATGGTTGCGGTCGTTCCGAACCAGCCGAATGCCCGGAAACTCCTCGACGGTCTGGACCGTTTGGTCCGTCGAACCGTCGTCCACCACGATCAACTCCACGGAGTACGGCTTCGACGCTTGGATGTGACAAAGCTTCTCCAGGGTGTCACGAATTCGCCGCGCTTCGTTGTACGCAGGAACTACAATGCTTAGGAATGGCTCGGGCATCGAAGTCGAGGAGTCGAGAAGTCCAGAGTCGAAAGTCACAGAAGCAAAACGAGACTATAGTACGGGCGGGTTCGGAAATGCAAACAGGTTAGGTTGCGCCAGGATTGAGCACGCGATCAAATCGACTGCCCTCTCCCCGGGGAGAGGGTGGCCCGCGACGGCGCCGTCACCAGCCGTCGTGGGCCGGGTGAGGGGTCGGTTGTCGATGAAGTGGGGGAAGCTATAAGAACGCTGCGCCAGTCACTACACGGTCACACGTAAGTTGTCATGCAGAAACTCAGGGGCAAAGTCGGCCCCGTTCGGCCATGTGAGCGTGTGGAATTCAGGATGAACCTGGAATTGGCTGAAGACACCAGGATCGCGCAACGCCTCGAAGACGGGGCCACGGAGAGCGGTTGATAAATCGATTTCACCGCTCGTGCCGTCGCGAAAGCTTAGCCACACGGTGTGGCCGGCCACGTAACGCGCTTCGACAATGTGATAGTCCATCATCGCCATGTATGCGCCCCCTGCCCCGAAGGGGCAAACCGTGAGTAGCCGTGGGTGAAACCCACGGAATAAGGCGGAAATACCTGTCGGCCCTGAAGGGGCCGGACCGCTCTTCGGTCAACCCCGCAGGGGTAGGGGTGGCATGCGCGCTGATTCCATCCGCAGGTTAAAACCTGCGGCTACTCACGTGAGGCCCCTTCGGGGCCTGCAGTTGCCGTTCCCGGATCCGTCGGCGGAGCGCGTCAGCTTTCGGTCGGTCTTCGATTTCACGACGAATCTGATCGGCTTCCTGATCGCGCTTCCGTAAATACGCTTCGACTTGCTCCTCGTGCTCGAGATAGTAAGAAATTGCGCCGTAAATCTCACGCAGGCTGAGGGTAGGGAAATCGTCCTGGATCTGCTCGGCAGTTGCGCCATCGGTGAACTCGTGCACAACGGAATCAAGGGTCACACGTGAGCTTCCAATGCGAATCGACCCGTCCTCCCAAAGCGCCAACGGAGCAGTCTGAGTTATCTCTAGCAACGCCATGAGATTCATTGTTCATATCAAGTGCGCCTCAGGCAGCCGGCGCGGTCTCCGACGGCCTCTGATCGGCGCGCGATCCGTTCAGTGATTCCGTCAACAGGCGCAGAAGCTCCTTTGCTTTGTCAGCTTGAAAGGGAAAGCCAAACCAGAGACCGCTTTCCATTGACCGATTCACCAGCTTCTCGAGACCTCTCCGATAGTGAAGGCCCCACTGTTCGCCGAACGCCTTGACAAAGTTGTCCTCCCCCGTGTCATTCTTCGTCCGGAATGACAGCGAGCCGCCGTGGCCGAGATAGAACCCTAGAAGGCTGGCACCGTCTTTCTTGAGAAGTAGGCTACCATCCTTACTGGCGCCGAACTCAAAACTAACTTCCGGATGCTCTTTGCGCAACGTTTGAAGCTTTCCCGTGAAATCGCGGAGTTCGTCCGCCCCGTGCTCCACTGCTACAAAGAACTGCTGCTCGTTCCATTTCGGCGGCCGACTAATGGCCACCGGCGTCGCGGGTGCAGCGGTAACTTGGACTGTACTTCCTTTAGAGTCCACGACAGTTACAACATGGCGCCGCTCGGTCACCAACACGCCGCGAACATGTGGAACAAGTAGGTACTCTCGCCCCGATTCGGGTCCTCGCCTGAACACCGCGACCTCCACGAGAGCTAGCTCCCAAGGGTGAACCAAATGCCTACTGAGAAGGTCCTGGCTGAGCTTGATGGCTCGCGGATCGAGTTGGTCGCCGGCAATTATGAGCAGATAGTCCCCTTGCGACAACCTCGCCTGTACGTCGTCCTCATGGACAAGGGGCGGACCGCCAACTGCTTTGGTAACCTGGGAAACGGAACAGGATTGCAGATGAATAGCGTACTCCAGCACTTGCGCCACAACCTCCCGCCGAGCCTCGCGGTTGTACGCAAGTTTCGTTTCCACAATGGCCACCCGACCAAATTCAGAGACAAGAAGCAAGTCGATGTTTCCTGCCCCAATGGGAACCTCGCTTCCCCACGCTTCCCAGTGCTCCTCTTGTGGGATAATCCCTGCCGCGCGGCATGGGGCAAGTACCAGCTCAGGATTCTCGCTGATGGCCTCCTGGAGCCACTTCTCCTTGAAGCCGACCTTTTGGGCATCTGTCAGTTCATAAGATTCTCGGGTTCGAGTGGCGTCACCGGAGAAGCTCGCCGTGAAGAGAACCGAGCTAAGGCATCTGTCCATGGTTTATATCCTCCTGTAAGTCAGCTCCTGTCTATTTGAATTGGTAACGAAACCCGAAAAGCGCAGAGCCGCAGACGTTGTAAGGCAGGTCCGCGCTACGCCACTTGCACCGATCTCAGTAATCCGCGGGAAGGTGTTCGAGCTGCTCCATGGTGAGGATGGGGCCTTCTTTGCAGACGTAGAACGATCCGACGTTGCAGCGGCCGCACTTCCCTACGCCGCACTTCATGCGGTTTTCGAGGCTGGTGTAGACGACGCTGGGCTTAATGCCCATCCGGTAGAGAACGGGAAGAGTGTTCTTGATCATAATGGGCGGGCCAATAACGAGAGCGACGGAGTTTTCGGCAGGCACACCGGCGCGCTCGAAGATGGTGGGCACGAAGCCGATCTCACCGGTCCAATCTGGCGTCTGGCCGCCGGGATCGACGCAGCGCACCACGCGCACGTTGGGGCGCTTGGCCCACTCATCAAGTTCATCCACGTAGACGAGGTCAGCAACCGTGCGCGCTCCGTAAACGATCGTGATGTTGCCAAAATCCGCGCGGTTCTCGAGCGCATACCAGACGGCGCAGCGCACTGGGGGCATGGCGATGCCGCCGCCCAGGAAAATCAGATTCTTGCCTTTCCACCCATCGTCCATCGGGTAGGCATTGCCGTAAGGGCCGCGGAAGCCGATTACGTCGCCTTCCTCGACGCTCCACAGCGCCTCCGTGACGCAGCCCACCTTGCGGAAGCAGAACTCGATGTAGTCCTTCCAATTTGAGCTCGAGCAGATGTTGAAGGTGGATTCCCCGTGGCCGAACACGGAAAAGATGCCGAACTGGCCGACGTGAAACGAGAACTCCTTGGCCCGTGCTTCGTCGAGGAAGCGGACCTTGACAGATTTCACATCCGGCGTCTGGCGGCGCGTCTCGATGACCTTCATGAGGTCGGGCTGGTAGATGTTATGCATGGTCGATTTTGGAGTGCGGCGGCTTGCCGCCGCTCTCTTGAGCGCGAACTTGCTCGCGCCCCAGCATGCGAAATCGGCAATTCTCGGCCGGCCAGCAAGCTGGCCTGATGGAGAGCGGCAGCAAGCTGCCGCACTCCAAAGCGCCTTCGGCGCTACAAAGCACTCAGTACACTCAGCACGCCGATCCCCTCCGGGCAGTTGCGCGTGCAGTTTCCGCAGCCCGTGCAGAGGATTTCGCCAAACTTCTCCGGATAGATGCGGAACTTGTGATCAATACGCTGGCGCTGTCGCGCGGGCTGGTTGGGGCGCGGATTATGGCCGGAGGCGTGCAGCGTGAACATGCTGAACTGGCACGAATCCCAGTTCCGGGCGCGCACTCCGCGCTCGATATTGCCCTCGTCCACGATATCGAAGCAGTGGCAGGTGGGGCAGGTGTAGGCACAAGCGCCGCACCCCAGGCAAGCCATGGTCTGCGCCGGCCAGAAGGGGCTATCGAAATTGTCTTTTACGAAGGCCCGCACCTCGACCGCGTCGAAGCGCTTCTCAGGCCCGGACGGCAAGCTGGCCACGCGCTCCGAGGCTTGCAGCTTGCCGTCGAACAGTGCCTTGCCTTTCTCCGTCAGGCAGCGGACTTCATACTCGCCATCGCCCAAGTCGAAGAGCATGGCGTCCGAACCACGCTCCGCATCGGGCGCGAGGCCCACCGAGGTGCAGAAGCACGCTTCATCATGCGCCGCGCAGGCCAGCGTCACCACAGTGGTTAACTGCCGCTGGGTGTTATACAGGTCGTCCTTATAATCCCAATTGAAAACGTGGTCCAGGATGGGAAGTGCGGCCGCGTCGCAGGGCCGGCCGGCAATCAGCACCTGTTCCGCCCGCAGCGGCTCGACTTCGTTGAGCTCAATTCCCTTCCCCGTAATCCGGTATCCATAAAGCTCTTCGTGCTTGGGGAAGAGGAATTCTTTCATCGAGTTGGCAGGGTGAATAAAGCCTCCCAGCGCCAACTGGTCGGAAGATTGGAGAGCCGCGTAGAATACGCGGCCGTCGCGTACCGGTCCACTGGGGGACGCGATGAGGCGCGGGCCGACAACACGCTTGCCCTGCGCGATCCAGCCTGCCGCCAGTTCTCGCAACGCCGATTGGGAGATAGTTGCGCTCACCGGATAAAGTTCTCCTTGTCCTGAAGCGAGTAAGCGCCGATCAAGGGTTCGGCCTTGGGGTCCATGCCGGCGCGGTAAGCAAAGTGCTCCTCGGCGGCTTTCGCGAGAGAAAGGTTGAGCAGGCGCAAGTCAATCCCGGCCGAACACGCCCGCGTGCACTCGTCGCATCCGATGCAACGCCCGGCAAGGTGAAAGGCGCGCAAAATGTGCCAGGCGAAGTTGCCCTTGTCGGTTGCCGAAGGTTCGATCACGGTGGGCCGGTTTTTGTCCACCAGGCAGCGCTCGCAATAGCACATCGGGCAGACTTGCCGGCAGGCGTAGCACTTCACGCAACGCTCGAATTCCGTTGCCCAGTAGGACATGCGCTGGGCCGCAGGCAGCGCCATCAGGGACTCCAGCGCTTTCCACCTTTCGGCTGTATCCGGGGCTTGCTTGTCCAATTGGCCAATCACTTCGTCCGCAATGCGCGGTAGGTGAACTTCGCAGATCTCGCATTTTGGCTCGCCCAGGCCTTGGCAAGCCATGCCGATGACATGTATTTCCTTGCGCTCAAGCTGCGATTCCTTCTCGAGCACCACCAGGGCGCGTTCGTCGCAACCTTTCACCACAATCGCCGGCCGGCCCAAGGCCCGGATTTCCTTGCGCTTCAGATAGACTGCGAGGTTTGCTAGACACTCGTCGTTCCACACCAGCTTCTCGACGTCCTCGGGCTTGGTGATGAACACCGGGCCGCGCTTTCCGTAGCCAATCACCACCTTCACCTTCTCCTCGGCCAGCAGGCGTCGGCACGTGTCGCGCAACTCCTGCTCAGCCGCTGAAGATGGCTCGGAGGCCCCGGTCCGGAGCGGTTCGGGAGTAACGGCTGGGGTAGTCGACGGACGCGGCGAGCCCGGAAAGGCAACCTCGCCGTTGCGCTGGTAGAGTTCCTTGTAAGGCCCTTTTTGACGGGTTTTCTCGGTGATCTCCTTCACGACCTCCTGCCACTTGTGGCCCTCCGCGGCCGAAATCCAGGTAAAGTGAATCCTCTCCATATCAAAACCCAACGCCTGGAGGAGTTCGCGGAAGAGAATCCAGCGGCGGCGGGCGTGGTAGTTGCCCGAGGTGTAATGGCAATCACCGGGGTGGCAGCCTGAGACCAGTACCGAATCCGCACCGATCTCGAACGCCTTAACGATGAGGTTAAAGTCGATCCGGCCGGTGCACGGCAGCCGGATGATGCGCACGTTGGGCGGATACTCGAGGCGGGTGGTCCCCGCCAGGTCGGCTCCCAGGTAGGTGCACCAATTGCAAACGAAGGCGACGATTTTCGGCTCGAACTCGACCGGCCGGCCGGAGGCCGGCGCTGCATGGTTTTCGCTCATACCAGGCTTTCGACCATGGAATAGATTTGCTGCTCGGTAAAGCCCTCGAGGTCAGCGCTCTTCGAGGGGCAAACGGCCACGCACGTCCCGCAACCCATGCACAGTCCAGGATTCACGCGTGCTGTCCGCTTAATGAAAACGCCCCGCGGCGTGCGGACTTCCGCCTGCTCGATGGCGTGGTACGGACAAGCGTGCGTGCAGGTGAAGCAGGCCGCGCAGGTGTCCTCGTTCACTTTCGCAATTTCCGGCTCGCGCGTCAGCTCGCTGGCGGAAAACGTGATCAGCACCTTGCTGGCTGCCGCGGAGGCCTGCGCGACCGATTCGGGAATATCTTTGGGGGCCTGGCAGGCGCCGCAAATGTAAACGCCCGCCGAAGCAGTCTCGACGGGGCGAAGCTTGGGGTGCGATTCGAGCAGGAAGCCGTATTCGTCGTAGCCGACGTTGAATTTCTGGGCCAGTTGCTCGACCCCGTCGGCGGGGCGCATGGCGTTGGCCAGAACCACCATGTCCGCCTCGATGGTGACCGGCTCGCCCGCCAGCGTATCCGTGCCCCGCACAATCAGCTTGCCGTTTTCTTCCGTGATCTTTGAGACGCGCCCGCGATAATACTGCGCGCCGTCCTGCTCGATGGCCCGACGGACGAATTCCTCGTAACCCTTGCCGCCCGCCCGGATATCCATGTAGAACACATGGGCTTGCCCATCGTGCACCTTGTGCTTGTAGAGCATGGCGTGCTTGGCGGTGTACATGCAGCAAATCTTCGAGCAATACGGCAGGCCCTTGGCGTTGTCACGCGAGCCCACGCAGCAGAGGAAAACCACGGACTTGGGCTGCGCGCCATCGGAAGGCCGCTTGAGCTCGCCCACCGTGGGACCGGATGCGGAGAGCAGGCGCTCGAACTGCAAGGAATCGATCACGTTCTTATACTTGCCGTAGCCGTACTCGCCGTAGCCCTCGAGTTTCGGTCGGTCCTGGATTTTCCCGATGTTGTACAGCTTATATCCCGTGGCGATCACTACGGCCCCGACCTTTTCTTCAACCAGCTTGTCCTGATCCTTGAAATTGATCGCCTCGGCCTTGCACTTCTTCAGGCACAGCCCGCAGCCGTTGCGGATGATCTTGGCGCAGACCTTCGCGTCGATCACCGGGCGCGCCGGCACGGCCTGAGGGAACGGAACGTAGATGGCCGGCCGCATCCCCATGGCGTAATCGAATTCGCTGGGGTTGCGCTTCAGGGGGCAAACGTTCCAGCATTCGCCGCAGCCGGTGCATCTCTTGATGTCAACGTAGCGCGCTTTCTGGCGGATGGTAACGTTGAAGTTGCCCACGTAGCCGCTCACCGTTTCCACTTCCGAGTAGCTGTAGAGCTTGATCTTGGGATGCTGCCCCACTTCCACCATGCGCGGCGTCAGGATGCACTGCGAGCAGTCGAGGGTGGGAAAAGTCTCGGAAAGGCCCGCCATCTTGCCGCCGATCGAGGGCTCCCGTTCCACCATCACCACTTCATAGCCGGAATTCGCGATGTCCAGCGCCGCCTGAATTCCTGCCACCCCGCCGCCGATCACCAATGCGCGGCGCGTCACCGGGACGCGAATCGGCTCGAGTTCGTGGTCGCGCCGCGCTTTCTCCACCGACAGGCGGATCAATTGCACCGCTTTGGCCGTGGCCTGGGCGCGGTTCGGGTGAACCCAGGAGCAGTGTTCGCGGATGTTGGCCATTTCGACGCGGTAAGGATTCAGGCCGGCAAGCGATGCGGCGCTGCGGAAAGTGCGCAGGTGCATGTGCGGAGAGCAGGAAGCCACCACCACGGAGTCCAGGCGCTCGGAGACAATCTTATCGCGCACGATCGCTTGCCCCGGGTCCGAGCACATGTACTTGTAGTTCACCGCGCAGCGCACACCGGGAAATTCCGCCACCTGCCTGGTGACCTCATCCACGTCTACCGTGCGGGCGATGTTTTCGCCACACCAGCAAATGAAGACCCCAATTCGGGACATGCTCTCCTACTTTCCCCAGGTAGGGATTAGGGGTTAGGGATTAGGGATTAGGGATTAGGGGCCAGGGGTTTAGAATTAGCCGGTCCCAGTGCGAATCCCTAATACCTAAGCCCTAATCCCTAACCCCTAATCCCTCCGCCGGACGCCCGGCACAGACAAAGTGACGGTTAACACCCAATGCCTCGGGCTCGAATCCCAGCGCCAACCCCACTACGTCGGACAGGTAGTAGATTGGCATGGCATGTTTCACGCCGTAATGCTGCTCGATGTTGGGCTGCTTCATGTCCAGGTTTACGTGGCACATGGGGCAAGCCACTACCAGGCAGTTGGCTCCGTGCTGCTGGGCATTGGTCAGAATCTTGTGCGAGAGGTCGAGCACCGTCTGCTCGTTGGCCATGGTCATCCCGGCCCCGCAACACTCGGTGCGGTAATTCCAATCCACCGTCTTGCCGCCCAACGACTCCAGGATCTTCTCCATCGAGCGGGGCTGCTCGAAGTCGTCGAACTCGACAACCTCGGGGGGCCGCGTCAGCAGGCAGCCGTAATAGCAGGCCGCAGTCAGCGAACTGAGCGGAACCTTCACCGCCGCTTTGAGCCGGTCCATGCCAATCGCCTCAAAGAGTTGGATCAGGTTCAGCACTTTTGCTTCGCCGCGCACTTCGAGTTCCACGATCTCCGAGATACTACGGCGAAGCGCCTCGCTTTCCGCCAGCTCTTTGCGCGCCTTGAGCAGTTGCATCGAG
>Ga0209517_10003074_pt1 | contig 22922 bp, 19 predicted proteins | sample PeaSoiMetSII2010_FD_187695 | JGI IMG/M metagenome (GOLD analysis project Ga0209517, IMG submission 187695) | Peat soil microbial communities from Weissenstadt, Germany - SII-2010 (SPAdes) (version 2) | ecosystem: Environmental > Terrestrial > Soil > Wetlands > Peat | place: Germany...
CGGCGGGCTTTTGGCCGCCGCTGATGCTGACAAGTCCCACGCCAGGAAGCTGAGAGATTTTTTGCACAAAGCGCGTGTCGGCGAGGTCCTCGACTTGCGACAACGGAATCGTTTTGGAAGAGAGCGCCAGCGTGAGAATCGGAGTGTCTGCTGGATTTGTCTTGCTATAGATGGGCGGGACCGGCAAATCGGATGGAAGATAGGTTTGAGCGGCGTTGATGGCAGCCTGTACTTCCTGTTCCGCGACGTCAATGCTCAAATCGAGTGAAAACTGCAGCACAATAATCGAGCTGCCGTCTGAACTTGTAGACGTCATCTGGTTCAGGCCGGGAACTTGCCCGAATTGCCGCTCCAGCGGAGCCGTAACAGCCGAGGACATTACATCGGGGTTTGCCCCCGGATAAAACGTCACCACCTGGATGGTGGGGTAATCCACTTCCGGCAGCGCGGACACCGGCAACTCCCGATATGCCACAAAGCCCGCAAGCAAAATCGCCGCCATCAGAAGCGACGTTGCCACCGGGCGCAGGATAAATGGACGAGAGGGGCTCACTGCGCAGAGCCTCCCTTTTTGCCACCGGAGCCCTTTCCACCGGAATCCTTGCCGCCTTGATCTCCAGATTGGCCTTGGGCCGGCTGAGTTGTCGCCGCTGGCTGACCCGATGTAGGCGTACTGGAGTTCGCGCGCGGCGTCCTGACGCTCACTTTGGCTCCATCCAACAGTTTGTCAAAACCGTTGATCGCAACTACGTTTCCCTCCTGAAGCCCCTGCACAGCCGTTACTGTCCCATCTGTCGTCCCAGGTGTGACGTTAAGGATAGAAGCAGTCTGGTCGCTCTTGATGAGGTAGACATAAGCACCCTGCGCATTGCGCTGTATCGCCGGCGTCGGAATGAGCGTGGCATTCCGCAGCGTGTCCACATGGAGACGCACGTTGACGAACTGGTTCGCGAAAAGTGCGCTGTCCTTGTTGTCGAAGATCGCTTTGAATTTCAGGGTGTCCGTTGTCGTGTCAATGACGTTGTCAAGGGTCAGAAGCGTGCCGCTGGCGAGTTTTTGCGAATTGTCGTGATTCAATGCGTCCACGGGTAATTTCTTGCCCTTTCGGAGTTGTTCTTGAATCTGCGGGAGGTGACCCTGTTCGATGCTAAAGATTACAGTGATAGGTTGGAGTTGCGTGATCACCACTAATGACGTGCTGCTGTTTGCTTGCACGATATTCCCGGGGTCCACGAGGCGGAGGCCTACGCGGCCGTCAATCGGCGCCGTAATATGCGTGTAGAGCAGGTTTACCTTGGCGTTTGCAAGTTGCCCCTGGTCGTTCTTGACGGTTCCTTCGTCTTGCAGAACAACCTGCTGCTGATCGTCCAGTTGCTGCTTGGCGATCGCATTCCGGTTAAACGCCTGCTGGTAACGCTCCTGATCAATCTTCGCTTCCGTCAAAACCGCTTCATCATGGGCTAGTTGGCCTTCCATTTGCGTGACCGCGGCCTCGTACGGGCGCGGATCGATTTCGAGAAGCGGATCGCCCTTACGAACCATTTGACCTTCACGGTAGTACACGTTGGTGATTTGGCCCTGCACGCGGCTGGTCACGGTTACCGTATAGACGGGGGTGACGGTTCCAAGAGCGTCGATAAAAATGCCGATGTCACCCTGCTTGGCAGTCGCGGTCGAAATGGTCACGGGACGCGCGCTGGAATCAACCGTGTTTTTGGCGCTCGAACTGGCGCTGATCCGCTGCCAATAAATGACCCCACCGATGACAAGGACGGCGGCTATCAGCCATAACCACCAATAGCTATGCCGCGGAGGTTGGTTTTGCGAAGTCGAATATTGAGCTGTTGTGTCGTCAATGGAATTCGTTCTATGTTCCGTCACTGGCACTCCCGATGGTGGAGAATCCTACGGTATAACTCTTGGAGAACCCCTATGCCGCAATGGGACCCTGCGCATAAGAGAAGTTTCAGAGAAGGTGGATTCCAACACTCCGTTACCTTAGAGGGCCGCACCGTTTCCCGCCCCTGGATCCACTCTTCTTTCGACGTGCGGAAGTCACGGTGCGTTTCAGCGGACTCTAAAGGTCTGCCTGGATTGTAATACAAGTCGTGGACACTATGGGCCACGGAGTCCTCCTCGAACTGCAGTCGTTTCAGACAGTTCCGCCCGCCTACAAATGCAACGAAGATGCCACTGAGACTTCAGCGTTTGGAAAGTGCACCCCTGAAATACAAAAGTCAATTATTCCATCCGGATGGACAGATGCTATCGGGAACTTGTCGGAATACCGTGACTATCGGAGGGGATTAGAAGGTCGCACCCACGGGCTAGTCCGAATGCATACTCTATTGACTGCCCGACGCTGACGACGCGCGTATGGCAACCATCTGAAAAAACTCGACTTTCGAAAGAAGAGTTTTTACCATTCCCTAGCTTCGCGTGGTGCATTCTCGCTTTGCGAATGGGAATACAGTGCGGCAAGTACAGCTCCGGGAGGCCCAGCCATCACAACGCCTTCGCATCCCCATAAATCAGCGGAAACAGTTTCTTCTTTCCGATCTGAAATGAACGGCCAGGCCATTTGGGCAACCACAACCGCCTTTTCGGTTCTTTTCAGTATCGTGGGTCTCGCTCTTTGGGGGCTCCCTTATTATTACGATTTCATGGTTCAACAGTTCGGCTGGACGCGCGCGCAGGTCACCTCCGGCAATGCGTTGAGCAAACTTGTGGTTGGCCCGCTTTTTGGCTTTTTGGCGGGATGGCTAGTAGACCGCTTCGGTCCTCGTCGCTTGATGATGGCAGGGATTCTGATGGCAGGTGCAGCGTTGATTGGGCTGGGCAGCGTGTCGTCTCTCGGAATGTTCTACTTCTTCTATTTTTTTAACGCCTTGGGCTATGTCTGTGGCGGTCCATTACCGAATCAAGTTTTATTGACGCGTTGGTTTGATAACTCGCGCGGCAAGGCGATGGGAATTGCCTACTTGGGCATAGGATTGGGCGGAGCCACGGTTCCTTGGATTTCCCATTTTCTGGTGGAGCATTTCGGTTGGCAGGCGGCGCTGCGATCATTGGGAATTCTGGTCATCGCGATTGCATTTCCGTTGGCATTTTTTGTGAAAGAGCCACAGGCCTCGAGCACCCCAGCCAGGGTAAAGCCCGTTTCTCACTGGAGCAGCGCCTTTAAAAGCGCACCTTTCTATCTTTTGATCGTCGGGAGTATGTGCTCCATCGCAGCGGTTAGCGGAACGCAGCAAAATCTTAAACTTTTCCTAACACTTGATGCGCACTACGGGCAAGGGCAAGCGGCACGGATCTTGTCTCTCGTACTTACCGCAAGCATGGCAGGCCGTTTGCTCATGGGATGGCTGGCAGATCGCTTCCCGAAGAAGTACGTCATGCTTTTGATTTACTTGCTGGTGGCTGGCGCAATTCCATTTCTGTTTGCCAGCGGCTCGCCAGTACTCATGTTCGTCTTTGCGATTCTTTTTGGATGTGGGCTTGGTGGCGATTATATGATCATTCCGTTGATCACCGCGGAGAACTTTGATGCACATTTTCTGGGCAGATTGTTGGGAGTCATTTTGACCGCCGGGGGAATCGCTGAGGCTGTTGCTCCCTGGATGGTAGGGCACATCCGGGATGTTACCGGCAGCTATTCGAACGGGTTTCTTGTATTAATTGCGCTGTCATTGCTTGGTGCAGCGATGGTTGCATTCTTACCCAAGCGCGGGGTGCGGGCATGAACCCTATTCCCATCCTGCGGCTCGGTGCAGTTAAGGACATTCAAGGGTTCCTACATCATGCGCACTCCCTCGGCCTGACTATTCCGTGTGATCGCGAACTACTCGCGGGGACGGAGTCTCCTCTGCGGTGGCCGCTGGAGCGCGACGGATTCAAGTTTGGCAATCGCATCGCGGTCCAGCCGATGGAAGGTTGGGACGCACTTCCAGACGGTAATCCCAGCGAACACACGCTGCGCCGTTGGCGGCGATTTGGGAAGAGCGGGGCGAGTCTCGTTTGGGGAGGAGAGGCAGTTGCGGTGTCTAAGGAAGGCAGGGCGAATCCAAATCAACTTGTGATTGCGTCGCATACACTCGCGGGTTTGGCGAACCTGCGAACCGCACTGCTTGAATCTTATCGAGAAACGACCGGGCACGACGCACCACCCCTGATCGGATTGCAGCTCACTCATTCAGGCCGCTACTGCCGGCCCAACGCTTACGATCGTCCAGAGCCGAGGATTCTCTATCATCATCCGATCCTCGATGCCAAACTTGGCCTGTCTGCGGATTCTCCTCTGCTTACGGACGAACAGATAGCCGGCATCGTTGAAGACTTTCATCGCGCAGCCCGCGCGGCCTGCGGTTTAGGTTTTGATTTCGTCGACATAAAACACTGTCATGGCTATCTTGGCCACGAATTTCTGAGTGCACATACGCGTCCCGGAAAGTATGGAGGGTCATTTGAGAACCGCACACGTTTCCTTCGCGAGGTCGTGGAAGGCATCCGTTCGATCGGGCCTGGACTCCGAATTGCCGTGCGCCTCTCGGCATTTGACACGGTTCCCTTCAAGCCGGATCCCAGGACGTCGTCACCCGCAAAGATGGGAATTGGAATCCCAGAACCACATGCGCATCTGATTCCGTATCGCTGGGGTTTCGGGGTGAACCCTGTTTGCCCCACGGAAATGGATTTACGCGAGACAAAACAATTCCTGGCGCTCCTGGAAGAACTGGAAATTCGGCTGGTCAATTTAACTGCCGGAAGTCCTTACTACAATCCGCACATCCAGCGACCTGCTTTCTATCCGCCTTCTGACGGTTATCAGCCACCCGAGGATCCTCTCGTCGGGGTGGTTCGGCAGATGGAGACGGTGCGACAGTTAAAATCTCAGTTCCCACAGTTGATCATCATGGGAACAGCGTACAGCTATCTTCAGGACTTTCTTCCCCATGTTGCCCAAGCGGCCCTTCGCGAAGGATGGGTGGACTTTATTGGACTGGGCCGGATGGTTTTGTCTTATCCCGGACTGTTGCTCGACGCGTCGGAAGGGCGCGCGATTCAACACCGGCTGGTCTGCCGGACTTTCAGTGATTGCACAACCGCACCGCGCAAAGGCCTGCCTTCCGGTTGCTATCCCCTGGACGAGTATTACAAGGAATCCGATCTTGCCGGAAAATTGAAATCAGCGAAAGCGAGGCGATCATGAGTTCGGCATCGCCCTTTGATCGGCCGCGGAAGCATCGTAAGGTGCAGGGTATTGCGGCTGCCCTCCTTCCGTTCGAAAACGACGGTCGCGTGGCCGTCGATGCGTTTCAGGAACACCTGGCAGTCACGCACCGGGCGGGATTGGAAAATGCGGTGAATATGGACACCGGTTACGTGAATCTTCTATCCAACGCGGAGAAAATCAACGTTTTGCAATGGACCCGGGATGCCCTGGGAAAAGATGTGCCCTTCGTGGCAGGAGTTTATATTGAAGGGCAGTCTGGCCGGATCGCTGATCTCTATCGCAAGCAGATGGATACCATCGTCGGATTCGGTGGCACGCCGATCCTGTTTCAGATTAGCCAACTTCATGGCAGGCTTGCGAAGGAAAAAGTCGAGATTTATCGGGAAGCATGCCAAGGGTATCCGGGCGTTTTGGCGTTCGAGCTGGGGCAAATGTTTGCTCCTTGCGGGGAGATTTTTGACACCGAAACGATTCTGCGATTAATGGAAATTCCGGAAATCCTGGGCATCAAACACTCCTCGCTGGATCGTCTCATCGAGTTTGAGCGCCTGGCACTTCGCGATGTTCACCGGCCAGGCTTTCATATTTATTCGGGCAACGATCTTGGCATCAATATGATCGAGTACGGGTCTGACTATCTGCTTGGACTTGCGACCTTTGCTCCTGAAAAGTTTGCGGAGCGAGATCGGCTTTGGGAAACAGCCGACCCCAGGTATTTTGCGTTGTCGGATTCACTGCAACATTTGGGCAATGTGGCATTTCGGGACCCCGTGCCTGCCTATAAGCATTCGGCAGCTGTCTTCCTTCACCTGGCGGGGAAAATCCCCAGCAATAGGACCCACCCGAAAAATCCGCAACGTCCCATTTGGGAGGCAGAGTTGATGCGCGATTGCATGCAACGCTTAAACGTGTCATTTTCGCCGCCGCAACAGACATAGAAATTGCTGAGCTCTAGGAGGATTCCCATGCATGCCGCCGTTGTTCATTCTTTCGATGCGCCGCCGCGCTTTACCACGTTTGCCGACCCCGTTGCAGCTGAAGGCGAGCTCCTGGTGACTGTAACTGCCGCTGCTCTTCATCCCATCGTGAAGTCGCTGGCGAACGGCACCCACTACGGCAGTACGGGAGAACTTCCCTTCGTGCCCGGAGTGGACGGCGTGGGACGATTGGACGACGGCTCGCGTGTCTTTTTCGGTATCTCGCGTAGTCCCTTTGGAACTTTTTCCGAGCGTGCCTTGGCAGCAAAGTGGACGTGCATTCCTTTGACAGATGCGCTGGACGATGTGACTGCCGCGGCCATTGCCAATCCTGCGATGTCCTCATGGGTGGCGCTCACAGCGCGAGCAAAATTTGTCGCCGGAGAAAGTGTTCTGATCCTCGGCGCAACCGGCGTTGCAGGGCGGCTGGCGGTGCAGATCGCGAAGCGGCTGGGAGCCCGGCGCGTCATCGCAGCCGGACGCAATCCGCGGGCGTTGGAAACGCTCAAAGAGCTCGGCGCAGACGCGGTTGTCCCACTCGAGATGGAGCACGATCCTCTGGTGGCGGCGTACCGCAGTGAGTTCGCGAAAGCTGGCGTGGATGTAGTCCTCGACTATCTGTGGGGTCACCCCGCGGAATACCTGCTCGAAGCCATCTCGCAGAAGGGACTGCAGAAGGTGGGATCGCGCTTGCGCTATGTCCAGATTGGCGAGAGTGCAGGCAGAACGATCAGCCTTCCGGCAGCGACTCTGCGTAGTTCGGGGTTGGAGTTGCTCGGAAGCGGCTTCGGCAGCGCCTCTCTCGATCAAATCCGGACAGCGGTCGTTGAGTTTTTCAAGATTGCAGCGACGCAGCCGTTCCAGTTCAACACGAAGACGGCGCCGCTCAGCGATGTTGAAACGCTCTGGAACAGCCCGGAACAGGGCACACGGCTGGTGTTTCAACCGTGAATGAAATCAACGATTGATTTCTTAACGCTATGAAATCCCTCAAAAGCCAAATTCATTCATCGAAAGTTACAGCCAGTCCGAACAACTATCTCGGACTCAGTTTGAGTCAATAAACTCCGTGGCGTAACTGAAATCTACAAGCCTACTTACACGGTTGGCGTTTTATTCGGGCGCCGGATGAAAAATAGAGTTCCCGTGCTATAACTCGTCACACCGGTGGCATGCTTCGGCTGCGAGGGAGGACAGATGGTTCGCGCAATGAAGTATGGTGTTCAGTTCGTTCTGCTTTGTCTTGTCTTCATGGTCATCGCATCGGCGCAGAGCGCCGGGGGGAACGCTGCGCCCACACCGGCGGTTACCGATCAGCATGCAACGTCGGCGCCATTCGACGTCAACGCGGCCGTCGATGCTTATTTGGCGAAAATGCCTCCATCGGAAAGGGCCCGCTCCAACGCCTATTTCGAAGGCGGCTATTGGCTGCTCTTATGGGACTTTCTCTCCACCGTCGTTGTCATGTGGCTATTGCTCAAGTTCCGATGGTCCATGCGCATGCGTGATCTGGCCGAACGCCTTACACGCTTTCGCCCGCTCCAGACGGCGCTTTACTGGGTGCAATTTATTACCGTCGTCTCTGTGCTCACCTTCCCGCTTACCGTTTATGAGGGCTACTTCCGCGAGCATAAGTACGGCCTCCTGAATCAGATCTTTGGGCCGTGGTTTCGGGACCAGTTTGTCATGCTGGCCGTGAACGCGGTGCTCGGCGGGGTTCTGCTAGTACTGCTCTTCGGCTTGGTGCGGCGCTTGGGAAATAACTGGTGGGTGTGGGGAGCCACGGCGACCATTTTCTTCTTGGCGTTGGTCATCCTGATCGCCCCGGTCTACATCTTCCCTTTATTCAACAAATACACGAAGCTGCAAGATTCTCGCATCAAGGATCCCATCCTCAGCATGGCGCGCGCCAACGGAATTCCGGCAACCGATGTCTACGAGTTTGACGCCTCCCGGCAATCCGACCGGGTTAGTGCCAACGTCAGCGGTTTCGCCGGAACGCTGCGAATTTCGTTGAACGATAATCTCTTGAACCGCTGCACGCTGCCGGAAATTGAAACCACAATGGGACACGAAATGGGCCACTACGTTCTCAACCATGCGAACAAGTCTTTGGTCATGTTTGGCGTCGTGGTGGTAATCGGATTCGCCTTTTTGAACTGGTTCATCAAGATGGGCCTCGCGCGATGGGGAGAACTTTGGGGCATCCGGGGGATGACCGACGTCGCCGTGTTGCCGCTGGCTGTGATGGGTTTGTCCGTTTATTTCTTTTTGATGACGCCCGTGACCAACACCATCTCTCGCACAATGGAATTCGAGGCGGACATGTACGGCTTGAACTCTGCTCGCCAACCGGATGGCGAGGCCAACGTGGATTTGCTGCTGGGGGAATACCGCAAAATGGATCCCGGGCCAGTCGAAGAGTTCATCCTCTTTGATCATCCAAGCGGTCGCACCCGCATTACCGCCGCCATGCGCTGGAAGGCGGAGCACCCGGATACAGCATCCCCGGAAGAGTTGGCCAGACCTCTGTTCGATACTCATTAAGACCGGTCTGTTTCTCTCGCACAAAGTGCGTGCCGTGCGTCGAGGCAAAGTCTCTGGTGCGCAGGGGAAGAACAACGTGTCGGCAAACCGGACGTGTGGGGGTCAGTACCCACTTCGGCGGTTAGTGCGATTACCAAGACCTAACGCACGACAACGTGCCTAAAGCGATTCTCCGTCCAAATGTACAAAGGTATCGCCCGTCCTTGCAGTCATTTCATCCAGTAGGTATCTGAACACGCCCCTCAGACCCATAAATCTGATTTCCATAGTGGGAGCGTCCTTGGCCGACGGAAGCTCGACTAATTGGTGCCAAAACGTATTTTCAAGGCCACGCGGATAGATGTTTATGTTGCCAACGAGATAGTTGGTCGGACATTCCCCGGAATCGAATTTCGCCGTCTGGGCCGCGGTATCAAGCTGTTTCACCAAGTCTCCGAGTTTAGCCCTATTTGGCGGCGACAGTTTTGACGGCTGCTTCAAGCCGAAATAAACGAAAACAATTATGGAGCCCTCCTGCGATTCGTCTCTCAGCGCATCTTTGTATGGGAGCAGCACCTTGACGAATTGAATCGCCTTTTGCTTCTGATCTGGCAATTCGTCGGTCGCTTTCAGAGCTGCCACCAAGGTCCCAAAGTCCTTTTTCTTTTGTGTCGAAATGTACGCTATAAGCGGCTTGAGATTCTTCTCGCTATGGCTGCCAACAACTGTTTCAATCTGGATTTCATCGGAGTCCATCTCCTCTAGCGAGAGAAACTGGTCCATTTGCTCAGGAATCGCTTCGCAATCCTTAAGTGCAGTGACGTATCTAGAGTCGTGCGGGGGTTCGCTCCAGATTTTGAATTGGAAAACCAGCAACAGAGCACCAAGAATAATCCCAATCCCTATAAGTGTGATTTCCATTGCACGGAAAGACTCCTTCGCAGATGGAACCAGATACTTCGGTTTCCCAATTCGAAGGAGCGCCTTAACCGGCAGAATCAATCCGACCAACATCAATAAAAACACAACCGTACTAATGAGGTAGGACCGTGAGAGGTGCTCCCCGCGCCACGCAAATACCACCCAGTCACGTAAGTCACTTAATGAGAAAAGGACACGCGGGTGGGTAAGAAGTGGCCCCGTCATGTTGAAGAGCGCCCAGACCAACACGATGACGGCCATTATGACCCACGCCACCCGATTTCCCGCAGCCAACCCTGTCCAGATAACAATGAGCGCCACAATAATGACTGTGAGGGAAGCGAGACCAGCAGTTCGGGCCATGCTTTCCGTGCACCGAACGAACTCGATAGTCGAAGGCAGCAACCATAGAACTCCGAGTGTAAGCAATACACTCGAGACTAGGAAAACATTAGGACGAATTCTCAGGACCCAACTCCGTGGACCAACGGCTGATAACAGGTTGTGTCAATTGAATGTAGCTCTTCGGTATATGACGATCTTCACGCGTTTGGGTGATTAGAGCAAGGGGAGAGCCTCAAGTCCTGATTTGTCGTGCCGGATATCAGGAAAATAGTCGGCGGTCTCCCCAGGGTGAAGTAAGGACTATTTGGATGAGGTGTCGTTACGCACCACAGCTCCGGCCTTCATGACAAAGGTTACGGACTCGAGCACCTTGACGTCCGTCAGCGGGTCGCCGCTCACGGCAATCACGTCCGCGTAGTGGCCCGGCTCCAACGCGCCGAGCTTGTCCGGCTGGCCGATCAGGTCCGCGGCGTTAATCGTCGCGGCCTGAATTGCGTCGATGGGCTTCATGCCCCACTCGACCATCTTGGCGAATTGTTTGGCGTTGTCGCCATGGGGATACACGCCGGCATCCGTGCCGAAAGCAATCTTCGCGCCAGACTGGAAGGCATGCCGGAAATTCTCCCGCTGGAGCCGGCCAAGCTTCTTTTCTTTCTCGATGGATTCGGGCAGCATGCCCACCTTTGCGCCCTGCGAAAGAATGAAGTCGTCGTTGTAAGTATCGAACACCAGATAAGTTTTGTGCTGGATGGCCAACGCGATGCCTTCGTCGTCAATCAGGCTGGAGTGTTCGATGGAATCGATTCCGGCGCGAATCGCGTCTTTGATGGATTGCGTGCCATGTGCATGCGCGGCAACTTTGCGGCCGAGTTTGTGCGCCTCTTCAGCAATCGCCGTAAGTTCTTCCAGCGTGTACTGAGGAGTTCCGGGCTGATCACCCTTGCTCAGCACGCCCCCGGACGCGCAAACCTTGATGACGTCTGCCCCATACTTCACCACTTCGCGAACCTTGGCACGAGCTTCCCATGGGCCATCCGCAACTCCCGCTTCCTTGTAGTGAAAATCAAAGGGAAGAAGATTGTTGTCGCAATGTCCGCCGGTGATGCCCAGCGGCGGGCCGGAAACAAACATGCGCGGGCCCGGAACGTCGCCCGCATTGATGCCATCACGCAGAGCGACATCGGAGAAACCGCCCGCCCCGACGTTACGCACAGTCGTGAAGCCGGCGCGCACAGTCTTATTGGCGTTCTTCGCTCCGATGATGGCTTCGCGAGGATAAGAGACGCCAAGTCCTTCGTAACCGCTCATGTAGGGATCAGAGGTAAGGTGCGTATGAACGTCAATTAAACCGGGAAGGCAGGTGAACCCGGAAAGGTCGATGGGCGTGACGCCTTTCGGCAGAGTGGCGGACGCGGACGCGCCAACAGCTGTAACAGCGCCACTTTCATCAAAGACAATCATCTGGTCCACAAGCAACTTGCCGGTGCGAACATCCACCAGTTTCCCGCAGCGGACCGCTCCGGGCGCCGCAAAGAGGCTCGGAACAAAGCAAAACACAAGCAGACAAACGCGAAGAAAAAGTTTCATCCGGAATTTCCTTTTTGGGACTCGAAAACTGCACTATTGTATGCTCATCTCGCCCGTTAGCGATATTGCGAAACGATTTCCAGCGACAGTACACTGAAACCCTTCGTTATTTCCTGGCTAATCACCTTGCCGGTCAAGGCGCTTGTCGTACTCATTACAAGACGGAACCTTCCCGAGTCCTTTTATTTGGATTTGCCAACTTTCGTCTCAGAAAGAGGCCGAATTCGGGCCGAGACCGATTCCGATGCCGTTTCCGCTGGAGCGGTTCTCCACCATCAGGAGGACAATGTGCTTTAGCCGATCAATTCCGGCCATGGGGAGCTCCTCGGATCCGGTTGGAACGCAGCGGTAGCAACACAAAGATCACAGGTGTTTCGACCTAATTTGTCACCTTAGAGAGGGCAGCTCAGACTCGTGCTCATAACCATTCGCAGAGATCCCCATTCAGAAACTATTCTGCTCGTCCACACGAGTCGTTTTGCCAGGACCCTTTTCAAAGAAAATTGCCGAGAGACCGGAAAGCGTGCCTCCGCGTTTTATCATGGGTTGACGCAACTGCAATTGCAGGTGCCCGGCCTGCAGCAGAATATCCAGCAGGCGCGAACGATCCAGATTGGAGAGAACTTCGTGCCGCAGACAGATGACCAGGGTGCGCTTGGAGCATTCTTCCAGGAACGCACCAGCAGCCTGATTTTCTGCCCCTTCCAGCGCCCGGCTGTTCACCACCGGCTCCAACTCATCCAGCCGTTCGTAGCAAATGGTAAAGAAATGATCGAGACACAGATCCTCTCCCGCCAGGTCCGTGACTGCTGACCTTGCGCAAGAATTCACCTTACATTCTGGCTTTGCCGAAACCATGGCCTTGTCCCCCAAACTCAGCGGTAAACTTGCTTCACGATCCATGACGTCCGGATGATGCTGAGCGTTTTTGGCGCTATTCATTTCACTCCCCCCGATTGCTTCAACTGAGTTATTTACTGTTACTCCTCTCACCCTTCTTCCCCAAGGCCGTTTCCCATTCCAGTTATCCGGAGCAATTGCGCTACCGTATCGATAGGAATGCCGCAAGTCTTCGCGTTCGCAAGAAACGATCGACGTAAGGCGCCAGCAGTGCCTTCACTTGTTTCGCGTTTTCGTTGCATTGCTCCATGCGGTTTCGGCCTGTCCACAGCGTTATCACGGTCACAAGTCGCGCTTCCTCCTCGGAGACAAGCACCATACATCCGGAGAAACTTCTGGAATTGCCGATCGTGTTGCGCATGGCGTTTGGGATTACGCTCTGGAGGATGGCTGCTTTCCCGGGCAAAGCCACGAATTCCACTCCATGCGCGATTACCGCTGGCGCTGGTGCTTCGTCCGTGGAAGCGGCGTTGGCCTGCGAGGCGTTTCCCAACAAGACCCGGTCCCCGTTACCGGCGAACCGAAAATCGCTCTTTTGATGGGCTGGTGCCCCCGCAAAGTTGCTCGTCTGATAATTCGCGATCTGTACTTGACTTGCCACGAATCCTCCTTCAGCCCAATCCTTCCCCAACTGCCAGGAGGATGGGCGCGTCCTGGTCGTGTCAGGTGCTCAAGACGCGCCCAAGGGGCAGGTGAGGTCGGTGACTGCCCTCACCCAGAAAGAGGCCCTGTTTGCGCCTGGCCTCATTCCACAAGTAGTGCCGAAGGCAGGCAATTCGTTTCATTCCGGGAAGAAGGTCCCATTGCCTCCTGCGTGGAGGCAAAGCTATACTTCACCCACAACAAACTGGGGACAATTTGGAACTCTTTTTGTTCGACAAGCTGTATGTGGATCGTCTCCGGGACGGAGAACCGGCGACCGAGCAGCATTTTGTAACGTACTTTGGCAATATTCTGGGCATCATGCTGCGTGCCCGGTACCTTCCTCCCGAGCGCGTGGAGGACGTGCGCCAGGAGACCTTTACGCGGGTGATCGCCATCCTTCGGCGCGATGGGGGAATTCGCCAACCGGAACGCTTCGGCGCTTTCGTTAACTCTATCTGTAAGAACGTGTTACACGAGAACACTCGGGATTTATACCGGACGCAGCCCCTTCAGCCCAATCATCTGGAGTCCCCCGATCCCGAAAAGATCCTGGACCTGGAGCGCGCCTTGATCTCCAGGGAAACGAAGGAAAAGGTGCGCGAAATCCTGGCCGAAATGAAGCAGCGCGATCGCGACCTTCTGCGCGCTATCTTCTTGGAAGAAAAGGACAAAAACGAAATCTGCCGGGAATTTGGAGTGGATCGGGAGTACTTGCGTGTCTTGCTCCATCGGGCCAAAGGCCGTTTTCGCGCCACTTTTGGCCAGCAGCCGGAGAACTCTTTGAGCCGCACGACACATAGCGGTTCATGATGATACGAAAACACTTTTCCCTGCACTATCTTAAGGATGACGCAAATGGACCATCTCGAGGCTGTGCGGCTACAAGCGGCTGAAAAATATGTCCTGGGAGAACTCTCTTCCGAATTCCGTGAGCAGTTTGAGGAGCACTACTTCGACTGCTCGGAGTGTACCCAGGAGCTGAAGGCCTTGACCACTTTTGTGACTGCCAGCCGGATGGTTTTTGACGAAACAACGGCTTTTTCCGCGGCTCCCGCGCGCGCGCCACGGCCGCAACGTTTGGGCTGGTTCCATTGGTTGCGGCCAGTAATTGCCGTCCCTGCTATCGTCACCCTCGCTGCGGTCGTCATTTTTCAGAATGCAGTAACGATTCCTTCTGCCAGGAAACAAGCTGCGGTGCAATCTGTCGCTGAGGTCTTCGAGTCCTCGTATCACCTGCAGGGGGCTACCAGAGGCGGAAACATGCCAACCGTCACGCTGCACCCCAACGAGAATTTTGCCCTGGACTTTGATTTCACCCCCGCACAGGTTTTTTCAAGTTACACAGGCACACTGATGGACACTTCAGGCCATTCCGTGACGTCCTTCAGCCTTACCGGCGAGCAAACGAATAAGGAATTGCACGTGGTTATACGCGGGGGTATAGTCCACGCTGGAAATTATGAACTCGTTGTTGTTGGTGGCCAAAACAGCGAAGTATTTCATGTACCGTTTGTGGTTGTATCTGAATCATAAATCAGCAGAACTGGCGCACGTCCTGCCACCAAGGAGCAGCTCATGGCTGAAAAAATCAAGCGGGTTTTCCATTATCATGCCGACGGACTCGCACTCAGTGGCTCATTCACAAGGCCCATCTCCAGGTTCATCGAAGTGCAGGCGCCCACCTCTTTGCCCACCATTGGAGGTTACGGCAACGCGCGTGTTGAGAATTTCCGCCTGGACCACCACGTGCAATTCAAAGCCGGCTATTCCCACGTAGCGGGCAGTAAACAGCAAAAGGAGGACAAGGAATTTCACACCACGCTGGTCACCGCGACCGTCGAAGGCTTGAATTTGCTCGATGTTGTGACGGCGGAGCGGATAGTGGTCCGCCTTGCCGGTTACAACGTTTTTCCTGAAGACGATTCTCATTTTTCTTTCGTGGGCAGCACCATCGAAAACCTGAAGATCGGCGGGCATGCGGTGGAAATCGAGCACAATGACCGGCTGTTCAGCCATCTGGACACCTTTGAAAAAGTGAAGAAAGAGTTGGAAACGGACAAGGAATTCAAGAAAATGGCGGAGGACCCCTTCCATTCGGGGACTTCAACAAAGGTGACGGAAGGCCACGGAGAGATTCTTTGCACGCTGGTCAAGAAGATCAAGACGAACGCTCCCGGCGTAAGCGTGGTTGGTCACGCCCTGGTGATCCCCAATTTTGGAAGAGTTTATCTCGCCGAAGCCCTTCTGAGTTCCTGCAAGCGCACCCTTACCATGTTGCGCTTCGAGCTGGGTTCCCCGGTCGAAGGCGTAGGAGTAGTGGCGGAAGGCAGAATCAACGGGCAGACCTGGCCATAGCCTGTGTGCTGCTTTCGGTCGCCTTGTTCTGGGCGATTGGATGCAACAAACCTACACCCGTCTTCTCGCCGCAGCAGGCTTACGCAGACGCCTGGCTGAAAGTAAATCGCGGTGATCTCTCTGCCGCGCTTGTCGAGAGCGAGGCCGGCCTCGCGCGCTTTCCTTCCCAAGACTCCGAATGGCATTGGCGCTTCACGATTCTGAAGGCCGAGATCAAGATGCGCCAACGCTCCAACAAGGAGTCATTGGCACTTCTTGAGCCAGAGCTTCCCGGTTCCCTGAAAGGTACGGACCTGGCAGTTTGGCAAAAACTCGTACAGGGCACGGCGAATTCTCGTTTGCTGCAATTCGACCAGGCCAAGACCTTTCTGGATGAAGCAGAATCCCTTGCCAAGACCAATAGTCCAGCTCTGCTCGGAGAAGTTGCCTTGCGCAGAGGAACTCTGGCTTTTCTCCGCGGTGACCCTAAGACGGCTGAATCCGAGTATCACAAGGCGCTTACGGATTCGCTGTTGCGAAAGGACTCCTTCCTCGAAGCCTCGGCGCTGGGCAGCTTGGGGCTGGCAGCAACTCGTCAGGAGCATTTTGACGAATCAATTGATTGGGATAAAGCCGCGCTGCAATTGGCCAATTCCTTGGGCGCGCGGATTTCTGCTGCACGGATTTTGGGAAATCTGGGCTGGAGCTATTTCGAACTTGGTGATTATGAAAATTCCCTGGTTCTCTTTCGGCAAGCTGAAGAATCATTCGCGCAGGCGGGCGCTCCCGCCCTCCAAATCGAGTGGCTCACCGACATTGGCGTGACCGATTTCTATCTTGGAAATTACGAAGCCGCCGAAAAAGAATCCCGGAAAGCCCTCGAATTAGCTCGCGGCCACGGAGACCAGCTCGCAATCACGGAATGTCTGAACAACCTCTCGCTGGTGGCCCTGGGCCAGGGCCATATTGATCTCGCCGGAACCTATAACCTTGAAGCGGACAAAACCGCCCAAGCCGCGAAAGACGCGGACGGCGGAGTTTCCGTGATGCTGATCTCCGGACGCATCGAGGAAGCACGAAAACACTACAAAGAAGCAGAGCACGCTTTGAAAACCGTGCTCGAAAACCCCTCTGCCGCAACCGCGCTGCGCTGGGAAGCAGAAGCCCGCCTCGGCACGGTTTACGACGAAGAAGGCCGGGCCGTCGACGCCGAAAAAGAATACAAGCGCTCGATCCAGACGATTCAAGCCGCGCGCCACTCCGTGGGTCAGGATGAACTTCGCCTGACCTTCCTCTCCAGCGCGATCGATTTTTACGACGACTATATTGACTTCCTCGTCCGTCACGGCAGAGCCGAAGACGCCTTGCAAGTGGCCGATCTCACGCGCTCACAGACTCTGGCGGAGGGACTTGCTTACGCCAATCATGCTCCCACGGAGCGCTACTTGAAACCTCAGCCACGCCAACTCGCACAAAAGCTCCGCGCAACATTACTTGTGTATTGGGTTGGGCAAGACCATTCCTACCTGTGGGCGATAACCCCCACGAAGCTGACCTACTTCCCTCTTCCCAAGAAATCACAGATTGATCCTGCGGTGAAAGCCTACCGACAGGCGATTCTGGACGGGCACGATGTCTTGGCCTTAGACAGTGAGGGAGGCAAACAACTGTATGCCATGCTGGTCGCTCCCGCCCGAAACCTTATTCCAAAAGATTCCTGCGTGGTTCTGTTGCCCGCGGAAAGTCTCTCTGGTTTGAATTTTGAGACAATCATCGTCCCTGATCCCCATCCCCATTTCTGGATCGAAGACGTAACGCTTTCAACGGCGAGCTCTCTGGCTCTCTTGTCCTCTTCGAATCACAAGCCATTCGAATCAGAGAACAGCCTTCTTCTCGTCGGCAATCCCGAGCCGGCAAGCGCAGATTTTCCGCCGCTCGCGCAAGGCCAGGCCGAAATTCGGAGAATCTCCAGTCACTTTCCTTCTGCGAGCCGCGAGGTTCTCGAAGGACGCAATGCGACGGCTGCTGCTTACCTTACCAGCAGCCCGGGACGCTTCTCCTACTTGCATTTCGTAACGCACGGAACAGCCAGCCAAACGCGTCCCCTGGAGTCCGCCGTGATTCTCAGCCGCGACGGCGATTCCTTTAAACTCTACGCTCGCGACATCATTGCGCATCACTTGCAGGCGCAACTCGTCACCATTTCTGCCTGCAACGGTGCGGGCATGCGGGCCTACGCTGGCGAGGGCCTTGTCGGCCTCTCCTGGGCGTTCTTGCGTGCCGGAGCTCACAACGTAATCGCTTCGCTCTGGGAGGTCAGCGATGCCTCCTCGACTCCGCAACTCATGGACACGCTGTATGAAGGCTTGACCCACGGGAAGGACCCCGCGACCGCCCTCCGCAATGCTAAACTTTCCCTACTTAAATCGAACGCTCACAGTGTCTTCGCCAAGCCGTTCTATTGGGCCCCTTTTCAACTTTACGCCGGGTCATAAGCCTCCCCAGCCACCACTGGCAAATTCTGTCCGCCCGTTGTTGCCGATGGCAAGGTGTTATTGGCGGCCTGCGATGGCCGAGTGATTGTATTCGGTCTCTGAGAATCACCAGGCAGGTTGGTGGTAATCCGTTGGGCGATTAAGCCCCATGAAAAGAGCTTGGAAGAGGACTCGAAAAGTTAGACCATAATTCGATTGAATCTTGGCGGGCCCGGGCACGCCGGGAATACGGAGACGAATCTATGGCAACATCAGCTTTACCGCAACCTTCCGGACAGGGAAATGGTCAGGCAACTCTTTCCGCCGATGATGTGACGAAAATCATCGCGGCTGCCAAGGCAGCCACGACAGATCCGGTATCCGTCGCCAGGCAGATTTTTTCCGCGCTTGGTGACAACGTTACGATCTCCGGAAGTGATCTACAGCAAGCGCTCACCGCTTCCGCCATTCCCCTCCAGGGGCCACTAGCGGACGTGGTGAATGCCATCCAAGGAGTGACAAAGTCCGCTGATTTCGTTTCGTTGAACATCTCCCAGGAAGTTCAAATTGTCCTGAGCGGAACGCAGGTCCGCCTCAACACCACAGTGAGCTTCAACGTGGCTGAAACCGATGGCCATCCCGCGCTCAACAATATCTCAGGCGTTTCTGTGCACAAGTTCTTTTGGATTGGCATCCAGACGATTCAGCTAATCGAGAATCAAGGCCGGAAGATGGTTCGCGTGGTGACCTCAGCAGGAACGAAAGAGTTTCCATTGAGTTGAGTGGCTGAACCGACCGTCAGCGCCCTGTTTCAGCGAGCCTTACGGCTCCGCGTACAGTTCGGAAGCAGCTCTCGGGCGTGTTCTGAAGTCCGACGTGCTACCATGCCGTGGCACTATGAAACCCAGCGCTCGGTTCGTTACCGTCGTTCCCATGGTGGCGATCGTCGCCCTTCTTGTCACTCAAGTTCCCAGAGTCTGGCGCCCGATTCACATTTTTGGCCTTGCTCTTATTATCCCCTGTGCAGTCTTGCTGGTCATCGCGCGCATTCAGCTTGGCAACTCCTTCTCCCTCACGCCGCAAGCTACGTCCCTTGTTACTCACGGTCTCTATTCGCGGATCCGCAATCCCGTCTACGTCTTCAGCTTTTTGGTCTTGGCCGGCCTCATCCTTTATCTGGACCGCCCCTGGTTCTTGGCCGCTTTGCTCCCAATCCTCATACTGCAGGTGCTCCGGGCCCGGCGTGAAGCCGTTGTGCTGGAACAGTGCTTTGGCGATGCCTATCGCCAGTATCGCGCTCATACCTGGTTCTGACGCGACTCATTGGAGAGACTCGTCCGCTGGATGGCCCCACCTTCGAAATTCCATTGCTTGCGGGCAGGCGCTTTGTTACCCTCCATCACCAATTGGTCCTCGGGAGGGACCCTTTCATGCCCTTCTGCAAAGCGTGTGGTCAGGAAATCGGAACTGCTTCTTTTTGCCCCAAATGCGGTGCCAATCAATCCTCTGCGACTCCCCAATCCGCTTCGCCCGCGGTCTCTCCAACGGAAGGTCTTCAGGAAAATGTTGCGGGGCTACTGTGTTACGCACCTGTAATTGGATGGATCGTCGCCCTGGTGCTTCTGCTCATTGATAAGCGGAAGTTCGTGAAATTCCATGCGGTCCAGGCGCTCGGGTTGTACGTAGCGCTGATTATCATTTATATCGCGCTAGGCGTTTCCATGGGGATACTGCACGTGATACACATCTTCTTTCTCGGCCTTTTCCTGTACCCCTTGCTCTGGCTGGCAAGCTTCCTGCTCATGATCTTTATGATGTACAAAGCTTATCTGAATGAGAGCTATAAGCTGCCAGTCATCGGGAACTTCGCGGAAGGAATCGCGGCCAAATAGTCGGAGCGTTCAAAAGACTTTCTATCCTTTCACGCGTGCACGTGAAAGTATCCGTCTTCGCGGAACACCCGCACGTGCGCCCCAAAGAGCGCCGAGAGTTGCTCACTTGTCAGCACCTTTTCTTTTGGTCCGTCGGCCACGACGCGTCCTTTCTGCAGCAGCACCACGCGCTCGATTTCCGGAATTATCTCGGCCACGTGGTGGGTCACAAGGACGATGCTCAATCCAGCGCTCGCCAACTCGCGCAGCGTCCCCCGTAATTCCAACTGGCCGGCAATGTCCAGCGCATTCCCCGGTTCATCCAGCAGCAGCGTCTTCGGCTCATGCACCAGAGCCCGCGCGATCAGCGTGCGTTTCGCTTCGCCTGACGACATCTCCCGTACCGGACGTTCCGCCAGATGCCCAATGCCCAACCGCACCAGCGCCGCTTGGGCTTTCTCACGATACTCCGCCGCTGGATGGTGATTTGGAAAGATCCGCGTGCTGCTGAAATATCCGGAGAGCACCACATCCATGCCGGCCGCGTCCGTGGTGCAAGCCGCCAATTGATCCGGCGAAACAATCCCCAATTGCGGCCGCAGTTCAAAAATGTTCCACACACTGCGTCCCAATATCGCGATCGTGCTGTCATCCCTATGCACGGGGTAGCACTCCCGCGTGATCGTTTTGATTAGCGTGGATTTCCCGCATCCATTCGGACCCAATATGCAAACGTGCTCCCCGCTCGCAATTTGCAAAGACACACGGTCCAGCGCCAGATTCTTTCCGCGCAGCACGCTGACGTTTCGCAACTCCAACAACGGCGGCGTTTCATCTTTCATAGTCTGATTATTTTCTCACGGCAGGCGGGAAAATCCGTCCAAATGAAGAACAGGCAAAAAAAGGAGGCGAAAAGGGTTAATTTCCGCCTCCCGGGGTGGGGTGGGGTGTTACATACAAGCCCGCTAGTGGCACAGCTAACTCTGCCCTGCCAGGCAGGATCGCGGCCTCGCTCACGGATTGCAGTCTTCAAAACCGAAAGGAGACTCACCACCCGAGGGCTTGTCTTTGTGCTTTTCTAACACTCGGCAGAACCCATGTCAATCGAAAAAAGCCGATGCGCAGCGCCAGAAAAACCGATTGATTACTGTGTTTATCGCGATTTTGAAGGGCTCCGCGAGCCTGGCAAAAGCGGCTTTGGGGAGTGAGCTCATCCGCGGGCGGCTTCTTTGTGCCTCAAAACCCGCTCGAATCCGCGGAAAAAACTCAGCTGCCTGCCGAGTAATAGTACTCACTATCTCATTCTCGGGGTGCACCTGCACGTGCTCAGGTTACTTGGGCTCGCGGGCTGCCTAATATCTCGCGGATCGCTCTACCCAGGGCAGTTGGGCTATAGGGCTTCTGTAGGTACCGCGAGTCGGCGGTCACCGAGACCCCCAGCCGTGACGATTCCGAGTACCCGCTGGTGTAGAGAATGGGTAGACCGGGGAATCGCTCAAGTAATTGGGCAGCGGCAGCCGGGCCGCCCAGGTGCGGCATCACCACATCCAGGATCGCCAGCGAGGGCTTCTCCTCCGCACACAGGCGCACCGCTTGCTCGCCATCGTTTGCTGCCAAAACGCGATAGCCGAAGTTCACCAGGGACTGTCGCGCCATCTCTCGGATCGAATCGTGGTCCTCCGCCAGCAGAATCGTTTCCGTGCCGCACAGGCTCACTGCACTGGTAATTCCAACTGCCTCTGCCGCGCCCTCGGATACCCCGCCCTCCATGGCGGGCAGGTACACCCGGAACAGGCTGCCATGGCCCATCTCGCTGTAGACGTGAATAAATCCCCCGTGTTGCTTCACGATTCCGTAGACCGTCGCCAGGCCAATCCCGGTGCCTTTGCCGCGCTCTTTCGTCGTGAAGAACGGCTCGAAGATGCGCTCCCGTGTTTCCTCGTCCATACCCACGCCTGTGTCGGATACGGAAAGAACCACGTAGCAGCCGGGCAACACATACGGATACAACCGGCAGAAAGCTTCGTCCAATTGCACCAACTCCGTTTCGATTATCAGACGGCCTCCCTCTGACATGGCGTCCCGCGCGTTAAGGCACAGATTCATCACCACTTGTTCGATCTGGGAGGGATCTGCTTTGACCGGGGGAATGGAACCCGCAAGGACCTTGATCTCAATGCTTTTGTCGATGACCTTGTCGAGCAGATTTGTCAAACCTTGGGTGACTGCGTTCAAATCCACCGCGCGTGGCTGCAACGCCTGACGCCGCGCGAAGGCCAGCAGTTCCTTCGTCAGCGTCGCGGCGCGGCCTGCTTGTTCTCGAATGCGCGTAAATCGCTCCGCGATGGCTGGATAGTTCCCGCTCTGCTCATAACCAAGCTCCGCCCAGCCCAGGATGGCTCCGATCACGTTGTTGAAATCGTGCGCGATGCCTCCAGCAAGCTGCCCAATGGTTTCAAATTTCTGTGCCTGCGCCAACTGGCGTTCCAGCGCGCGCAGTTCCGTCACGTCTTCGATGATCCCTTCCAATTGGTCGGCCGGCCCCGGCAGAGAAAGATAGCGCAGGTGCAGGCGCACGGTGATGAACCCTCCGTCTTTTCGCCGCAACTCAGTCTCCGCGCTGTGCACAAACCCGATCTGCCGGCAGGAAACGAGGAGTTGCGCGAACTGCTCCGGAAATCGAAAAACGTCTGTCGAGAGGTTTAAAGTCTTCAATTCCGCAATGTTTTTGCAAGCCAGCAGTTCCAACAGGCTTGCATTCGCCACAAGAAACGCACCTGCCAGGGATACCCGGAAAACTCCGTAACTCGAGTTCTCCACGAGTTCCCGGTTCCGCGCTTCGCTTTCCGACAACGCAGCCTGGGCGCGCGCATTCGCGTCGCGCAACTGTTTTTCCTCCAACGCTCGCTTTAGCGCCACCGGCAGCCGCGTCAGCCGGTCCTTCCACACATAGTCGTTCAGCCCTTCCCGGATGAACTCCTCCGCGGCTTCTTCTCCCAACGATCCTGTTACTAGTAAGAAGGGTATGTCTTTTCCCGTTTCGCGAAGATGGTGCAGCGCTTCGATACCATTCCAATTGATCAGACAATCCGTGGCCAGTATCGCGGCA
>Ga0209517_10003076_pt1 | contig 22910 bp, 22 predicted proteins | sample PeaSoiMetSII2010_FD_187695 | JGI IMG/M metagenome (GOLD analysis project Ga0209517, IMG submission 187695) | Peat soil microbial communities from Weissenstadt, Germany - SII-2010 (SPAdes) (version 2) | ecosystem: Environmental > Terrestrial > Soil > Wetlands > Peat | place: Germany...
AGTGAGAGCCTTGCGGCGGCTCTTCTCGTCGCGCGCCAGGATCATCGCCTGCATGTGCTCGATGCGGTCCTCGGCGAAGAACATGTGCTCGGTGCGGCAGAGTCCGATGCCCTCGGCTCCGAATTTGCGTGCCGCTTTGGCATCGCGCGGGATGTCCGCATTGGCGCGCACGCCGAACTTGCCGCGGAACCCGTCGGCCCAGCTCATGAAGCTCGCCAGCACTCCCGACTTCGGGTCGGCATCCAGCGTGTTGGCCTTGCCGCCGAATACTTCGCCCGTCGAACCATCCAGCGACAGCCAGTCGCCTTCCTTCAGCGTCTGCGTCTTGCCGTCCACCGTTACGGTGACTTCCTTCTTCGCCTCGCTGACCGCGAAGGCTTCCGCGCCCGCCACGCAGGGAGTTCCCATGCCCCGGCAGACCACCGCGGCGTGACTGGTCATGCCGCCGCGCGAGGTCAGAATCCCCTTGGCCACTTCCATTCCGTGAATGTCGTCCGGCACCGTCTCTTTACGGACCAGCACCACCGGCGCAGTCTTGGCCTTCTCCACCGCGTCATCGGCCGTGAACACAATGGTCCCAACCGCCGCGCCGGGCGATGCCGGAAGGCCCGTGGCCAGCTTGGCCAGCGACTTCTTGGAAGCCGGATCGAGCACCGGGTGCAGAAGCTGATCGAGTTGCTGCGGATCCACGCGCAGCACCGCTTCCTGCTTCGAGATGAGTCCTTCGCCCACCATCTCCACGGCTATCCGCACCGCCGCCGGCCCCGTCCGCTTCCCGTTGCGGGTCTGCAGCATGTACAGCTTGCCGTCCTGCACGGTGAACTCGAAGTCCTGGATGTCGCGGTAGTGATTCTCGAGCATGGTGGTGATCTCGAGAAGCTGGTTATATACCGCGGGATTCCACGTTTCAAGCTCGGCGAAGGTGTGCGGTGTGCGAACGCCCGACACCACGTCTTCGCCCTGCGCATTCTCCAGGAACTCGCCATAGAACGCCTTTTCGCCGGTGGCCGGGTTGCGCGTGAAGCCCACGCCCGTGGCTGAGGTCTCGCCCAAATTGCCGAATACCATGGCCTGCACGTTGACGGCGGTGCCCAAGTCGTCCGGAATCTGGTTCATCTTGCGATAGTGTTTGGCGCGGTCGTTGAACCAGGAGCGGAAGACTGCATCGCGCGCTCCTTGAAGCTGATCCATGGGCGCCTGCGGAAAGGGCTTGCCGGTCTTCTTCTGCACCAGTTTCTTATAGCCCGCGATGACCTGTTGCAGATCATCGGCGGTCAGCCCGGTATCGAGCTTCACCCCGGCCTTCTTCTTCTGGCCATCGAAGATCTCGTCGAAATCGTGCTTCGGGATCTCCAGCACCACGTTGCCGTACATCTGGATGAAGCGGCGATAGCAGTCGTAGGCGAACCGCGGATTGTTGCTCTTGGCCACGAGGGCCTTGACAGTCTCGTCGTTCAGCCCCAGGTTGAGAACGGTGTCCATCATGCCCGGCATGGAGAACTTCGCGCCGGAGCGGACGCTCACCAGCAGCGGATTCGCGGCATCGCCAAGCTTCTGCCCCATGCGCTCCTCGAGGGTCGCAAGGGCTTCGAGCATCTCCTGGTGGATCTCCGCCGGAACGGCGTTGTTGTTGTGGAAATAGATGTTGCAGACTTCGGTCGAAATCGTGAAGCCGGGCGGCACCGGCAGCTTGGCCCGGCACATTTCGGCAAGCCCGGCGCCCTTGCCGCCGAGCGTGTCTTTCATCTTCCCATCGCCGTCGGCGGTTCCGTTGCCGAACGAGTAGACATGTTTATTCATGCTTCTTTGCTCCTATGAATTCGTAACAATTTCAGAAAAATCCGCTACCTGGTAGAACTGTTGCCACAGGTAGTACAGCAGAGTCAATCGGTTTTGGCGAACGTCCGGCTGCGGCGCGTTTACCAGCACCTTGTCAAAAAACAAATCGATCTTGGGACGCAGTCTCGAGATGGCATTTTCAATCGGCTGACCCTTAATACTCAGGTACTCTTCGTAGAGATCTCTCTCAGGACCGTCCTCCAGCAATCCAGGATTAAAGGCCACGTCCTCGCTAAAACTCGCTTGGTCTAGGATGTTCCAAATGCGCTTGGCGCTTGCGGCAACGGGCTCGAAATCAGGGGTAGGGCGAAGCCTCTGAATGCGGATCAGGCTAGCCTCCAAGTCCTTTAGGTCCCACCGGTCGTGACCCCTGTTCATAACAGCATTCACTTCATCGTACTTAAAGCCGCGAACATCTCCAAAGTAATAGCGCATTCGGTCGTCGAAGAAGGCAAGCAGTTGTTGGTCACCGCCCAGCAGGTCGAGAAGGGGGATCTCGACCTCGCCTTCCACCAGGATTCTCACCACACCCTGCGCCGCCCGGCGCAAAGCGTACGGATCGCGCGAGCCGGTAGGAACCAGGCCAACGCTGAAACAACTGCGCAACGTGTCGATCTTGTCGGCTATGGACACCATCTGTCCGGCCCGGTTCCGCGGGATGGCATCCTCCATGCTTTCGGGTTTGTAGTGATCGTAGATCGCCTGCCAGACAGGTTCCGGCTCGCCCTGCACCCGTGCGTACAGGCCACCGACGATGCCCTGCAGTTCGGTAAACTCCTTCACCAGCTCGGTCGTCAGATCGCATTTCGATAGCTCGGCGGCGCGCGCGGCGTGCGCATCACCGCTCAGCATGGCGAGCATACGTTCCACCTTGTGGTGATAGGAGCCGCGCTCCTTCAGGTCCTTGAGGAACGTCACCGCCTTCAGATCCTGGACCCGGTCCGCCAGCTTCTTCTTCTGGTCCGTCTCCCAGAAGAAGCGCGCATCGTTGAACCGCGCCCGCAGCACGCGCTCGTTCCCGCGGCGGACAAAACCTTCCCGATCTGCATCGATGTTCATGACCGCCACGAAGTGCGGCGCCAGCTTGCCATGGACATCTTCCACCGAGAAATACTTCTGGTGGTGCCGCATCACCGTGATCAGCACCTCTTCGGGCAGCTCCAGGAATTGGGTGTCGAAGCTGCCGGTGATGGGCGTGGGGTACTCGGTGATGTAGACCAGCGTCTCCAGCAGAGCGTCGTCCTTTTTGACACGCACGCCGGCCATCTCGCTCATGAGCTTCCGGCGCCGCTCTTCGGCCGAAAGAATCACGTAGTGATCGCGCAGCCGCCGCTCGTAATCCGCGATGGTCACGACGATCTCCCGCGCCCCGAGACGGCGATGTCCCGAGGTGAGCGAACCCGAGTGCACGCCCGCCAGTTCGAACGGCACGATATCTTCGCCCAGCAGGGCTACGATCCAGCGGATCGGCCGGATGAAGCGCGGGCCGCCCTTGCCGGTCCAATACATGGTCTTCGGGAAGTAGATCTGGAGGATGAGGCCCGGCAACGCCTCGGCGAGAATGTCCTTCGTCGGGCGCCCCTCGACCTTCTTGACGAAACTGTAATACTGGCCCTTGGGCGTGGTCTCGATGCCGAGGTCTTCGGGCTTCAGGCCGTGCTTGCGCGCGAAACCCGCCACAGCCTGCGCGGGAGCCGATTTCGCCGGCCCCATGACGCGCTCTTCGCTATCGGGCTGGCGCTCCGGCAATCCCTCGGCGCGCAGCACCAGGCGCCGCGGCGTGGCGTCCAGGGCGACGGACTCATACGGGACCTCGATCTTCTCGAATAACAGCCGCAGATTCGCCAGCGCCGCCGGAATCATCCAATCGGGGATCTCTTCGGTGCCGATCTCCAGGAGGAACGGAACGCTCATTGCGCCACCTCCGCCCCGGAGCGGGCGTCCTGCTGGTCGGTCCACGCCTGCGCCACCCCCACCGCTAGCTTCCGCACACGTCCCATCACCACCTGCCGCTCGGTCACGCTGATGGCCCCCCGCCCATCCAGCGTGTTAAACAGGTTGGAGCACTTCAGAACCTGGTCGTATGCAGGCAGCAGCGGAAACCGCTTCTTGTCCGGCGCTTTCGGATCGTACTGCTTCAGCAGCCGCGCCGCTTCGCCCTCGTGCAGCTCGAACAGCTTCCACAACGTCGGTATGTCGGCCATCTCGAAGTTGTACACGGAGTATTGCAGCTCGTCCTGGTAGCGCACGTCGCCATACGTGAACCCCGGAGCCCACTCGATGTCGTACACGCTGTCCTTCACCTGCAAGAAAGCTGTGAGCCGCTCGAGGCCATAGGTCAGCTCCGCGGGGACGATGTCCAGGTCGATTCCGCCGCACTGCTGGAAGTAGGTGAACTGCGAGATCTCGAGGCCATCCAGCATCACCTGCCAGCCGATGCCCCAGGCGCCCAGCGTGGGCGCTTCCCAATTGTCCTCTTCGAACTTGATGTCGTGATGGCGCAGGTCGATCCCGATAGCTTCGAGACTTCCCAGGTACTGCTCGATCACGTCCTCCGGCGACGGCTTCAGGATCACCTGAAGCTGGTAGTGTTTGTACAGGCGGTTGGGGTTGTCGCCGTATCGCCCGTCGGCCGGGCGCCGGCTCGGTTGGACATAGGCCACCCGGTAGGGCTTGGGACCGAGCACGCGGAGGAATGTCTCCGACACCATGGTGCCGGCCCCCACCTCTATGTCATACGGCTCCTGGATGATGCAGCCTCTCTCAGCCCAGTAGTGCTTCAAATTGAGAATGATCTCTTGAAAAAATTGCATCGGTCAGTCACTGTCGGTTGCCGGCCTCGAACATTCGCGCCGTCACCAGTCTTCGTTCCGCATGCGCCTCGATCTGTTGCACCAAAAACCTCCGCAAGTCCGAGGCCGTACTCTGGTCCCAGTGTGTCTTCGAAATCTGCGCCACCGGCTTCCGCAACATCTCGGCGGCCGTATTCCTGGATTCGGCGCTCAGCTCCCAAGTGCTTCCCGAACCCGTCGCGCTCCGGCATTGGCCGCAAATCAGCCCGGCCTGCCCGCGGCCGAAAAACGCGCGCTCGTTCTCGTCCAGGAGGCTTCCGCAGCCGAGACACACATGCAATTCCGGCAGCCATCCCGAAAGCCGCACCGCCCATAATGAAAAATACGTCACTGCGCGCCACACCCGGCCCGCGTCCGCAGGCTCGCCGGCCGGCTGAAGGAAATCCAGCACGGCCAGCAGGAGCCGGAAAAATTTTTCACTCGGCTCCGCGGAGGGCAGCAATTGCTCGCAAACCTCCGCGAAGTAATCCAGCGCCACGCTCGCCCAATAATCCGAGATCAGGCCGAATTGCGAACGGATCAATTCGCAGGAATCCACGTTTACCAGCTCGCGGGTCTCGCGCTGGAAATACGCCATCCGCACGTGCGATAACCGCTCCAGCCCCGCGCCGAATCCGCTCTTCGGACGCCGCGCCCGCTTGGCCACGCCCCGCAACTTCCCCTGGTCCCTGGTGAGAAAGCTGACGACGAGGTCCGCCTCTTTCAACGGGTAAGTACGCAAAACGAGAGCTTCGCTGACACGCGCTGGCACACGCTGAGAAATTTCAGAGTAACACAGATGAAAAAGGGGGCGGGTTGCGGTGGGGAGTTGGCGCCTGGCCTACAAGCGAAAGGGATTCACCGGCGAACCTTCGATCCCGTTCTTCGCATGTGTTTAGCTTCCGCGAGGAACTGGTCGAGCGGCTTCGTCCGCCCCGCGGCCAAATCCGACTTCGCCTCTTCGAGCAAAAACCTGCCGCGTCCGCCTGGCGAAAAATCTCTCTCGATTTCCGCATCCCACGTGGCCTGTTGGCGGTCGTCAAGCCACTGCCATAATTCGGCTTGGTCCTCCACTGGCAGGTGTTCAATGGCCTCTTTGATCGCCTTCACGGTCATGGGGTCTACATCGCCGTTGCGGCCGTGAGAACCGTCAGATTCTCCACGGCCCCGTAATCGCTGGCGTTGTGGGTGACGAGCGGTATGTTCAACTGTAAGGCGGTGGCTGCGATCCACGCATCCGCGAATGTAATCGGCCGGCCCTTCTTCTCGCAGCCGCTCTTGATCCGCGCCCACACTCGCGCGGTCTCCGTGTCTGGCAACAGAGGTGTAAAGCGGGCGAGAAAACGGCGCATCAAGTCGCGCCGGGCGGCGCCCCAATTCTTCGCTTCCATGCCGTATTCTATTTCGGCCAACGTGACCAGCGAAACGGCTAAGGGCCGACCAGCGAGGATGGCTCGATACGCCGGAGCGAGGGAATGATCCTTAAACAGGAAGGAGACGACATCGGTGTCCACAACTGCGGCCGCAGTGGAGTCCATCAGACAGTGCCAGACCGAGAGCCTTCCTTACGAAGCACCCGGATCATGGCCACAAATTCTTCCGCCCCTTCCGGGTCGTGCTCGATGTCCGTCTTCAGGTCTTCCGTACTCACGGGAGGCTTGAGGATCAAACTCAGCGGAAGCGATACCCGATCGGCTTCCGTTTCTGTTCCTTCCGTCCGGTGCGGCATCTCCATTCACAGTTTAGCTCAACGCAAAAGGCGCGGATCGATGCCGTGGTCGTGGACGCCGGCGATCCGGATTTGCGCGCTGTCTGCGTGCCGGGGATTGATCAACACCCTCCAGGTGGCGGGCACGATGGCGGACGGAACGCGCAGTAAGGCGGTGCGTCCGGAGCGCAGCCATTCGTCACCCGCGCGACGTGTCGCCTCGAGGTTCGCAGGCCAGCTCGGGCCCAGGGCGGCCATGTCCGCCGTTTCGCTATCGACCGAATCCGGCGCGTCGATCTCGAGATAACGGAAAGTGATAGGGATGTCCTCGATGTCAATCTCCGCGTGTACCAGGGTTTCGAGGAGCGCGGTCGCCGGGTTCGGTGCGCAGTATACGATTCGCCGCCCGCGCGTATGCCATCGCCCGGGCGCGCGGAGGCCCCCTCCGCCATCCAGCGCGGTGTGGTTGCCGATGCGCCAGAGAATCACGCCGCCATGCCGTCGTCGATTTGCGCGATCAACTCTTCCACGAGTCGCGCGCCCGCCTCGGTCGCCAGCATGTCGAGGGGCGTCTTACCGTCGAACCGGCGCTTTGGTTTCCGCAGCCAACGCCAGGCGCGTTCGAACTCACCGAACACCTGCTCGGCCATGACCGCAATCCTGGCCACGCGCACGGCCTTATCCGACTCCTCCTTCGACAACGGCTGGTGCCTGGCTACCCGGTGCGCCAGCGTCCTCCGGGGCACGATCAACTGGTAGACCTCGGCGTCCGACAGGCCGCTCCGGACCAGCGATTGGATCGCAGTAGCGGGCAGGCGCTGCTCGACGAGGGAAGCCAGGTCGCGATCGGATCGAATCCGCGGGACACCGAGTTTCCCGCCCAGGCGCGCGTAGAAACCGCTGGGCGGTGTCAGGCTGGCTTTGTGCAACTCGGCCATGTGCGGAACCTCCGTGGCAAGATGCCTCTATTATAGCGGCAACTTGCATCTGCTATGGTCAGAATGATGCCTACGGAAACCGACCACGCGCGCGCCCGCCGCTACGTCCATGTCCGCCGCGTGGACGAATGCGACACGCTCGACGAGCTGTTCACGCATTGCCTGCCGGCGTTCGGCGGCGCCTACCTGCGCCGCATCTACCAGATCCTCGACCGAGCCATCGGAATGGGATGTCCCCTGACGCTCGCCGTCTCGGGGCCCGTCACCGTGTCGGGGCAGCACCAAACGTGGCTGGTCCCGCTGCTCGAAACCGGCTGGGTGGCGTATTTGAGCACCACCGACGCCGTCTGCTACCACGACGGCCACCGCAGCCTGGACGCCTACAAATCCGGCCCCATCCACGAGGTCCCGATCTTCTCCGATGACGCCGCGCTGCGCGCGGAAGGCACCATCCGGGTCACCGACATGGCGTTCGACGAAGGCGTCCTGATCGAGCAGGACCGCTTCGTCAGCGCCGTGCTCGCCGGCCCCGAGTTCCAGCGGAAGATGACCGGCACGGAGCTCCGTTACCTGCTCGGCAAATCCTACGCCGCGCAGGAGGAGCACAACGGCGTGGCGCCGGGCCTGCTCTCCACGTGCTACCGCCGCGCCATTCCGGTCTTCGTCGGCGCGCCGGGCGATGGCAGCGTGTTCCTCAATTCCATGAAGCTGTGGGCCATGAAGGAAGCCGGCCTGATCCCGGAATATGCCTTCGACCTGGATCTTCACGCCGAGGTCTTCGAAGCCTGCGCCTATCATCGCTGGGGGCTCTTCGATCATCCGGTGCATGCGCTCGGCGCCGTGATCCTGGGCGGCGGCGTGCCCAAGAACTACAACCTCCAGCCGGAACCCGCGCTGGGCCAGGTGCTCGGATTGCCGGAGGTGCGCGGGTACCAGTTCGACGTGCAGATCGTGACCGCGCCGGTGACCGATGGCTCGCTCTCCTCATGCCCTCCCGCCGAAGCCGTAACCTGGGGCAAGGTGGACAAGGACACCTATCTGCAAACCACCGAAAGCATGCAGTCGGACTATTCCATCGTGATGCCGTTCCTGGTCAAGGCGTTGCTCGACAACCGCAAACGCTACGCGCGGATGGTGGAAGCGGAAGGCGAGCAATCCGTGTTCGCAAAGGAGCCGAAGGCGCGGGGGTATCTGCGTCCCATTGCCGGCTATCGCCTGTTCGAAGAGCGTGAGGAATTGGTGAAGCGCCTCACCGCCGACGTCCGCAAGAATCGCGCGTGGCTCCTCGACAGCATGGCGTATCCGCTGGCTGCCCGGTAACGTGGCGCAGGGACTCGTCACTCCACCGTCAACGTCGCCGTCTTGGTGACACCTCCGGCAATCGCCGTGATCGTTGCCGTTTGTGCGGACGGCGGATGCGTCGTCGTGATGGTAAACGTGGTCGCGGCCAACCCCTGCGGCACCGTGACTAGTTGCGGCACATGGGCATAGGTTGAGTTGCTCTGCACCGTGACCACGGTTCCCCCCGGAGGCGCCGCCCCGGTCAACGTCACTGTCGCCGTGGCATTCGCTCCACCGGTCACCTGGGCCGGCGAGACAGTCAGGCTCGCCAGCGTCCCCGATCCGACCGGAGTCACGGTGAGCGACACCGATGCCGATGCCTGCGCGAAACTCGGCGAGGTCGCCGTGATCGTGACCGTCCGGCTCACCGTCACCAGAATGGTGGTGATGGTAAACGTGGTGGAGTCCTGCCCGGAAGGAATGTTCACCGAAAGCGGCGCTTGCGCGATGGTGGTATTGTCGGACCGCAGGTTGATGTTCACCCCGGCCAGCGCCGCCGGATTCCCGATCGTCACCGTGCCGGTCACGCTGTTCCCGCCAATCACCGAGCTGCTCGTCAGGGTCAGTTGCAGGGCCGGCGCCACAGTGAGCTGCGCGGTATCGCTGATCCTGCCGAGAGTCGCGGTGAGATTGGCGGTCTGGGCCGCGGTGACGGCGGAAGTGGGAATCGAAAAAGTCGTCGAGCTGCTGTTGAAGGGAATGGTGACACTCGCCGGCGGCTGCGCCACGGCGTTATCGCTCGCCACAGCAACCTTCGCTCCGCCGGCGGTCGCGACGCCGCTCAGCACCACGGCGCCGGTAGCGCTGAGCCCGCCTTGCACGCTGGAGGGCGTGACCGTGAACGCGGCGAGCTGCAAGGTGCTGGGTGGGTCGATTTCGAGCGTCGCGGTTTGCGCCACGCCGCCCGCCTGCGCGGTGATCGTGGCCGTCTGCACGGTCGTCACCGTTGCCGATGTCGCGATCGGGAATTGCGCCGACGCTTGTCCCGCTGGAATGGTCAGCGACAGCGGCACTTGTATCGCCGGGCTGCTGCCGCGCAGCGACACCGGCAAGCCGATCGATCGCGCCGGCGCGTTGAGCTGCACCGTCCCCGTGACACTGTCTCCCGCATTCACAAAGGACTGCGAAAGACTCAAGCCTATCAGCCGGATCTCGTTGGCCGGCAGGCTGCCCATCTGGAACGTGACCGTGTTGGAAGCCGCCAGTTCGGTGGTGATCAGCAGCGAGACGATGCCCGCTCCGTCCAGCTCCGGCGGCAGGACGATGTTGACCTGATCCAGTCCGAAATATCCCGGAGCGGCGCCGGCGTATTCCACGGTGAAGTTGAATTGCGTACCCGCCGCATTCTGTCCCTGCGCCTGCACGTTGGTGGCATACCTCAGCCCGGTGGCGTAGATGGCGAGGCGCGTACGCAAGTCGCTGCCGCCGTTCTGGGGTGTCTCCACCAGAAACGGCGGCCCCGCATACGTCACCGCATTCAGAATCGCCCCCGCGCCTCTTCCCGACGCATCCGTCGTGAAAACCGCCGGCGCGTCGAGGGCCACCTGCATGGCGCCCGCCTGCGTGCCCCCGGTGGCGCTGGATTCGACCGTGACGCTGGCCGTGCCCGGCGTGGTAGCTCCCGGAATCACCAGGTTGATTTGCGTCGGCGATACGTATATGAGAGCCGCGGCCAGGCCATCCACCATGACGCTGGTTCCCGCCAGCACCGTGGGCAGTTGGCCGTTGGCATCCAGCGTCGCCGAGGCCGCGGACGCCGCCAGGTTGACGCCAAAGATGGTCGCCAGCGAATCCGGCGCTACCACCGGCTGATAACTCGCGGCGGACACCACCGCAAACGTCTGCGTCTGCGCGAAGCTCACGCTCGCAAGCATCGCGAGGAAACACAGGGCCCCGGGTCTCATACTCATAAAACGTACCACCGCGCGGAAAGGACGAAGTTACAATTGAGTCGAGGACTACGGCTTGGAGAACAAAGAAATCGCGCGCCTGCTTTGGGAGACCGCCGACCTGATGGAAATCGCCGGCGAAGACTCGTTCCGCATTCGCAGCTACCGCAATGGCGCCACCGCCGTCGAAGGCTATCCCGAGCGGATCGCCGACATTTTGCGCGACCCGGCGCGCAACGTCACCGAAATCCCCGGCATCGGCAAAGGTCTGGCCGCCGCGTTGCACGAAATCGTGGAGCGCAATTCCTGCGAGCGGCGCGACGCGCTGTTGCAGAAGTTTCCTCCCACCGCCCTCGAGTTCCTCAAGATTCAGGGGCTGGGTCCCAAAAGCATCGCGCTCATCCTGGAGCACTACCGCATCAGCACCATGGACGAGCTGGAGCGTCTCTGCCACGAGCAGAAGCTGCGCGTGCTGCCGCGCATGGGCGCCAAGCTCGAAGAGAAGGTCCTGCGATCCATCTCGCAATATCGCCAGCGCAGCGGCCGCTATCTGCTGAGCTACGCCGAGACCATGGCGGCCGAGCTGATGGAGACGCTGCGCCAGGTTCCCGGAGTAGAGTCCATCACCCCCGCCGGCAGCCTGCGCCGCGGCCGCGAGACGGTCGGAGATCTCGACCTCCTCGTCACGGGACCCGCGGCCGACGCCGTGCTCGATCGATTCATCGCCTGGCCGCGCGTCGAGGAGGTGCTGGTGCGCGGCGAGAACAAGGCCAGCGCCAAGGTGGGACGTGAAGGACTGCAAGTGGACGTGCGCGCCCTTCCGCCCGATACCTTCGGCGCCGCCATGCAGTATTTCACCGGCAGCAAGGACCACAACGTCGCCATCCGCACGCGCGCCGTGAAGATGGGGTTGAAGCTCAGCGAATACGGGCTGTTCCGCGTCGAGGACGATTCCAAAGTGGCGGGCTCCACCGAAGCCGGCGTCTACGAAGCCATCGGCCTCCCGTGGATTCCGCCCGAGCTGCGCGAAAACTGCGGAGAAATCGAAGCCGCCGCCGAAGGCCGCCTGCCAGAGCTCGTGGAGCTCGCCCACATCCGCGGCGACCTGCACATGCACACCACCGAGACCGACGGCCGCGCGACCCTCGAAGAAATGGCCCAGGCCGCACTCGCCCGCGGTTACGAATACATCGCCATCACCGACCATTCCAAGGCGCTCGCCATGGCCAACGGCCTGGACGAAGCGCGCGCCGTAGCCTTCGCCAAACACGTCCGCGAGATCAACCGCAACGGACTGGGCATCCGCGTCTTCTCCGGCATCGAGTGCGACATCCTCAAGGACGGAACGCCCGACCTGGCCAACGATGCGCTGGCCGAGCTGGACCTGGTGATCGGCAGCGTGCACAGCCATATGAACCTGGAATCCGCGGAAATGACCGACCGCCTGCTGCGCGCCCTCGAATGCCCGCACCTGCGCATCCTCGGCCATCCCACCGGCCGCATTCTCCTGCATCGCGATCCCTTTCCATTCGATTTCGACCGCATCGTGACCGAGGCCGTGCGGCGCGGTGTCTGGCTGGAGATCAACGCCAGCCCCGAGCGGCTCGACCTCAACGGCGCGATGGTCCGCAGCGCCAGGGCCAAGGGCGCCAGGTTCACCATCTCCACCGACGCCCACCACCCCCAACACCTGGCGAGCATGCGTTACGGTGTGGTGACCGCGCGGCGCGGATGGCTGGGTCCGGCCGATATAATGAACACTCTGCCGGCGGACCGTTTCGCCGCCGCGCTCCGAACACGACCATGAAGATCATCGCTTCCCGCGAAGTATACAAGTGCAACCTGTTCCGCGTGACCGAGGACAAGGCGGCGGACCGCAAGACCGGTTTCGAAATCCGGCGCTCCGTAGTGCGGCACGCCGGCTCGGCCGTCATGATGGCGGTGGACGAAAAGAAACGCGTGCTGCTGGTTCGGCAATACCGGCTGCCCGCGGGGAAAAATCTGTGGGAGCTTCCGGCCGGGCGGCTGGACCCCGGCGAGAAGCCGCTGCAGGCCGCCAAGCGAGAGCTGATCGAGGAGACAGGCTACCGTGCGCGCATCTGGCGCAAGCTGGCGTCGTTCTGGGTCAGCCCCGGCTACGTGCAGGAGCGTATGACCATTTTTCTGGCCACGGACCTCACCGCCGGTCCGGCGACTCCCATGGATGACGAGCAGATCGAGGCTCACTGGTTTACCCGCAAGGAGCTGCAGGAGATGATCCGCGGCGGGAAGATCGAAGACGCCAAAACGATCATCGGCTTCTTTATGTGGCGTTCGCGATCTTAGGGCCTTTCGACACATTGAACCCGGTGCGGCGCCAACTTCAGACGGCGACCTGCAACAGCTTGTCGAGGTCCGATAATCTTATCCGGCCGCCGCTCAATACGTCTTCCAGCCACCGGGCGGTCTGAATATTGCCGATGGCCCGCAGTTGCTGGGCCAATTCTGGCCTGGAAGCTGGGAAAATACCTCGATCCAGAAGCTCCGCTCGAGCCAGGTGCGTTAAGTAGGACAGCGCCTGCTCGTGAGCCGCATCGGCATCGCCGAATTGCAGGACTGTTACCAGATGACGATGCGCGTTCGCCGCCCTTGCTCGGGCAAGCTTGGAAGGTGGTAGCACAAGACGATGACGCCACGCGTCAGCCAGTCTGTCCCAGAACCGGTCGCGTTGGAATAGAATTCGCCCAAACCGGAGCGCCCAGCCAAGCATGTCATGCCCCGCTTTCAGGCGATCTTCGATACTCGCTACGGAATAGGTCCGGAGGTCCACTTCGATTGGAGGATCCTCATGGACGGCCGATAGATCCCGACAGATGACCACGAAGTCGACGTCTGCGCTGCGCACACCTGGCCGCACGGCCGACCCGACGGCCACGACGGCAAGGATGTTAGGGTTGTGTTCGGCGGACTCGAGAAAAGCGGCAGCCCACTCGCGTGATCGCGGTGTCGGCCACCTGAGTACTCGATCGGTTGCGCCGCCAGCCGAATCTCGATCTTGGCCGGTCATGGTCAGTGACCTCCCGCGAGGAGCGCTGCCACAGCATTCACATACTCTTCAATCTGAGACGCTACACCTTCCGCATCGAGATCCGGCGCCTCGACATCGCCGTAAGCTGCGGCCTTCCTGGCATCATTCAGTTCATGAAGCAGGTGGGAGATGTCCGGTAGTCCGTGAGCGGTATGCAATCCTGCTGCTGTCTCAGCCTTCTGCCAATGCTTCGTGGATGTCGCCAGTCCAAGGTGAGCAGCCGCTGCTCCCACGGGTGCCTCCAGGCTGTAGAAGCCATAAAGCGATAGGTCGTCCCAATCCGTCGGGGTGTCCCACGCGGCGAGGAGCGGCTCGAGGTGCCTGCGCGCGGGCCTGTAGTTTGTCTTCGGCATCAGACATGGCGGAAGGCGGCCTGAATCAATCATACTCCGCAGGCGCCGCGGCGGCTTCGTCCGGAGCCACCGGGCCCAGGTCGGCTGGGATCGCGCAGATCGCACGGCACAAGAGGGGCGAAATCGAGCTTCGAATGAAGGTAGTCCGCGTGGTGCCCGACGTCGACGCTCGCGCAATCCGTGAGGAGCCAGTAACGTGTGCCGGCTCGCGACAATATCGAGCAGGAGTTGGCGGGCGAGTCCATGGGAGCCTTCGTTCGCACGTACCAGGATGGTGGTGTCGAGGACGATCCTCACAGGCGTGGACGGAAGCCCGGGCGGCTTTTCCGCATCGCCTCGTTGATGATGTCGTCGGCTTCCTCGGCGGAAACCGGCTGGCCTTTCGCTTCCCGTCCGAGCAGGCTTTCGACTGCCAGTTTCTGGTCGGGCGAGAGGTCTTTCACGTCACGGATCATGCGCTGACTGCGAATACCTTCTGGTTACATTATGCCCCGTTTTATTCTGGCGGAGTTGCGGCGCGGTGGGATTGTCAGGTGACCACGACAGCCAGCGCCGTCTGGCAGTACAATGCGGCCACCACAGTCGCGGCCGGCTTGTTCGGACTGTTGCCGGTCAGGCTACCTCCAAGGCCGCTTGTGGCCTTGGTTGGCATGAGAAGTGGATATCTGAAAGAGCCAACCACTTCTTACTGCGTAGGCTCCACCAGATTAAGGCGCTTTTCGAGCAGAAGCAGCCGATCTTCGAGCACACCCAGACGCGTCATCAGGGAAGCCATCTCTACCTCCTGCTGGCTCAATCGCAGGCGATTCGACTCGGCATAGCCGTAGAGCGCCTGCAGCAGCTTCATTTCGCTGGCGCGCATCGCTGCGAGCAACTCATTCCGCAAACCTGAAACCGCCTCTTCCACATCCTGTTTGGTCGCCGGTGCGTGCCCGTTGGTCATCTTTCACCTCCGCTCGTTCAGATCGCCTTCACCGCTGCAGCTCGCCCTTCTCGGGCACGCCACGCTCATCCAGCAGTTGCGTGGACGTTGCCGGCCCCAGAGTCTTCCAATCGCGAAGCGCCCAGACCACCTTCTTGTCCGGGGTCACCTCAATCAACTGTACTACCTTCGGCCACTCCTCCAAGGGTCGGCTGCCCGCCCAGTTGTTGATCAGGGTGTTGCCGTTCGCCAGCCGCGACACTTCCTGTACGGTATAGAGCGGCATTCCCGGCAGGTCGTCTTTGCCGATTTCCCAGACAGTCTCGCCCTTGGCATTGACTTCGCGAACGTAGCCGTGCTGATTTCCGCTGATCAGCGTGTTGCCGTTCTTCAACCGCACCGCCGCCCACGCCGATGGCGCCGGAACCGACCAGATCTCCTTGCCCCCGGCGTCGTACTCCACCACCCTCCCCAGGTCCATGTGAGCCACCAGAAAAGTTCCCGCCTTCGTGGGCCGGACATGGCGGAACTGCCCGTGAATTCCGTCCGGAACGCGCGTCTGGAGCACCATCTCTTTCTCCACCTGGCCGGTCTTCTTCACGATCACCAGCAGCTTCGCCGGATTCCCATTCTGCATGATCAGCACCTTGTCCATGCCGATGGGGTAGGTAGTGTGGATCTCGGTCTTGGGGGGCGCCTCGTAATTCCAGACGATCTTTTTGTCCGGGGTGATCTCGCTCGCCCCAAGACGGCGCGAGAAGACGAGGTTGCCATTGGAGAGACGCGTGCAATCGCCGAGCTCCTCCTGGCTGGGGATGGCGTACTGCCAGACCACCTTGCCGCCGCGGATGAGGAACATGGTCTGTTCCGACTTGCCGCGCTCCTGCCATTCGCCGCAATACAGAAACGGATGCTGCGCGAGGCCCTTGCCGGGAAGGGGTGTCAGGTCTGGCGGCCCGGTCTGGGCAGCGGCGCAGGTCGCGCCGATGGCCACAGCCAGCGCCAGAAAGAGAGACCGCTTGCTGACGCGCGCGGCTCGGAGGGCTGCAAGTAAATCGCCCGCAAGCGGGCTTGGCAGGCGGAAGCGCCTGCCCCACCTCTGGACTCGCAGCAACTGTCGCACCCTCATGCCTCACCTCCGGATCTTCACCGCTTCCCAATTGGGCAGCGAAACGTTGGTCCGATAGTTGGATTCGTTGTAGTCGGGATTCCGCAGCGGCGTGTAGATCCGGTCGCCCTGGAACGGACGGTCCTGGGTGTAGATCCAGACCCGCTCCTGATCCCACAGAACGATCTCGTCGCGCTGGTCGCCGGTGAGGTCCAGGACGTTGGCCGCCAGGTCCGGATGTCCGTCGTCCGGGAACATCACCACACGCCGCAGGTTCCCGTCGATCATTCCCCCTTCCTTCACGTTGCCCGAAAGCAGGACGAATTCCTGCCCGTCTCCGCGCCAGTTCACCGGCAGCATGGGGCTGCCCGTGTGAATCGGCTCCTCCTGCGCGAGCATGTTGCCGTTCCAATCGAACAGGGTCACGATCCCCGGATTCTTCCAGAAGTTCACCGAGATGTACTGAAGGCCGGCCAGATCCGGCCGGAATTTGCCCACGGCGGGACTCTGGTTGTGGCCCACCCGCACCTGCTTCAGGATCTTGCCATCCAGGTCGAACATCAGGAAGCCCTCGTCGCTGCCGCTGGCGTACATGCGCGCTTGCGCCTTCGGATCTCCGCTCAGATTGCCGATCATGACGCCGTCGGCGTGATCTTTGAGAGTCGTGCCCTGGCTCCAGATTCGCTTGCCATCGTGCGCCCACAGAGAGTACCCGATCGCCACCTGGTCGCGGCCGTTGACTTCCATCGGGTACGGGTAGTGACCGGTCTGCTCCTCACCCTGCCAGAGAAGATCGAGCCGGTTGTTGAACACCCAGAAGTGCTGGTAGCGGTCTTTGACCAGCAGCTCGTGCCGGTTCTTGTCACCGGAGAGATTGAGAAACGCGATGGAGTCGCCGCTTACCAGCTCGTAGGGCCGGTCCTTGGCCGCGGGGGCTTGGGGCATCCAGATCCACCGCTTCACTTTCCCCGTGGCCCCGTCGAGGATCTGGAGCTTGAAGTCGCGCACCAGCACGACTTCGTTGCGGCCGTCGCCATCGATATCGTGGATCTGGAATGGCGTGTCGTTGGTCAGGAGCCCGTTGCGCGGGTCGGGACGGCCGATCTGCCAGAGCACCTTGCCGTCGAGCGTCACCGCGGTCAGGCAACTGATCGCGTCAAACGCATCGTCGTGGACCCGCGGGATGTTCTGCGCGATCAGCATGTCGGGGATGCCGTCGCCATCCAGGTCGCCGAAGCGCACGTTGCGGCCCGCCCCGAAGTTCGGCGTCTCGAATTTCTTCCAGAGCCTGGGCGCGGGATTGGATTTGCGGAGCCGATTCAACTCGGCATCGCGAGCCGCCACGCGTTCCGCGATCTGCGCCTTGACGGAATCGGAAGCCGTGACGGCGAAATCCTGGAAACGCGCCGGAACGCCCGCGATTACACCGGCCTTGCCTTTGGGAATCTCGTTGTCCGCCGCCTCCAGAACCAGGTTGCCGTCCACATAAGCCCGCATTCGGGCCCCGTCGTTTTCCACGCGCAACCCGTAGTAGCGCCGCGTGTCGTATGGGAATCGCGCGATGCCCAATTCCTTCCACTGGCGCACGCGTAACGCCGATTCGAGCGGCAGGTGAAGGGCCAGCCGCGCCGTGTCTCCCCCGGTCAGTGCGAACAGGTAGTAGTGCCGGTTGGTGTGGTAGCGGAAAACCAAGCCGGCCATGCCGTCGAGCGCCAGCGGCTTCACGCGCGCCTCCACGGTGTAGCCGCTCCACTCGCTATCGCCGGTGAGGAAGATGGGAAACGCAAACTGGCGCGCATCCGCGCTCAGGTGCTGCTCGAGATAGGGCTTGCCGTCTTCGTCGCCCGCGGCCCACGCGTCCAGGTGGCCGATGGCGTTGGCCCATGGTCCGAGCGGCACGCCCCGGTGGGCCAGGTAATGATACTCCTGGATGGCGCCGTTCAACTGCCCGACCGGCGAGGAAAGAAGTCCCGGCGGGTAGCGCGAGAAGTCGTCGCGAAACAGGTCGGCCCCGGAGGCCGGACTGGCGAGGGCGAGGATGAAAACGAAACGGGTCCACATCACGATACCTACTTCGATCCCAGCGCCTTGCCGAGCGTGGACAACTGATCGAGGAACGGCTGCGAAATCGTGCCGTTCAGCTCCACCGGCGTGTCCCAGGTGACCGTGCCGCCGGCGTCCCTAATCTTGCGGGTGTAGCCGATCACCTGCTCCGCCGTGAACCGCGGCGCGCCCATGCCCCACGTCTGGCCCAGGTAACTCAGCATCTGAATCTGGGTGCCATCGATCTTCCCGTCGGCGGCACGCCGGACGGTCGCGAGATCCGGTAGATCGATCTCGCCCGCCGTGAAGTCTTCGTACGGAGTGATCGACAGCATCCGATAGACCACTCCCGGGTTGAAGGCGATAGCAGCGTCCGGATTGCCCGCCCGTGCGGCGGCGGCGAAACTCGCAAAATTGGGCGCGTCCGGCGAGCGGTACATGGAGTTCGGGAAGTAGCAGCCGTCGAACCACCAGCCCGCGACCTTCTTCCCCCAGCGCACCGACCACTCGCGGATCACCTGCTCCCACTTGCGCTGAAACTCCCGGTTGGGATAGGGACCGTTGCGCCACTCCAGGGCGGCGTCCGCGATCTTGTCCTGGCCGGGGGCGCCCGAGGGCAGGTACACCATCAACTTGATGCCGCGCCTGCTGAGCGCCTCGTACAGGTCGGCCACCAGGTCGCGCCGCGCGCACTTGCTCGGCTGAATCCCCACGATCTTGTCGTATGCCGCATTGGGCGAAAGATAGTAGCCGGGGTTCTGGCCGATGCTGATCTGGTAGTAGCGCGCGCCCACGGACGCCAGTTGTTTCGCGATACCCTCGGCGTCGAAGCCGTCCACCAGCTTGTTCCATTGGTCAACGCTCATGCTGAGGCCATGGACGCGGGCCTGCCAGTCGGCCAGGTAGTGGGTCATGACGCCCCACTTCGCTTCCTGCATCCAGGCGGCCCGGTTCTGGCCGTACAAAACCGCGTGGAAGCCGAGTACCACGGCCACCGCGCGCGGCCACGATTTCATATTGTGCATGGCTGCCGTAATTCGGAGTATAGCCGCTTTACCCGCGTGTAGGGGTATCCAACATCTCCCCGCATAGTTCTTGTTGAACCTTCCAACAATTTCGGGTATTTTTAACTGGAATAGCCGAGACGTAGCCAGGAAGGGGGCTGAAATGATCAAGCTATATCGAAGTGCAACGCATCCGCGCCACTGGGTGGCGTACGTTCCGGGAGATGGCTGGGTAGTTTTCCCGGCCATGGAGAATGGCTGGAGCTTGCGGCATCCGGCCCGAGGATTGGATCCCATTCACCTCCGCGAAGTGCCGTTGTCCCGGGCGGACAACACAGGTTGTCCGCAGACCGAGCATGCGCTGGAATACGCCGAAGTCGCCTGAACCGAGACGATGGGCATAAGGGGCTGATCGGATAGCCGCGTAGCCGCGCTGGAAACCTGTGCACAGCCTCCGGCGCCGGTATACACTAGATTCTGTGCTGTCCATCGAGCACGACCGCAGCCGGTCCGGCGTCCCAGCGGCCGCCCCACCCACCTTCACCTCGCTGCGGAGGGGTCTGGCACTGTTCGTCCAGGTTGCCGGTCTGTTCGCCACCGGCTGGGTCATCTGGATCTCCTCGGTGTCGCCGCGCCTCGACCGTTATTCCTGGGCCTCGCTAGCCGGTCGCGCCCTTGGCTATGCACTGTTCGCCTGGGCCTGGAGCGTCGCCATCACGTTCGGTCTCTACCTGGCGATTCCGCGCCGCGAACGGGGCGACGTGGTATGGGCCACCCTGCGCACCTCGACGACGGCCGTCTGGTTTGCCCCGGCCATCATTCTTTTGACCCAGATGTCTCCCGCCGCGCTGGCCGCGGCCCTGGTCCTGGTAATCAGCGCCACCAGGCTGCTCTATTCGCAATGGCGGCTGCTTTTTCCGCCGCTGGAGCCGGCTCCGGCATATGCTCCACTGGACCTGCTCTTCGGGGAAGGTGAGCCGGCGCCCCTCCTCATCCGGGAACTCGTGCCGGCGTTGGCCGTTTCGCTGTGCCTCCAGTCGGGCGTCACGGCGATGATGCTGCACATCCCTCTTCTGGCGGGGGCGCTGTTCGCGACGTGCGCCTCCATGGCGACGATTTTTGCGATCTCCTCGGGGGCCAGCGATGCGGGGCGCACCCGTGATCTGCCGCGCTCCGTCTTGGGAGTCGTGCTGACCATCCTGCTGGCGGCGGGCATGACGGTCGGCGGCATGAGCGGGCGCGTGATGCGGCACTCGGGCCCGCCCGGCAATTCCCATTCGGGCCACGAGCCCGACCCGGTGGAGTCCACGCGGGCCTTGCTGCGTGAGTTGTTCTATGGCGAGCAGCCGCCCGACGCGCAGAAAGCGCAGGGGACGCCCGCATCCAAGGACGCCGCGGATCAGGTCTCCAAGCTACCCCAGGACGCCACGACTTTTCCGGACGGAAGTTATCCCGGCGTGATCCTGGTGTCCGAACTGAAACCGGTAACACGCCTGGTGGCGCCCGTGGCCGCGAACCGCGGCCTGTCCGGAGTAGCGCCGCGCCCCTACAGCATTCTCTTCGGCGGAGATTATTGGATGTTCCGCTGGCCGTATCGGCGGCCGCCGCAGAACTCGTATTTCCGCAAGGGCAATCCCTCGACGCTCTCCTTCAGCACCACCGACCATTGGCCGCTCATGATGGAGGCGCACCAAAAGCTGGACCAGCCCATCGACCTCAACTGCTGCAGCCAGGTGCAGGTGGAGGTCCGCAATGCCGACCGGTACCCGGGCACCGTTACGCTGGAACTGTTCGCCATGGCCACCGATTCGCCGGGCGCGCCTTCCATCAGCCTGGGCAGCGCGCAGGTGCAATCGGTTCCCGATCTGAAGAGGGACCCGGTGGCCGCGGTCCCGGAAACGCTGCAGTTTGCGATTTCCGCGGACGAGGCCCTGGACGCCTGCAATGAACTGAAAGTGGTGTTTCGGCGGGATCGCAGCCGGGCGGACAAGAGCGCCCGGGTGGCGGTCGAGCGTTTCGTGCTGGTGCCCAAGTGAATCCAGGCCTCTGCCTCCACTCCCTTACGGTCGTGGCTCTGATCGGAGCCGCGCGTCAGCAAGCGGTTTTGCGGAAGGACCGAACCTCGCGGCCAAAGCACTAGCGGCAGTCCTGCCACAATAGAGGCATGATCTCCTGCCGCAACCTGACGCGCCGCTTCGGGGAATTCACCGCCGTGGCGCGGGTGCGATTTCGAGGCGGAAGGTTGGGAACGACCGCTCGCGTTCTTCCTTCAGCGTGGCCCGGGTGAAAAGCCTCTGCCATGCAAATAGGCCGGATCTACAAGAACAAGGGGAAGGAGTTGAAGTGAACAAGTTGAATGTTGAGCTCGAGCATTGCTACGGGATCAAGAAGCTCCAGGCGCAGTTCGATTTCTCCCAGCACAGGGCCTACGCAATCTATGCTCCCAATGGCTCTATGAATTCCTCCCTGGCGCAGGCTTTCAAGGACGTCGCTGACGCGACTGCTTCCAAAGATCGGATATTCCCAGCCCGAGTGTCCATCAGAAAAATCACCGACGAGGGCGGCGTTGAATTGCCCAAGGAAAGCGTTCTTGTCGTTCCTCCCTATGACGAGGATTTCGGCCACACGGAAAAGACCTCGACCCTACTCGTGGACACCAAGCTGCGAAAGGAGTACGAACAACTTCACATCGAGATTGACGAATCTAAGAAGACGTTCCTGAAGGCTCTAAAGGAGCAATCCGGTTCGAAGAAGGACTTGGAGAAAGAGGTTTCCTCCACGTTCACAAAGAGTGATGACGAGTTCTACCGCGCGCTGATCCGCGTCAAGGAAGAACTGCTGGCCCAGAAGGACGCTCCATTCGCCGACGTCCAGTACGACAAGATTTTTGACGAGAAGGTTTTGAGCTTCCTCGGAACCAAGGACTTTAAGACAGCGATTGAGGACTACATCAAGAAATACAACGAGATCCTAGCTGCCACATATTTCAGGAAGGGTACGCTCAACTACTACAACGCTGCCACCATTGCGAAGAGCCTCGCCGACAACGGGTTTTTCGCTGCCAAGCACACGGTGAACTTGAACGCCGACAAGAAGCTGGAGATTACTAGCCAGAAGCAGCTTGAGGAGCTGGTTGCGAAGGAGAAGGACAGCATTTCGAACGATAAGGACCTCAGGAAAAAGTTCGCGGATATTGAAAAACTGATCACAAAGAACGCGAATGTCCGGGACTTTGAGGCTTACTTGGCAGAACATGAGGAGCTTCTTCCGAAGCTCGCAAACGTCGAGAGCTTCAAGGAAGAAATTTGGAAGTCTTACTTCAAGGCGCGGATAGAGCTCTACGAAGATTTGATCGAGAAATACCGAGCCGCCGAGAGAAGAAAGAAGGAGATCGAGGATGAAGCAACCAAACAGCGGACGCAGTGGGAAGCGGTAATTGAGATCTTCAACAACCGCTTTTTTGTTCCGTTCAAGCTGACCGCCAAGAACAGGGTCTCCGTCATTTTGGGTGAGGAGCCAATGCTTAGCCTCGGGTTCACCTTTGAGGATGGGGCGGACAAGGCGCCGGTAGAGAAGTTGGCGTTGATGCAGGTCCTAAGCTCGGGCGAGAAGAAGGCCCTGTACGTCCTGAATATCATATTCGAGGTTGAAGCTCGAAAGTGCGTATTCCGACGATGCCGATCACTCATTCCGATTTGATGGCGATCACCATTCCGAGTTGATGCCGATCACCGTCGGAGCGAAGCGACGCTGGGCTGTTCTTATCATGCAGAAGTGATCGGCATCCGTCAATCTTTTTGTTGCCGAGCGTGCTGAGCGGGGGAGGGGGGTGCGGGGCGAGGGGGCGGCGTTTGAGCCCCCTTGCCC
>Ga0209517_10003077_pt1 | contig 22903 bp, 19 predicted proteins | sample PeaSoiMetSII2010_FD_187695 | JGI IMG/M metagenome (GOLD analysis project Ga0209517, IMG submission 187695) | Peat soil microbial communities from Weissenstadt, Germany - SII-2010 (SPAdes) (version 2) | ecosystem: Environmental > Terrestrial > Soil > Wetlands > Peat | place: Germany...
GTGAGGCCGATGTGTTTCCAAGTCTTGCCGGCGTCGGTGGATTTGTAGACGCCGTCGCCCTGCATGATGTTGCCGCGCAACTCCGTCTCGCCCATTCCGAGGTAGACCACGTCGGAGTTCGATTCCGAGACCGCCACCGCGCCCACCGACGAGCTGTGAAGCTGGCCATCGGTGACCGGGCGCCAGGTGAGGCCGCCGTCGGTAGTCTTCCACAAGCCGCCGCCGGTGGCGCCGAAGTAATACTCGTTGGGGAGGCCCGGACTTCCCGCGCAGGTGATGGAGCGCCCTCCGCGCGGAGGCCCGATGCTGCGCCACTGGAGCGAGGCGAAGATGGCGGGATCGTACACCGCCGCCGCGCACAGGGCCGCGACGATCGAGATGAGGATGGTGAGTTTACGCATTTTGGGCCATTATATACCGCGGCGGGACTGCGGCCCGGCTGGTTGGACGGGTGACGCGTGTGACGCGAGAATCGGTGTGTGTGTGTGCATTTTTTTGCACCTGGGTAAGACGTTTTGTTTGCGTGGGTTGCGGAGACCGCCAAAATTTGGGTGACGCGTGGGGAGGGTTTTTTGGACGCCACGCGTCACCCGGTTTGGGGAGGGGCTTGCGGCTGGGGGCAGGCGGGCGGGAGACGCAGGAGACGCGAGATTCGGGGGATGTGTGTGTATTATTTTGTACCGGTGTAAGATGTTTTGTTTGTGTGGGTTGCGGAGATGGACGAAAATTGGGTGACGCATGGGGAGCATGTTTCTTGCGCGATGCGTCACCCGACCGGCGGGGCGGTTGAGCGTCGTGACGGACGGTCTCGAATAGGTGTGGCGCAGGCATAGATTCGCGGGGAGGGACTGCAAATTCCTCCCCAGTTTCAAGGTAGCACCCGTTTGAAGCGAATACGGAGTTTCAGATGCGGAAGTGATTGATAATATTCGGCAAAAGTTTGGGCGGAGTTGGTGAACGCTTTTTCTTCGCCCTCGACGGTCGAAGGGGGAGCGGAAGGGCTCCGCCAAGGCCGCCGCCCAAAGGGGGAGGGGGCGATTTCCATGCGGGGCCCCGATCCGGCGGAGGGAGCGCGGGGTTCTCAAAGGATCGGGTGTTCTTCGGCTTCCGGCCTGTCTCCCAGAGGGACGTGTCCGGACAGCCGCCGCACCGCCGCTCCCAGCGATCCCGCGTTGCGCGCCTGATAGGTCGCGTCGACCAGATTCATCAGCAGCTCGATCGACGCCGCCACCAGGCTCTGACCGATCGAAAACCGGTAGGACTTCGGGAACTTCTCCACCTTGGGAATGATCCAGAGTGCCCAATCATAGGCCTTCTGTACGACTACCGCCGGCTCCATCGAATGGCTCAAAAAATTTTTCTCCAGGGGGGAAGTATCCCCCCTGACCCCCCTCGTAAACTCAAAACACTAAACTTTTAACGTAATTCCCCGGCACAACGAAAGCCGACATTGTAGCTCCGGCTCGACGGCACGTACCTGACACGGTACGAGACGCGGACGTACAGAGGATTCACGAGCCACGATCCCCCGCGCGGCACCCTCCTGTCCCCATCCTTCGGCCCGCGCGGGTTTTCCTGGCCTCGCATTTCGTACGGGCCATACCAGTCCCCGCACCACTCATAAACGTTGCCCAACATGTCGCACAGCCCTTCGGGTGAATTCCCTTTGGGAAACAGACCCACCGGCGTGGGATGACCCACCTTCGCCTCATAGTTCGCGTGCGAAGCGTCGAGCGGCGGTTCATTCCCCCAGGGATAGCGGGCGCCCGCCGGGCCTCGCGCCGCGCGTTCCCATTCGGCCTCGGTGGGCAGCCGCCCTCCCGCCCAGGAGCAGTAGGCGGCAGCCTCGAACCAACTGACGCCCACCACGGGCCGGCTCGGATATTGTTTCTGCCGCTCCCAATCCTCGGGCTCCGTGAACTGGCCATATCCTTCCGCCCAGTATTTGGGTGTCGAATAACCACCACCCGCGCGGAACTTTCCGAACTCCTGCACCGTCACCGGAAACCGCCCGATCCGGAATCCCGGCAGCGTCACCACATGCACCGGCTCGTCGTCAAAAGCTTCCGGATCGTAGTTCCGGCCTGTCTTGTTCCCTTTCTGAGCTCCCATGTGGAATGTCCCCGCGGGGATTGCCACCCAGTTGTCTTCCTCCAGCCTCGGGTCGCCCACCTGGCCCAGCGCATCGGCCGCTTCGATCCGGGTTTTGAGGTCGATCCGTTCGGCGGCCGCGTCGAAGATCCGCATCGCCGCCTTGATCGTCCCGTCATAGCCGGGCATCTTCGGCTGGTAGCCCATGCGCGAGAGATCTCTCATCATCACGCCGAGCAGCGCGGCGCACCGCGCCTGGTCCGCGAGGTTGGGCTGGTCCCCAAGACGGTCCAGAATCGCCTGGAAAAGCCCCTCGACCTTGGCCTCACCCTGCTTCAGCAAAACCCCGCCCAGCAGGCGCATGGTTTCGCGCCATTCCGGGTGATAGAGCTTACCGCTGGCAACCACCGTTTCGATCTGCCGCTTTTCGGATAGCCCACCGATTTCGAGCGCGGCCAGGTACTCCTGGAAGCTCAAGTGCCAGAACTTCAGGTCATTGCCTAGGGAGGAGACGATTCCACTGTCCTCGGTCTCGCGCTCCAGCAAATCCTCCTGGGCGTCCACGGCGCCGCCAAACTCGCCCGCCAGACGCTCCGCGGCCATGCGCTTGCTTATCTGTACCAGGCGCCCCCCGCCCGGAGCGTCCTGCATGTAGAGAGCCAACCGCCGCATGTAGTCCAGGCATTCCTTGGGCCCGGCCCGGCCTTCCTTGTACTTCCGTGCCGACGCCAGCCAGCCCAGGATCGACCCATACAAATCCACGCGATACTCCGGCAGCCGCTGGTCGTTATGCTGCAAGACGGCCAGCGCCGTCAGCATCACGGCGTTCCTGGCCATCTCGCGAATCTCGATCCGGCCTTCGATCGCCCTCTCCAGCTCTTCTCGAAATCTCTTCGATTCCGCCTCGCTGAGGGCCAACGCTCGCGCAAAGTGATCGAAGAACGTCCTGATTTCAGGCGCCTCCAGCTCGGCGATCCGGACCGGGTGAAAATCTCTGAGTACCGAATCCCCCACATTCGTTTGTGGGCGCGTGCTCACCAGGAAATCGCACTTCCCGAAAGCCTGGGTAGCGCGTTCGAAAAGCCGGGCAATCCGCTCTCTTATCCGCAGTTCCGGCGCTTCATCCAGCCCGTCCACCATCACCAGGCAATGCTCGTGAACGAGTTTGCGCCGGAAGAATGCCTCGCCGGCGCCCCATCGATACTCTTCGCCCTGCTTTCCCAGGAAGTAAGCAATCCAGTCCGGCGAATCGGCCAGTTTGGGGGATGGGTCCGCCGCCAGGACCTTGGCAAATTCGGCGACACGGATCAGGATCGGGAAACGGCGGTCGTCCGGGGCCAGAAAGGCAGGCGCTTCGGCCGGCCGCGTTCCTCGAAGCGCGCGGCACAACTCAAACGCCACCCGCCGCAGGAACGTCGATTTGCCGGAGCCAGGATCCCCCACGATCACCACCTTCCGCTCGGAGAGCGCCCGCTCCAGCGCCACCCGCCGCTGTTGTTCCACGTCCCGTACCGCGCCCTGCTGTGAGGCTTCGTGGCTCGCAAGTGTGGTGAGAGGAATGTAGATTTCGTCGATTCCAAAGAAGTAGGGCTCGGCGCGCTTGGTTGTCAGGCCCGTGATGCGGATCTGGCGCGCATCGTCTTCGAGAGCTTTCAAGTAGGCTTCGGGATCGCCCTCGGGCAACGCCTCGTGGGCCGGGTGCAGCCGCTGCCATTCCCCAAGGAGCGCCTCGGATACCAATGCACGGAAGCCGGGGGCATCGGTAAACTTCTTGCGCAGCCTGCGGCTAATCTCCCGCTTGAACTCCGCGAGCTTCTTTTCGTTGCGCTCGACCTCTTCCATGAGGACGATGCGTTCCTCTAACGGCAGGTTCCTTTGCTCGACGAGGCGATAGCTCTCATGCAACTCCGCCGGCCAGGCGTAGTTCGGGTCCACCAGGAACGCCAGCACCGGTTTGTTGGCCTCCCAGGCGCGCTCGCATTCGAGCCAGGTGATGCTCTTCGCATGGGGGTTGGCGGGATCGTCCGGCACCCATCCATAGCGGTGAGCCACAATCGCCACCACGACTTCCGCCTCGTCGACTTTTTCCAGGCAAGCCGATAGTGTGGGCCGTCCGTTGTCCGACCAGTACTCCATCCTGCTGACTGCGAATCCACTCACCTCCGCAGCAGCCGCGGCTTGCTCGCGGTATTTTGTCAAGTCGTCCGACGTGGAAGAGATGAAGACAATGGGACGATAGGCCATCGCACCGCTAATTATAGCCAAGGATACTTGAAATCTTTGAGGACCCGAGTTTTCAGCGATCAGCCGTCAGCGTTCAGCCTGGCCCTCAGTGGCGGGCTGACCGCTGAATGCTGATCACGTCCTGCAACGGGTTATACGGAGGCAACATCTGAGGGACGAATTCTCAGATATTGCGGACTGGAAACTAGCGGAAAGCGCCGGGACGGATACTGGAAAGCCCAATAGAAGAGACTCGTCCTCGGGTGGATAGCTGTCGGGGAATCCCCTTCCCACCAGCGAACGCCGCGACCTGGGAAGTTTAGCCGGATCACTCGCATGAAACGCATAGTGTTTGGGTTTAAGAACCACATGGTGGTGTCGTCGGGATTGAGTCGTCGGGGTTGTGAAGTCGCGGGGGCAGGTTGGATCGGTCCTTTCAGGTTGTGCTTTGGATGACGAGCGTGGCTCGCGAGGAGTGTTCCAATTTCGCGATCAAAATGGCATGCCGCCGCAGAAGGTCTTCAACCCGGGCGGTCCGGTAGTTGCAGTTCTCGAGCTGGACTATCTTTGGCGGCGCGCCGCGGGACCTGGCGAGGTGGGGAAAATCGGAATCGGCTGTTACGATCGCGAACCCGTTGGCCCTGCATACTCCCAAATACTCTCGTCCGAGGTGAACCGGGCGAGACCCGTGTCGAAAACGTGGACGGAACCGGGGAAAGGCCCCGCAAGGCGGCCAACCAGCTTAGGCGACAGATTCGCAAATGTCATACGCGATTTGGACCGGCATGGCAATCTTGGGCGAGCGACCCGCATGCAACTGCTCCACTGGTGCCACACTGATGGCAACGCTTTTTTCAGAGGGGCGTCCCGATCGCTCGCGAGATCTGCATCGCGATCTACGGCTGCATCCCTCCGAAAGACTGGTAAACGGGCCGCCTTCAACTGGCCGCATAGCACCCTAACTGCTTGTAGCCTCGGCCTGCCTGGCGGACGATTGTGGTCGTGACGTGGGATTACCTGAAACTCCCCCCAAACGGAGTTCCGTTGTCGAGGCCATGAAGGCGTACAGGATTACAGCCCAGACCGCGCAGGTGTTCGGCGGCCCACGTTCCAAACCTCCTGTATTAATAAACGCCTGGAACGAGGGGTTCGGAGCATCTCCGACTTCCTGCAAGCGAGTATACTGGAGACCAGGAACATGACCATCCCCGCGAAATACGAGAATGGTGTCTTCAGACCCCTTCAGGAAGTGCCGATCAAGGAGGGCACCGTCGTTGAAGTGTACGTGCCTGTAGAAACGCCCACAATGAGGCCGCGCTCCATTGGCGATTCGCCCTTCGCCGGCATGTGGAAGGAACGTGAAGACATGGCCGACAGCGTCGAATACATAAATCGCCTTCGCCGCGAACTCCACGGCTGAATCCAGGCGTTCACAAAATGATCATATGCCGTTCTTGAGCGACAGCAATGTCCTAATCGACGTTTCACGAGGCAACGCGGGCGCAATCAAATACGTGGATCGTCTTGCGGAGCCGTGGGCGCTTTCCCAGGTGACCGCAATGGAACTTATAGTCGGCGCTCGAGACAAGCGGGACCTTGCGACGATTGACGGGTTCCTGTCGCTGTACCCGGTTGTACCGCTCAGCGACAGCATCGGAGCGGGGGCCTACCGGCTCCTGAAGACCTACGCAAAATCACACGGCCTTCACGTCTTCGACTCGCTTGTCGCGGCGACGGCCATGGAGAAGGCGCTCACCCTGGTCACCCTCAATCGTAAACATTATCAGATGATTGAGGGCCTCCAACTTGAAGTGCCTGATTACTAGACTCGATGTCCGTCCGCCGTGCCGCCTCGATGAAAACGCCGGCGTTACGGACAAGGGACTGCATCCCCGGTTCCCTAGATCCCGCGTTTAGCCGCATCACTCGCGCAAAACGTGCAGTGTTTGGGTTTAATTAAAGAGCCACGTGGCGGTATCGTCGGGGTTGTGAGCCGCGGGCGCAGGTTGGGTCATTCCAATCAGGTTGTGCCTTGGATGACGAGCGTGGCTCGCGAGGAGTGTTCCAATTCGCGATCAAAATGGCGTGCCGCCGCAGAAGGTCTTCAACCCGGGCGGTCCGGTAGTAGCAGCTCTCAAGCTGGACTACCTTGTGGCGGCACGCCGCGGGACCTGGCGAGGTCGAGCAAATCGGAATCGGCTGTTACGCTCGTGAACCCGTTGGCCCCTGCATGGCGTAGGCATAGACTGCCGGAAAATCGGCCTTCTCCAGGTAGGGGTAAGTCGCGCAGGATCTCATCCTCGGTCATCTCGGAAGCGAGCATATCCAACACGTCCCATGCGGTTATCCGAAGTCCGCGGATGCAAGGCTGCCCTGAGCGCTGGCCCGGTACAATGGTGATCCGGGAAAGATCGGCCTTGTCGGCAGTCGCCATGAACAACATTATCCCTATTCCCAAGCGCAGGATTGCCCTTGGGCTGCGGCTCAAGCAGCGAATCGTCCAATGGCAACATCCTGACCAAGCTGCGCGCAAACGACGGGGCGATGCTCGGCACATTCGCCGCCGCACGAGGCTACAAACCTTGCCGAGGGCTTCGCGCCGCGGGCCAACGACGGCACTTCTCCGGTAAGCCGACGATAATGTCACAGGATCAGGCCAGCCGGACGCGCGGATAGGAGGCGATCTTGCTGTCCTCAGTCAAGAAAGGACACTCAAAGACGCGAGCGGTCGCGACCAGCAATTGGTCGGCTGGGTCGCGATGAAAGGGTTGTGGTAATAGGGTGGCTCTGAGACTGTGGCCCCGCGGGCTCCACAGTGGCGCCAATCACCGGTTCAATCGCCTGGCGAACAAGAGCCTCCGGCGTTGTTCCTTGAGCTTGTGCCTTGGCGGCCGATCGGGCTTCTTCTGCCGCGGTGAGGGTCAGGTTCATAGCGGCTCGATTTCATCATAGCAAGCGAATCTCACGGCCTCGCGGTCACGCGCGGGAACAAGTACTGCAGCACCGCGCCAAAGCGGGCTCCCCAGGCGTGTTCGTTGTGCCCCGCGCCCTCGACCTCGCAATAATGCAGATCGGCACCCTCGTGCCAGCCCTTTTCCAGAAGCGCGTCGCGCAATATCCGCAGGTCCGGGATCACCGGCCCGCCTTCCTCCGTGCCGGCATCCAGCCAGATGCGCGGCCTCACCGTCAGATCGGAGCACCGCAACATCCCCAGGATCGACCGCTCATGCCACCACACGGAAGGCGAGAGCACGGCCAGCCTGCCGAAGACGCGCGGATACAGCAACCCCGCCTCCAGCGACACCAGCCCGCCGAGCGAAGAACCGCCGATTCCCGTGTGCGCAGCCGCGCGATTCGTCCGGTACTGGCGGTCGATGAACGGTTTCAACTCGCGCGCCAGCATCACGGCGTAGCGGTCCGCCTTGCCGCCTTTCCTGTGCCGGGGGTCGCGCGTCGGGGTGTATTCGGAAACGCGCCGGACCCCGGTGTTGTAGATCCCCACCAGGATGACGGGCTCAATCGCGCCGGCGCGAATCAGCTCATCGGCGGTCACGTCGGCGCGCCAGTCCTGCCCGGCGAACGCGGTGGCCGGATCGAAAAGGTTCTGTCCATCCTGCAAGTAGAAGACCGGGCAGCGCCCGCCGGCCTGGTAACCGGGCGGAAGATACACCACAATATCCCGCGGCGTGGAGAGGTAGCGGGAAGGGAACCGGCGGTGAAAGAGAATGCGGCCTTCGTCTTTAGCGCGGCGGTCGGGCAATGTTCAGTGTACGCCAGGTGGACCGGTCAGGCTACAATGACGTGTTGCATGCGCCGAGATTACATCAAGTGGTTCAGCCCGTCGTTGCACCGCGATATGGAGCTGCTCGCATTCGGCGATCGCGGATTCCCGGTGGTGGTGTTTCCGACCTCGGGCGGCCGCTTCTACGAATACGAAGACCGCGGCATGGTGGGCGCCCTGGCGCCCAAGATCGAACGTGGCGAGCTGCAGGTGGTGTGCGTCGACTCCGTCGACCAGGAGTCCTGGTACAACCGGTGGGCGCCTCCGGCCGACCGGCTCCATCGGCAGAACGCCTTCGACGCGTACCTGGTCCGCGAGGTCGCGCCCTTGGTTCGCGATCGTACCAGTTGGCCGCGGATGGGCACCACCGGCTGCAGCTTCGGCGGATACCACGCGATCAACTTCGCGCTGCGCCATCCGGACCTGGTGACCTATGCGGTCAGCATGTCGGGCGCGTTCGACATTCCGCGGCGGTTTCTCAACGGATACTACGATGAGAACGCGTACTTCCACGCTCCGCTCGACTATCTGCCGAATGTGAACGACGCGGAGCTGCTGGAAAAGATGCGCGGCAACTACTACGTAATGGCCGTGGGCAATCACGATGCGCTGTTCGATCAAAATGTGAAGTTGGCGCACGCGATGGGCACGAAGGGGATACCTCACCTGCTGGATGTGTGGGAAGGGTTCGGCCACGACTGGCCATGGTGGCACAAGATGGCGGAGAAATTCTTTGTGTAAGGGGGACGTATGACGAAGATCGGCGTGCTGTACGGAATGGAAGAGTCGTTCCCGCCCGCGTTGGTGGATTGCATCAACGCCCGGATCAACGCCATGGGCGTGGACGGCGTCGTGGCGGAGCACCTCAAAACCGGCGGCGTGCGCATGGCCGCGCCCTGCCAATACGGAGTGATCATCGACCGCATCTCGCACGATATCCCGTTTTACCGCTCGTTCCTCAAAAACGCGGTCCTCACCGGAACCAAGGTCATCAACAACCCGTTCTGGTGGAGCGCCGACGACAAGTTCTTCAACTACGCGCTGGCCACGAAGCTGGGGGTCGCCGTGCCGCCCACCGTGCTGCTGCCGCACAAGAAGCATCCGGAAGGCACCAGCGGGCGCTCCATGCGGAACCTGGAATATCCGCTGGACTGGGACGGCATCTTCGCCTACGTCGGCTTTCCCGCTTTCCTGAAACCCCACGATGGCGGCGGGTGGAAGAGCGTTTACAAGGTCCACTCGCCCGAGGAGTTCTTCGCGGCGTATGACGAGTCGGGCGACCTCTGCATGACGCTGCAGCGCGGCGTGCAATTCCAGGAGTACTTCCGCTGCTACGTGGTCAACCAGGAAAAAGTCCATGTAATGCGTTACGAACCCGGGCAGCCGCACCACCTGCGATACGTGGAGGGGAATCCTGCGCCCACAGCGGCGCTCGGCGAGCGCATGGTGAGCGACGGGCTGACGTTGTGCCGCGCCCTGGGCTATGACTTGAACACCGTGGAATTCGCCGTGGAGGACGGCATCCCCTACGCCATCGATTTCATGAACCCCGCTCCCGACGCGGCTCTCGAGTCGGTCGGCGAGGAGAATTTCCGCTGGATCGTGGACGCTGTCGCCGAAATGGCGGTGGCGCGCGCGCTCGAACCGGCCGCCGCCGCGCCGTATCACTGGGCCCAATTACTGGGGACGAAGCCGCTGGCGCCCGAGCGCGCCGCGGGAGCGCAATCATGACCGCCACTCACGAGCCGCCGCGCCCCAGCCTGAGCATCGGCATCGAGGAAGAATATCAGACCGTCGATCCGGTCTCGCGCGATCTCCGCTCACACATCCAAGCCGAAATTTTGCAAAAGGGCAAGTTGATTCTGAAGGAGCGCGTCAAACCGGAGATGCACCAGTCGGTGGTCGAGATCGGGACGGGCGTATGCAAGAACATCCAGGAGGCCGAGGAGGAGATCCGCTCCATCCGCCGGCAGATCGTCACGCTGGCCCGCGAGAACGGCTTGCGGCTGTGCGCCGGCGGCACGCATCCTTTCGCCCAGTGGCGCGAGCAGGAGATCTATCCCGACGACCGCTACCGCCGCATCGTCGAGGACCTGGCGATGGTGGCCCGCGCCAACCTGATCTTCGGGCTGCACGTCCACATCGGCGTGGAGGACCGCGAGACCGCCATTCAGCTCATGAACAGCGCGCGCTACTTCCTGCCGCACATCCTGGCGCTTTCGGCCAACTCGCCATTCTGGCTGGGCATGGACTCGGGTTTGCGCTCGTACCGCTGCAAGGTTTTCGACAAGTTCCCGCGAACCAACATCCCCGATCTATATCGGAGTTGGGCGGAATTTGAAGACTACGTCAACCTGCTGATCCACACCAACTGCATCGACAATGCGAAAAAAATCTGGTGGGACATCCGCCCGCACCCCTACTTTCCCACGCTGGAATTCCGCATCTGTGACATGCCCATGCGGCTCGAAGAGTCCATCGGCATCGCGGCGCTCTGCCAGGCGGTCATCGCCAAACTGTACCAACTTCACGAACGCAATCTCTCCTTCCGCCACTACAGCCGCGCGCTCATCATGGAGAATAAGTGGCGGGCCGCCCGCTACGGTCTGGATGGCAATATGATCGATTTCGGGAAACAGACCGAGGTCCCCGCGCGGCACTTGATCGGCGAGATCCTGGACTTCGTGGCCGATGTCGTGGAGGAACTGGGCAGCCAAAAGGAAATTGCCTACATCCGGCGCATACTCGACGAGGGAAACGGCGCTGATCGGCAGTTGCGTGTGTTCCGCGAGACCCGCGATCTGCAAAAAGTAGTGGACTATATGATTGAGGAAACCGAACGCGGCCTCTTCGAGCCGGCGCAGACCGCCGGAGGACAGGAGTCATGAACCATGCCAAAGCGTTTCTGCGCGCATTGCGGTTCGATCCCGCGTTTTCCCCGGGAGCGCAGAACGCGATCCGAAGCTGCCTGCGCATTCAGCAGGACGAGAAGATCACGCTGATTACGGATCGCGCCTGTTCCGAAATCGCGGCATCGCTGGCGAGCGAGCTGGATTGCCTGAACCTGCGCTACGAAGCATGGATTCTGGAGGACCTGGCGCCGCGCCCGCTCCAGGACATGCCCGGCGCGATCCTGGACGACATGGAAACCAGCGATGTCAGCCTCTTCGCGGTGAAGGCTCAGGCCAACGAGCTGCGCACGCGCATGCAGATGACCGACGTGGTGAACCGGCGCAAGATGCGGCACGCCCACATGGTGAACATCGATCGCCGCATCATGCTGGAAGGCATGCGCGCGGATTTCGAGGAAGTGGATCGCATCTCGACGCAGGTCTGGCAAATGGCCAGCGCGGCGAGGGAGATTCGCGCCGCCAATCCCGCGGGCACGGCCATCGTGGGCCGCTTCTCGCCGCGGTTGAAATGGCTGAAGACCAGCGGCATCATCAGCCCGCACAAATGGGGGAACCTGCCCGGAGGCGAGACCTTCACCACTCCCGAAGGCGTGGAGGGCACCTTCGTGATCGATGGCGTAGTGGGCGATTACCTGTGCGAGAAATACGGAGACCTGCGCGAAACGCCGTTGACCATCGCGATCGAAGGCAGCCGCCTGCGCGACGCGCACTCGGCGAACAAGGAACTGGAGGAGGAATTCTGGCGCTACTGCCACACCGACGAGAACAGCGACCGGGTGGGCGAATTCGCCATCGGCACCAACATCGCGGTGCGCGACGTCATCGGCAACATCCTCCAGGACGAGAAGATTCCCGGCATCCACATTGCATTCGGCAATCCCTATGGCGCGCACACGGGGGCGGAGTGGTATTCTTCCACCCACATCGACGTAGTCGGCCGCAAGTTCGACATCTGGATCGACGGAAGGCAGATTATGCAGGCGGGCGCGTTTCTGCTGTGAAGACCGCTCCCTGACGGTCGCGGCTCTGAAGCAACGCCGCGCAACTCTGAAAGGGAGCCGCGACCGTTAGGGAGCGGTCTTCACAGTCACCCCCCAAACGCCGCCCGCAGCTTCTGCCAGGTAACGTCCAGTTCTTCCGGCACCACGCGCGTCTCGGCCACCACGGTCATGAAGTTGGTGTCGCCATTCCACCGCGGCAGCACGTGCAGATGCACGTGGCCCGCGATGCCCGCGCCGGCGCTGCGGCCGATGTTCATGCCCAGGTTCAGCCCTTCCGGCCGGTAAACCGCCCGCAGGTGACGCTCGCATTCGCGCCCCAGCCGGATCAGCTCCACCAGGGTTTCGTCGGCCGCCTCTTCCAAGGTCGCCACGTGCTCGTACGGCACCACCATGATGTGCCCGCTGGTATACGGATACCGGTTGAGGATGACGAAATTGCGCGCGCCCCGGTGCACCACCAGCCACGCCTTGTCGTCGGTGGCGCCGGCGGCCGCGCAAAAGACACATTCGCCAGCCTCCCCGGTCTTGGTGATGTACCGATAGCGCCAAGGCGTCCAGAGGTAGTCCATGCCGGGCTACTGGGAGCTCGGTGCGGGCTCGGGCGGGCCGGGGGGTGCGGACACCATGCGCGCGGTGGAATTGTTCACCACGTCCTTGAGCTCCTTGCTCGGCTTGAAATAGGGGATTTTCTTCGCGGGAACTTCGACCCGCGCGCCCGTCTTCGGGTTACGTCCGATGCGGGGTTGGCGTTGGCGCGTGCGGAAACTGCCGAATCCGCGGATTTCGATCTTGTCGCCGGTCCGTAGGGAGCGCACGATACTGTCGAAAATGGCCTCCACGATGACTTCGGATTCCTTCCGGGTCATCTCCACCACGCGGGAGACTTCTTCAATCAGATCGGCCTTCGTCATGGCATTCTCCTAGTCGTCAATGGGTTGTGAAACCGCAGTATCGCCTGAATACGCAAGATTTGCAAGCTATTCGAGATTACGATCTTTGAGGCTCATGACCTCTTCGATGGTGGTGGTGGCCGCGGCCGCCTGGCGCTGGTAGTCTTCCAGGCGCGTCTTCTCCTCGTCGTCCGCCACTGCGCGCAGACTGAGCCCGATCTTTTTCTCCGCTTCGCTCATCTTGATGATCTTGAAATCGAACTCCTGCCCCACCATCAGGGGCGGCTCCTCCGACCCGCGCCGGCCCGAATAGCCGGGCACTTCGGAGAAATGGCACAATCCTTCCACGCCTTCCGCCAATTCCACGAACGCCCCAAAACTGGCCAGCCGGCAGACCCGCCCGTGCACCGTATCGCCCACCTGGTGATTCTGGAAATAGCTTTCCCAGGCGTCCGGCTGGAGCTGCTTGATCCCCAGGGAAAGCCGGTGCGAGCTGGAATCGATGTTCAAAATCACCGCCTGTACGATTTGCCCCTTTTTCAGGATCTCCGAAGGGTGCTTCACGCGCTTTGTCCAAGAGAGGTCGGAAACGTGAACCAGGCCGTCGATGCCTTCCTCGATCTCGATGAAGGCGCCGAAATCCGTCATGTTGCGGACCCGCCCCTCCACCACCGAGCCGACGCTGTAGCGGCTGTCGATGGTCGTCCAGGGGTTTGGTTCGAGCTGCTTCAGACCGAGCGAAATACGCCGCTCCCGGGGATGCACTTCGAGGATCACGGCTTCCACCTGGTCGCCCGGCTTCACTACTTTCGAAGGGTGTTTCATGCGGCGCGACCACGTCATTTCGCTGATGTGGATCAGCCCCTCCACTCCCGCCTCCAGCTCTACGAAGGCCCCGTAGTCGGTCACATTGACCACCCGGCCGATGACCTTGGCGTTCAGCGGATAGCGCTCCGCCACCGTCTCCCAGGGGTCCGGCTCAAGTTGCTTGATGCCTAGCGAGACGCGCTCCTTGCCGCGGTCGAACTTGAGAACCTTGACCGTGATCTCGTGGCCCACGTGCAGGATTTCCGAAGGATGGGTCACCCGCCCGTACGACATGTCGGTTACATGCAGCAGGCCATCGATCCCGCCAAGATCGACAAAGGCGCCGTAATCCGTGAGGTTCTTCACCACCCCGGTGACCACCGCGCCCTCCGAAAGATGATCGAGCGTGGCATGCTTGCGGACGTTGATCTCCTCCTCCACCGCCATTTTCCGCGAGACCACCACGTTGCCGCGGCGCCGGTTCAGCTTGATGATCTTGACCGGGATGTCCTGCCCGACCAGCGAATCGAGATTGTGCACCGGCCGCGGATCGGCCTGCGATCCCGGCATGAAGGCCTTGATGCCCACGTCCACCGCCAGCCCGCCTTTGACCCGCCCCAGCACCCGGCCCGAGATCACCAGTTGTTCCTGGTACGCCTTGTCCAGGTTGTCCCAGATGCGCAGCCGTGCCGCCCTCGTGTGCGAGAGCAGCACGTATCCCTCGGGCTGCTCCCCGTGTTCGATCATCACATCGATCACGTCGCCCTTCTGCACGGTGATTTCACCGTTCCGGGTCTGAAATTGCTCGATGGGGACGATGCCTTCCGATTTGTACCCGAAATCGATAATAACGTCTTTTCCGGTGATGCTCAGAACGGTACCCTGCAAAACTTCGTCGGCGGCGGGCGGGGCGAAGTGGCTGTAATCGTCGAGAAGGTTCTCGTAGTTTTCAGGGACCGTCTGGTCCACTTGCCCGTTGTCTTGATCTACGGCCATTAAGCCTCCGCCCGTCACTGATTCACCGATGGTCGTCGCACCGTGTTGCGGTGTGCAGGGTATTCTGCGGCGGGCTGCCAGCAAGAGGGAGCATGCGCCCTTGCGTCATCGCTAATTCGCACGCTGGTCGAGACCATGCTCCAATTACCAACAACCACTGAGAGATCAGTATGTTAGCAAATATACGCCGGTTGATCAAATGTTGTCAACGGCCCTTACCCTAAGAACGCTGGTTTTGATCCCTTCGTAACACGGACGGATCCGCACCGGACCCTTCAAAATTCTGCTTGGAACTTTCCTCGATCGGGGCTACAATCAGGCTGCTAGGGTGCTCGCCGGAACTTGGATCCGTGGTTTATACGGGCCTTTTAGGAGGTTTCCATGTTCGACAGCCTCGCAGATCGGATCAGGGAAGACGAGCACAATGAGGTGAATTCTACCGAGCGGGCCATCCGCTGGGTAGCGATTGCGGTGATCTCGGTTTTGTTGTTCGGCGGCCTGTATTACGGCGTTCGAATGTTGGGTTAGACCCGGCCGCAGCGCTCCTCGGGCGCTGGGTCATTCTGTAGGCGCAATCCGCCGCATGACGGATTTTACCTTTGCCGCGTACTCCGCATTTGGGTTGTACGTTTTGAGGAGTTCATCCAGACCCTTGTCCTTGTACTGGCTGGAATAGGCCAGGCGATAGCCGACCGTGTGAATACTGGCTGCCGGGGTGGGAAAGTTTGCCCGGCCGGAGTTCCAGCCGAACAGGTTGTTGTTGTGGGCGGCCTTGCCCCCTGTGGATTCAACCCAGGAAAGGCTGGGCAAAAGCCGCCAGTCCAGGTTGTAGTCGTCAGCGGCTTCCAGGAATACGTGCGCGTATTCCCACGCGGGGCATCCGAACTTCTCGAAGAAACTGCGCAGCGAATGGAGCCGTGGATCCTGCCGGTAGTCTGGGGCGGGAATTCTCTGTGTCTGGGCGTCCCCCGCACCCGGCGTGACGCCGGTGGGAAGGGACACCATTCCAGCGAACACGACCAAACCATGGGAAAACAGTTTACGCATCCTGGCAAACTCCTTATTCTTTGAATTTGAGCTGCGCTGGATTTCAATCTCCGGTGACTCGCAGCCGGGCGGCCCAGGTTTCGGGCGCGCGTGCGTGGCACAGGCATCGGGGCCTGTGTGGTTGGGCGGCTTTACGGTACCGGCATAAGTCGCGATTATAGCACTATCAGTGCCGGAGAATGGAAGCCGAAATCCACCACCACACTCCGGAGGGGGTGATCTTTGACCCTGGGGATACGTACGATTGGGATGGGGCAAGGTCAGCCTGGACCTTGGGCCACCTTGGCGTCCTGGTGCCCGCCGGGCTTCCCACCGCCTTCGACATGTTGTACGATAGGCCACCGTTATGAAAAATCCGGTGAACGTCGTGGCTGTCATTGGCCTCGCTCTTGGCGGAGTGTTCGGCATGGTGGGGACGGTAGTCACCGAGCCCAATCTCCGTGCCGCTTCTTGGGGGATCGACGCTGTTGGCCTGGTGGTGGCTACCGCCTTGCTCGCCTTGAGATTCTTCCGGGAGGGGAATGATTTTCTTGCCGCCGGATTTCTGGTATTCGCGATTGGAGAGGGAGTAATGCTTTCCGGGACGGCCGCGACCCTTGCAGGAAGCGTTCCTGCGTTTGCCGCGGGCACGGCCTTATGGTCCGCCGCGCTCCTGCTCACGAGTGTTCCCAAAGGATTCGCCGGTTGGGTTCGTCTGGCAGGCATTGTGGGCTCGATTCTGTTCGCGATTACGGCGGCAAGAATATTCTGGGGGGAACAGGTATTGCCAACCTCCGCTCCCCTGCCCTTCTACGCATATCCCGTCCTCGTCCTTACGTTCGCCGGCTGGATTTGGACATTGTTGAAGGCGTGAAGTCTGAGTAAGAATTTGGGTGCGGCTCGGCTGGCTTTGCGCCGGGTCCGCCGTCGCGCTCGGACCGGGCAGGAGTCGGCTGTAGGAAAAGGGTAGACTTGTTACATGGCAACCGCGCCAACCCCACCCCTGGTTTCGGTCGAGGAATACCTGAATACCAGTTATCCGGATGGCGATCGGGAGTATCTCGACGGCCTGGTCGTGGAGCGTAACGTGGGAACGCCCAGCCATAGCGCGTTGCAGATGATTTTGATCGTCCGCCTGGCTGCGTTCGAGAAACCGCTCCGGATTGCAGTCCGTCCGGAGTGCCGCACCCGCATCGAGGAGACGCGCTACCGCGTGCCGGACGTTCTCGTCATGCGGCGGCCATTCCGTCAAAACGACCGCGTGGTCTTGGATCCCCCGCTGCTGATCGTCGAGATCCTGTCGCCCGACGACCGAATGCGAGAGACCATGCAGCGTTTCCGCGAGTACGAAAGGTTCGGTATCCCCCACATCGTGCAGATGGATCCGGAGGACCGGAGCACGTTTGTGTTTGTCAACGGCGACCTGGTTCGACGCGACCTGTCCAGCTTCGAAGTGCCTGACCGCGGTTCCCTACTTTTCGATAGTCGCGAGCTCCTGGCACGTCTCGACGAAGAATAGAACGCTCACGGCGCGCCTTCCCGGTCGCGAAACGGCTGTTCCGCTTCGTACAACGCGATCCTGGCCGCAATCTCGTCCGCCAGCGCGGGCTGGTTCTCTTGCGCCGCCCGTGCCTGGGCCCTGCGCGCCGTCAGCACCGCGTTGGCGAACTGCCTCTTCTCGGCGTACGCGGCCGCGAGCGTGTCCAGCATCCGCGCGTCCTTTCCGCCGGAGAGCTCGATCGCCCGTACCACGAACGCCAGCGCCTCGACCCCGTTCCGGATGGTCGCATCGGGCGAGGTCGCCATTAACCAGGCCGCCCGCCGCAGCGTCGGTGCGTTGTTCGGTTGCAGTTCGATACTGTCGCGCCAGTGCGCCAGGGCCTCCGCCGGCCGCCCCTGCGCATAAAGCGCGTCGCCCAGGCGGTCGTGGGCCTCCGCGTATTTCGGGTCGAGATCCAGAGCGTGCTGCCATTCCCGGATCGCTCCCTCGGCATCCCCCCGCTGGCTCAATACCAGCCCCAGATTGTAGTGCGCGGGCGCATACCCTTCGTCCAACTCCAGCGCTTTGCGCAGTTGAACGAGGGCTTCATCCGGCCTCCCCGCCTTTGCCAGGGCGCCGCCCAGGTTCGTTCGCGCCGCGGCGAAATCCGGCTTCAGCCCGACCGCTTTCTCGAATTGCGCCACCGCTTCCTCCACGCGCCCCGTCTGGAGCAGCAGCACGCCGAGGTCGTTGAATCCCCGCGCGGACGCGGGATCGGCCTCCAGCGCCGCGCGGAGCTTGATCTCGGACGCCTTTTGGAAATGAGTCGCCGATTCCTCCCGCTGGCCCGTCATGAGCAGCACGGTCCCCAGGTTGCGGTGCGCGATTTCGTCATCCGGGCTCAGTTCCAGGACTTGCCTCCACTTCGCAGCGGACGCCTCGTACGATCTGGTCCTCTCGAGGTACAGCGCGCTGTTGACCAGCCGGTAATAGTCGATGCCCGGCCCGCCGATTTGCCGCAAGCCATCCGGCGGGATGTTCACAAACTCCGGAATGTTCGCCGCGCGGTTGGCCGCGGTGGCGTTCTCGATCAGAATGGGCGGGCTGTCGTTGCCGTCCCGGTCGATGTGCGTGAGATACAGTTGCGTGTAGGGCGACCTGGCCTTTGACGAAAACACCAGCCAGCGGCCGTTGGGCGAAAAGCTGTGCCACGAATTCATCCGCGGCGTGTTGCACCGCATGCGCCGCGCCTGCCCGCCCGCCGCGGGCACGATGTACAACTGGCTGTCGGGACGCATCAGCTCCCCGTTGCGGCATTCGACCAACACCATCCATCTCCCATCCGGCGACACCTTCGGAAACGTATTGCTCATGCCGTTCCCCGACGCGCCGGCGATCGGCTCTGGCGCGCCTCCCTCGCCGTGGCGGAACGGAATTCGGTAGAGGTCGTACTTGAGTTGGATCTCGTTCGGGTCGTTGGCGAATTTCGCCAGCGGCACACCCGGCGGATTGGGGTCCGTGGCTTGGGCGCGGGCAAATACCAGGTACTGGCCGTCGGGGCTCCACACGGCGCCCATCTGCACAAACCGCGGGTCGTCGGCGCCCGGCAGCGGCCGCAGCACTCCCGTTCGGCGGCTGTACCAGCTCACAATCCCGCGTGTCGGATAGAACACCTGGAGGAACCGGTAATCTTTGAAATTGGCCACGTAGTAGTTGCTGGGAGGCTCTTCGGAGGCGGCAGACATGGAGGCCGGGTTGACCGTGGTTACCACGTACTGCCCGTCCGGGGAGACCTGCGACATGAAGCCGATACGCACGTTCCCCTTCAGCTTGCCTTCGGGCGAGCTCCACTGAATCACGTCCTGCTTGCGGATCGCCATCTCGCGCGCAACCGGCGCCAGGATGTACAGCCCGCGGTTGCCTTGCAGGCCATCCAGATCCATTCCCATGGTCTTGCCGTCCGCGGAGAACGAATGGCAGTTGGCGCACACCGGCAGGTTCTCCATCACCACCCGGCTCCGCGTTTCGGCTACATTGCGAACTCTCCAGGCGACCAGCGGCACCGCCTCCGCGGCCAGGGGTTTGATCGCGCCTTTCTCCAGCTCCGAGGGCATCAACGGCACGTCGCGATAGAAGATCGGTGCGCCCACCGGGTCCTTGGAAGTGCTGATGGCAACTCTTCCAAGGGAAACAGCCTCGTCCGGGGCGTCACCGCGAAAGCCCGTGATCCTCACGTTCGCAGCGCTCGCGACGGAATGCCGCTTGATGGCCTGCCACGTCGCCAGGTCCGGCGTCCAGGAATGCGCCGCCGCCAGTTGGGGCGTGAGCCTGGGCGGCTCGTTGGTGTCGGCGACGCAATCCGGATCGATCCTGCCGATGCGCATGCGCTCGCCCTTGGAGGTCGCGTGAATCGCCGCCGCGCCATCGCCGAACGCGACGTCGATCCGCCAGAAGGTAACGCCTTTTCCGCCATCCCGCCACAGGAACGTCGGGGGCGTGATCTCGGGCGGAAAAATCGATCCATCCTCCGGATAATCGATCGCGATCACTGCGGCTGCGCCTGCCCCATCACACACGCCCGCGGCCAGGGCCATCAGCGCGCCCGCGGCCAGAGCCATCAGGATGTCCGGCAGAAGAATCACCCTGGGCGACAAGCCGGGAGCGGGAATTACGGCGCCACTATGCCGCATACTCCTTGGCGTTGGCTGGCATGGAGAGCAGCACTTTGCCCTGCGGCAAAGAGGCTCTCAGCATTTCGATTTCGTTCGTGCCGGAAATGAGCGGCAGCGCGACTTGTCCTCCCTGGGCTGCCGAGCGGCAGAAGGCCATCATGATTTCGAAGCCCCGATAAGCACTGCCAAAATGGCACGGATGGACCCGCTGCTCGTCATCCAGCCAGTTGGCGATGTCTTGGATGTACGGCGGCATGTCGAGATCGTAGTTCATCGAGCCGCCGCCGGAGCACGAGACCTGCTTGGATACCACGCGCCATCCGCCGCCCGTCAGCACCTCGGCGAAACCGTCGGTGCCTTGGGCGCCGATGCAGCACTTGCGCCACCAGGCATCGACCTCCGGCACGTCCGGCGCGCCCGCCCCACATTCGAGAATGCCGTGTACCCCGTTCGAGAAGTGAATGAAGCCGGCGATGTAGTCGGGCGAAGGATGCGCATCGGCCAGCTTTCCCCGCCCCGAGGCCTGCGCCATGACCCATTCCGCCTCGGCTTCACCATTGAACCAGCGGGTGTAGTCGATCAGGTGCGAGAGCATGTGCATCATCCAGCCGGTGGAGGTTCCATAGACGGTGTGAACCCGTCCCAAAACGCCGCTGGCCACAGTCTCTTTCACCTTCTGATAATGCTGCCCGTAGCGATGTTGATGGCTGACCACCGCTTTCACGCCGCTCGCTTGCAGCAGGTCGCGGATTTCGAAACCCTCGGCGCTGGTCAGAGCCACGGGCTTCTCCATGGCGATAAGCTGTGCCCCGCTTTCGATTCCGATGCGGACCATTTCGGCGCGGATGTGCGGCAAGGTGCAGAAGCAGAACACGTCGGGCCTCGCCGCGAGAGCCAACTGGCGGGCGTCTTTCGATTTTGCCGCTACCCCCAGTTTGGCGGCGGCGGCGTCCAGTCGAGCCTCATCGATATCGCAAATGCCGGCCAGCTCGAAGCGCGGATTCGCCTGGAAGGTGGCGGCGTGGTGCATGCCCCGCTTGCCCATGCCCGCGACCACTACTCGATACCGGTCTTTCATGCGACACCTGCATTCCGGTCCCATTCGAGGACCTTGCCGATCGCGTAATCCACTTCCTCCTCGGTGAGCTCGGGGAACATCGGCAGGGAGATGCAGCAGGCGGCGTTGCGCTCGGAGTTCGGGATGCTGCCGGCGATCCGCGCGCCTTTGCCCCACGGATAACCTTCCTGCTGGTGAATGGCGATCGGGTAATGGCACTTGGCGTCGATGCCGTTCCCGTTCAGGAAATTCAAAAGCGGGTCGCGATGCTCCGCCTTCTTCGTTTCGATGACATACAGATGATAGACGTGATAGTATCCCGGCGTCTCATAAGGCAGAGTCAGATGGCCGGCGTCCTTCAGGCACGCCGAATAGCGGGCGGACCACTTCCGGCGAAGGGCGTTCCATTCGTCGATGTGCTTGAGCTTGGCGCTCAGAACCGCGGCATGAATGTCGTCGAGCCGGCTGTTGCAGCCCATGCTGTGGCAGGATCTCTTGTCCGAGCCATGGTTGCGCAGCTTGCGGACAGTGCGGTCCACCTTCTCGCGATTCGTAACCACGGCGCCGCCATCGCCGAAACATCCCAGGTTCTTCTGGATGATGAAGCTGGTGCACATGGCGTCACTCAGCTCGCCGATGCGGAACCCGTCGCCGCGGGCGCCGATCCCCTGCGCATTGTCCTCGATGACCAGGAGACCGTGCCGGTCCGCGATCTGGCGTATGGCCTTCATGTCCGCGCACTGCCCATAAAGGTGGACCGGAACCAGGGCTTTGGTCTTGGGCGTGATGGCTGCTTCGATCTTCGACGGATCGATGCAGTTGGTCCGCGGGTCGGAATCGACGAAGACGGCGGTGGCGCCCACCGTCCAGATAGCCTCGGCGGTAGCGAAGAACGTGTTGGTGGTGGTGATGCATTCATCGCCGGGACCGATCCCGAGCGCCTGGAAGGTGAGCCACAGAGCATCCGTCCCATTGCCCACGCCCACGGCGTATGGCATTCCGTTGTATGCGGCGAATTCCTTCTCGAACCGCTTCAGCATGGGCCCCATTACATATTGGCCCGACTCCAGGACTTCCTGAATGTTGGTATCGATTTCGTTCTTGATGTTATGGTATTGCCGGACGTGGCCGTAAAAAGACACATTCATGGATGGTTTCAGCATGCTTTAATATTATCTCCTTGAATTTAAGATATTGCAGCCTTGATGGGATAATCGGGCAGAGGACCGCGCTCATGAAAAACTCCAACGTACCGCCGGGCCTGTTTTGCGCAACGATGCTCCTGCTGCTCTCCGCATCGCTCCTGCCGCTTCGCGCAGCCGAATTCCGCGCCGGCGCCGCCCGCGTGGACATCACCCCGCCGCCCGACGCCGCGCTTCCCATGAGCGGCTACGCCGGCCGCACCCAGGGCTTCAAAGCCATTCACGACCACATCTACGTGCGCGCCATCGTGCTCGACGACGGAACCACCCAAGCCGCGCTCGTAACCTGGGAGCTCATCTTCGTCCCCGACGCGGTCTGGGCCGAGCTCTCGCCGCGCATCGCCTCCGAGACTGGCATTCGTCCCGAAAACCTGCTGCTGTCGGCCGTCCACGACCACTCCGCGCCAACACCCTCGCTTGCACCGGCCGCGCCCAAAAACGCGGCCTACACCAGGAGCGTGGAGGATGCCGCCGTGGAGGCCGTGCGCCGCGCCAAGGCGCAACTCCAGCCCGCGCGCTTCGGCATCGGCACGGGAACCGCCTATGTCAACGCCAATCGCCGCGAGCCGACGCCCGGCCGCGGATTGTGGCTCGGCTACAACGAAGAAGGGCCGTCGGACAAGACCGTCACCGTTCTCCGCTTCGACGATCTCTCCGGCAAACCGATCGCCTTCTGGATCAACTACCCCGTGCATGCCGTGGTCATGGGTCCCGATAACTACCAGGTCACCGGCGACCTGGCGGGAGCCACTTCACGCTTTGTCG
>Ga0209517_10003078_pt1 | contig 22898 bp, 19 predicted proteins | sample PeaSoiMetSII2010_FD_187695 | JGI IMG/M metagenome (GOLD analysis project Ga0209517, IMG submission 187695) | Peat soil microbial communities from Weissenstadt, Germany - SII-2010 (SPAdes) (version 2) | ecosystem: Environmental > Terrestrial > Soil > Wetlands > Peat | place: Germany...
AATGCGAGCCGCCACGACCACATCGTCACCATCGAAGATCCGGTGGAGTATCAGCACGCGAATCGCAAATCGCTGGTGGAGCAGATCGAGCTGGGCACGGACACGCTGAGCTTCGCGCAGGCGGTGCGCGCGGTTCTGCGGCAGGACCCCGACGTGATTCTGGTGGGCGAGATGCGCGACAGCGAGACGATGGCCGCGGCGCTGACGGCGGCGGAGACCGGGCACCTGGTGCTGACGTCGCTGCATACGAACGATGCGGCCCAAACCATCTCGCGGATCCTGGACACGTTTCCGTCGGGATATCAGTCGCAGATACGACAGCAATTGTCATTGGCGCTGCTGGCGGTGATCTCGCAGCAACTGCTCCCGGCCGCAAATGGCGTTGGCCGTTACCCGGCTGTCGAAATTCTTCTGGCAACCGCCGCCATGCGCAACCTGATTCGCCGCGGAGATGATCACCAGCTACGTGCCAACATCGAAACCGGGCGCGCCGAAGGCATGCTGACCATGGAGCAGTCGCTCGCCGATCTGGTCCGCGCCGGACGCGTCTCCCGCGAAACCGCGTTTGCCCACTGCAATCATCCCGAGGATCTGCGCCGCCACCTGAATTTCTAAACTGCCGCATTGAAGAATGCGGGCGACCGCTGTGCGTTGCGTTTGCTACACTCCGGGGACGGATTCCCTGGGAGGCGAGAGAATGTTAACGCGAAAGAGTCTTGCAATTGCATTGATGGTGGCAGGCAGCACAGTTGCTGTTTTGGCGCAACCCGCTGCGCAGGCCGCGGCCAAACGCACGCTGGTGCGCACCGGACATTTGCTCGATGTAAAGACGGGCAAGGTGTTCGATGGGCAGACGATTGTGGTGGTGGGAGAGACGATCCAGTCCATTGCGCCGACGGCTGAGGTGCAGGCACAGGCGGGCGATGCAGTCATCGACCTGGGCGGAATGACCGTGCTGCCCGGCCTCATTGACGTGCACACGCACCTGACCATGAACACGGACTTCGATCCCTATCGCGAGCTGACGGTGACGGATGCGAAGAAGGCCATCAATGGCGTGGCCAATGCGCGCACGACGCTGATGGCGGGCTTTACTTCGGTGCGCAACGTGGGCGCGGGCGGCTACACCGATGTGGATCTGCGCGACGCAATCAATGCCGGGCAGGTGCCGGGGCCGCACATGCTGGTGAGCGGGCCGGCGCTGGGCATCACCGGCGGCCACTGCGACGAAAATCTGTTGCCGCTCAAATATCACCTGGTGGGCGACGGCGTGGCCGATGGCATTGCCGAGGTGCAGCACAAGGTGAGGCAGAACATCAAGTATGGGGCCGACCTGATCAAGATTTGCGCAACGGGTGGCGTGCTGTCGAAGGGCGACGACCCGCAGGCCTCTCAATACACTTTGGAGGAGATGCAGGCCATCGTGGCCGACGCGCATAGGTTGGGCCGCAAGGTTGCCGCGCACGCGCATGGAGCACAGGGAATTCTGTGGGCCACCGAGGCCGGTGTGGACTCGATTGAGCATGGCAGCTATATCGACGATGCGGCCATTGCGGAGATGAAGAAGCGCGGCACTTACCTGGTGCCAACGCTGTACCTGGAAGACTGGCAGATTGAAAAGGGAAGCCTGCCGGCCTTCTATCACCAGAAGATGGTGGACGTGAGCGCAGTGGCGAAGAGCAACATCAAACACGCCATGCAGGCAGGTGTAAAGATTGCGCTGGGCACGGATGCGGCGGTATATCCTCATGGGCTGAATGCGCATGAGCTGGATGTGTATGTGAACCAGCTGGGCATGGCTCCGCTGGCGGCGATGCAAACCGCAACCCTGAACGCCGCCGACCTGATGGGGTGGAGCGCGAAGACGGGGGCGCTTGAGCCTGGCAAGTGGGCGGACATCATTGCTGTCGACAGGAATCCGCTGGACGATGTGCGGGTGCTGCAAGACGTGAAGTTCGTGATGAAGGCGGGGGTGGTGTTCAAGGGACCTAGGGACTAGGGACTAGGGACTAGGGACTGGGGACGTAGGGACTAGGGACTAGGGACCAGGGACTCGGGAAGTAGGGACTCGGGAAGTAGGGACTCGATGCTGGAATCACGGCTGGAAGACCAGGCGTGAGCCGCGTTCGGGGGTGTTCCAGAGGGACTCAACCTGGCTGAGGGGCGCGGTTCTTACGTTGAATTGAAACGGCTGTGCGACGGCGGCTCTGAAGAAATCGCCGATGGCGATCTTGATCTGGTCGAGGGAGGCGCTGCCGAAGCCGCTGCCGATGAGTTCGAGCCCCGAGCTGCGCAATGTGGCGGCGTTCAGGCTGATGGTTGGGCCGGCGCTGGAGCCGATCTGGACAAAGCGCACCCGCGGCGCGGCTTTGCTCAGGCCTTTTTGCGCAATGGCCTTGAGCGCACTTTCGGCGGGTTGACCCCACAGGTAGTCGAGCACTACATCCATGCCTGCGGCGGCGTGCTCGCTGCGGAAGGCGTCGACTAGCGCGTCCTGCTCCTGGTCGAGGGAGATGACGGCGTCGGCGCCGAGGTTCTGCAGGGTTGCGAGGGCCTGGGGATTGCGGCCGGAGGCGATGACGCGGCGGGCGCCGAGGCGTTTGGCGATCTGCACGGCAAGCTGGCCGGCAACGCCGGTGGCGCCGAGAATGAGGACGCTTTCTCCGGGGACGAACTGTGCGCGGGCGGTGAGGGCAACCCAGGAAGACATGGCGGGATTGGCGATGGCGGCGGCGGTTGCGTCGTCGAGGCCGGCGGGGATGGGAATGCACATCCAGTTGGCGGCGAGGGCGCGCTCGGCAAAGGTGCCATAGGGCGGGCGCGCGATGCCGAAGAAGACGCGCGTGCCGTCAGCGAGGCGGCCCACGCCATCGACTCCGGGGATGAAGGGCAGTTCGCCGGTGCTGCCGTAGTGGGTGCCGTTGGCCAGCGACTTGACGATGGGGTGCAGGCCCGCTGCGGTTACCGTCACTGGCAGTTCGCCTTCTGCGGGCACGGGATCGGGGAAGGTGGCGTAGGCGGGCGGGGCATCGAAGGCGCGAACAACGGCGGCACGCATGGGGGCTCCTTGGGCTTGCTCGGCAACTGAGTGCGGCGTAATTTCCTTTAGGCTGATCGGCGATGAATGGCTTCAAAGGCCGAGAGGCGTCTGTTGAGGACGACGGATTCCTGGAGGCAGTCCAAGCGCACCAAGATGCTTTCGAAGAGAGCTTGGCTGGCCTCCTGGGCTAAGCCCGGGGATTTTTCACATGAGTCAGGACCGCCTCGCAGTGCGTCGAGGCGTTCATTGATGGAGGAAACTTGGGCACGAATTGCGTCAAGTTCGATATTGAACCCGTTTTGAGGTCTCAGCCGATTGTGCTCAACGCTCATAGGAAGCATCCCTTCCCAGTGTCCCGAGTGTGAGGTTCATTGCGTCGTTTTCGGCCACCTTCGAAGGCCGGCGTGGCTAAACGCAGGTCCTTCGGCTCTCTTCGCTTCGCTCCGGTCGCTCAGAATGACAGCATTTGTGGAATGAACTCCAGACTCAGCTAGCTGGATTCTACACCGGCGTTTGAGCGCAGGCGCGAGGGGTGAAAACCGTCTTTACATTCCAGCGCAGACCCTGCCACACTAGGGAGTGGACACCCAGACTATCGTTATCCTCGATTTTGGTTCGCAGTATACGCAGCTGATTGCGCGGCGCATACGTGAGCAGAACGTCTTCTCCGTCGTGCTACCCTGCACGGCGCCCCTCGCAGAAATTCAGGCGTTGAAGCCGCTCGGCATCATCCTCTCGGGCGGGCCGTCGTCCGTTTACGATGCAGACGCGCCGGCGGCGGATGATGGCGTGCTGGAGATGGGCGTGCCGGTGCTGGGCATCTGCTATGGGCTGCACTTCATCGTGCACCACCTGGGCGGCAAGGTGAAGTCGGCGCCGCTCAGGGAGTATGGGCACGCCGAGGTGACGATTGAGGACGGTGCGACGCCGTTGTTTGCCGGGCTGCCGGCGACTCTCCAGGTCTGGATGAGCCACGGGGACGAGGCGCAGGAATTGCCCGGCGGGTTCAGGCGGACAGCGGTGACGTCGAACGCGCTGGCGGCGATCGCCAACGAGGAGCGGCGCATCTGGGCGGTGCAATTCCATCCCGAGGTACACCACACGCCGCTGGGGCCGCAACTGATCCGGAACTTCGTCTTCAACATCTGCTGGGCGACGGGGGATTGGACGCCGGCACACTTTATTCAGACTACGGTTGAGGGCATTCGCGCGAAGGTGGGCGCCGGGCACGTGATCTGCGGGCTTTCCGGCGGGGTGGATTCGTCGGTGGCGGCGGTGCTGGTGCACAAGGCCATCGGCAGCCAGTTGACCTGCATCTTTGTCAACAATGGCGTGCTGCGCAAGAACGAGTTCCAGAACGTGCAGAAGAACCTGCGCGACAAGCTGGGGCTGAACATTGTGGCTGTCGACGCGAGCCAGCGGTTCCTGGCGCAACTGGCCGGGATCACCGATCCGGAAACGAAGAGAAAAAGGATTGGCGCGGAGTTCATCGCCGTCTTCGACGATGAAGCGACGAGGATTGCCAAGGAGACCGGCGGGGTGGATTGGCTGGTGCAGGGGACGCTGTACCCGGACGTGATCGAGTCGTCGAGCGTGAAGGGGCCGAGCCAGACGATCAAGAGCCACCACAATGTGGGCGGGCTGCCGCTGGGGATGAAGCTGAAGCTGATTGAGCCGCTGCGCGACTTGTTCAAGGATGAAGTCCGGCGAATCGGCCGCGACCTCGGAATGCCCGAAGACGTGCTGGGACGGCAGCCGTTTCCGGGGCCGGGGCTGGCCGTGCGCATCCTGGGCGAGGTGACGCCGGAGCGCGTGGCACTGCTGCAGGAGGCCGACGAGATTGTCGTGGCCGAGATCAAGGCCGCAGGGCTCTACTCGAAGATCTGGCAGAGCTTCGCCGTGCTGCTGCCGGTGATGAGCGTCGGCGTCATGGGGGACCAGCGGACTTATGCATATACCTGCGCCGTGCGGGCCGTGCACTCAGAAGACGGCATGACCGCCGACTGGACGCCGCTGCCCTACGAGGTGCTCAAGCGCATCTCCAGTCGCATCGTGAACGAGGTGCGCGGCATCAACCGCGTGGTCTACGACATCACCTCCAAGCCGCCGGGAACGATCGAGTGGGAGTGACTGGCCGTCACGGGCGGGCGCGGCTTCGCCGCCATTCGTGCGGGGTTTTGGGGTGAATCAACTTGCCTGGACTTTGCGGACTGTCGCGTATTCTGAGCATCAGGTTCCATTTCTGCACTGAATGTGGTATGAACTGCAAAAAGTGGCATAATTATGGTGGAGCGCCAGATCATGACTGAAACGGTGGTTCTTGGTGAAAGTGGCAGAATCGTCCTTCCGGCGGCGATCCGCAAGGAGCTCGGGCTGAAGACAGGCGACCGGCTCACGGTGACAAACGACGGTGGCGTAATCCGGATATTGAGCAGAAAGATGGCTCTGGAGAGCATTCAGGCTGACATCATCAAACACCGTGGAAGCCTGAACGGACTCCTCGACGAATTCCTCGCTGAACGCCGTCAGGAAGCGGCGCGTGAGTTTGAGGAATCGGTGCGTGAATAAGATCGTTCTTGACGCCTCTGCAGTTCTGGCAAGGATTCACAATGAGCCTGGCGGGGAGCGCGTTGATGCCCTCCTCGATGCCATTGAGATGGGGGCCGATGTGCAGGTCTCCATCAGCTCAGTGAACTGGTGCGAAATCCTGACCTGCCTGCAGCGGGAATCAGTGACCAACCCCGGGGAAAAGCTCGCGTCGCTGCTGGCAGGCGTTGAACTGGTTCCATTTGGAAGGGCCGAGGCGGAACTTGCGGCCACCATCGTTCGAGTCAATCCAGCCCTTTCCCTGGGAGACCGTGCTTGCCTCTCGCTGGCGAGTTTGCTGGATGCGACGCCCTGGACGACAGACAAGATATGGGCGCAGATGCCAGTTGGGGCAAAGCTCGAGATGCTTCGTTAGCTATGGTTACGCTGCCCGCGGCCGGGTGTACCAGCCGAAGACTGCGGTGCCGACAAGAATGACCCCGAGCATTCCGATCCAGGTCAGGCCGGCCATCTGTTGAACCTGATCGATTCGCGCTTCCACTTCGCGCATGTTGCGGCCGGCCAGCACGAAGCCGGGCTGGGGGCCGTTGACGCGCTCGACGACGGCGGCGATGCGCACGCCGTGTTCCCCGCCCAGGACAGGCTGCCAGCTCACGCGCTCTTCGCCGTGCTGGCGGACGTAGTCGAAGACACCTTGGGGAGGTGCGGGAGTCTGACCGTTCAGCTGGGCATTGGAGCCGAGAGGCTGGCCCTGATCGTTGTAGACGATGAGGAAGGGCGAGAGGCTACGCGCCATGTCGACGACGCCGCCGCTCTGGAGCAGCGCGCCCTGATGCAGGCCGTCCGTGACGCCGTGGCGATCGAGCAGGGCTGCCATATCCGTGGCCATCTGGATCTGCGGGTCGTTGGCGCCCTGGCGGAGAACCTGCTGCGGAATCGAGTAGAGCGCCAGCGCCAAGCCGGTGGAGAGAGCCGTGAGCACCAGCGCGTTGAAGACGAGGGCGGGGCGGGCGAAGGTACTGAGCAGCATGGAGAGATGCTCCTTGGCGAGGGATGTGACGAGGTCGCGGAGGATGATTGCAATGAGGGCGCGGCGGGGGAACGAACTGTCGCCGAGGGCGTCGCGGAAGGTCTGGCGCATGGACTCGGCGTAGGACGCGCGGAAACTTGGTGGGTAGAGACGCAGGGCGACGGCGTAGAGGGATTCGAGGCGGGCGCTGTTCGCTGCGGCCGGAGTCATGAGCGGCCTCCGTTGGGGAGCAGGCCGAGGGAGCGGGCGGAGGCAACGGCTGCATCGAGGCGGCTGAGTTCGCCGGCGAGGACGGCGTGGCCGAGGGTGGTGAGGCGATAGTAGCGACGGCGCTCGTCGTCGGAGATGCCGGACTCCTCGACCAGGCCGTCGCGCATCATGCGCTCGATGGAGCCGTAGAGGGTTCCGGGTCCCATGTTGACGCCGCCACCCTGGGGGCTGCGGGCGTCCTTCATGATCAGGTAGCCGTGTTTCTCTCCCTCCGCCAGCGACAGCAGGATGGCGAAGACGGCGGGGGTGAGGGGTGCGGCGGGTGCAGTTCCAGCAGCCATGACGGCAATATATATCCATTACGGATATATCCGCAACAGAAATATATAGAAAAAATGGAATCGGGCCGGATCCGGCTATTGGCCCTCTGGATTCAGGGCCGGCTGAGGGCGTAGCGCGGCGACCTGGCGGGCGAGGTCGTCGATGCGGGAGAGCAGCTCGGCGTGGTGCTTGTCGGCGGCGGAGGGGTCGAAGGCTTCGACATAGAAGGTGCCGTTGGGGTCGAGCTCGCATTTGCGCACCTGGTGGAAGCCCTCAAAGCCCTGGTGGTGGGCCACGGCGAGCAGCTCCTCGCGGGTGAGGGCCTCGCGGTTCATGGCCTTGAGGTCGAGCTGGCCATTGCGGATGAGGATGGTGGCGCGGCCTTCAAGGGCGCGGGTGAGGCGGCGGGAGCGGAAGGGACATGAAGCGAGGATACCGGGAGGTCTCGCGGTTTTCCAGCAGGAATGGCATGGCAGCGGGCAGGCGGCGCCCGGGTGAACGCCGGGTGGCCGGAAATGCCCTCGATGAGTAGAATGCCGTTAAGCAAAATAAGGTGGAATGGCGGCGGGATGTTATCCGCACACGCTCCCGCTGGCAGGAAGATTGGCAAGGCACGATGCGCGGCAGCAAGTTGACTCTGGTTCGAAAAGCAACGTATTCACTCTGGATGCTGGCTTGGCTGGTTTGGCCGGCAGGGGCGCAGCACGTCCAGTTTCAGGTGTACGGGCAGGAGCAGGGTCTGGAGAACCTTGTGGCTCGAGGCATTGCGACGGACGAGCAGGGGTTCCTGTGGGTGGCTACCGAAGCGGGTCTTTACCGCTGGGACGGCTCGAAGTTCATGCATGTGGGCGCCGAAGCCGGAGCCACGGAAGAGACGATTGCGCGCATGTTCAGGAGCTCGACAGGCCACTTGTGGGTGAGTTCCGAACACGGCCTGTTTTATGAGAGCGAGGGCAAATTCGGGCAGGTTGTTGCCGGAGCGCCGGCGCCGAATATAGGGGCCAGGGGTACGATTGCGGAGCTGGACGAGGGAGAGATTGCCTATATCTCCGGCGATCGACTGATTTCCGTCCGGCAGCGCCGGAACGCCAACGGGAACATGGAATGGGCGGCGGAGGAATTCGCCCAGGCGCATGCCGGATTCCCGAATTCGGTGCAGGTTAATGGCCTGGTCCAGACCCGGGCCGGCATCTGGTTGGGTTGCGATGCGGGCCTGTGCAAATGGCAAGCGGGCCGCTTAACGCAGCTGGGTGAAGGACAGGGGGTTCCAAAAGACAGCTACAACACCTTGTTTGCCATGCGCAGCGGCGAGGTGTGGGCGCGGGGAAGGAAACACCTGTCGCATCTGGCGCCGGATTCGAGCCAATGGAGGGACGCGGCCGGGGCCTTCGGAACCGGAGTTCTGGATTGCACCTTTCCATTTCTCGCCGAAGACGGCCAGGGGCGGCTGATGATCAACCTGGTCAAGAAGATCGGGATACTGGAGGGGAGCCGCTGGCAGTTTTTTGGCGAGGGGCAGGGGCTGCCGGCCGCAATGGTGAGCAGCATCTTTGTGGATGCGCGGGGGAGCGTCTGGCTGGGCGTCAGGGGGGCTGGGCTTTTCCGGTGGAAGGGGTACGGGCTCTGGAAAAGCTATACCCAGGCTGAGGGTTTGCCCAACAATGCGCTGTGGGAGCTGACCCCAGATGGAGCGGGCGGGTTGGTTGCCGGCACCGATGCGGGCGTGGCGTACCTGCCTGCCGGGGCCAGCCGGTTTGCGCGGCTGGCCGGCACGGAAGAGGTGCGCAGGATGGTTTATGCTACCGCGCGCACGGCGGATGGAAGCCTGTGGTTTACTTCCGATTCCACGCTCTATCGCAAGCGCGCGGGAGCGGGCGGGTTGGAGCATTTTGCGCTGCCCGGGCTTTCGCCGGAGTTGAGAGAGGCGGGAGCGGATCTGTGGGTGGCAACGGTGAAGGGTCTCTATGTGGTCCACGGCGGCCAGCCAAACAGCCGGCCGGAGCTCTTTGCGCCGCTGGGCGCCCGGCCGATACGCCGGATCGCGACCGGAAACAACGGCGAGGTGTGGGTTTCCGCCAGTGACGGCGTCTACCGCTTGGACGCATCGCGCGGGACTGCGACGCAGGTGCTGGCCGGCGGACCGGCTCTGGATGTGTATTCCATTGCCGTGGACCAGGAAGGAACCCTGTGGGGCGGGGTGGACCAGAAAGGACTGTTCCGGGCGCACATCGAGGGAGATCGGGTGCAGCGGATGGACTGGGTGGCGCGGCCGCTGCTGCATTCGCGGGTGATCAGCCAGGTGATTGTGGACCGGCGCGGCTGGGTTTGGGTGAGCGGGGATGGAGGGCTGGACGTACTGCACGACGGACGGTGGAGCTTGCTGAACGAAAAGAGCGGCTTGGTGTGGAACGACACCGACGAGGGGTCGTTTCTGGAAGCGGAGGACGGCAGCATCTGGGTGGGGACCAGCGGCGGCCTGTCGCATCTGCTGGAGCCGGAGAAGGCGCTCGAGACGCGCATGCACTCGGTTCGGATTCTCTCCGTGACGGTGGGCGGGCGGGAGATTCCGGCGGTGTCCCCGATGCGGATTCCGCCGGGCAAGGGGATTATTGAGATTCGCGTGGGCACGACGGAGCACGAGAGCGAGCCGTTCGCGCAGCTCATGTACAGTGCACCGGGCTTTTTGGACGGGTGGACGCTTTTGGGCGAAAGCATGGTGCGAATGCCGCAGTCGGTGCCAAGACACGCGACCCTCTACTTTCAGATATTCGACGAATCCAGGACGCCGGTATCCGATCAGGCGATGCTGGAAGTGGTGGTGCAGCCGCCGTGGTGGCGCGGCAACGCGGCCATGGCGTTGTATGTGCTGGCGGCGGTGGGCCTGGTGGTGCTGGGATGGCACCTGCGGACCCGGCAGATGCGGGAGCGGCAGCGGCAACTGCAGGAGCTGGTGGCCACCCGCACCAATGAGCTTGCCGAGAAGAACCGCGTGCTGGAAACGATGCAGGAGGTGCTTGAGTACAAGGCGACGCACGATGCGCTGACGGGATTGCACAATCGCAGTGCTCTTCTGGATCAGCTGAAGCGGGAGATGCCGCGCTGCCGCAGGGAGAATCGGCCGCTGGTGGCATCGATTCTGGATTTGGATCACTTCAAGAGGATCAACGACAACTTTGGGCACTCGGTGGGCGACGAAGTGCTGGTGGAGATGAGTGGCCGGCTGGCTGCGGCGCTGCGCGCATACGATGCCAGCGGACGGTATGGAGGCGAGGAGTTCATCCTGCTGCTCCCAGGGTTGGATCCGTCTGAGGCGGAACACCGGCTGAACCAGATACGGGAGGAGATTTCGGCCCAGCCGTGCTACGTGAACGGCGAGCCGATGCGTGTGACGGCCAGCTTCGGCTATGCGGTGCTGGGCGAGGAAGATACGGCGCCCAGCCTGCTGGCTCGTGCCGACAAGGCGCTCTACCGGGCCAAGGCCGAGGGCCGGAACCGCGTCTGCTTTGGCGCGGAAGAGCGGGAACAGGAGACGGCGGGCGCGAGCGAGGGGCGGGAAGGTTGCGCGAGCTGATCGGACAGCCAGGTGAGGGCCAAAGGACGGGTCAGAGCGTCATTGCTTTTTTGACAGGAACAACGCAACATCCACGGTGTGGCTATCGTCATTCGAGCGCAGCACGTACCTCAGGTTGACAGTGGCGAACACCCGCTCGAGCGCCGGATGGACGCCGACCGTGGCAAAGAATCCGCGGATTGCGCCTTCGTTGAAGACCGCACCGGCAGCCATTCCCCAGGCAGCCACGATTTGGGCACGAAGGTCGTCGGTCACATTCTCCACGCTGAATTTTCCCATCGTGTACACCGGGCCTGGGACGACGGTTACTGAGAAGCTGACGGTTCCGTGGCCGTGATCGAAGCTGGGTTTGGGGAGAACGGTGGCCTTCATATAGCCCTTGTTGTGGTATTGGCGTTCGATAAAGCTCCAGTTTTGGCGCAGACGCACGGAGTCTGCGATGTCTCCTGGATGGATACCGGACTGGTGGTCAAAGTCTGCCTGGGTAACGGCGAGGCCCGGAGCGATCTGAACAGAGGCGATCTTGTAGAGCGGTCCGGGCAAGAGGGAGACGACAAACGGGATGCGAATGGCATCGGGAGTAATGGCTGGAGTCAGTTGCGGAGTGGCCTGGACGGCAGCTTCCAGATAACCGCTCTCGCGGTAGAAGTTGCCCAGGTTGGAGATAATCTGGCTCGAGCTTCCTTCTACGTCATAGTCTGAACCGGACTGCTTGGCCAGAATCTCCTGGGCCTTGGGGTCCAATGCGGGCGAGGCTGGGTCGAGATGGATTTCGCCAACCTGGACCGGGGGTGAGGTTATGGAGAAGCTCAAGGCGGTCACTTTGTGCAGCTTGATGTCGGTGTAGGGCGTGGCTGTGACGATGGCCTTGATGCCCTGGGACGCGAGCAGGTCTTCCAGCGCGGCGCGCACACTCTCCAGCAGGCCGCCCTCGGACGGGACCTTGCCGTGATAGAGCGGGAGACGATCGTGGAGCTTCGCGTCCAGCTCCGTGCCCGGCGCGAAGGGAAGGTTTTCCAGGTGGATGGGATAGAGCAGCTCAGCGGGGGTGAGGATGTAGATGAGATCCACGCCGTCGAATTTGTAAGTCAGGTTGTCGAAGACGCCGGAGTCCATCAGCGCCTTGGAGTGGTCGTTCATCTCGGCGGAGGTGAGGACAACGCCCTTCTTCAATCCCGCGGCAGCCAGCAACTCCTCGTCGGAATACTCCGGGTCGCCTTTGAACTGGATGGTCTTCGGCTGGAACTTTTGCGCGGCAGACGGGTAGGCGGCGCAGAGGACAAGCAAAGAGATAATAAGGAAGAAGACAGGGCGTCGCATGGTGCAGCCAGAGTAGCAACTTCGGGTGTCAGGTGTCCGTCTTGAGATGACAGATGACAGATGACAGGGACCAGGGACCAGAGACTCGGGCACGGTTGAGGCTTACCGGACGCCGGCTTTGCTCCTGAAGAACGGGAGCGATCTGGCCAGCCCTTCCTTGAGCGCGACCTGCGGCTCCCAGCCAAGCAGAGTGCGTGCCTTGCCGATGTCGGGGCGGCGGCGCACGGGGTCATCTTGTGGCAGCGGCTCAAAGCGAAGCTCGCTGGAGGAGCCCGTCGCCTCAAGCACCGCCTGTGCGCACTCCAGAATGGTGAACTCGTTGGGGTTGCCGATGTTCACGGGCAAATGCTCCTCGGAGCGCGACAGGCGCAGAATGCCCTCGATCAGGTCGTCGACGTAACAGAAGCTGCGGGTCTGGTTTCCGTCCCCGTAGACGGTCAGCGGCTCTCCGCGCAGGGCCTGCATCATAAAGTTGGAAATCACTCGGCCGTCGCTGGGGTGCAGGCGGGGTCCGTAGGTGTTGAAGATGCGGACCATGTGGGTGTTCACGCCACGCGAGCGGTGGTACGCCATGACCAGCGCCTCGGCATAGCGCTTTGCCTCGTCATAGACGGAGCGGGGCCCGACTGGATTGACGTTGCCCCAGTAGTCCTCCGTCTGCGGATGCACAAGCGGGTCGCCGTAGCACTCGGAGGTGGAGGCGTGGAGAAAGCCGGCGCCGTAGCGGGCGGCGATCTCTAGGGTGTTTTCCGTGCCCACGGAGCCTACGCGCAGGGTCTCGATGGCCAGGCGCAAGTACTCCGGCGGACTAGCTGGAGAGGCGAGGTTGAAGACATAGTCGACCGGGCCGGCATCGAAGGGCTGGCAGATGTCCCGCTGCTCGAAGCGGAAGCGGGGCTCATGGGCCAGGTGGGCCAGGTTTTCCGGGTCGCCGGTAGAGAGGTTGTCGACGCCGAGAACGGTGTGTCCTTCACCGAGCAGGCGATCGGTGAGGTGGGAACCAAGAAATCCGGCGGCGCCGGTAACGAGCACATGCATCAGAGGGAGTTCACTTTCCTGGCTGAGGATTCACGAAACCAAGGGGATGGCAGTGCACCGGTAGAGCATACGACGCAGCTTCCAATCCCCTAAGATACCATGCCGCGGGGCTTGCCCTGCTGCGCGTGATAGCTGGCCGGCCGGCCCACGCTGACGTAGGTAAACCCGTGATCCTGCATCTTTTTCGGCTTGTAAAGGTTGCGGCCGTCGATGACGATGGGGAAGCGGACCGCCTGGTTGAGGCGGACCAGGTCGATCCCGGCAAACTCCTTCCAGTCGGTCAGAATCAGCACCGCGTCGGCGTCTTTCGCAGCTCCGTACAGGTCCCCGGCGTAGCGCATCTTGTCGGAGGGGGGCAGCACGGCTTTGGTGCGCTCCATGGCGGCCGGATCGTAGGCCGTGACGATGGTTCCCGCCTCGAGGAGTTTCTTGATGACCTCGATGGCGGGGGAGTCGCGGATGTCGTCTGTGTCGCCTTTGAAGGCCAGGCCCAGGGCGGCGAGCTTTTTGCCCCGGAGGGTCCATAGCGCAGAGAGGACCTTGTTGAAGAAGATGTCGCGCTGGGTTTCGTTGATCTTGCGGATCTCCTGCAGGAGCTTGAAGTTGACGCCCTGCTGCTGAGCGACCCAATGAAAGGCGGCCACATCCTTGGGGAAGCAGGAGCCGCCGTAACCGAGGCCGGCGCGGAGGAACCTGGGGCCGATGCGGGTGTCCAGGCCCATGCCCTCGGCGATGTCCTCGATGTCCGCGTCGACGGATTCGGCCAGGTTGGCCACGGCATTGATGAAGGAGATCTTCAGCGCCAGGAAGGCGTTGGAGGCGTGCTTGATGATCTCGGCGCTCTGTGCCGAGGTGACCAGGAGCCGGGCCGGCCGGGAGGCGCTGCAAATGCCCTGCAAGGCGCCGGGCTGATCGTAATAGGCGCCTGTAGTGAGCGGTGCGTATATGCGCTGGAGCAAGTCAGCGGAGCGCTTGGAGTTGGCGCCGACGACGATGCGGTCGGGATGAAGGAAGTCCTGGACCGCGGTGCCTTCGCGGAGAAACTCGGGGTTGGACACGACGTCGAAGCTCTTTGTGTCAACGCCGTGACGGTGGAGCACGCGGCTGATCCACTCGTTGGTGTAGACCGGGACGGTGCTCTTTTCGACGATGACTTTGTAGGAGGTGATGTGGCGGGCAATCTCAGAGACCACGGCCTCGACGTAGGAGAGATCGGCCGCGCCGGTATCGCCCTGGGGAGTGCCGACGGCGATGAAGATGGCTTCGCTGCGCTCGACGGCGCTGGAAAGGTTGGAGGTGAACTCGACCGCGCGGTCGCGGTGGCGGGCAAGGAGCTCCGGAAGCAGGTCCTCGAAGATGGGCACACCGCCCTCGCGGAGGGTCTTGACCTTGGCCTCGTCGTTGTCGACACAGATGACGCGATGGCCCATCTCGGCAAAGCAGACGGCAGCGACCAGGCCTACGTACCCGGACCCGATCACGCAAATAGAAACTGATTTCGACATGTAAGGCTTTGTCTCATTTCTTGCTTCGCGCAGAATTCTGCGGTTTGGAATCCCCGCATGGGTATGACCATTCCTAGGCTAACTGTTGCAGCCAAGATGGGCAACCACCTGCGGTGGGGCAGCCGGCGCTTGCGCGCCATGAAGCTACAGGCCGTCTACGGTGCGGCAGGTCCGGTGCGGGCGCTGGTGACGATCGGCCGGTAGCACTGCGCCTGGAAAGCGCACAACAAATTGCAGCGGACCGGGTCAACAGTTGAAATTGCCGATTGCCGGTCTTGGGCGGGAGACGGACGGATGGGGAGCACCAGTTATGGCCGGATCATTTTGGAAGTCCCAATCCGCTGACGCCAACCGGAATCACGATTGGCGCCGCCTATGACTTCACGGGGTTCGCCGGTATCTGGTTCGGCCGGCAAACTTCGAGCCTCCCAGAGTGCAAGCGAGGGAGTGAGGCGGGTAAAGAGGCGAGAGACGCCCGGGCCGGCTGGTTTAGGATGGGTAGGAACCTGCGGGGAAGTGCTTGACCAGACGAGGGTGAGCGATTAAGTTGCTACTACACAATGCAACGATTGGCTTCAGACTCCCCAGTCTGCACAATCCTCACCTTGCGGCTGCTGGATTCGACGTGCCCACTTGGCCCGAACGGGCCGTTACTTCCTTGGAATGATCCGCAATTCTGGAGGAAAAACCAGCATGATATTCAGGCTGCTGCCCAAGCTTCTGCTAGCCATCTTTTTTGTCTCAACGGCGGGTACCGTATTTTCCCAGACTGTTTACGACGCCAAGCAGGGCAGGTTGCCCTTGTCGTTCGGTGCAGGGATGTCCAACTACGACGCTTACTTCGCGCAAGGCCCGGCGCCGGTAAACCAGTTCTACACCGGACTGGGTTTCGGCCGGATGTGGGGCGCGACGGGATGGGCCGACGCCGGCCTCCGATTTGGTCCGGCCTGGATCCATCCAATGAGCGTCGAATTGCAGTACCGGTCGCTCTTTGCCGGAGGTTCGCTGAACCAGTCGAACCTGACCGAGAGCAGCGTTGGCGGAGGGTTGACGTATACGTGGCGCCAGTCCCCCAAATTCCGGCCCTACGTCAAATACATCATGAGTTACGGAATGATCGACTTCAAACCAGTTGTGTATCCGGGCCACCCTGACTATTCTCATGATTCCCGGTTCACGAACGCTGCAGGGGGCGGGTTTGAGTATCGCGTTGGAAGGCATGTGTGGTTGCGCGCCGATTACGAATACCAATTCTGGGGGAAGTTCCTGGGCGCTCCAGAATTCATGCCGCAGGGAATCACCGTGGGCGCCATGTACCGATTGAACAGATCCATCCAGAAACAGTGACCGGCGGGAGTGAGACCGGAAGCCGCCGGTTCCATGCCAACTGCGTAGATTGGCGTTGAAGATAGCCGCACGGATAAAAGCTAACTTGTCCCTCAGGAACTTACTCATGTGCATAGCATGGCAGGCGGTTACACCTAACTCCCGCTGGGGGAACAGGCGCCGAGATAAGATTTCCGGCCGCGGGCAAGCGCAAAAAATTTCGGTTTGGAGCGCTTTTTCGACAATCTGCTCGCGTTCGCCAGGGCCCGCCAATCATGATGAAGGAACGGGCGCTCTCGTCTTCAGGCTTTGTTCGGTCATCCACGGATCGCGATGCACTCTCGAAGGTCATGAAGCGGCCGCGATGCCGAAGGGCGCCGCTTTGAGTTACGATCAATGGTCGGATCTTGGATGGAAAGGATCTGGAGCGAAATGAACAGCCTGACTCGCCGGAAGTTTTTTGCACAAAGCAGCGCGGCAGCCGCCGCAATGGCTCTTACCATGAGCCGGCCTGAGAGCCTGCGGGCAGTTACGCGGGTCCCCGCGATCGGCATTCAACTTTACACGGTTGCAGCCGCGCTGGATACCGATGTGCCGGGCACGCTCGGGGCGTTGAGCAGGATCGGCTACAAGTATGTCGAGAGCGCTGGATTTGGAAAGCTATCCGCAAAGGATTTTCGCAAGGCTCTGGATGACGCCGGGCTCAAGTGCCCCAGTGCCCATCTTCGCTTCGGCGCCGGCGATCCCGGCCCGTTGTTTGAGGACGCGCATGCGGTGGGAGCGCGCTATGCGGTCAGTTCCGTGCTCATGGCCAAGCCGCCGGAGGTTGCGTCGATGAAGGCTCTGATGGATGCTCTCAATAGCCAGACGCTGGACTCCTTCAGGCAGATCGCCGCGTTGGCCAATCAGATTGGCGCCAAGGCAAAACAGTCGGACTTGCAGTACGCCTACCATAACCACAATTTCGAGTTCAAGGATCAGGGCAACGGTCAGACGGGCTACGACCTTCTGCTCAAAGAGACTGATCCCGAGTTGGTGAAGTTCGAACTAGATTGTGGATGGATGATTACGGCCGGATTCAGCCCTGTCGACTACTTCAGGAAATATCCGAACCGCTATCGCATGATCCATGTGAAGGACTTTCTTCCAGGCGCGAAGCCGACGACAAGCCTTAGTGAAGGGGATCGCCCCACTGGGACGGAACTCGGCCATGGGCACATCGATTACAAGCCGATCTTCGCGGCGGCCGGCCAGGCGGGTGTTGAGTACTACTTCTCCGAGCAGGAACCGCCCATCGTGGGCATGACTGCTCTGGAAGCGGCGAAGGTCAACTACGAGTACATGCGCGCACTGCTTGGTTCCGGTTAGAGAATTGTGGGGAAGATCTTTCGGGCGATTTTGCTGTCAGAGGATAAGCGGCCTTCTTCCGGGCCTATGTGCAGTAGATAGAGTTTTCGGTTTCGATGCTGCCCTGGGATTCGGAATAGGGCGATCTTTTTATCCCCGTCGATGAGTGCGCAATCAGAACCCTGCATCCAATCCCTCTCCGGACTTCCACTGCCGTGGTGCATGGTTGCAGGCCGGGTTGATCGTGCGTGGTGATTGAACCAGCAACAGTGCGAGTTCTCCGCGCGGCATGCGCAAGTTACTCTCTTTTGCATGTAAGTACCTTATTATGTGGGTACTTTTTATCTATTTTCTTAGTCACTTATATTTGCGATACTCAGCAATCCAAGCACTTTCAAGCCACCCGTTGCCATCCGTGCAGGATCGAAGGGGTAGGAAGACGCCAATGACCTGCGCGGATTTGGTCCAGAGCAGGATCGAAAGAGCTCAAGTCGGGTGGGAGGACAAAGCGAGGATGGGCCATCCCGTTCGCTTTCAGCAAATTCTCGGGGTTCGCTTCATCGTAGGCGACGCGCCCGATGCGATCGACCAGGTTTCTCGCCACGGTGGTCTTGTGGTGGTCCCTGCCGCTCCCGCCCTCAAGAACCTGACCCAGGACAAACGCTACCGCGAAGCGCTGCTGGGGGCGGATTTCGCCATACCCGACAGCGCGCTGATGGTGTTGAGCTGGAATCTGATCCAGCGCGACCACATTCCTAAGCTGTCCGGACTGAAATATCTGCGGGAGCTGCTGGTGCGGCAAGAGTTCCGCGAGGCCGGTTCCAGCTTCTGGGTGATGCCCACGGCTTCCTCGGCGCAGCGCAACCGGGTGTGGCTCACGGAGCACGGGGTTCGGGTGTCGACGGAAGGCCTGTATGAGGCCCCGATCTATGACGCGAACGTGGAAGACAAGGAGTTGCTGCGGCAGCTGGAGGAGCGGCGGCCGCGGCACGTGGTGATCGGGCTGGGCGGCGGCACGCAGGAGAGGCTGGGCCTTTATCTAAAGCAGAACCTGGGCTACAGGCCGGCAATCCACTGCATCGGGGCGGCGATCGCCTTTCTCTCCGGGGACCAGGTGCACATCCCGGTGTGGGTGGACAAGGTCGGGCTGGGCTGGCTCTGGCGCAGCGTCTCAAACCCGCCGCGCTACGGGCCGCGCTATTGGGAGGCGTGGCATCTTGCGCCCATGATCCTGCGCTACCGGGACCGGCTGCCTTCCACCGTGTGACAAGCCGTCCCATGCCGGCCAGGATCGGATGCGCAGCGGGATGGGTGTGTTCGGCCGGATTACATGGCGGTACCCCTTCAAAGACCCTTTCAGCCAGGAGGGTGAATGGTTTCAGCCACTTGGCCCGCTGCGGCCGGGACAGCCGGTCGCCGAAGCGCGGTTTGAGGGTTTCTCCGACGCATGCTTTTGTGGAATAATCCTGACAGTATCGAGAAAGTTCTTAGTTTTCGTCTTTCCATCTAGAACAGTTAGAACAGTTTTCCAATGCAGGCGAGTTCCCCGCTTCGGTGCAATCCGGCCTGTCGATTTGGAAAAAACTGCTGCCGTATTGCCGCCTTGATCTGCTCCAATAGGATGTGGCATTCCCGAAAGGGAATGCGCAGGATAGGTGTGACAATCTTTGCGGAAGTGCATTTTCGACCAGCTCACCGATGATGACTTCAAGATTGCTGAGAGGATATCCCCAACGTGAGTTCCATCGCTGAATTTCCCGGTCTATTCAACACCCGGCCCATCCTCGGGGTGAATGTGGCAGTGAGCAGCTACGAGAAGGTGGTTCAGCGCTGTCTTGCCTGGGCCCAGGCACGGGAGTCGCGCACGCTTTGCTTTTCGACGGTTCATATGATCATGGAGGCGGTGGACGATCCCGAGTTTCTTCGCCGGCTGAATTCGATCGACGTTGTGAATCCCGACGGAATGCCGCTGGTGTGGGCGCTGGGTGCGCTGGGAGCCAAGAGCGCCCAGCGGGTCTACGGACCGGATACCACCGTGATGATGCTGGACGCGGCGGAAAAGGCGGGGATTCCGGTCGGTTTCTACGGCGGAAGCCAAGCGGTTCTGGATGCCCTGGTCGCCGCGGTGCGCTCGAAGCATCCGCAACTCAACATCGCTTTTAAGGAGAGTCCGCCTTTCCGGGCTTTGACGCCCGAGGAGGATGCAGCGGTCATTGATCGCATCACCTCTTCCGGGACACGCCTGCTGTTTATCGGTCTCGGCTGTCCCAAGCAGGAGAACTGGGTGGTGGAGCACGCGGGCAAAGTTCCCGCGGTGATGCTGGCGGTGGGGGCGGCCTTCGACTTTCTGGCAGGGACCAAGCCGCAGGCGCCGCGCTGGATGATGCGCTGGGGGCTTGAATGGCTGTTTCGGCTGATAACGGAGCCGCGCCGGCTGGCCAAACGCTACATCAGGAACAATCCCCGGTTCGTCTTCAGATTCCTTCGCCAGCTCATGGCCGGACATGCCTAGAACGGTCTCCGCGGGAAGCGGGCCGGCACGAGTCCCCCGGTCGAAAATGCTCCTGTTTTCTACCACTTGCGGCTTGATCCGGCATGGCAGGCTTGTCCGAGCGGCACCTGTGCCGAAAGTAACCTTGGCGCATGCCCCGGGGTATTCCTCCAGCCGCGCCTATGAGAAACTGAATCAGCGCGATGGGACAAAAAACTCTCTCACAGCCGAGTACGTGATGAGCTGCTCCGCGGCGCCAATCGAGCGCCGAATCCTTTCGCCGCATGGCTTCCTGGCCATTTCACAGGTCAACAAACAAGCGAGGTGCAACTAATGTCCATTCGTGGTGGAAAAGTTCTGGTTTGTGGTGCAGGTGGCTTTATCGGGGGCCATTTGGTGAACACGCTGTTCACCGAGGGCGCCGCGAGCGTGCGTGCTGTCGATGTCAAGCCGCTTGACGAGTGGTACCAGATCAATGCCGCTGCCGACACCCGGGTGCTGGACCTCCAGTTGCGGGAGTCGTGCCAGGAAGCCGCTGAGGGCATGGACGCGGTGTTCCAGCTGGCCGCCGACATGGGCGGCATGGGCTTTATTGAGAACAACAAGGCTCTGTGCATGTTGAGCGTGCTGACCAACACGCACATGATCCTGGCCTCGCGCGACGCCGGCGTGAAGCGCTTCTTTTACTCCTCCTCGGCTTGCGTCTACAACGGCGACAAGCAAACCAACCCGGATGTGGTCGCGCTGAAGGAAGAAGACGCGTATCCAGCCCTGCCGGAGGACGGCTACGGGTGGGAGAAGCTCTTCAGCGAGCGCATGTGCCGGCACTTCCGTGAGGACTTCGGCCTGGAGACGCGTGTGGCGCGGTTCCACAACGTGTACGGTCCGCTGGGGACATGGACGGGCGGGCGCGAAAAGGCGCCGGCCGCCATCAGCCGCAAGGTGTTGGAGGCCAAGCACTCCGGCAACCACGAGATCGAAATCTGGGGAGACGGCCACCAGACGCGCAGCTTCATGTACATCGACGATTGCACCAAGGGTGTGATCGACATCTTCTTGAGCGGCATTCTGGAGCCCATCAACCTGGGATCGAGCGAGCTGGTCACCATCAACCAGTTGGTCGATATTGCCGAAGACATTGCCGGGGTGAAGTTGAAGCGGAGATATAACCTGAACGCGCCCAAGGGCGTGAACGGGCGCAACAGCGACAACACGCTGATCAAGAAGTACTTGGGCTGGGAGCCCTCGATCCGGCTGCGCGACGGCATGGAGAAGACCATGGCCTGGATCGAAGACCAGATGCTCACCGGGGTCGCATCGAAGTAAGCCTCGCCCGGCGGCGGCGAAAGCCAATTTCGCGTCTTTTTATGCAGCGGACATCTTTCTCGGGTGTTCGCTGTTTTCTTATTTGCGGTCTTTGATGCACAATCGATAACGAGATGAGCATTCGATTTGTACTGCCCCTGCAACTTCGCGCTGCCCTGGACCTGGCGGTTGTCGACTGGCAATCCAACGGCAAAGTAAACCGCTTCTGGCAGAAGGACCCCAGCCTGTGGACCAACGACGGCGAGGAGAACTGGCTGGGCTGGATCGACATTGTCGAGCGGCAGCGGAAGGAACTGGCCAACCTGGCCGAGCTGGGCGCGGACGTGGAAACCAGCCACTTCAAAACGGTCCTGCTGCTAGGCATGGGCGGCTCCAGCCTGTGCCCGGAGGTGCTGGCCGTGACTTTTGGCCAGCAGACGGGCTTTCCTGCGCTGCATATCGTCGATTCCACCGACCCGGCGCAGGTAAAGGCAGCATTCGACAAGCTCAAGCTGGCCGAGACGCTGGTGGTGGTGGCCAGCAAGTCCGGCTCCACGCTGGAACCGAATGTGCTGAAGCAGTACTTCTTCGATCAGATGAAGTTTGCCGTGGGCGCGGAGCGGGTGGGGAGCCATTTTATCGCCATCACTGACCCTGGATCGAAGATGGAGCAGGTGGCCAAGGCTGACGGGTTCCGGTCGATCTTCTATGGAGATCCACAGATTGGCGGGCGCTACTCGGCGCTGTCGAGCTTTGGGGTGGTGGCCGCCACGGTGGCCGGTCTCGATATCGGCAGGCTGCTGGACGAGGCCGCCAGGGGTGTGGGCGAGGCTAAGCTGGCGCCAAAAGACAATCCTGCCGTCCAGCTGGGCCTGCTGCTGGGCTCTGCGGCCAACGCCGGCCGCGACAAGATCACCGTCTTCACCTCGCCGGAGATCTACGACCTGGGCGCGTGGATCGAGCAGCTCATCGCCGAGTCGACCGGCAAACTGGGCAAGGGCATTACGCCGGTGGACAGGGAGGCAATCGGTCCGCCGGAGGTTTATGGCAGCGACCGCATCTTCGCTTATATGAAGCTGACCGGAACGTCCGACTCAAGTCTGGACGCTAAAGTCGCCGCCCTCGAAGCCACCGGCCAACCGGTGGTTCACATCGAGATTGACGACCTCTACGAGATCTTCGGCCAGTTCTTTACCTGGGAGGTGGCTACGGCGGTGGCGGGGTCGGTGATGGGCATCAATCCCTTCAACCAGCCGGACGTGGAGAGCGCCAAGATCGAAACCCGTGCCCTCACGGCCGAGTACGAAAAGACGGGCCGCCTGCCGGAGCGCAAGCCTGTACTGTCGGACGCGGGCATTGGCATCTATGCCACAGAGGCCTATGCGGCCACGCTGATGGCTGTCGCGCCCAGTTGGACGCTTGCCGGAGTTCTACGCGCTCATCTTGACCAGATTCAGGCCGGCGATTACTTTGCCGCGCTGGCTTTTCTGCCCATGTTCCCCGAGCACGAGGCGGCCATCCAGGACTTCCGGCACAAGGTGCGCGACAGAAAGCGCGTGGCCACCTGCCTGGGATTCGGGCCGCGCTTTCTCCACTCCACCGGCCAGGACTACAAGGGCGGACCCAACACAGGCGTTTTTCTGCAGATCACCGCGGACCACGAGGTGGACGTGGACATTCCCGGACAGACCTACAGCTTTGGGGTGGTGATCGACGCGCAGGCCGCCGGCGACCTGGCCGTGCTGGAGTCGCGCGGCCGCCGCGCGGTGCGGGTGCACCTGGGGGCGGACGTGGCGGCGGGTTTGCAGACGCTGGCGGCGGCGTTTGACCAGGCGCTGGTGTAGGGG
>Ga0209517_10003079_pt1 | contig 22898 bp, 20 predicted proteins | sample PeaSoiMetSII2010_FD_187695 | JGI IMG/M metagenome (GOLD analysis project Ga0209517, IMG submission 187695) | Peat soil microbial communities from Weissenstadt, Germany - SII-2010 (SPAdes) (version 2) | ecosystem: Environmental > Terrestrial > Soil > Wetlands > Peat | place: Germany...
GTCTATCGAGGTCACAAATTCCTAGAATAATGGTGAGCCGGGCGGGACTCGAACCCGCGACCACCGCATTAAAAGTGCGATGCTCTACCAACTGAGCTACCGGCCCGATGGAAAAGAGACAGTCTGTGAGACTGCCAACGAGATCTCTATTGTAACGCGCGCTCCACGGCAGAGGCCAGTTGCGCGAGACCCGCACCCACATTCGAGCCGAGGTGAACGTGCAGCGTGCGGCGGCCGCGCTCGCGAAGAACTTGCAGATCGCCCGAGGCCTGCGCCGCCTTCACCACTCCGAAGGTGTACTTCTGCCCCGGTACCGGAACATCCTTGGCATCGTCGCAAGTGATCTGCAGGAAGACGCCCGAGTTCGGCCCGCCTTTGTACAACTGACCCGTGGAGTGCAGGAACCGCGGCCCGAACCCCAGGACCGTGGCGACCTTCTTCGCGTCGCGAATCTTTCCGCGCATGCCTTGCAACGCATCTTCGTGCGCGGCGTTCATCTGGATGTAGGCCAGCATTCCGAAATAGTCGCCGGCGCGGAGCGAGTTCAAATGCGCCCGCAGGCGGGCTTCGAGATCAGCGTCGCCGATCCGCACCACATCCTTCTCCGGCGGCAGCGATCCGGATTCTTCGAACGCCGAGGTCAGCTTCTTGGTCGCGATCTTGGCCGCTTCGACGTCCGGCTGATCGAAAGGATTCTCTCTGAGAATGGAGCCTACGACCGCCGTCGCGATCTCCCAACGGAAGAACTCCGCGCCCAGGTGGTAGGTGTCCGGAACCGAGAGGCGCACCACGGGATGCCCGGCCAACTCGAGCGCGGCCACGGCGAGATCCTGCTGCCGATCGGGCGCGTTTTCCAGCCGCTCGTAAACAAACACGCGATCCGATCCATAGACCGATGGGGCGCCCAGCGGTTCACGATCCACCGGAATCAGGCCCTTTCCGATCTTGCCGGTGGATTCGGCGATCAACTGCTCGAGCCATGCGCCCAGATCATGAATGCGGGGAGAGGCGATGACGGTGACCTTATCGCGCCCGGCCAAGGCGAGCGATCCCAAGAGCGCGCCCAGCAGGACCCCTGGATTGTGCGACACATCCGATGTGGAGCCGGGTTGCGACGGCGAACACGCTCGCACCATGCCCTGGGCAAGACCGGCAAACATGGGAACATCGACGCCCATGCCCGCCGCCGGAATCATGCCGAAGTCGGAAAGCGCCGAATAGCGCCCGCCGATGCTGGGCAAGCCGAAGAAGATGCGCCAGAATCCGTCCTGCTCGGCCACCTGCTGCATCTTCGATCCTGGATCGGTAATCGCGACGAAGCGGCTTCCGTCGCGGCCGGCGCGTTCGAAGAAATACTGCTTGAAGATGTTCGGTTCGAGCGTCGATCCGGACTTGCTGGAGACGATGAACAGCGTGCTCGCCAGGTTGACTTGGGCTTCGACCGCGAGCAACTGCGCCGGATCCGTGGAATCGAGCACGTGCAGCTCGGGGAATCCGTCATGCTTGCCGAAGGAGAGCGCGTGCACTTCCGGGCACAGGCTCGACCCGCCCATCCCCAGCAGCAGGATGTGCGTGAACCCGCGCTCCCTCACATCTTTGGAAAATTGGGCGAACTTGTCGCCAGCATTCAGCTGCGCCTCGACGATCTCCAGCCAGCCGAGCCACTTGCTCTCGTCGGCGCCGGTCCACAGCGAGGCGTCCTTGGACCAGAGACGCGCGACTTTGTTGCCGCTACGCCAGTCGTCAAGCGTTCGTTGCAACGCCGCGTGCTGATCCGGCGTCAGTGTGAACGTTCCTGGAGAGGACACGGGCGGGGACTTGACTCCTTGGTTAACTGCCGCTGGGCTTGGCGATATCGACGCCGCCCTTGAAATATGCGCCGTCCTCGATGACGATGCCCGCGGTTCGCACATCGCCCACCAGGTTCGCGCCCTTGCGGAGGATGATGCGCTCGGTGGCGTCGATATTGCCCTGCACGGCGCCGGCGATGTCCACTTCTTTCGCCTTGATGTTGGCGGAGGCCTTTCCTTTGGGGCCGATGGTGAGGCGGCTATCCAGCTCCACTTGGCCTTCCAGTTCGCCGTTGAGCTGCAGCGTTTCTTTACTGGTGACCTCGCCCTTGATCTTCATCGTCTCGCCGATCAATGTCCCGTCCATGCTATAGCCTCCGTTTTGATTTTAGCTTTATTTCTCCATCTTGTGGAGTTGGTAGAACCCGCTCATCTTCAGTGTGATCACAATTGGTTTGCCGCTGAGGTTCAGCCAGAACCAGCCGTGGATTCCTTCGAACGGCGCGACGAACGCTCCGTTGCCCTTGGTGTTTTCCTGCTCCTCACGATAGCGCGTGGCGTGCTTCGGGTCGTTGGATGGTTCGCCGTGAAAATCGTAGTAGACGGTTTCGTGGTCCACGGACCAGCTGTAGACCATCGCCTCGCCGGCCTTCATGGCGACTTTGTATTCGATCTCGCCATCGGGGCCTAGCGGGATCTTGACGGTGTCGGTCCGGTATTCACTGGGATAGAACCACGCATTTGTCGTCAGCGTGGGCGTGGTGTCGCCGGTTAAGGTGGCAGGCGAGGTAGCGGGTGCTGGTTTAGCGACGGTCGGTGTCGCGAGCGCGATCAGACCGGTCAGCTTTCCGAAACCCGTGGGATCTTTGCGGTACTCCGCCGGCATGACGACACACACCGTGAGGATCGCACCCACCAGCGCGGCGATCGCCAGGCGGGTGAGTAATCCGCCGGCGGAAGGCATTTGCACAGGAGCGGGGTTCATGCGGCGCTCCCGAACACATAGCCGGACAGTTGGTATCCGATTAAGAGGAAGCCGGCGGTCATCAACAAGACGTTGGCGAAGACAGCGTGCTTCCCGAAGTCGGCGGTACGGCGCCACTGCGTCATAACGAAAAGAATCACGGTCAGCGCCAGAAGCTGGCCGATCTCGACGCCGACATTGAACGAGATCATATTCGCGACCAGACCCACGCGCGAGAGATTAAACTCCTGAAGCTTGGTCGCCAGGCCGAATCCGTGTATCAGGCCGAAGCCGAGCACTGCCGCCTTGGTGTTGATCTGGAAGCCGAACAAGGTTCGGAATCCGTCCAGATTGTCGAAGGCCTTGTAGACCACCGAAAGTCCGATCAGCGCATCGACGATGTAGGAGTTGACGTGAATTCCGCCCAGCACGCCCGCGAGCAGCGTGATGCTATGGCCGACTGCGAAACAGGTCACATACACCGCAACGTCCTTCAGCCGGTATAGGAAGAAGATCACGCCGACCAGGAAAAGCAGGTGATCGTAGCCGGTCACCATGTGCTTGGCGCCCAGATACAGGAACGGCGCGATGTGCGTGCCGGTTGAGTTCCGCACAAAGTCGGCATCGCGGCCGGTCACCGTGTGCGCCAAGGCGAGCGTGGCCGTCGCGAGAAAGAATAGAAGGCGTCTGACCATCCGTACCACTATATGCCATCCGGCCTGGTGCCCCGCATGGAAGCGTCGATCAACTGGATGGTGTGCAGCACTGGCGTCTTCTGTCCCGCGCGTTCGAGCGCCGCGGCGATTTGCAGCATGCAGCCGACATTACCGGTCGCGACAACATCGGGCTTTGCGGTCGTGATGTGCTGCGCCTTGCGATCGGCCAGTTCGTCCGCGGTGTTGGGCTGGACCAGGTTATAGATTCCCGCCGAACCGCAGCACAACGCGGCCTCGGGCAGATCCATCATCTGGACCCCGGGAATCGCCGCAAGCTGCGCGCGCGGCTGAGTCCGCACTCGCTGTGCGTGCTGCAAATGGCACGAATCGTGATAGGCGATCCGCATGTTCAGGGGTTGGCGCGCTGATCGAGGACCAAGTTCCTCCAGAAACTCGGCGATATCTTTACACTTGGCCGAGAATCGGGCGGCGCGCTCGGCATAGTGAGGATCGTCGCGCAACTGATAGCCGTACTCGCGAACGTTCGATCCGCATCCGCCGGCGTTGGTGATGATGACGTCAACCTTGGCGTTCTCGAAGACGTCGATCACGCGCCGCGCCAGATCGAGCGCGGGAGCTTCCTCCCCAGCGTGGACCATCAGGGCTCCACAGCAGGGCTGATCGGGCGGCGCGATCACCTCGCAGCCTTCGGCCGCCAAGACGCGCACGGTGGCAGCGTTGATTTCGGGCATGAATTCGCGCTGGACGCATCCCAACAGGAGACCGACTCGCTTGCGTTTCTCGCCGTGCGCGGGAGTTACTGCTGGAACGGCGTCACGCGCGCCGAGCTTCGGCATTAGCGCTTCCATTGCGTTGAGTTGCTTCGGAAGCAGCTTCAGGAGTCCCGAGCCACGAACCAGTGACTGCAAGCCGGACTTCTGGTAAACGCGCAGGAAAACTCGCAGCAGCCGCAGCCGGTCGACGCGCGGGAAGGTGCTGAAGATCATCCATCGATGCAGCCGTTCCATGGCCGAGCGCGGATGGCGGCGTTCGATCTGCGCGCGCGTCGCCTCGATCAGCTTGGCGTAATCGACGCCGGAAGGGCACGCCGTCATGCACGACATACACCCCAAACAGGTGTCGATGTGCTGCACCCACGGTTCGGTCATGGCCGTCGCGCCTTCGCTGGCCATCTTCATCAGATAGATGCGTCCGCGCGGCGAATCCATCTCGTTGCCCCAGAGCACGTAGGTCGGACAGGCGGGCAGGCAGAAGCCGCAATGCACGCATTGATTGATAAGCTCCGGCGCCGGCGGATGATGCTGATCGAATGCTTTGCCGGGAGCAGGAGTCATCAGATTCCACCCACGAAGCGCCCAGGATTCAGCGTGCCCTTGGGGTCGAACTGTTCCTTCACGCCGCGCATGAGTGGCAGCGCATCGCCCGGCGAGCCCCAGGCGTCGAGCTTCGTTGCGCCCAGGACCGTGAGAGATCCGCCATCTCGTTCCATCTCTGCTCGCAGTCCGGCAAGATCACCTTCGAATTGCGCGAAGCCGACGCCCGTCGCCTGCACAACATAGCGTGAGAACCGAGCCGCTGCCGCTGACAGTCCTGAGGGAAGTGTCGTGAACTTCACAATCGGTCCTGCTCCTGAAGGCGGCCACAGCTCTTCCCGCGCTTTCCAGACTGCAGGTGAGCCTTCGCGGACCACGCCGAACTCTTTGATCGCCGATTCCTGCGCGGCGATGCCATCCGGCGTGCCCTCCAGCAAGATATCGACATTCCCGCTTCGCGCTTGCACCGCCGCAGGCGCCAGTTGCGCGCCGAGTATCGCCAGAATCACGCGTTGCATGTCAGCAGCATCCTTCACGGGGATCGATAGAGTGCGCGACTTACGCGGCAGTGGATGCAAGCGGAAAACCGCGCGCGTGATCACCCCGAGCGTCCCAAGCGAGCCAGTCGCCAGCTTGGGAAGATCGTATCCCGCTACGTTCTTCACCACTTTGCCGCCGCTCGACGCGATGGTACCATCGGCCAGCGCCAGCGTGATGCCGATGATCAGGTCGCGCAGGGCTCCGTAAGCCAATCGGAGTGATCCGCTGTCGTTGGTGGCGAGAATTCCCCCGACGGTCGCACGCTCCGGCCACAGCGGATCGATAGCCAGGCGCTGCCCGTGCTGGGCGAGCGTGCGTTGCAATTGCGCGATGGTGCAGCCAGCCTCGACCGTCACCGTCAGGTCCGCCCAGGCGTGTTCGATCACTTGATTAAGCCGCCGAGTACTCAGAATCACATCCGCCGTTCGCGGCCGATTCCCCCAGTCGAGCTTGGTGCCGCCGCCCGATGGAATCACGGACAGTCCGGCCTGATTGGCGCACCGCAGGGCCGATGCCACCTGGCGCTCGTTCGCAGGCTCGACGATGACCAGGGGCGCGATTCCGGCAACGGCGTCCTCTTCCGTGGCAATCCGCACGTGCTCTGGCCCGACAATGGCGCGCAAGACTTCCCCGATACCGTCGGCCTGGGTGCGCGATGCGGGCCGGAAGAGCTCGGCCATAGGCTTAAAATCTCTCCGCGATACCGGCGACTTCCAAGGGATGCGGCACATACTCGCCAGGCTTTTCACCGCACAGGCGCGTCCGCGGAAAAACTTTGGTGGGATTCGAAAGCTGCAAGGGATCGAAGGCGCAGCGCACGCGCTGCATGGTGTCCAGGTCCGGCTCGGCGAACATCTTCGACATCATGTGCTTCTTCTCTTCGCCCACGCCGTGCTCGCCGGTAATCGATCCGCCCTTTTCGATGCACAGCTCCAGGATTCTCTCGGACAGCCGTTCGGCGGCCTTTTCCTGACCCGGAATGCGGCGATCGTACAGTACCAAGGGGTGCAGATTCCCGTCGCCTGCGTGGAATACGTTGGCCACGCGCAATCCAGTTTCGATACTCAATTGGTCGATCTCGCTCAGAATCTGGGGCAGCGAAGTGCGCGGAATCACTCCGTCCTGCACGATGTAGTTGGGCGAAATCCGTCCCATGGCCGCGAACGCAGCCTTGCGGCCTTTCCAGACCAGCGCCCTCTCTGTCTCCGATTGCGCCACGCGGATCTCCCAGGCCCCGTTCTGGCGGCAGATTTCATCGACGTGCGTCATCAGGGCGTCGACTTCGGCGACGGGTCCATCTAACTCGACGAGAAGGAGTCCGCCGCAGTCGGGATAGTTGGCGTGGACCGCGGCCTCGGCCGCTTGAATCGCCAGGTTGTCCATCATCTCGATGGCGGCTGGGAGCATTCCTGCCGCGATGATCCCGCTGACTGCCGCGCCAGCTTCGTTGGTGCTATGAAACGCCGCCAGCAACGTCCGCACGCATTCGGGCCGCTTTACGATCCGCAACGTAATCTTGGTCGCAATGCCCAAAGTGCCTTCCGAGCCCACGAAGACGCCCGCCAGATCGTAGCCGGGCGCGTCCAGCGTTTTGCCGCCGAAGTGCACCAGCGATCCATCCGGCAGCACGACCTCCAAGCCCAGAACATGCGTGGTCGTGAAGCCGTATTTCAGGCAGTGCGCACCGCCGGAATTTTCCGCGACGTTGCCGCCGATGCTGCACACCGATTGCGAAGACGGGTCGGGAGCATAGAAGAAATTCGCGGAAGCCACGCGGCCCGTGACTTCCAGATTGATCACGCCGGGTTCCACCACGACGCGCGCGTTCACCAGGTCGACTTCCAGGATGCGCTTCATCCGCGCCAGGCAGATCACGATCCCGCCGGCCACCGGCAGCGCACCGCCGCTCAGGCCCGTACCGGAACCGCGCGCGACGAAAGGGATCCGCTCGCGATGGCACACCCGCACCACCGCTTGCACCTGCTCTGTCGAATCGGGTAGCACCACGGCGCTCGGGATCACGCGGAAGTTAGTGAGGCCGTCACATTCGTAGGTCCGCAGCTCTTCGCTGGAGGAAATCAGGCCGTATGGGCCAAGAATTCCGCGCAGTTCCTGGAGCGTGTTGGGGTTCACCTACAGATACCGGTACGCTTCGAGCGTCAGGAAGTCCTTGCACTCCGTGTACGGGCTGCTCATGTAGTTTTAGGATACATCGGACTATACGCCTAAACTACTTGCAGCACGATCTTCCCGCGCACGTGCTCGGTCGCGCTCATCTGGTGCGCCTTGGCGGCATCGCGCAGCGGGAAGACCGCCGCGATTTCCGGCCGAACTTTGCCCGAATCGACCAGCCGCTTGATCTCCCAAAGCTGCTCGGGCTTGGCTTGACCCCAGATAATCGCCGCCCGGACGCCGTGAGCTTTGGCGTCGTCTTCCGAAGGCGGCGGCCCGATCAACGCCACCAGGATGCCGCCTTTCTTCAGCACTTTCCATGATCGCGTACGGACGTCGCCGCCCATGCTCTCGATCACCGCGTCAAAGTCATGAACAACGTCCTCAAAACGCGTCGTTTCATAATCGATGGGCAGGTCGCAGCCGAGCCGTTTGAGATACTCCTGATTGCGGCCGCTGGCCGTTCCCGCGACATACAGATCTTTGTTCTTGGCGAACTGGATCGCCAGATGTCCCACGCCTCCCGCGGCGGCGTGAATCAGGACCTTCTGCCCGGCGGTCAGGCCCGCGGTATCGAATAGAGCTTGCCAAGCGGTCAACCCGGCCAGCGGAATCGCCGCCGAGTGAACGTGATCCAGGGTTCTCGGCTTGTGCGCGATCTCGCCTTCCTTCACCGCGATGTACTCGGCGTACGCGCCGTTCCGCCCCATGTCAGGCCGGCCGTAGACCTCGTCGCCCGGCTTCCATGCTGTAACTCCTGGGCCGGCCGATTCGATTACGCCCGAAACATCCCAACCGAGGATAAACGGGAGCGGATAGTCCCGAAAGCCCCGCAGGTGTCCCGCGCGGATCTTCCAATCGATGGGGTTCACCGACGTGGCGTAAACCTTTACCAGAACCTCTCCGGCGGCGGGCTCGGGTTTGGGGACGTCTTCGTAGACCAGAACGCCGGGCGCTCCGTAGGTATGGAATCGAACTGCTTTCATGGTTGACATTGGTTTGCTCAAAGGGTTTGCTTCATTATGGCGAACGGCGTAGGCTATCAGCTATGACCGGGGTGGCCGTTGCGATGCTGGGGCTCCTGCTTGCAGCCGCTGCATCCGGTCAGAGCATCCCGCGCCTGCCGGACGGGACGCCGGATCTCAATGGAGTCTGGCAGCGGCCTTACGTCCCCGACATGAGCCGGAACGCCCTCGACCCACGTGACCAGCAGGGGGCCGGCGAACTGTCCTTCACGCCCTGGGGCGCCGACACGTTCAAGAGCTACAATCCAGCCAAGTTCGATTACACGGGGCATTGCCTTCCGCAGGGTCTGACACGATCCATTAACTCTCCGTTTCCGATGCAGATCGTCCAGACGCCGAAAACGTTCGCGGTGCTGTATGAAGCCTGGAATGTGTTCCATGTCGTCCCGCTGGACGGGCGCGGTTTTCCCAAGGATGTCGAGCCCACTTGGATGGGCACCTCGATCGGCAAATGGGACGGAGACTCTTTGGTTGTAACCACTGCCGGGTTCAACGAGAAGACCAATCTGGATACTGTCGGTCACCCGCATAGCGATCAGATGAAAGTGACGGAGCGCTACACGCGCACCGACGAGAAACACATCGCTTACGAGATCGTTATCGACGATCCCAAAACCTATACCAAGCCCTGGAAGAATGTCCGGCGGTTCACGCTGCGTCCGGATTGGGACATCATGGAGTATTCCTGCGAGGAGAATAATAAAGACCTGTGGGACGGACACATAAAGTAAGTCGTCAATTAAGCCGGCGAAAACTGCTCTCCGCGGCAGGAGCAGGAGCCGCCCTCGTCGCCGCGCCGCCGAACATATTAGCGCAAGGTAAACTGCGGCTGACGCTTTCGTGCTGGGATTACGATCGCACGCGCGCCCTGATGGAAGGCCGCATCGGTGTCGATGGCGTCGATCTCACGTATTTGCCCCTGCCGATCGAAGAAACCTTCTTCCGGATGCTGCGCAATCACGAATTCGACGCGTCCGAAATGTCGTTGTCCTCCTATGTGCTCTCTTTGTTTGAGGAGCCGCAGCCTTTCATCGCGATTCCGGTGTTCCCCTCGCGCTTCTTCCGCCATTCGTGCATTTTCGTGAACTCGAGCAGCGGGATTCGCACCCCGCAGGACCTGCGTGGCAAGCGCGTCGGCACACCGGAGTATCAGATGACGGCGGCCGTCTGGATCCGCGGACTGCTGAGCGACGAGTACAACATCCCGGTCGGCAGCACGCCGTATTTCACCGGCGGCGAAGAGGAAGCCGGTCGAAGCGAAAAGATCGCGCTTTCGCTGCCGCCCGCCATCCGCGTACAGCCGATTCCCGACACCAAGACGCTTTCGCAAATGATCGAGAGCGGAGAGCTCGACGCGATGTACACGGCGCGCGCACCGTCAACCTTTTACAACGGATCGGGCAAGGTGCGGCGGCTGTTCGAGAATTACGGCGCGATGGAGCGCGAGTATTACCGCAAAACCAAAATCTTTCCGATCATGCACACCGTCGTGATCCGGCGCGATGTGTACAGGCAAAATCCCTGGATCGCGCAGTCGCTGCACAAGGCCTTCGTATTATCGCAGCGCGAGGTGTATGTGAACCTGCACGAGACGGCCGGGCTCAAGACCATGCTGCCGTGGGTTCTGGACCATGTCGCCGAGACGGAATCGGTAATGGGCAAGGATTTCTGGCCTTACGGGTTCCAGCCGAACGAGAATACTCTGAGCACATTCCTGCGGTATTCCTACGAGCAGGGTTTGGCGAAAAGGCTTCTGACACCCAAGGAGCTATTCGCTCCTGAAACTCTCGAATCCTTCAAGATTTGACAAACGCTAGGGACCTCCCCAGGTTTGGGCGCCGCCAGAATTGAATCTGCCAATTGGAATATACTAAGTGTCCCGGAGAGCTATCTAACAAAAGGAGGCGTTGGGCAAGCAACCATGAGCAAGACGAGTACTTTTGAGGGTTGGCAAGAGTCCCAGTCTCGAAATTCCGAAAAGCGCGTTACTCAGAAGAAGCAGACCATACGGAGCGACTCCGCTGCCGCGCGGAAGGTCACCGAGATCCTGGCTTTTGCCGGTATCGGGGTGAACGGGCCCGAGCCTTGGGACATTCAGATCCACGATGAGCGGTTCTTCGGCCGGGCTCTGGGCGAAGGCAGCATCGGTCTGGGCGAATCGTATATGGACGGCTGGTGGGACGTTGAGGCGCTGGACGAATTCTTCACCAGATTCCGGCGAGCTGACTTAGCCAGCTATGTTCACGACCTGAAGACGGCCTTGCTCGTATTGAAAACGCGAGTGCTCAACCTGCAAACCATGCAGCGGGCGAAACAGGTGGCGCAAGCGCATTACGACCTCGGCAATCAGCTGTATCAGGCTATGCTGGATCGCCGGATGCAGTACACCTGCGCCTATTGGAAAGAGGCGGCCACTCTCGATCAGGCCCAGGAGAATAAGCTGCACCTGATTTGCCGTAAATTGCAGCTTACGCCGGGCATGACGCTGCTCGAGCTCGGCGGCGGATTCGGCGGGCTGGCTCATTTTGCCGCCAAAGAGTATGGCTGCCAGGTCGTCAGCTACAACATTTCCCGGGAACAGGTGGCTTTCGGCCGGGATCTCTGCAAGGGGTTGCCCGTGCGGTTCGAACAAAAGGACTACCGGGAAGCCGCCCGGGAACCGAGCCTGTTCGACCGCGTGGTCTCCATCGGGTTATGCGAGCACATCGGGTACAAGAACTACCGCCAGTTCATGCAATTGGCACACGCCCGGCTCAAGGACCAAGGACTCTTTCTGCTGCATACCATCGGATCGAATGAGTCGTCCTCGTACACCGATCCGTGGATCCACAAATACATCTTCCCCAACGGGTTAATTCCTTCGATGGTGCAGCTGACCACGGCTTGGGAGGGCGTGTGGGTGGCCGAGGACTGGCACAACTTCGGGCCCGATTACGATCGCACCGTCATCGCCTGGTGGGAGAATTTCGACCGGGCCTGGCCGGACCTGCGTTCGACGTATGGCGACCGGTTCTATCGCATGTGGAAGTATTATCTGATGGCCTCGGCGGGCTCTTTCCGTTCCCGCAGGCTCCAGCTATGGCAGATCGTCCTTTCGAAGGGCGACATTTCTTCCTACACGCCGGTTCGTTAGGTATGGAGGACCACCGCAGGAAAACCGCGGCTCTTGCGGCTGAAGTCGGCCAGGCTAGAGCACGCGGTCAGCGGATCGGCCTCCGTAAGTCGACCTCCAATCTGTTCCGGCACCGCTCGCAAGCAGGCAAATATTTCATCGATGTACGCGGTTTCGAGCAGTGTCTAAAGATAGACCCGCAGCGGATGACGGCCGACGTCGAAGGCATGATCACGTATGAAGCCCTGGTCGACGAAACCTTAAAGCACGGATTACTGCCCGCCGTAGTTCCGCAGCTCAAGACCATCACTGTGGGCGGCGCGGTCAGCGGATTGGGAATCGAATCCTCATCTTTTAAATTCGGTTTAGTGCACGAAACAATAGAAGAGATGGAGATCCTGCTCGGCGACGGCCGCCTGGTCACCTGCTCCTGCCGGGAGAATCCGGATCTTTTCTTCGGATTTCCAAACTCCTACGGCACTCTGGGCTACGCACTGCGGCTGACCGTGCGGCTGATCCCGGCCAAGCCGTATGTGCATCTGACGCACACTCGTTTCAGCGATCCGGAAAGCTATTTTTCCCGCGTCGCAGAGCGTGCGGATAGCGCGCTCGATTATCTCGACGGGACGATTTTCTCGCACGATGAGATGTACCTCACCGAAGGCGTATTCGTTGAGCAAGCACCCTCAGTCAGCGACTACACCTACATGGATATTTACTACAAGTCCATTCAGCGCAAATCAGAGGACTGGCTTACGGCCAAAGACTACATCTGGCGCTGGGACACGGACTGGTTCTGGTGTTCCAAGCACTTCTATGTACAAACGCCTGGGATTCGAAGACTGTTTAAGTGGGGCCTGAACTCGGCCACCTACCAGCGGATCATGCGGTTCGCGCACAGCGTTTTGCCGGATTCCGGAGGCACCGAGTCGGTGATTCAGGATGTGGACATTCCGATCCACCACGCGCCCGCCTTTTTCGATTTTCTGCTCTCGGAAATCGGCATCACGCCAGTGTGGATGTGCCCGTTTAAAACTCGAGATTCCGGCCGGGGCTGGGATCTCAGCCCGCTACAGCCGGGTCACCTGTATGTCAACTTCGGATTCTGGGATGTCATCCCGTCCACCCACGAAAAGGGGCACTTCAATCGCAAGATCGAACGGAAAACGATGGAGTTAGGGGGCGCCAAGGGACTGTATTCCTCCGCTTGGTACGATGAGGCAGAGTTTTGGAGTATCTACGACCAGCCGCGTTACACCAGACTCAAACAGACCTATGATCCGCAGGGCGTTTTTCCCGACCTGTACTCCAAGTGCGTCCGGCGACACTAGAGTGTCGAGATGAGTCTCGACACGGCACGCAAAAATGCGTGCGCCACGGGTGGCGCGAACTTTAGTTTGCCGCGTCGGCACTTCTGCCGACGCCTGGCGCGGCTGCGAGCGGTATGACGCGGCGCTTGAGGCGTACCATCGTCGCACTTTTCCTGTTCGGCATCTCCTTCGGCTATGTCGAGGCCGCCGTCGTCATCTACCTGCGGACGCTTTATGAGCCCCTTCGTCAACGACTGACGGCCGGCCGCGCTCCGGGCGAGCTGTTTCCGCTGCTGCCTCGCGACAGGCTTCTGGCCGAAGGTCCCGAAACGGCTCGTCTGCTGAACGTGGAGGTGATTCGTGAGGCCGCGACCATCTTGATGCTGGCGGCCGCCGCGATGCTGGTTACGGGCGAGCGGGGTCTGTGGCTGCCGGCCTTTTCGGTCGCTTTCGGCGTCTGGGACGTGTCTTTCTACTTGTTTCTCAAGCTGTGGATCGACTGGCCCGCATCGTTGCTGACCTGGGATCTTCTGTTTCTGTTGCCAGTGCCGTGGGTGGCTCCGGTTCTGGCGCCGATGATCGTCTCGTTCACGATTGCCGGCTGCGGACTGGCGGCTCTATATCGTCCCGTAGTCATCCGGCCGCGTGAGTGGATCGGGCTGATTCTGGGGGGCGGACTGATAGTCCTGTCGTTCACCTGGGATTTCCGGCATGTGCTGGCGGGGAATTTGCCTGGTCCGTTTGCGTGGTGGCTATTCCTGGCGGGGGAACTAGTGAGCCTGGGAACCTTGGTGAAAGCGTTCTTAAGGGGTTGGGTGATTTCACCCAGGGTGACCTAGCTATGCCGCGCCTACACGCCGGGTGGGAGCGGATGGAACGTGCTTCAACTGCGTAACTGTGGACGCCCAGACAAATCCCAGGGATTGGCGCACTTCGGAATGAGCCAGCGGTGACAGGAGAACTCCGAAAGCGCCGGAATCGACCATTTCAGTGCGGAACTGGGCCTGGTCTACCTTGTGGCACACGATGATGCGCGCCCGCGGGGCCACGGCTCGGATAGCCCGCATGGCGTCGGGCCAGGGCATATACAGCACTCCGGCCTGAATGAGTACGGCGATCACGGTGCGCGACCGGCCGATCTCTCCTAGCTCGGATAGGTCCGACGCCCGAGCGACGGACCAACAGAAGTCGCGTTCGATGGAGGCCAGATCCAGGCGTTCGTTCGAAAAATCTCCGAGAAGTACGACGCATCCTCTGTGGGTCATGCCTCAAACCATCGGCATTTTAGTTGCCAAAGTGAAGGGATAGGCGCGAACAGCCCGGGTTGGCGATCCCGCACCAGTTAGATCCACTTCTTCCGCAGTAACCAGACTTTAATCACTTGCGTAAGACCCACATAGGCAAGCAGAGTAAGCATCAGGATTGGCCAGTATAGCCCCGGAAGGTGTGTGAGGCCCAGCGAAGGTGCCAGCGGGGAATACGGCAGCCACATGCCGAAGGCCATGATGGATAACGTCGTCAACGTCAGCGGCCAACTTGCCCGGCTCTGTATAAAGGGGATCCTATTGGTGCGAATGACGTGGATGATGAGCGTCTGCGTCATCAGCGACTCGACGAACCAGCCCGTCTGAAATACCGGCGCGCGGGATGGATCCCAGCAGTTGAAGACCCAGAGCATGACGAAGAAAGTCGTGTAGTCGAAGATTGAGCTGATAGGGCCGATGCAAAGGACGAACCGCCGGATCTCATCGATGTTCCAGGGCCGCGGCTGCGCTACCTGCTCATCGTCCACCGCGTCTATGGGGATCGGCACTTGCGAGAAGTCGTACAAAAGGTTGTTGGTCAGCACTTGGATCGGGGCCATCGGAATAAAAGGAAGGAACGCGCTGGCTCCCAGCACGCTGAACATGTTGCCGAAGTTGGAACTCGCCCCCATCCGGATGTACTTGAGGATGTTGGCGAAGACCTTCCGGCCCTCGGTCACGCCCCCTTCCAGCACCATGAGGTCCTTCTCCAGCAGAATCAGATCCGCCGATTCCTTAGCGATGTCCGTGGCCGTGTCCACCGAGATGCCGATGTCCGCGGCGCGCAGGGCGGGAGCGTCATTGATTCCATCACCCATGAATCCCACCACGTGTCCCTTGCCCCGAAGCGCGCGGATGACCCGGTCCTTGTGGGCGGGAGACAGGCGGGCGAAAAGCGTCGTTTTCTGGGCCGCCTCCGCCAGTTCGGCGTCGGACATTTTTTCCACGTCTCCGCCCAGGAGCATGGGATCGGGTGAGAGGCCCACGTCCTTGCACACCTTGCGGCTGATCAGGTGGTTGTCTCCGGTGAGAATTTTCACTTCCACGCCATGCTGGTGGAGGGCCTCGAGTGCGCGCCCCGCTGTGTCCTTGGGCGGGTCCAGAAACGCGACGTATCCTTTGAGCACGAGGTCGCGCTCGTCGTCTTTGGAGCAGATCCGCTTGCCCGGCAGCTCCTTGGTTGCCACCGCCAGAACCCGGAAGCCCTCGTTGCTAAGGATCTCGTATTCTTCCTTCAGCTCGACAATCAAGTTGGGATCCATGGGCGACACCGCCCCGTCCAGCTCGAAGTGAGAGCACTGGTGAAAGACCTCTTCCGGAGCTCCCTTGGTGAGCAGAATCGCCTTGCCTTCAGGATTTTCCACCAGTACGGACATCATGCGCCGTGTAAAGTCGAAAGGGATCTCGTCCAGCTTCCTGCACTTCTCGACCACCGTCTGCCCATGGAAGTCGGGACTATCCACGATCGCCCGGTCGAGCAGGTTCTTGAGGCCCGTCTGGAAATGGCTAATGAGGTACCCGTCCAGGAGCACTTCTTCGCTTTCATCCCCGGCGACGTCGCAGTGCCGCATGAGGACCACTCGATCCTCGGTGAGTGTTCCAGTCTTGTCGGTGCACAGCACGTCCATGCCGCCGAAGTTTTGAATGGCGTTGAGGCGCTTGACGATCACCTTCTTGCGGCTCATCGCGAGCGCCCCTTTGGAGAGACACACGGAGACGATCATGGGCAGCATTTCGGGAGTGAGGCCCACGGCCACCGCCATCGCGAAGAAAAAAGCTTCCTTCCAGTTGTGCTTGGTGAGTCCATTGATCAGGAACACCAGGGGCACCATAACGGCCATGAGCTGGATCATCAGCCAGGTGAAGCGGTTGAGGCCCTGGTCGAAGGCTGTCGGCGGCGGTTCCGCTGCGATCGAGCCCGCCATGCTGCCGAGATAGGTGTTGACGCCCGTCGCGACTACGGCGGCGGTCGCTGTGCCGCTTTCGACACTGGTCCCCAAGAAACAAGTGTTTTTGAGCTCCGTCGGTGAGATCGAAGCTGTGCTCTCGGGGTCGTGAAATTTCTCGACCGGAAGCGACTCGCCAGTCAGGCTCCCCTGGCTGACAAAAAGATCTTTGGAAGAAAGAACCCGCACATCGCCCGGGATCATGTCGCCGGCGGACAGTTTGATGACATCCCCGGGCACCAGGTCCCGGAGCGGAATCTCCCTCGCCTCACCATCGCGCAGGACGGTCGCGGTCACATGGATCATGGCCTTGAGCTTCGCCGCCGCCGCGTCCGCCCGGGCCTCCTGGAAGAAGCGGAGCGCGACGGCGAGCACAACCATCGCCGCCATTACGGTTCCGGCACGGGCGTCGCCGGTGGCGAAGGAAACCGCCGACAAAATCGTCAGCAGAATCACCAGAGGGTTGCGGATGATTTTCAGCAAGCGGACGGGCCAGCTTTGGCGGCGCTCCTGCGCTACCTCATTCGGCCCCGCCGAGCGCGCGCGTTCTTCGGCCTCGGCTTGCGTCAGGCCTCCCAACGATGTTCGCAAGTCCCGCAGCAGTTCCTCGCCGTCTTTCCGTGCGGCGTCGAGGACCGCGGGTGAAACTTGAATATTGTGGCTCTTCGCCTTGGTTGAAATGCGTGGATCGTACGGGTGCGCCGATGGCCCCTCGACGCTCGAGGTTCCGCCGCCCTTGTATAAAGCCTTCCCCGTGCCATCCGCATCGGGTGTTGTCATCGTTCCTCCGACCGCTTTACAAAGTTTACTTCTGTTACGCAACCTCGGCTGGTCGGATGGGTGGTGAACCCGCTGGCACTACTCCTAGGGATCGCCCTAGATCTGCTGCTACACTAGATTGCCCCTCCAAATGCGACCATGATCCACCTTGTCAACCCAAGCGATACCTCTTTCGGGACGGCGGTGATAACGCCGCGATGGCTTTTCGTGCTGGCCGCAGCGACCGATGAGTCGTTCGGCGATCCCGAAATTTGCGACGAAACGCTGGAGCACCTCAATCTGGAGCGCGTTCACCCCGGTGATGTCGTTGGTATCGGCATCCATACCGGCAACGCGTTGCGAGGATACGAGGTCGGACGCGCGGCACGCGAGCGGGGCGCCTGGGTCGTGTTCGGGGGAATCCATTCCACGCTCTATCCGGATGAGCCATTTGACCGGGGCGGGGCACACGCGGTGGTCAAAGGCGACGGCGACATCGTCTGGAACAAAGTAATTCGTGACTGCGTGGCCGGCAGTCCAGAGCAGATCTATAACGGCGGAAGAGTGGAAGCGGGAGACTTCAAGCAGGCCCGTTGGGATCTGCTGCCGCCCGCCAGCTATATGTGGGCATCGGTGCAAACGGTGCGCGGGTGCGCCAAACACTGCTCGTTCTGTTCGGTATGGCGCACGGATGGACAACGTCCCCGTCAGCGCGGAACCGATAGTGTCATCGAGGAAATTGTTGAGCTACGCCGCCGCGGGTTCCGCTTCATCGCCCTGGCGGACGACAATTTTTATCCTGTTACGCTGACCGACATCGCACTTGCAAAACGGCAGAACAACCAGGCCCGGGTCGATCAGCTTGAGGCCATGCGCGAGGAGCGCTTCGAGCTGATGGAGCGGCTGTCGACGCTGCCCAAGGACATGACGTTCTTCACCCAGATCACCATGGAGGCAGCCGAAGACACAGGGTTTCTGGACGCCATGAAGAAAGCCCGGATCAGGGGCGCGCTGGTGGGCGTGGAAGCCGTTACTCCCGAGGGATTGAAGACCGTCTACAAGGATTTCAACCTCTCCGGCGACAAGCTGGTGAAGCAGCTCAGGACGTTTTCCGATCACGGCGTGCATGTTCTGGGTTCGTTCATTTTCGGCTTGCCCAGCGATCGCCCGGACACGTTCGATGCCACTCAGGATCTGGCTCAGAAGGCCGGTCTCACGTTCGCGCAGTTCGTCATGCTGACGCCTTTCCCTGGTACCGTCGACTTCGAAAAGTGGGAGAAGGCGCAGGGTGACGATCCGGCCAAGGTGGATGGAATCCCCTTGACGCGCTACTGGCTGATTCCAGCACACAAGCGGCCGAAGATGTTCATGCCGCATCCCACCATGAACTCCGAGGAGATGCGGGCGCGTACCCAGGGAGTATGGGATCAGTTCTATAGCTTCCGATCCGTCTGGAAGCGGTCACGCTGCACGCCACATCTCCGCGCGCGTCTGGCGTTCGTCTTTATCTCGAAGCTATACCGTCAGATGTATGCCAGCACCGGCATCGCTACCGATAGCGCCCGCCAGAAGCGCGCCAGCTCCTGGGCCCGCTGGCTCGCGATTCCCTGCCGCAAGCTCTTCTCGGGTCGTCCCATGCCAGACTTGCAAATGCCGCACGTGAAGGCCGCACCGCAGGATTTGTTCCAGGTAATTCAGTAGCGTGTGGGGCAGGATTGTGAAAATGGGGACATACTACTCTGTCCACTCTCACTTGGTACGCGAGGTCAGAAGTGTACGGGAGGGGACAGAGTAGTATGTCCCCTTTTTCACCCTAACATCCGTGCGATAAATAAAGCGTGGACGCTGCGCAGTCCGATGCCCTGGTATTTTTTGGCGCAACCGGAGATCTCGCCTACAAGCAGATTTTCCCGGCGCTGCAAGCCCTCGTAAAACGCCACAACCTGACGATTCCCATCGTCGGAGTAGCGAAGGCGGGATGGAACCTCGACCAGCTCAAGGCGCGCGCTCGCGACAGTATCGCCGCCCACGGCGTTCTGGACGAAACTGCCTTCGCGAAGTTATCGGCTCTGCTCCAATACGTCGACGGCGATTACTGCGATCCGCGAACCTTCACCCAGTTGCGCCAGGTCCTGGGGAATGCGCAACGGCCTCTGCACTATCTCGCGATCCCGCCCAGCATGTTCGCCGCAGTGGCAGAAGGGTTGGCTCATTCGGGCTGCGCTGCGGAAGCACGCGTAGTGGTCGAAAAGCCGTTCGGCCGCGATCTCGCTTCCGCGCGAGAACTGCACCGGATTCTGGATCAGTATTTTCCCGAAGAAGTGATTTTCAGGATCGATCACTTCCTGGGCAAGGAACCCGTACAGAACATTCTTTACACACGGTTCGCGAATCTTTTTCTCGAACCGCTGTGGAATCGCACCCACGTCCGGTCGGTACAAATCACCATGGCGGAGAACTTCGGGGTGCAAGGGCGCGGGAAGTTTTACGAAGAAGCCGGAGCCATCCGGGACGTGATTCAGAACCACCTGTTTCAAGTGCTCGCGGGCCTCGCGATGGACCCTCCCACTGGCGAGGACCACGATGCGATTCGCGATGAAAAGTCGCGTGTGCTCAAGGCGGTCAGGCCGCTCGCACCCGCGGACGTAATCCGCGGCCAGTTTAAAGGCTACCGGCAGGAGGAGGGTTGCGCTTCGGACTCGCAAGTAGAGACCTACGCGGCCGTCAGGCTGTTCGTCGACACCTGGCGCTGGGCGGACGTTCCCTTTTACATCCGGGCCGGAAAATGCCTGCCGGTCACGGCCACAGAGGTTATCGTCAGTCTCAAACGCCCGCCGCGTGAGACATTCGAAGAGAAAGATCAGGGCTTGCCGAATCGCCTTCGCTTGCGCTTGAGCCCCGAAGTTGTGATCGCCCTCGGCATGCGCGTCAAGCTTCCCGGCGAACGAATGGAGGGAGAAGATGTGGAGCTGATCGCGATGCATCAGCGCGCGGACGAAATGACGCCCTACGAACGCCTTTTGGGAGACGCCCTGCACGGCGACCAGTCGCTCTTTGCACGCGAGGATGCGATCGAAGCCCAATGGAGAATCGTGGGGCCGGTGCTGGGCGACGCGACCCCGGTTCATGAATATGAGCAGAACACCTGGGGACCGGCGGAAGCTGGGTCGCTCATCGACGATCCAGGCGGCTGGTGGAACCCGCAACCTTAGTCTATTTGGCGAGCAGTTTGCGGATTTTACGCAACTCCTGCTGGCGCTGGGGGCTGAGCTTCGGGTAATCCAGTTTCAGGTCCTTGAAGGTATCCAGGACGATACGGGACACGATTAGCCGCGTGGTCGCCTTGTCGTCGGCGGGAACGATATACCAGGGTGCGGCCGCAGTGCTGGTTGCGCCCAGGCATTCCTCATACGCCTTCATGTAGTGCTTCCAGGATTCCCTCTCCTTCACGTCATCGACACTGAATTTCCAGTTCTTCTCGGGCTCGTCGATGCGGCTAAGAAAGCGCTTGCGTTGTTCTTCCTTGGAGAGATGCAGAAAAAACTTGATGATCCGGGTGCCGTTGCGGTGAAGATGGTCTTCCAGATTCACGATGGAGCGATACCGGTCGCGCCAGATGTGCTTCTCATCGAGTAGCTCTATGGGAAGCTGCTCGGCGTCCAGAATAGCCTTGTGAACGCGAACGATGAGCACTTCCTCGTAATAGGAGCGGTTGAAGATGCCGATGCGGCCCCGCTCGGGCAACTTCCGCGTCGCGTTCCATAGGAAGTCGTGGTCCAGTTCCTCTGGGCTAGGGTGTTTAAAGCTGTACACCTGGCAGCCTTGAGGATTCACGCCCGACATCACATGCTTGATGGCGCTATCTTTGCCGGCCGCGTCCATCGCCTGGAAGATCAGCAGCAGCGCATAACTGTTGTCCGCGTACAGCCGGCTTTGCTGGGCACTTAGCTTGTGGACGTGCTCCGCGAGCAGCGTTTGGTATTCTTCCTGGGAGCGATACCCAGGCTTGATCTTTGTCGGCCACTTGTCTAAATCGACGTTCTTTCCAGGCCGGACACGGAAATCGTCGGGATCGATCTTCTTCACACTAACAATATGCCACTGTGTGACGCAGGGCTTTTGATGGACACATCAAAGGTCCGAATGGCGGGCCTTACCTTCGAGAGAGCCGTGCCCATGCGGCGTACGTTTTCGGTGCATCCATCGCCTTGACCTCGTGCCACGCCCTCACCGCATCGTCGTGCGACGCACCTTTGTTGTCCGCCATAAAGTCGGAAATGAAGTTCAGGTAGCGCCCGTGCTCGGCCCGCAAAGGGCCGCGCTTGCTCTTATTGAGAGCGATCGCGTGAAGTACCAAGTCGCGGTACGTGATCCTGTGGCCCGCGGCAATTTGCTCTTCGCGCCACCGATTGAGCAGATAACGGGTCCCCGATGCGCGCTTGAAACCCGGTTGGATCTTCGCGGCTTCCCGCTCAATAAACGACTTGGTCTGCTTGTTGCTCGTGTAGTGAACAACCGGGAGGTCGAGCCGCAATCCTCGATCCACGTCACGGGGGCCTTGTTTGGGCGCCGCTGGAATTACCGCGACTTTCGCTCCCTCAAAAAGGAGTTCCTTGATCGCGGCTTCCAGCTGGTCCTTACGCAGTTTGCTCGCCGACGGGATTCTCATTTTGATGGCAAATGCCCGCAGTTCCACCGCATACCAGTAGCCGTTATCGAATGCACGCAAGGTCATCGCGGCAGACAATTTGCGCTTCCTTGCGGGGCCAATCGGTTTGGGCGCACCGGCCATCGTCAACCAACCTCTACGTTCAGGGCCACGGCGGCGCGAATAAGAGTTTTCAGAGCCTTCTCGTTGACCTTATCGCCTTCGCGGAAGTCGATGGCACGCCTCACTCTTCCCTCGAGACTGGAATTGAAGAGACCTGAGGGGTCGGCCAACGAGGCGCCCTTGGCGAATGTCATCTTGACGACATTCTTGTAGGTCTCGCCGGTGCAGATCAAACCGTCGTGGGACCACACAGGTATCTCCCACTTCCACTCCTCGACGACATTAGGATCGGCTTGCTGGATCAAAGCGCGGAGGCGGGCAAGCATCTCTCCGCGCCAGCCGCCCACCTCCTTGATTCTCGCGTCTATCAATCGGGATGCAGATTCCGCCGTCGGAGAGCTGCTTTTCTTTTTTGCTGGTTTCTTGATTTTCGCTGCCATATCTTGATTCCGTTGGTGCCGCCTTCGGGGCCTTCATCGATGATACAGTCCGCATTGCTATTGCGACGGGGTGAGCGAATAGCTGGTGCTCCGCCCGCCTTCGGCATTACGAACCAGGACGCCGTGATCGACCAGCGCGAGAATGTCACGATGAGCCGTGTCCTGCGAGCACTTGGCGAGCGCCGCATACTTCGAAGTCGTGAGCTTGCCTTTGAACCCGAGCAAGCGGTTGATAACCAGCCGCTGACGCTCATTGAGCGGAACGTCCTTGATGCGTTCCCGGAAACGCGCCTTGTCGAGCACGACGCTTAACATGTCCTGCGCCCCATCGATGGCGCGCCCCAGGCAGCCGAGAAACCATTCCATCCAGAGCGTGACGTCCATCGTCCCTATTTGCGTCTGTTCCAGAATGTCGTAATAAGTGTTCCGCTCCTGGCGGATCTGCGCCGACATGCTGTAGAACGTTTGCGGGCTGTTCTCGGATCGTGCCAGAGCGAGGTCGGCGATCGCGCGCGCGATGCGGCCGTTGCCGTCATCGAACGGGTGTATCGTCACGAACCAGAGATGCGCGAGCCCGGCTTTCAGCACGGGATCAATCTGGTCTTTGCCCTCAAACCAGTCGAGGAATGAGGCCATCTCGCCGGCAAGACGGTCTGCCTTCGGCGCTTCGAAATGGACGCGTTCCTTTCCCATCGGGCCGGAGACGACCTGCATTGGCCCTGTGCTGTCGTCGCGCCAGGCGCCCGCCCTGATCTGGGTCATTCCACTGCGACCT
>Ga0209517_10003080_pt1 | contig 22896 bp, 9 predicted proteins | sample PeaSoiMetSII2010_FD_187695 | JGI IMG/M metagenome (GOLD analysis project Ga0209517, IMG submission 187695) | Peat soil microbial communities from Weissenstadt, Germany - SII-2010 (SPAdes) (version 2) | ecosystem: Environmental > Terrestrial > Soil > Wetlands > Peat | place: Germany: Weissenstadt...
CAAGGCCCCCCAGGAGGCTGCCCAGCCCCAGTCGCCGAGGCTGAAAATGTAGTGCCGACCTGCAAGATCGCTTTGATGAAAAGAAAACACTTACGACTTCAATATGCCCTCAACTGCGAAAGTTCGGCTACCCGTAGCGGAGGGCGGTCATGGGATCGAGGCGCGAGGCGCGGCGAGCGGGCAGGAAGCTGGCGGCGAAGCCGATGGCCGCGAGGATGAGCACAGTTAGCGCCAGGGTGAGCGGGTCGCGCGGTTTCAAGCCAAAAAGCATGGAACTGGCGAATTTGCTTCCGGCGAGCGTCAGTCCGACGCCCACGGCCAAACCGATGGCGACGAGGAGGGCCACTTCGCGGAGGATGAGACGAATCACTCCGCCGCGTTGCGATCCGAGAGCCATGCGGATGCCGATCTCGTTCGTCCGCTGGGTAACCGTGTAGGAAATCACGCCGTACAGTCCGACTGCGGCAAGCAGCAACGCAAGCCCACCGAAAAAGCCGCAGAGGGTGGCCATCTGCTCGTCCAGAAGCAGCGAATCGTGAATCTGGGTCCGAAGCAGCCTGAATTGGATGTTGATCTCGGGATTCACGCTGCCGATTTCGTTCTTGACGGAATTCAGCAGACCGGCGAAACCGCCTCGCGAGCGAACCAGGAGGTGAGGCCCGGCGAATAGCAGCGGTTCATCGCTCTGCGCCCGCGCGAAGTACATGACCGGCACCATGGGCGCGTGCATGTCCTCGTAAACGGAATCCTTCACCAAGCCCACCACCTGGAAGTAGCGTGCGGGCTTTCCCGGCGGGGCCCAAACGCGGATCTGCGCGCCGATGGGATACGTTGTCCTGCCAAGAAACTTCTGGACGAACGTCTGGTTGACGATCACTGCTTTCGGCGAGGCGGCGTTGTCGCCGGTAGTGAAGCCACGCCCGGCAATCACGGGTATCTCCATGGTTTCGAAGTATCCAGGGCTAATGTAGTCCTCCCAAGAGGCGCCGTTCGGATGATTGCCTTTGGCGTCGAGGACCCAGTCGTTGCTGCTGCTGTCGCTTACCGGGGAGCGTTCGGCAATCGCGGCGGCGGCGACACCGGGCAGAGCGCGAATACGTTCCAGAAGATTCTGCTCGAGGCTGGGGCCCTGCCCGAGGGACAAGTTGAGGGGACTGGTGTCCATATTGGCGATGAGCATGCCATTTTGCTGGAAGCCCGGATTGCGCGTCATCAGGTTTTGAAGGCTGCGCGCAAAGAGCAGAGCGCCCGCGAGCAAGACGACCGAAAGGGCAACTTGCGAGGCGACCAGGATGCGCTGCAGGCGGAAACGCTCGCGGCCAGCGGTCATGCCGCGCCCACCGGTCTTCAGAACGGATCCAGGTGCGACATTCCCCGCGCGCAGAGCGGGGGCAAGGCCAAAGAGCAGCGTCGTCAAGAGAGCCAGGGCGGCGGCAAAACCGAGGACGCGCCAGTCCGTGGGCATATCGAGAAAAACGGGGTTATCCGGCGTGCTGACGAAGGCGATGAGCGCCTGGCTGAGTGCGGCCGCGAGAAAACCGCCGGCCACAGTGCCGGCGACAGCCAGCAGCGCGCTTTCCGAGAGCAACTGGCGAGTGAGACGGAGGCGCGAAGCTCCCATAGCGAGGCGCACAGCGACCTCGCGTTCGCGGGCGCTCGAGCGAGCGAGGAGCAGGTTGGCGAGATTGGCGCAGGCAATCAGCAGGACGAGGCCAGAGAGCCCCAGCAGGAGATAGAGCGGGTCGGACGCGTCACGCCGCATATTGGAAAAGCCGGTTGCTGCGGGGCGCGTTTCGAGTTTGTATCCCAGATAATGCTTCACGCTTTCGGCGTCGTATTGCGGAGGAACGGTTTCCTGCAACGCTGCGGGCGCAATCGACCCGAGTTGCGCGCCAGCACGGGCGAGTGTCCAGCCGGGCTTGAGGCGACCGAGGAGCGCCAGCCACCAAGTCTCGCGCTGGCGAGGGCCGGTTATGAAACTGTATTGGGCGTTGATCGAAGGTTCCGCACAGAGCGGCACGGCTAAATCGAAGCGATCGCCAACTGAGACGCCGAAGAAACTCGGCGGGGTCACTCCCACGATGGGGAAGGGATGACCTTCGAGAGTGAGCGTCTTGCCGATCACTGACGCCTCGCCACCGTAACGGCGCTGCCAGAAGGCGTAGCTGAGGTTCACAGCTCCCGAACACCCGGCTCGCTCATTTTCCGGATCATCGGCCGGGGAAATCAGACGGCCCAGGATCGGCTGCACGCCCAGCACTCGGAAGAACTGTCCGCTGATCCAAATGGCCTGGGCATTATCGACCTCGCCGCCTCGAGCGAGGTTCAGTTGAGTGTCACCCCAGGCAGCGATCGACGAAAAAGCTTCCTGCCGCTTCCGGACTTGCTGCCAGAGCGGGAATGTGAATTCGCTGTACGATCCGGTGAAGTTGCCGCTACCCCAGTGGTTGGTATTGAGATGGACGATGGCGAGGGTGCTGGGATCCTGGACGGGGAGGGTGCGCAGGCGGACGGCGTCAATCAGTTGGAAGATGGCGGCGTTGGCGCCGATGCCGAGAGCAAGCGTCAGGATGGCGACCGCGGCGAAGCCGGGCGACTTGGCCAACATGCGCAGTGCGTAACGCAAATCCTGCCAGAGCATTTGGATACACCCCTCGTGAGATGTGGACGAGGCAAACCGATCACCGAAGCTCGTCCCTATAGACTCTTAACCTGAGTTTTGGTTAGCGGCAGATAAACTTAGCCAGAATTTCCGTTTTCAGTTTTCGCCCGAGCAGCAGTATACGCCCGAGCACGCCCTGAACTCAATCTCCACTTGAGTTGTCAGTGCTAGGGCCTTGCACGAGCCATGGAAACGGCCAGTATTGCCTCTCCGCAGAATCCCAAATCTCGAAACTGACCCTCCTTCGACCTGTGCCTCGGACACTTTTCCTGCCCCTGCCTCTCTCGCCGCCGAAATCTGCTCCGATCTGCGGTCCGCCTACCCGGCGGGCAAGGGCAGCGAGGCGATCCGCCGGACCATGGTCCCAAACAGTCGCCGAGTCAGTTGGCTCTCGGCCAGGAGCAGCCAATAGTAGCGGGCATGCTTGATCAATCGGCCAGCCAGTTGGCTGGATCCTCGGCCGCTCGGAAAGTAATCTTTGCGTGGTCCGCCGATGGGATCGTTGTCCCGAAAGGCGTATCGGAATTCTCGGAGATCGGGCCAGGAATGGAAGGTGCAAGGCTGATTTGGTTGTCAAAAACGGTTCTGCTCTGAAACAATACTGATACAGGGCGCCTGGAGGCCTTCTCACACATGAGGACTTCTTGCCAAAGATGCCGCTCAAAGTCAGCGCGGCCATTTGTCGTGATGAATGACGACCACTTATCTCCACTGGCACTTGTCGGCTCGAAAACAAGTGCTCCAGCAAAACTGGAAATAGGCGTAAGGTCAGATGCCGATGGCCAATAGAGTAGTTCCACAGGAGCTTCGGGCTCCCGTACGGTGACTCCAGCCTACAGGCGATCGTAAAACACCGCGGCGCTCTTCGGATGCATCACGTCGACCGCAATGGTCTCATCGCCCCCTATCGGAGGAATGAACCGTGAAACGTTCTGCAGCCTCAAATAGGCATCTCGGGCCCGTTCTCCCTGTATCTTGCCAATTGCTTGTAGGAAGGCCGCTTCCGTGCCAGTTGGTTGCGGTATGATCTTTCACCACCTTGTGCGCCGTCTTGTTCGCCAGTTAGCGATCAAACGTGTGAACATTGATGATGCCCTCCACGGTTTCTTACGAAGAGGTTCCTTCAATCTGCAACTCCCGCGCGCAATGGAAAAATCCGGCCTCTCGTCAAACACGCTCCAAAACCACGGCGCCCATCCAGGGCAGATTGATGATCTGGCCGCTGTAAATCCGCGCGGTGTAACCGCCATTGGTGTGCTCGGGCTCGGACTCGACCTGAAAGGCCGGCCAGGAGGAATTGAATATTTCCTTAAACGGCCCGCCGGAGGGAAGCCCAAGCCAGGCGCTGTTTTGTTGCTGATTCGCCGTGCCGAAAGTAACCACCACGAAAAGGCACTGGCCGGAACCGCACGTGAAGGCCACCGTTCGATTTCCCGTAGTCACGACCTGGCAGTTTGATTCGCCTTGCAAACCCTTGGAGGGATCGTTACGCAAGCCCATTACTTGCCGAAACCAGGCAAGGATGCGGGTGTTGTCGTTGGCTGTGGCCGGGGGAAGGTCGTATTGCTGAGGATTCAACCAACTGTCTTGCTGATCGAACCAGAAGGGTGTGGTTTCTCCCACTTCCTGGCCCATGAACAGCATCGGAACCCCATTCGAGAGGAGGGTGACGGTGCCTAGCGCCTTGGCCAACTGGTAACCCTGGCCGAACGGTGGACGTGCCGCGATGCGCTTATTACCAGCATCCTGGAAACTCACCATGTCATGCGATTCGCCAAAACGCGTCGCCTGGTAGATTGGCCGCCCCCAATACGCGGGCTTATCCATTTCCGCCTTCAGCGGTCCGGAGTCGTCCCAATCAGGGTGCCAACTGTCATAGCTGGCGTCTCTAATTCGATAAACCTCATCGATGTCCCATTGGCCATCCATGACGCCCCACGACGGATTGGAAACATCCCAGGGGCTCGTGGCAGAGTTTTCCGCTACGCAATAGGGCCAGGCACGCCCTTCTGCCGAGGCGGCGGAGCGTAATGACCAACGAATCATGCCCAGGAACTCCCAACCTCCCACACACTGCGTAACGATCGCTTGGGTATCATCAAAACGAAAGCCGTCGAGGTTGAAGGTCCGGAAGAGATAAACGGAGGTTTGCCGGAAATATTCTCCGACCATCGGGTGGCCGCAGTTCATCCGGTCGCCGTCGTAATCTCCGTTGCGATAAACGTCCGGGGCGATTTCCATCAGGGACGAACCGAGGGAGTGATTGTAGACTACGTCCAGAGTAACGCCCCGGCCGCTCGCGTGGGCGGCGCAAACGAATCGGGCCATCGCCTCAGCCCCACCGTAGTAGCTGTCGATGGCGAAGTAGTAAGAAGGGTCATAGCCCCATGACAGCGCAGAACTGAATTCGTTTACCGGCAGGAGTTCCATAACCGTGACGGGAAGTTGAAAGAGATATCCGGGTTGATTGCGCCGGCTCGTAGCCTTTAATTCATCCGCCAGCAAATCGAACCACGCGAGGGAACCCCGTTGGAGATTGCTAAACCGGCGGGCATGCATTTCGTAGATCAAGAAATGCTGCCATCCCATAGTTTGCCAGGGTTGGGCGTGGGCGGCAGCGCTGACCGCGGCGACATCAAGTACCTTGGACCAGGAAGTGGATTTATTGGCGGGGTTGTCATCAAATGACCTGCCGAGGCTGCCCCCGTCCTTAACGTCGCGCGCCGCGGGATCAAGCACCTCCACGTTGTCGTTGAGAAGGAAGCGGTATCGGGTTCCGGGCGGCGCCTGTGCTTGGGGGACGCTACACCACCAATAAAAGGTGTCGGCGGTCAAGGTCATCGGGACTTGCCGGCGCGCGGGACCTCCGGGCGCGTTCTCATCAACGAGAATCAGCGTGGTGAGGATCGAGTGGGGAGCGTGGACGACAAAATATACCCGGCCATTCATCATGGTTGCGCCATGCGGCATTTCGCGATCCGCGAAGATCCCTGCGACTGCAACCGCGCTCCCAAACGCCGACGCCATCAAAGCCTTGCGGCTTGGCGGATCGGCAAATTGGGTCGCGCCGCGAGCACAAACGCCGTAAACGCCTTCCGTCGTGTAGTAGGTCGGGGAGGCGGCGGTGGGAGTGAAATACCTGCTGGTATCGATCCAGTCGTAGGGTTTGGGTTCGGCGCCGGCGGCTGGCACCAAATCGATGGCAGTAGTGGTGTCGAGTGCGAAGTCCAGAGTCGCCTGCCAAGTGCCGTCGGCTTGCCGGGTGACGCGCACGGTTTCATAAACTGGCCCGTTACCGGTCGAGACCTGGACCGACAAGCCGGCCGTGAAACTCGAGGTCTGTTGCGGCTGGATGGAGAGCGAATGGGGTTTAACCTGCGGGAAGGCGCTGAGCCAACTCCCCGCCCCCAAGACGAATCGCGAGGTTGTGCCCGGCGCCGAAGGGTCCGCCGGGTAGGGGCGCTGTAAGGGTGGGTTTTCGCCGCTTTGCTGGGTAGTAACGGCGTAGCTGGCCCCAGGGTAAATCGGTACCTTATAGGATGCGACATTGAAAAGCGGGCTGTCGGCATAGGGTTGCTTGGAAGAAGATACGACCGGGAACTTCGAGCCTTCCACGAGGTCCTGCAGCATTATTGCCGGCGGGTTGGCCAGGGCAGCGCCGTAAAGCACCTCGAGAGTCGTCGGAGTCAGTGCCAGCGGTTGGCTGCGAACGTCGCACTGGCCGCTCTTCAGCCACAGCGCAGCGCCATCGCAAGGCCGCCAGACGCGATTACTGGCATCCGGTTCCCAAACTGCTCCGTGGTTGTTTTTGGGCGGTTGCATCAGCTTCAGGTTGAAGCCGGAGGTCATCCACGGCTGCAACGTCACACGGAACGTGGACACACCATGAACGTCGTCACGCGCCGACTCAGGAAAATAGGCGGGACCGGAACCAGGTTGATAGGGGTTCCAGACGTAAATCTGTCCGCCGCGAAATGCCGACTGCGTAATCACTTGAAAAATCAGAACATCGCCGGCATTGAAGCCCACGCCCGAGGGGAAGGGATCTTGATAAAGAATCCTTGGCGAGGAGTCAAAGCTCCAGACTTCGGTAGGGGACTCTTGAAACAGACGCCGGATAAAGTCGTTCGCCTCCCACGTCGACGCGTAGTAAAACATGAATTGCAGTTTGCGAGCATCGGGGGAATCAGGGAGTTCAAAGTCCACCATGTTTCCATTTGGGCTCCCCTTCCTGTCCACTTTGAGGTTACCGTCCCAGGCGGATTGCCATACGTGGATGTTCCAAGGGGCAGTTGGGTTGATCGGGGAGTGGTGCACAAGGGTACCCATGGCAGCTACCTCCATCGCAGGGATTTTCTTATGACGTGGCAGTTATTATAACGTCGTGGACGCATCCTATCCAAGACGAATCTGCATCGGTATCGATCGAACGAGCCTGCCTGCTGAGGGGCGGCACACTTCAACGGGCCGCACGTAGCCGCGAGTTTACCTCGCCAATTGGCGGCGTAAAGCCGCCTCTTCCAAACTAAACCGGTACCCAATCGGCGCTTGCAAATTCATGCCGAGGCTGTATAGTAGATCTGTACGATATCCGAATCTTATTGACCCTCTCACAACTTTTGCAGGGCTCGCGACGGAGCCCGCGGATTCTTGGCTTTTCCAAAAAGGAGGAGCAGGTGGCCAACTCCAAATATCGTCAATGTACGAAGAGCCGGCTAAAAGACAGCTTCGTGTTGGGAGACTTGGTGCGACGAATTATCCGGGTTTTCAGACCCGGCTCCGCCTGGTTGCTCGTCCCCGCTCTCCTTTTACTCGCTTCGAGTCTTGGCGCGCAATCCAGTGTCTTAACGCGTTCTTACAATAACGCCCGGACGGGAACGAACACGACGGAAACGGTATTGACACCTGCTTCGGTAATCGCTCAAGGCCTTACAAAGGCATTTAGCTTAACGGTCGGCAGCGATGACCCGAGGATAGAAGCCCAACCCTTGTATCTCCCAGGTGTGCGGATGCCGGACGGAAAAAAACATGACGTAATCTTCATATTTTCGATGTCGAATCACGTTTGGGCTTTTGACGCCAATACCGGCGCGGCATTATGGGCGAAACCCGCGTTCCTGGGTCAGCCCTTTTTGCCGAAGTGGGGTGACGCCGTCGACAGCATGAATATTAACCGGTCGTTCGGCATCCTCAGCACGCCGGTTATCGACCTACAATCGGGGCTCATCTACCTGGTGGAGTGGGATACCAACGACGCAGCCCACCAGAACCGCTCCCTTCACCTCAATGCCATCCGGCTGACCGATGGAAAACGTCCCCCCAACAAGCCGGCGATCCTCATTCAGGCCTCCATGACGAATTCGGCGGGCCAGATGATCAGTCTCAGTCAGGTGCAGAAGCAACGCGCTGCCCTTTTGCTCACTCCTCTGATCGGCCCGGCGAAACCACCGGCCAGAAGAACTCTTTATGTCGCCACGACCGGCACGGAATCCCTGAGTGGCAACCCCGTTAATTCCCTGCATGGTTGGGTGGTTGCTTTCGACGTGGACACGTGGAAGCCGGCCGGAGCCTGGGTCTCCACACCGAACAGTTTTGGAGGGGGTATCTGGCAAGCATCCCAGGGACCCGCAGCGGATGAGAACAGCAACGTTTACTTCATGACCTCGAACGGGGGGTACATCGGAAAAGAAGGGCAATATCAGGATGTCGGAATCGGTACCACAGACTTTCCCGAGAGTTTCACGAAGCTCAGCCGCGTGATTTCACCGCAAGGATCATCACTGGTCCTCTCCGACTGGTTCATTCCTTTCCGGGATTCGATCCGCAAGAATTGGACCAATGATGAGGTTAAACCCTTTCCCACTGGATATGACTATCAGGACCAGGACCTCGGGTCAGCCGGCCCCATTCTCCCACCCGGCACGTCTCTTGTTCTTGGCGCAGGTAAAGATGGCATCCTATATGTCCTCGACCGGGACAATCTTGGAAAAGCCATAGGCGATTGGAGCAAATTGAAGGTGCTACCCACCTTCTTCACTTTCGATCCAGATTCTAGTATCCCTGCGTACCAGGGCGCCTCGCCCACTTCAACCAACCAAGACTACCAACCCATGCAGGGATTGAAGACCCATCACCTCCACGGCTCCCCCCTCTACTGGAACAGCCAGGTACACGGCCCAATGTTGTTCACCTGGGGAGAGAACGGAACGCTCCGTGCCTTCTCCCTCGACCCCTCCGACAGGATCCAATTGCTTGCACATGGGTCGGACGTGGCATCGGCGGATCTTGCCAACCCCGCGCTCAATTCGCTCGGGGGAATGCCGGGGGGGATGCTGGCCGCTTCATCGAACGGCGGCCGCGACGGCATCATCTGGGCGACCGCACCCACCATTGGCGACGCCAATCGTGAGGTGACGGTCGGGGTTGCGCGGGCCTATGACGCCTCAAACTTCGATTCCAGCGTTCGGAATCCCGATGGCGTTCCACAGCTGCGGAAGATCTGGCAGAGTTCGGAATTCGTTTACAGCAAATTCTGCCCGCCGGTGGTGGCAGATGGCAGATTGATCGTTCCGACCTACGAGGGACGGGTGGATGTCTATATCCTGAAGCCCCTTCCGGCTGCTGTGAGGGCAGGCTCCCCGAATCACTAATGGGCGAATGTACCCGCAAGTCTGGTGAGAGGATCTCCGCATGTTGAAATCAGCCAGTTCGGTCTTCCAAGCGAGGCGCTTGCGCGTCTTGGGAATCGCCGTAATCACCTGCCTGGTCTCTATTTTTCCTGCCACCGCGTCCAGCCTGAGGATTTCCACTGGGGCGGCGGCGCGGCTGCCGGAAGAAGTGGAAGCTGACTATACAACCTCACATCTATTCATTGATGAGGTTGCGGGCGATAGCATCCCGATTACCATCTTTTTCGATCCGCAGGTCCTGGGGGTTCAGACCGCCGAGGTTTTCACAAATCTGAATCGGCGCGATCGCGCCACGCTCCGTTCGCCGCAGGAAATTGAGGAAGGAATCCGCCCCCCAGATGGCAATACTATCAGCGCTGGAGACGATGGGCACTACTACAAGGCGTATACCATGGCCCCGGTCACGGGAGGCTATCAGATCACTTTACGGGCGAACAAATGTGGTGCGTACCGGCTGACGGCCCGATACCGTCTGAACGGCGACCCCCCGGGCGCCTACAGGTGGTACGGCAGCGAATTAAACGTTCAAGCGATTCCCAAACGTGATCACGCCATCGTGATCTCGCCCGCCAGCGCGAGAAGCCTCCAGTTATACGAGGCGAGCCCGCTTACGATTCTGGCTACCGGAACATTGCCGGGGCAGCGTGGAACTCTGGCGGACCTTGCCGGCGGTCTCGCGCCGGGAGCCGTACCGCAATTCAGCTTGAATTATCTGAAGTCGCTTGGATGCAACATGCTCTGGCTTCAGCCGATCCACCCGCGGGGCCTGGAAGCGCGGGAGATTGATCCGGCTACTCACCAACCCTACGAACTGGGCAGCCCCTACTCGGTCAAGAACTTCTTTGAGGTCATGCCGCTCATGGCCAAGGCGTTCACCCCGGGCGGCACGCCCGCAAGCGATGACACTCCCGCAGGCCGGGCACAGGCGATGACGGAGTTTCTGGCTTTTGTTCGTTCCGCCGATGCCGCGGGTATGGGGATCATGCTTGACGCTCCCTTCAACCACACGGCCCACGATGTTGAGCTCTCGCCACAAGGACAGAGTTACTGGGGAGGGCCGTCACTGGGAAGCGAAATTCGTGGGGTCCAACCACATTTCTTCTCGCGTATCAATGCGTACGACATGCGGAGCACGCTGCTGAATATGATCGCTCCAGCTCCTGACCGGTACGATTTTGACAAGTGGAACGACGTCTCGGACATCTTCTTCGGGCGGTACGCAGCCTTGGTCCCGAACCACGCGCAAAAGCAAAATTACACCAATGAGGGTGACTGGTTTGACTATAGTGTGGGCGACGAAGAACATTCCGGTGAAAATAACGGGCACTTCGATGCGACAACCATGGCAGTTTGGCGGTATTTCGGTGATTACCTGCAGTTTTGGTTAACGCGGACCGGCTATCCCGTGAACAACGGATCCGCAACCCTGAATTCGGACGTGGGGATTGACGGCCTTCGCGCCGACTTTGCCCAGGGCTTGCCGCCACAATGTTGGGAATACATTGTGAACCGGACCAAGGCGCGCAAGTGGAATTTCGTATTCCTGGCCGAAAGCCTCGACGGCGGGCCGGTGACGTATCGATCCGCCAGGCACTTTGATATTCTGAATGAAAACCTCATCTATGATCTGTACCAGGCGACCAATGCCACGGATTTTCGAAATGTCTATGATGCGCGCCGTAACAGCTATGGAGCCGCACTCACCCTGCTGAACACCAGTTCTCAAGACGAGGATAATTACAAGAACCCATTCGAAGCGCTGATTCGATTTGCGGTGAACAGCTCGATGGCCGGGGTCACTATGATCTTTCCAGGCCAGGAGTTGGGCCTTAGCGGTACGGTAATTCCGCCCCATCGGTCAGTTCCGTCGGCGGGACCGCCTTTCGGGTACGACCGCTATGACATTGACAGTCCGACCTTCCCGAAGCCGATTCCGAGTTTTATGTCATTCAACTCACTGATGCCGTTGTGGCTCCAGTTGCAAAACGGCGTCGGCAATGCCGCCCAGATTCGCGATCTCTACGCCGCGATCAACCACGCCCGCAGCATGAGCCCGGCGCTGCGGGGATCGGAACGCATTTACCTGGACCTTCGCAATCGCGTTCCGCACCAGGCAATCTTCAGCGTGGCGAAACTCGAACATCTGAACGCCAGCCCGGCGCAGAGTGATGTGGTGCTTGTCTTCGTAAATCTCACGGTGGCGTCTGACGAGGGTACGATGGCCGACAATTGGTTCAACCTCGATATCGACACGGATAAGAACGGCGTGAACGACCTCGGCATCCAGCCCGATCATCTGTACAACGTCAAGAACATCGCTGCGTACACGGGCATGGACACCCGGCGCCAGGATGCTTGGTTGTGGCCCGCGCCCCGGTCGGGACGCGACTTATTGGCAAACGGTATCTATGTTCATCTTGACAAGGTTCCCACCGGCGCTGCCGGTTGGAAAACCGCGCCATGGGAGGCCGAATACCTCAAGTTGTTCGACGCGACTTCCCGCGCGGCGGCCAACAACCCGTAGCTTCCTTCCCATCGTACCCATGGAAAGGCAACAGAAATACCGATTCTGGGCACACACATAATCATTTGTGAACCCGAACATAATTGGTGCCAACGGAAAAGGAGCCAATATGACCCTGGATCGCACATCTCCGAAATTGTCGAAAATCATGATTTTCATCGGCGCTGGCATCGTCCTTGGCACGTTTGTAGTGAAGGATGTCATGAACGAGAAGCTAAAGGACGCCAACGACTCACTCGGCAGCGCGGAAACCTTCTATCTCACGCAAACCTACAACATCTTCATTCAGGATGACCTTGCCTACATAAAGCAGGAAGTTGATCTCTCACTTTCGGCGCTCCAAAGCAAGGGAAAGGATCAGCTTGAAGGAAGTGAGCAGGTGCTGCGTACCAAAGCCCAAGCCGGCAACGATCATCTGAATGTAGTGATCGAATACGTGAGAAATCTGGCCAGTTTGATAGGCAAACTTCCGCAGGAAACGGACAAAGCTGGTCAGGCGCGTATGTTGCTCGTAACGTGCACGCAACTTTCAGCTGAAATGAAGTCCTTGCAGAGCCGGCTTCCAGAGCTTCTGTCGGCGATCACTCATAATCCGAAGGATCCCCACGCTTTCGCGGAGCTCACTGAATTTGTTAAGGATACGGATCCGATTCCTGGTAAGACCCAATCGATCATGGACGACAGGGAATTCCCGGACGATAAGGCAAAGGCTGCACTGGTCGTGGCTGGCCGTTTCAAATCAACACTCCGACTCGGTTGGTGTTTTCTTTTGCAAAACGATCCAATGACTGCATTAACAAACGGCGGAGTCAAAGTTCCGTCTGAAAGTAAAGCGGACGAATTTATAAGCAATACTTGTCAGAGAGATTACCTCCACGGATGCATGAGCATAATGACTGCGCTTAAGGCAAACGCGGTGTTGAACAGCTTTTGGAATGCGGATGCTGACTGTAAAGCGATGTTAAAAGATGTGCCACCTGGAAGATACTATTTCATCGCAATTGGGCAGACATCGGATATGAAATTCGCGACCTATCACCGGCAGGTCGAGCTTACAACCGGCAGGAACGTACTGAGCTTTAACGCCTACTAACATTGAGGCCGGCACGCCAGCGGCTTGGGGGCACCTACCGACAGCCTGGCATCCCAATTCGCGGATGAAACTACCAAGAAGGCCCCAGGGGTACGAATGCGCAGTTTCGTGCTTTACGCGAAGTCGAGATAACCCTCTCAAAACCATACACAAAAGACCTGCCCATCAAGTGTAACAGGTTAGGACTCCCCGAAAAAAACCATTATCGGACCGGGGGCTCCCCGGACACCATTTTCCCTGCTGGGAGAGAATTGAAATTCCTTGACAAATGACCTCGCTAAGAATAAGAAACTAATATCTACAGCGTTATTGAGTAGCCGTTATCGTACACGACATGTCGTTCCCACGGTGGGTTATTGATCTTGTAGGTAAGTCTTCATGGGTAACGCAGTTCAAGGCGTCGTCGAAATCCAAGTCTATCCACTTCACGAATCGCCGGATGGGCGGCCAGGGGGAATCTTCCGCCAAGTGAAACAAAATGACCCATCCAACTCAAGACCGTCCGCGGCTAATTTCCATCGACCCAAAGGAGGGAGCATGAAGAAGCGCAAGGAGTCAGGAACCTTGAGAAAGCACTTAGCTCTCGGCGTGGTGATTCTTGTTCTGATGGGCGCGATCTCGAATCTGCTTGAGGCGCAAGAAGTCACGGGCGGTATCACAGGTACCGTGACCGATCCTTCAGGGGCAGCGGTCCCGGGGGCCAAGGTAACGGCTGAGGACGTTGCCAGGGGAACAAGTTACCCCACGGAAACCAACTCGGTAGGTCTTTATGAGTTTCCCAGGCTCCCTGTCGGCCAGTACACCATAACAGTGGAATCAAAGGGGTTTTCTTCCAGCGCCAAGCCGGCGTTCGAACTCCAAATGAACCAGATCGCGCGCGTGGATTTCCGGTTGAGCGTCGGGGCGGTATCGGAAACGGTCGACGTGTCGGCTGCCCCGCCTCTGTTACAGACGGACACAATGCAGGTGGGATACGTCGTCAGTTCCAACCTTAACGTGAACCTTCCGCTGGCCACACGTAATTTCGTCGAGTTAACCTTGTTAACACCGGGCGCGGTTACCGTAGACCCGGCCGACATGGAAAATGGCCAGCACATGGGTGGAGGCGGCCGGCCTTATGTGAACGGCAATCGCGAGGAATTCGATTCCTTTCTGATGGACGGCCATAACGCTAACGAGATCGTTGGTAACTACGTCTCATACCAGCCGAGCATGGACGCCATTCAAGAGTTCAACGTGATCACCCTTAATCCACCCGCCCAATATGGCCAGTTTCAAGGCTCCGCAGTGAGCGTTACGCTCAAATCGGGAACGGATTCGTTTCACGGCGATCTTTACGAGTACATGCGCAACAACGTTTTGAACGCTAACAACTGGGCCAACAACTGGGAAGGCGTTCCCACCGCTGCGATGCGTTGGAACACGTTTGGCGCCACGCTTGGCGGCCCGATCGTAAAGCACAGGTTGTTCTTCTTCACGGATTACGAGGGCGTGCGGCTGGACAATCCGCCCTCCACTCACTCCTGGAGTGTCCTGACTCCGGCGGAGCGCGCGGGAGATTTTTCTGCGCTTCTGAACCCGACTGCAGGCAGCGGCCTCACTTCGGCGCGCCAACTCTACAACCCTTGTGCGTCATTCGCCGGTCCGTGCCTTCAACCCGCGAACCCCTCGGCTGTTCGCTTGCCGTTTCAAAACAACCAGATTCCGCTGAGTATGATCGATCCTGTGGCCACCAGACTGTTCAATTCGGGTTTCTATCCCAATCCCGTCAACGGGAACCTGGTGAACAACGCGCTCTACACTTCTTCGACCGGAGTCTATAACGACCAGGGCGACATCAAAATGGATTACGTTTTGAACGACCAGAATCGCATTTGGGGAAGCTGGTCGCAAGGATACCAGAAGAATCCGATTCACGACTCCAGGGTTCTGGAGGCGCAGCAACTGCTCAACACGCCTTACGAGGGCGGCGTGATTGACTGGACGCATACCTTCAGCTCCTCCATGGTTATGGATCTCAAATTCGCAGTGGATCGCCCGAAGCTGATTCTGTTGAATACGACGGGCGCCGGTGTGGGAGACTTGGCTGAGAATATCGGCATCGGGGATGGCAACCTTCGCGGCCCTGGCTTGCTGGGCCTTAACTTTACCAATGGCCTCGCCACCAGCATCGGCGTTTCCGGAAACGACATCACCCTTGGCGAGTTTATTTGGGAGCCGGCAGCGGAATTCATTCTCACCCACGGCCACCACGTCATCCACATGGGGTTCGACTTGCAGCGCGACCGCTACAACTCCAACTATGTCGGCAACAACGGCCTGTATGGTTTCCTGAACTTCGGCGGCATATACACCCAGGGCCCCAACCCACTTGCGCCTGGGGCAAACACAGGTCTTTCAGAAGCCGACTTCATATTGGGCCTTCCAAGCAGCCTTGGGCTGGGTATCTCTTCGGGAGGCTGGGGACAGCGATCCACCGTGCTTGGCGCATACGCTCAGGACGACTGGCGCATGACGAGGAACCTCACCCTCAATCTCGGCTTGCGCTGGCAAAACAACTCACCCTGGACCGAGGTCTACGGCCGCCAGGTGAATTTTGCTCCTTTCACCGGAGTTGCGGAGTTTCAAAATACCAAAGTGCAAAGCGGCCCGATATGGGGGCCGGCGGGAAGCTGCTCCGCACTCCTGGGGAGTTCCAATTGCGCGGTAGTTAGTTCCGGAGGCCTCTACAACTCCTACCACAGGGACTTCGAACCTCGGATTGGATTTGCCTGGACACCCGGGGGCTCGCATGGCAGCACCACAGTCCTGCGCGGCGCCTATAGCATTACTTCGTTCCTCGAGGGCACGGGTAACAACTTGCGTCTTCCACTGAACCCGCCGTTCGGGTCTGAATTCGAGAACGACTACACCACCGGCACCGAAGGCTTGTACCCCGGGTCAACGCTGGACGAGGGCCTTTCGCCGCTGGCGCTTCCCGGCAATCCGTTCGCAGGCACGAACCTCCGCGTCTGGGATCCCAACGTAAGGCCATCCCAGTCGCAGCAGTGGAACTTGAGCGTCGAGCATCAGTTCCCTGGGCAGATGTTGCTTTCCGTTGGCTACGTCGGCGAGCACGGGGCGCACCTGTTCCGCGCCATGTCGTATTTCCAGAGGCGTTTGGTTGACGAAAGCGGTTGCGCCGCGGCCCAGGCCGGGAATTTCCAGGGCTCGCCCGTGTTGACCTGCGGCAGCGCGTACTTGTCCGGCGACACGGCATTGTACAACGTTATCGGCCAGATTTCGGGTTCCGAAACTTCCGAAAACCAGAGCTACAACGCGCTGCAGGTTGCCCTCACCAAGCACGTCTCGCAAGGCCTCGAGTTCATGTTGTCCTACACATATTCAAAAGCCATGGCCGACTCCGTCGGCTACTGGGGTGAAGGCGGCCAGTCGAACGGCGGCGCAGCCTACCCTCAGGACCAATACAATCAGAAGGCGGACTGGGGGCCGGCGTACTTCAATACCCCGCAGAGCTTCTCAGGCTCCTACGTATACAAACTGCCTTACGGTACGGGCCAGCGGTTTGGCACCGGCGCCAATCCGATCGTCAAGGGCATTTTGGGAGACTGGCAACTCAGCGGGATAGTAACGCTGCACGCCGGATTCCCTCAAACCGTGAACGCGCCTGATGAATCCGGAACCAAGAGCCGTAGCCCCAGAGCGGATTGCCTGAGTGCGCCGTCATACCCGCGCGGCATTGGACTGGGAACCTCCTGGTTCAGCAACTCATCATTTGGCGTGCCGGATGCAGGAACGTTCGGTAGTTGCGCCGATGGAACGGTGACCGGCCCCGGAGCTCGCAACTGGGACTTTGGCATTTCGAAACGGTTCAACGTACTTTCGGAGTCCAAACAACTCGAATTCAGCACCCAGTTCATCAACTTCACCAACACTCCCATATTCAACGGCCCCGACACCTTCGTCACCAGCGCCACCTTTGGGCAGGTGCTGAGTTCGCAGAGAGAACGTAACATCCAATTTGCCTTGAAATTCTACTTCTAGGGCACCACTGGGAAAAGGACTCCCCTCCTTAGCTAAGGAGGGGAGTCATTCTGTCGAGGAAAAAAGGGTGTCATCGATAAAAGGCGCAGGCTCCGTGGAGTGGCCGATCATAAGATTCAAACGGTTCCAGAGTGGATTCAAGGCGCGGCGGTTTTGCCAGGCCCGGATGATGGCTCCGTCTGGCGCGCCAACTGGTCGACCTCGACGAGCGCCCGCGATTCGCTGAGTTTCCGAAACTTCGCTCCGACTTCGACGAGAACCTGCTGCTCTGCCTCTCGTTCACCGAGTTCCGCCTGCCTGACGGTGAGGACCTTCTCGGCCAATTCTTTTCTTTTGCGGCCCCAGTCCCAGACATCCCAATCGATCATGAACCCTGCAGAGACGATGTTCTTGGGCACAAAGTTGACGTTGAACGGCGAAAGGTAGTTGAATGCCAGGCTGACGCCGGGGATGGACTCCGCGCGTTGGGCGCGCTCATCAAGTTGAGCCTGCCTTTGCTTCAGGCGCGCCTCCCGGATCTCCGGCCGCTGCTCGAGCGCACGCTGGCGGGCCTCCGCCAGGTTCATTTCGTAGCTTGGCAGTTCGGGAACCGCCTCCACCGCAAACTCCGTCGAGAGATCTCGCCCCAGTAATTCGTTCAGATCCTCCTGTTGGCTCTGGAGCGCATCCTCGAGCCTCACCACTTCGTATTTCGACTTGGCGAGCTGTGTCTTCACGTTCAACACGTCCGACTTCAGCACCGCTTCCTGGGCCAGGTAACGCTCCGTCAACTCGTTCAGTTCAGTGTAGAACTTTACGACCTGGTTGGCCGCCTCGAGAGCGCTCTCGGTTTGCAGAATGGCGTAGTAATCCTGCTTGACTTGGTCCGGGACGGCCTGCTGTTGCTGCCGCAGAACCTCGCGCGCAAGCTCGACGCTCACCTCTCCCGCCTGCACTCCTAAGCCGATGCGATAAAGCCGCGAGAGGGGCTGCACGGTCCTTCCAAAAATGTACGTTGTGGGCCGGAGCGGCGTGCTGATCGTGGTATTGTGCGCGGGGATAGGTCCGATGCCCGGATAGGTTCCAAACGTACCTTCGGGGAACTGGAAGTTGAGACGAGTGAGTAATTCCGACTCCAGTACATACAGGCTGAAGTTAGGCAGACGCTGGGTGCGAGTGGCGGCCACTTCGTCCTGTGCCTTTTCAACGTCGAGCGCCGTGCGCTTCACCTGACGGTTGTTGGTCATCGCCAAGGAAACAGCGGCGTCGAGCGAAAGCGGCCTGCCCGGATGAATCGAATCCTGCTGTGCCGCGACAGGCAGCGCGATCGCGACCAGAAGAATAAACCCACACCTTGGCCAGGCAGCCATCAATCGGAAGCTCCTTTTACCGGTTGACCCCTTAACCCACACTTGTACGGCATGGAGGGCTGCCGAACCGCTCGCATAAGGGCGTACCATCACGGGTGTCACCAGGCCCGGACTCGCAAGACCTTCGTTCTGAGAAATCGGCCGGCATCATCGTACCCGCCTTTCTAGAATAGCGTTGCCGTCAGCCCGGTGCGCGGCGTGACCATCTGCCCGGCGGCAGCAAAGGATCGCGAAGCCGGATTGTAGAGGTCTAACCCCTTGCCGCCCGTCGATGATCCGTTATTTGCCGGGACACCGCCTGCGATCAGCACCTGGAGGTCCGCAGAGGTTTCCGTATTGACAATGAAGGTTGCCGTCGGATGATCGCGATACTCGCTCAGGTTGTTGCTGGTGAACGAAAATGTGCCGGCGTTCGGGTTATAGGTTTCCGCTGAGTTGGCGCCGTTCAGTCCCGCGGCCTCCAGCACCGTCCCATCCGCAAGCAGCGTGGCGGCTTGATATCGGCGCCGGGCCCCCATGCTGCCAGTAAACGTGAATGTCCTGCTGGGAGGGTTGTACAGCTCAGTCGTGCTGGTGGGGTCGTCGCCGATTCGCCACCCGCCAGCCACCAGGATTTGACCGCTATTCAGCAATGTGGCGGAGTGACCCTGGCGGGCGTTATTCAGTCTTCCAGACAACTGAAACACTCCCGCCAAAGGGTAGTAAAGGTCCGTCTCTGCTAAAGAAGTCAGGCTCCCACGAGCGTCGGTGCCGCCGGCCAGCAGCACCGTGCCGTCAGGCAGCAGCGTGGCACTTTGGCCCATCGTGGCGACGGGAAGTGTGCCCGTGGCCCTGAACGCCTGCGTGCTCGGGTTGTAGAGTTCGGCTGTATTAAGCGCCTTGTTGTTGGAGGTGCAACAGCCGCCTGCAATCAAAACCTGGCCGGCCAGCGGACCCGAGGTTAACAAGGTCGCGGTGTGCGCGGCGCGTGGGGCGGTCATCGATCCCGTTGTCAACGTGAAGCTGCCCGTCGAAGGATTGAAAATCTCCGCAGAACTTTGCGGGTTCCCGACTGCATCGTACCCGCCGGCGATTAGTATGGTGCCGTCCAGCAGGGCTGTGGCGGTATGCTGTTGGCGGGTCGCGTTCATGGGAAGGGTTTTCGTGCTGGCGCTGGTGGCTGGATTCCAGACCTCGGTAGAGGAAAGCGTCGCTCCGGTCCAATCCACTCCGCCCGCCAGCAAGACACCATGCGGCGGCAGGGCTGCAGGTGTTCCCGCCACGTTCACCTGGACCTCGAGCGGCAACTTAGCCACAGAGGGCGCTGCGAAAGGTGGAGAGGTCTGACGTTGGATGTAGTCGATGTCTCCTGGGGGCGCCGTTGTTGCCTTGACGGTGATCGCACTCGTGCCCGTGCCCGACTGAGGTGCCACGGAATACCCGGCCGGAACTCGGGTTACCGTCCACTTCAGACCCTGGCCGGAGGTCGGGATGCTTGCTTGCAAGGAGAAGGTGGCCGTTCCCTGAGGGAGAAGCACGACGGAAGTGGGCGTAACGTTGAATACCGGCGGTGCGAGAGTCACCACCCGGCGCACACCCGGTACGGAGACGTTGTACGACCTTCCGGGTATAACATCGTACCAGTGGCTCTCAAAGAATGAGTAAAGCCGGGCCTCGAATGATGCCGTTCCCTCGGGCACCTGAAAAATCATGGCCTGGTGACTGGTGAACGGCTTGCTGTTGTCGGGTGTATCGGGACTGGCGCTCGGTGGCGATAGATCCTCGACCCAGCTGACCTCTTTCTGGGAAATGTTCGTTAACACCTTGGTGCTGCTGGAGCTTTGGTTCCAGCCGATTGTGTATCCCACTCCTGGCGCAGGTGCAACATTTCCCAGGCTGCCGCCAATGCTAAGCTGGGCGCTCGAAAGGTAAATCCCGTTCCGGGGCGACCAATCAAAGACTGAGAAGCCGGAATTCGAAACGTAGGCGTTGATTGAAATCTGAAAATCACGTTTCTCAGTAAAGAACCCGCAAGTGGTAACTATGAACCCGCAGGTCTTCCAATAGTTGGGCACGGAGAGCGGATCTCTAATTAGCAAATACCAATCATTTTGGAGATTGTTATCATTCAGGCGGTAAAGGCGAACGTAATCCCCCAGCTTATTACCATTGTTGTCGAAATAATCCTTGTCAGGGTGGCCCAGGTCAGTCCAGTCCGCAGCCAACGGTTCTGGAAACGCCGTCGTCCCGGCAGCGTCCTCTTCCTCCTGGTCGACCCACCCCTGGAACGCCGCCGAACAGTTCAGGCCGGCATTGTCGCCTGCATCCTGGTATCCGGGTGGCGTGTAGCATTCATAGCTGTGAAGCGAGCCATTGCTCGCCAGCCTTGCTGCCATCAATTGCAGCACGCCGGTGGATGTGACATCGAAGGGCTCGATGCCGGGTTGCAGTCGGGACTCCAGATCAACCGCGAGGAGGCCGTCAAAGTCGACTACATCGCCGCCCTGCATCATGACGATCTGGCCGTTCTGAAGAGCCTGCTTGGCGGCTGAGAGGTCCTGCGGCGCCGGGCTGGGTGAAAGTTCGATTACCGGAAGGCTGTCTTGTGCTGTCAGGGGCGATACAGGCAACAATAGGAACCCGATAAGGCAGAACGGCGCCCGCAACAGGAACTTCCTGGTGCAGTTATTTTGCAGGGTTCGCATCATCGGTTTCGGCCTCCTTCGAAGTTGGCAAAGCGCCCGACGCTAATCTAGCGAGTGCCGTTGAATAGCGTTGCTGTGAGCCCGCTGCGTGGAGTCGTCATCTGCCCGGCGGAACTGAATGACAGAGATGACGGGTTGTAGAGGTCCAGGCCTTTACCGCCGGTGATTCCTGTATCCGCCTCGACGCCGCCCGCAATCAGCACCTGGGTGTCCGCAGCCGTTTCCGTGTTCAGAATCAAGGTTGCTGTCGGGAGATTGCGATACTCGGTCATGTAGGTATTTGCGGAGGTAAATGTGCACGTGTTGGGATTGTAGGTCTCTGCGGAGTTGGCGCCGTTCAAGCCACCGGCTTCCAGCACCGTGCCGTCCGTGAGAAGGACGGCAGCCTGGTAGCGCCTGCGGTTACTCATGTTTCCCGTGAACGTGAAAGAGGCGCTGCCCGGCGTGTACAACTCCACGGTGTTGGTGGGATCGTCACCGACCCGCCATCCCCCTGCCACCAGCACCTGTCCGTTGGTCAACAGGGTAGCCGCCTGGCCTTGGCGGGCGTTGTTCAGGTTTCGGGTCAACTGGAAGGTCCTTGTTTGCGGATTGTAGATTTGCGCGTTTGCAAGCGATGTCAGGCTGCCGAGCGAATTCGTGCCGCCAGTCAGCAGCACGGTACCGTCAAGCAACAAAGTGGCCGTTTGACCCATCGTGGCTGTGGAAAGAACACCGGTGGCAGTAAACCTCTGGGTGGCAGGATTGTAAAGCTCGGCGCTATTCAGAGCACTATTGTTCGAGCCGCAGCAGCCGCCGGCAATCAAAACCTGCCCGGCCAATGGCCCCGAGGTTAACAGAGTTGCCGTGTGTAGCGCGCGGGGAGTGGTCATGGAACCTGCGGTCAAGGTAAACTTCCCTGTCGAAGGGCTGAAAATCTCAGCAGAACTTTGCGGGTTGTTCAGAACGTTGAATCCCCCCGCGATGAGAATCGTGCCGTCCGGAAGAAGCGTAGCAGTATGCCGGTAGCGGGCCGAGTTCATGGGGTAAATCAGCGTGCTGGAGTTCGTAGCGGGATTCCACACCTCGGCCGAACTCAGAGCTGTTCCGCTCGCATCCTGTCCGCCCGCCAGCAGTACGCCGTTTGGCGGGAGTTCGGAAGGGCTAGCCACTACTGTAACTTGCACCTGAAGCGGCGCGCGGGCTACGGAGGGCGCGGCGTAGGGCGGATCTGTTTGAAACTGGATTACGTCAACATCTCCCGGCGCCGCCGACGTGGCGCGCACGGTCACCTGTTGAGGCCCTGAGCCCGAAATGGGCGATACCGAGAAACCGGCTGGAACGCTGATCACGGCCCATTTCAACCCTTGGGCGGAGTATGCGGGAATGACGGCTTCGAGTGACAGGGTTGCCGTCCCTCTGGGGAGCACAGTGATCGAAGCTGGCGCAACGCGAAATACGGGCGCCGAGAGGGTGACGTCCCGGCGTTCCGTGCGGGAAACTGGATTTCCTCCTGCGAGGTTGAAGTCGTGCCACCAGCTCTCAAAAAACGTGTAAAGCCGCGCGTTGAACCTGGCCGTTCCTTCAGGCACCTGGAAAATTGCCGCGTCGTGACTAACAAATGGCTGGATATTATTCAGGTTCGCTGCCTTCTCAAAGTTTTCGACCCAACTCACTTCCCTTTGTCCGACGTTGGTATACACCGTGGTATCGACGTAGGGCTGATCCCAGGGGATTGCGACGCCCACACTTGCGCTGGGAACAAGGCCCGAAAGGCTAACCGAACTTTCGCAGTTGAGGGCATATTGAAGTCGTAAGTGTTTTCTTTTCATCAAAGCGATCTTGCAGGTCGGCACTACATTTTCAGCCTCG
>Ga0209517_10003081_pt1 | contig 22892 bp, 23 predicted proteins | sample PeaSoiMetSII2010_FD_187695 | JGI IMG/M metagenome (GOLD analysis project Ga0209517, IMG submission 187695) | Peat soil microbial communities from Weissenstadt, Germany - SII-2010 (SPAdes) (version 2) | ecosystem: Environmental > Terrestrial > Soil > Wetlands > Peat | place: Germany...
ATCGAGAAGCTTGCGCGAGCACGGTATTCGACCAGGTCATCGTGTGGCGATTGAGACCGATAATGCGCTTGATCACCTCATCGGACTGCTCTCTGCGCTGTCGATTGGCGCAATTGCTGTTGCCCTTTCGCGTGATGCAACATCTTATCGAGCTGTCGTCGCAGACTGCGAGCCATCATTGATAATATCGACTGGTGATACAGGTCCACAAAACGGCTTTTGTCCTGGGATTCCGCGCAAGCGCCTTCGCGACATCGCTATCAAGATCAATGCTGGTTCGCAAGAGCCTGCGCGTCCGCTGAGAGCGGAGGAAATTGCTATGCTCTATTACACGTCAGGCACAAGTTCAGGAATCCGGAAAGGAGTAATGCAAAGCTATGGCCAGTTACATAATACAGTTCATTATATTACGCAAATCATGCGAATGGACGAATCCATTTGTGAGTTTGTCGCGTCACCGACTGACAATGCTTTCTGGTTTGGAAGGTGCAGATGTATTCTGCACGTCGGCGGGACGGCACTCCTGAGCAGCGGCATATTGAATCCGTTAAGTATGGTCTCTGCCTTGAACCGCCATAAGGGCAACGCGATCGCCGCGGATACCGGTATCTATATGTTGCTCCTGCATCACATGGAGAAATATCTTGTAAGACTAGGCCCGTCAATTCGGTGGGCCAAGATCGCGAGCGCGTCAATGCCGGTAGAAGACACATTGCGCCTAATGGAGCTCCTGCCAAATGCCTGGATCGTCATGAACTATGGGCTTACTGAAGCGATGCGCACGTGCCTTAACCCATTTCGCGAAACGCCGGATAAGCTGGCATCAGTTGGTCGTCCATGCCCGTCAGTCTCGCTCCGTATCGCGGACTCACAGGGAAAAGAACTACCTCCTGGTGCCATCGGCGAGGTGATGATCAGTGGTGGAAATCTTGCCATTGGTTACTGGCGGAACGAGGAATTATGGAACACTCGATTTCATGATGGCTGGTATCATTCCGGCGATCTCGGGCATCTTGATAAGGACGGCTTCCTTTATCTGGATGGTCGCATTGACCACGCTATAAACTCGGGCGGTAAAACCATTTCTCTTTACGAGGTTGAACAGTTAGTACACCCCTTCATACGGAACACAAACTTCGTCACTTGTGGCGCTTCCGATCCCAAAGGCGTGTTGGGCGAGGTCGTCGTGCTGTGTGTTGAAGGCCGGTGGGGTGAGTCAACACCTTGGAGCGAACTACGCATAAAACTGTTTGAGGCAATGGAGCGGCTCCTAGTCCCGGTGTCGGCATACATCGTACCAAAATTTCCACGAACTTCGAATGGCAAGATTCAACTCAATGAGCTGCGAATAAGAATTGAAAGCGGGCAGTGTGAAAATTTGTGATGGTTACAATGGTGAATTCATACCCCATACCCCGGTTTCGATCCTAGCTGGGAGACGCGATACCAAGACCCTAACTACCGTAACCACTATCCGTCGTTCGTAGTCACCTGAACGGTTCTAAAAACCTCGCAAATCGGCGACATTTCTGGTTCCATTGCGTTTCATGAATCGGAGCTGAGGCGATGCGAGGCAAACGGGGACTTTCGATTTCGATGCCGTGGCTCGCCGGCACGGCGCTGCTGCATTTCGCCGTGGTGATGGAAAAGCGTGGCGCGCTCAAAGTCTGAAACTATCCTGCTCGCGATCCTCGCCTTCTCGCTGTCCCTGATCGGGATCTTCCTGGTTTAATAGTCCCAAAATTTTACTTTATCTTCCTACTATTGAGCTGGTTTAATACGTCTCTTGAATATGCTGGTTTTAAGTCCTCCGCAGCCGACGGCATATACCCCATACCCGGTGATTTCTTTAAGTAGTCATCGTCGTAAATGCGTGTGTAAGTGTCTGTCTTATGAACAACATCAAAGAGAAGGGCATCGATGATGTATTGAAAGAGTATTCTTATCCCGTATTTTTTGAGAAACTGTAGATAGTTTATACGTTTCTTTTTACTCTGAGAGTACGTTTGAATGTTGTCCATATAAATCCTTGCGTGTGTTAGGTGCCATCGTACTCGACGCGGGTTGGATAAGGCCCTGAATTGATTGATAAAGGCGCTTCGTTCCCTTGCAAGAAATGCAGCACCCGATGCGATCATTATTCACGAAGGCCTTATCCAGTGCGGCATCAAATGATATCAAGCTATCGCCAACAAGACGCGAAACGTTAGGCTGGCTGGCGCTGTTGGTCCGAGAGGAATAGCGGCAAAGCATGCAACAAGAGGTATTTATCACTTTCGACGTCGATTGGTCGCCTGATTGGATGATCGACGAAGTATCGGCAATCCTGATGAAAGCCGGAGTCAAGTCCACCTGGTTCGTGACGCATGCATCGCCGAGCATCGACAGGCTCCGCAAGCATAGCGATCTCTTCGAGCTCGGCATCCACCCGAATTGCCTGCCTGGGTCGTCGCACGGCGCCAATGAAAAGGAAGTGCTTCGACATGTAAAGGCCATCGTGCCGGACGCGGTATCGATGCGTAGCCACGGGCTCTACCAAACGAGCGCATTCCTGATCCTCGCGGCGCGCGATTTTGGCATACGCCTGGAATCTAATGTCGTGCTGCCCGGCGCCCCCGGCATCGTGACCAGCGATTTTCGTTTCGATGACATTGTCATTCGACGGGTGCCGTATTTCTGGGTCGATGACCTCGCCATGCACGATCCCCAGAATACCTGGCGTGAGGCCCGGGAAGTGACCTACGCGCCGGGGCTCAAAGTGTTCTCGTTTCACCCATTCCATGTGGTCATGAATGCGAGCAGTTACGAACCGTACGAGCGGCTGAAGCGGGAACGGCCATTGCATGAGTGGACGCCGGATTTCATCGAATCGCATCGGTCGCGCGGCGCCGGGGCCGGTGCGGTTCTGGCCACTCTTGCGGCGACCCTATCCGGCCAGCCGACATTGTTCTTGAAAGACCTGCTCAACATAGAAATCGTTGCGGCGGGCCGGACAATCTCCTGAGCAAGAAAGCTGTAGGACTTTGATGAAGATTCTATATATCGATATTTGTGCAAGAACGGTCAATCCAACGAACAGTCTCATTCCAGCTCTGCTGCGTCTCAGTGCGGACCTCGTCTGTTACGGGCCGGGATTTGTCGATGAAAGTGAGTTGAAAAACGGAATTGCTGAATTCGTCGGACGGCATGACGAGTTTGATTTTTACGTCATGACGTGGTTTAGCCCGGAACTCCGAGACAACGATATACGCTCTTATTATCGTTACGCCTGTCCGAACTATCCAACCGCGCTTCTAAGAACGTTCGCGTCTGACGTGACCGCTTTTCTGAAGCGAAGCACTGTGCCGAAAATCCTGTTTCTGACTGGGCGGGATATATATGGAATCAGCGAACAAAATGCGGAATTGATTGCAGAAATAAACGGTTATCTTGTGTCTTGGGCGGTCGGATTTTCCAAGCCATTGAGCGAGCTAGACGTATTCACCAGCGAGGAGTTCTTCGCGCGGAAAAAGGGCAGGGTATTCGGACGCTGGCACGATCTTGTCGCTAAATACGAGCACAAGTTCATTAATTTTGCGCACTTCGTCGCGGAAACCGAGTTCGCCTGGACCTCGCTCGACAATCGCCGCGACAAGGTTGTCGTGCCCGGTCAGATCTATGTCCGCCGCAAGGCGGCGCGGCGGAAATTGCTCGAACTGGGGATTTTGGCGCGATCGGGCGGCTTTAAACGCCTGATGTCCATCATGGATCATATCGGTCTGCGCCCGCACGCGCGGCCATTGATTCAATCGCTTTACAATCGGACATTTACCCGGAGTATCGAAACGGCGCGCTATGCCTACACCGACGGCTACGGTTACGATCGTCCGATCCGCAAGTTTTTTGAAATCCCGGCGCTTGGCACGGTTCTGCTTTGCACGCCGTGCGCCGGCTTTTCCGATCTCGGCTTCGTCAATCGCGAAAACGCGGTCGTCGTTGCTCCCGAAGCCGTTGGCGACGCCGTGGCATGGCTGCGAGAATCGCCGGCCGACGCGCAGAGGATCGCCGAAGCGGGCCGACAGTTGATCTGGGATAAGCATTCCCTGCACGCGCGCGCCGAGCAGTTCAAAGCCTGCCTGAAGAGCATATCGTCGCAACGATACCTTCGCAGCCGCTGGAATAAAGGAAATTTCATTGTCGATGAGACGCCCGCGGCCGAGCGCGTTCGCGCGGCGGTTTCGGCTCAAGCGAACGTGATACCTTAGATAACCGACATGCCAAAACCTATCGAAGCCGCCGCAGGATTTCGCACGCATTTTCGCGTCGGCGCGCGCGAGGTTGGCGATGGCGCGCCGGTACTGATCATTGCCGAGGCCGGCGTCTCGCATTTCGGCGATATGAAGCTTGCTTTCGATCTCGTCGATCTTGCCGCCGAATCCGGCGCCGACGTGTTCAAGACCCAGTTCTTCGACGTTGAGCATCTTTATGCCGAACGGGCGCAGGAATGGCGCGACCGGTTGCGGCCGCGTAACCTCGGCCTCGATCAGGCCCGCGAACTCGCAGATCGCTGCCGCAAGCGCGGCATTATGTTCATGTCGACGGCGCACGATGAGAGCCGGATTCCATGGCTCGTCGAGCTCGAGGTGCCGGCGATCAAGGTCGGCTCGGGCGAGCGCAACAACCCGGCCTTCCTGGAGAAGCTCGCCCGGATGGGGCGGCCGATGATCGTCTCGACTGGTATGTACGACAACGACGACGTGCGCGAGGCGCTCGCCGCATGCGCGCGCGGTGGCTGTCGCGACGTGGCGCTGCTGCATTGCGTCACTAGCTATCCGACGCCAAACAACGAGGTGAATCTTGCGGCGATGGAGCGGCTGCGCGAAGCGTTCGACGGGCCAGTCGGCTACTCCGACCACACCGAAGGTTTTCTCGCGTCCTATGCCGCCGTTGCCCGCGGCGCGAAGGTCATCGAAAAGCACATCACCATCCTGCGCGACGTGCCGAACGCGCAGGACTGGAAAGTTTCCGCCGGCCCGGAGAATTTCAAGCGCTTCGTCGGCGAGCTGCGCCAGGTCGAGGCCATGATCGGCGACGGCAAGAAGGGCCCGGCGCCGTGCGAGATGCTCGCAATGAAATGGGCGCTGAAATCCATGGTCGCGGCCCGCGATCTCACCGCCGGTCATTGCCTGGCGCCCGACGATCTCGTCGCCAAGCGGCCGGGCGACGGCGTGCCGCCCAATCAGGTCGATCGCTTGCTTGGTCAGGTGCTGGTCAAGCCGGTCCGCGCCGACGCGCCAGTCCTTCTCGATGATGTCAAAACCGGATGAGAAAGATCTGCGTCGTACTGACCACTCGGGGCAATTTCGCGAAGATGAAGACGGCGATGCGCGCCATCGTCGCGCATCCGAAACTCGAGTTGCAGCTCGTGGTCGGTGGCGCGTTGCTCAACCGCCAGGCGGCGATCGCGCAGGAGATCGAACGAGAAGGTTTCACAGTCACGGAAACGCTGGACTATATGCTCGCTTCTGAAACTCCTGCTGCGATAACCCAGTCTGCGGCGCGATGTCTCCAGGGCGCGGGAGAGATGCTCGGCCGGTTGCAGCCGGATGTCTTGATGGTCATCGCCGACCGCTACGAGGCGCTGGCGCTGGCGCAAGCGGCATTATGCAACAACATCCGCATCACTCATCTCGAAGGCGGCGAGGTATCCGGCTCAATCGACGAACGAATTCGGCACGCCATCACCAAGCTCTCGCACTACCATCTTGCAGCCAGCCAAAAAGCCGCGGATCGGCTTTTGCGCTTGGGGGAAAAGCCCGAATCGATCCTGGTCGTCGGATCGCCGAGCTTCGATCTGCTACGCGATTCCGGCAGTGACGGATATCGAAAGCTGCACAAGCGATTGGCCGATCAGCCTGCAGCTGATCCCGAAAAAGCGTTCCTGCTCGTGTCGCATCATCCGGTGGTGACCGAATACGACGAAGCACAGTCGCAATACGGCGTGCTTGCCGAAAGCGTTTTGCAGATTGGCCTGCCTGCGATATGGATCTGGCCGAACAACGACGCCGGGGCAGGCACGGTCGGCGACGCACTCGATTGGCTTCGCGCGCAGCCATCCTGCCCGCCGCTTGCCGTGGTGCCCGCGCTGCCGATCGAGGAATACGGCGCCGCGCTCAACCGTACGTCGTGCCTTGTCGGCAATAGTTCCAGTGCGGTTCGTGAGGCGGCCTTTCTGGGCACGCCAGCAGTGAACGTTGGCACCCGCCAACATGCCCGCGAGCGCGGCGCCAACGTGATCGACGTTCCGTGCGAGGTGGGGCCTATAGTCGCCGCCGTGAAAAAGCAAATGGCGCGCGGCAAATACGAGCTGGATTTGCGCTATGGCGACGGCGCGGCCGGCACGAAGATCGCTGCCTTCCTCGCCGATTACTGGCCGCCGCTCGACAAGACCATCACCTACTGACTGACCGTGGCGAAGCCGCAAGCCATCTACTACCGCATCCTCGCCTATCAGCCGGGGAACCGCGCTTTGTTGGATCGCCTGTTTGACGTCGTCGAGCTTGCCGATCCGCGCAGCGACAATGAGCGGCTGGCGGGTGCCGAGGTGTTGTTTGCCCCGCTCGGCTTCATGGTCGACGGCGCCAAGATGGACTGTTGCCCGCAACTTAAAGCCATCGCCTCGAATACGACGGGTATTCCGCATATCGAGGCCGAGGCGGCGAAAAAGCGCGGCATCCGCATCTGCGCGCTGCATGATGAGCCGGAATTTTTAGATACAATCACGCCGACCGCCGAGCACACGATCGGGCTCATGATCGCGGCGTGGCGGCGCATTCCCGCCGCGCACCGCGCCGCATCGGACGGGGCGTGGGACCGTAAACCATGGGGCGCGCCGCGCATGTTCTCTCGCATGCGGCTTGGCCTCGTCGGCTACGGCCGGCTCGGTCGCAAAGTCGGGCGCATTGCGGAAGCGATGGCCATGAAGGTCGGTTTCTACGATCCCGCCGTAGCCGGAGGTTACGGCAGCATCGCCGAACTCGCGCGCAACGCCGATGTGCTGAGCCTGCACGCGCCGAGCACGGCGCAAACCCGCAATCTCGTTTCGCGCACGGTGCTCGAGCAACTGCCTCGTGGCGCCCTGGTCGTGAACACTGCGCGCGGCGAATTGCTCGATCTTGATGCGCTGCTCGATTTGCTCGATTCGGGACACATTGCTGCGGCTGCGCTGGATACGATCCATGGCGAATATGATCCTGATTTCTCCAAAACCTTCCGCGACAGCCGCGTCGCGCGGGAAGCGCGCCGCCGCGACAATCTGATCTTGACGCCGCATATCGGTGGCTCGACCGTAGACGCCTGGTACGAGACCGAGCGCTTTGTCATCGAGAAGGCCGCGCGTGCCATCGGGCTCGGTCCGGTGTAGCGGGGCATTCCAGAGAATAATGGTTACTGGTTGGCGAAAAGTCCGCCTTCGAGCGATCGGATGGTGGCTCCGCGCTCTTTCTCTGCGGTCCAGGATTCGTGCGTATTTCCGTTATCCGGAATTACGCGAACTGCTTTCGCAGTTTCGCAATTCCAAGAGCACGGGAGTAAGCACCGCAGATAGCGTCGTTTTATATGAACAGATTTTGGCGCGCCGACCGAAAGTTATCCTTGAATTAGGGCCGGGAACAAGTACCGCCGTTATCGCTCTCGCGATCTTGCAGGTACGCGTTCACGATCCATATTACGCACCGCGCTTCATTGCGGTTGAAGAAGACGAACGATGGCTTTCTTATCATCGGGAAACGATACCGCCTCATCTTGCGTCAAGCGTGGAATTAATGGCTTCTCCGATCGAGGTGCAGGAATTTCGTGGCATGCGGCTCACCAAATTCGCCGGGATTCCAGCTCTCCCGTATGAGTTTATTCACGTCGATGGTCCCAGCTTTCAACAATCGCCTAATCGCTCAACCGTCCTCCCCCCAGGCTGCGTCGGGAACAAGGATTTGATTGATCTTGCCCCGATGCTTTCAAATCGATGCTTCATCATCTTCGACGGAAGAGAGACTACGGCAAGAATAACCGCGACCGAACTCGAACGTTTAGGCTTTAGAGTGTCGCGGAACCCAGATACACTCAGCTATCAGTTGGAGCGGCCGTAATTGTTCGCCGTAATCAAACTGGCGAGACCGCATTTGCCCGGCTTAAAGAGTTCGGATTGGACTCAGGCGACTACCGGATGAAGGTTTGGGCCCTAGTCCCCGCACGCGGCGGCTCGAAGAGCATTCCGCTCAAGAATCTGCTGCCGCTCGCGGGCCGGCCGCTACTCGATTATGTGGTCCGAGCGGGGCAGGCGAGCGGTGTGTTGTCGCGAATTATCTGCTCGACCGACAACGACCGCATCGCGGACCGGGCACGCGGGCTTGGCATCGAAATCGATCGGCGTCCGGCTGCTTTCGCGAGCGATGACGCCAAAGTCGATGACGTCGCGCGGGATTTTTTGGTGCGTGAACGCGCCGCCGGCCGGCCGCTCTCTGATGCCGTCGCGCTGCTGCAGCCGACCAGCCCGTTCCTGCAGCCGCAGGACATCCGCGATCTCCTATCCTTTCTCGCGGAACGGCCAACCGCCGCCTCCGCACACAATGTCCATGCCGTACCCCATAACTTGCACGTCTGGAACCAACGTTTTGTCGGCGACAACGGTGAAGTCATTTTTCCGTTCGAGGCCGAACGCCAGCAAGCGCGCAACAAGCAGAAGAAGCCGATGCTCTATGCCTTCGGCAATCTCATTGCGGCCCGCACCGAAGCGCTGCTAGCGGGAGCCGGCTTTTACGCGAAGCCGAGCTACGCGTTGCCGATCGCTGCGCCATTTGCCTTCGATCTCGATCGGCAATCCGATATCGCGGCGGCGGAAGCTATGATTATGGGTGGCCTCGTGCGCCTCGACCATTTGCAACTCGCCAATGTCTGAACCGGTCGCGGCATGAAAGCCATCATGTATCACTATGTACGGCCCGGTTCGCTTGGCTGGGAACGCCTGAAGTACCTGCATTTCGATAATTTCCGGCGCCAACTTGACTGGCTTGCGAAGAATGTCGGTTTTGTTTCGCGCGAAGAATTCCGCGACAGCGTCGCGAGCGGCGAGCCCGGCAACGGCGCAATTCTCACTTTCGACGACGGCTTCGCCGATCACTACCGCTACGTCTTTCCCGAGCTTGCATCACGCAAGCTCTGGGCGATGTTTTTCATTCCGACCGGCATCTACACCAGCCGCCGCCTGCTCGACGTGCACCGCATCCACTTGATTACCGCGCATTGCGGCGGAACGGCGAGCCTCGCCGCCGCGGGCGATGTCGTGACCGACGACATGCTTACAGATGCGCATGTAGATGAATTCAAAGACGGTACCTATAGCCGGTTCGACGATGACGCCGATACCATCGCATTCAAGCGGATGTTCAATTATTTCATCGCCTACGAGCACCGCGAACAAACGCTCGACCGCGTCATTGATAAGTTGGAGCTTGAGCTCCCCAGCGCTGACGAGTTCTATGTGTCGGCGAAAGGACTCAAGGAAATGGCCGACGCCGGCATGCAGATCGGCAGCCACAGCGTCAATCATCCGGTCATGAGCAAGATCGATCTGGCTCGCCAGCGTCAGGAGATTGAACTGTCATTCGACTATTTGAATCGTATCACCGGCGCCCCCGTAGAGACGTTCTGTTATCCTTATGGTGGATTTCATTCATTCACCACCGATACGGAGACGCTGCTCACGCAGGCGGGATGCCGCTACGCGTTCAACTTCGAGCCGCGCGATATTTCCGCGAACGACCTTCGATCGCGTCCCCAGGCGTTGCCGCGGTACGATTGCAATCATTTTCCGTTTGGCGTTGCGGGAACGGTCTGAGAAATCGGAGTCACATACACCATGCGAATTCTTATTCTTGGCGGCGACGGCTATCTCGGCTGGCCGACCGCGCTGCACTTCTCTGCTCGCGGCGACGAGGTTGCCGTAATTGACAACTTTGCCAAGCGCCAGTGGGAGTTCGAGGAAGGCATCGAACCGCTGTTGCCGATCGTCCCGCTGCACCGGCGCGCGCGGTTGTGGCGGAAGCTGACGGGAAAGCACATCGAGATCTTTGTCTGCGACCTCCTTAATCACCATCTGCTCTATCGAGTCATGGCCGAATTCAAACCCGAGGCGATCGTGCACTATGCCGAGCAGCCGTCGGCGCCTTATTCGATGCAGAACCGCAACAACGCCGTCTACACGCAACAAAACAACATTATCGGTACGCTTAATGTGCTGTTCGCCATGGAAAGTCACTGTCCCGATGCGCACCTGGTGAAGCTCGGCACAATGGGCGAATACGGCACGCCCAATATCGACATCGAGGAGGGCTGGCTGACGCTGATGCATAATGGACGGACGGACACGGTTCTGTTCCCTAAGCGCCCGGGTAGCATCTATCACCTGTCGAAAGTGCACGATTCCGGCAACATCGAATTCGCCTGCCGCACCTGGAAGATGCGGGCGACCGATCTAAATCAGGGCGTTGTGTATGGGCTTGAAACGGACCACACGGCATTCAACTCCGAACTGCGCACGTCATTTCACTACGACGACGTATTCGGGACGGTGCTCAACCGTTTCCTTGTACAAGCGGCGATCGGTCAGCCGCTCACGGTCTACGGCAAAGGCGGTCAGACACGAGGCTTCCTCAATATCCACGATACCATCAAGTGCATGGCGCTTGCGGTCGATCATCCGGCCGCGCCGGGTGAATTTAGGGTGTTCAATCAATTCACCGAGCAATTCTCGGTGAATATACTCGCGGAAAAAGTGCGCAACGCTGCGGCGCGTGCCGGCATCGCCGTCAAGATCGACCACTTGCCAAATCCGCGGCTCGAAGCCGAAGAGCATTACTACAACGCAAAGCACACCAAGCTTATCGATCTCGGACTTCATCCGCATCTATTGGACGACGCTACTGTGGACCTCATGTTCGCCGCAGTTAGGAAGGCCAAGGATCGCGTGGACCCGTCTGTCATTCTCCCGCGCATCAAATGGCATTCTGGCGGCGATCGAATCGCCGCAGGCCACGAAGCCGTTTGAATTCAGTGCCTGCAAGGGAAGCAATGTTGGAGTTCAATCCCATATTCGTGCACGCCTCGCCGCGCAGCGGGAGCACTTATTTCTTCAATGTGCTGCGGCGCAATCCGTCCTTGATGTGCTTCAACGAAGCGATCATTGACGTGTTCAGCCATTACGGGAAGCGGGATATCGGACACTTCCGGGCGGCACAGAAATGGAAGCTGAACGATTCTTTCCTCGATCGCGACGATTTCGCCGAGTTCTTCGAAGCGTGGGATGTGGTAATGCATCTCTACCCGCAGTTCCCGTCGTTCCAGAATTATCTGCCGCCGAACGCGACGCTGTCGCCCGAGCTGCACGCCTATCTTTTCGGCCTGATGCAATATGCGCTAAGGCAGGGCAAGCGGCCGGCGCTTTGCGAGATCCACTCGCGCGGCCGCGCCGGCGCGCTGCGCGCCGCATTTGCGGGCTTCCATATCGCGCAGTACCGCAATCCGTTGAGCCAGTTCGGCTCGTTCGTGCGCCCCGTGGCGGAGGCGGGCGAGTGGGGCTTTCTGACTTTCCCGCTCATGGAGCTCGGCATCAGCGGCGAGCACGCGCTCTATCGTCTGCTGCCCGAAGCCTGGCGCGTTCCGGTGCTGCCGTGGCCCGCCGACGATCGCGCGCAGCGCTGGGCCTCGGCTATCCAGTATATGGCAATGGCCGCTTCGTCCGGCGCGCAGTCGCTGGAACGGTTGCTGCGCTGGCATCTGTTTTCTTGGACGCTCAGCAATTTGGCGGCGGTGTGTTACTCCGATTTCATTCTCGACATCGACAGGACCTATGACGATGCCGCGTTTCGCAAGACCGTTGTCGAGACACTCGCATCGGCGTGCGGCGTCGCTCCAGACTTCCACGACCTCGCCAAATTTCCCCGCTATACCGAATTCGAGGGCGTCAATACAGCGGCCGTCTGCGATCAGGTCATATCGGCGTTGACGACGGCATCGCGCGATGGCCGCGTCGAAGTTGCAATTGCCGCACTTGGGAAACAAGCGCCGACCATTGCCGCGCGGACAGCGCTCGAGCTTCTGCTGACAAAAATCCGCGAGTCGCTTTCGTCGATGCAAGCTAGCACCGATCGCCGCGTTGTCGGTGTCGAAGAATGGAACGCGATCGCCGGAAAACATCGGAAGATTTGGTTTAATCCGAGCCTTCGAGTTTTGGCGCAGCGCATTTTTCCGTTCGCCGCTCCGGTTGTGAGCGCGGCTCGGCGGGCGGGAATTTGGCATTGATGCGTGGCGACCAGCGCCGTTAGGGGCCGAACGAATGATCAACACGGGTAGAAAAGGCATCATTCTGGCCGGCGGTCTCGGCTCGCGGCTGTGGCCGCTGACCATCGTCAGCAGCAAGCACCTCCTGCCGATCTACAACAAGCCGATGATATATTATCCGCTGACCACGCTGATGATCGCGGGAATTCGCGACTTTCTGTTGATCTCGACCGAGCCCGAAGTCCCACGCTTCGAATCCCTGCTTGGCGACGGCAGCCAGTGGGGCCTGCGGATCACTTACGCGGTGCAGCCAGAGCCCGACGGCATTGCCAAGGCATTTCTCATCGGCGAAGAATTCATTGCTGGCCGGCCTTGCGCTTTGATCCTCGGCGACAACGTCTATTACGGCGCAGGGCTCGGCGAAATGGTGCAGCGGGCGGCCGATCGCGGGACCGGCGCGACTGTGTTTTGCCACTGGGTGACCAATCCAAGCCCCTACGGGGTCTTGGCGCTGGACGGCAACAACCAGCCGGTAAGCATCGAGGAAAAGCCGGCGCAGCCGAAATCGAATTGGGCGGTCACCGGACTTTATTTTTACGATGCAACGATCGTGGATGTTACGCGCAAGCTCAAACCCTCGGTGCGTGGCGAGCTCGAAATCACGGACGCCAACCGCGCCTACCTTGAAGCGGGGCAGCTTAGTGTCGAGAAACTCGGGCGCGGCTTTGCCTGGTTCGATGCCGGCACGCACCAGTCGCTGCTGCAAGCGTCGGAGTTCATCCACACTATCGAAGAACGCCAGGGATTGAAGATCGGCTGTCCCGAGGAAATCGCCTATCGCATGCGCTTCATCGACGCCGCAGGACTGCAACGCCTGATCGGCGGCATCGCAAACAGCGACTACACCAACTATTTGCGCCGCCTTCTTGAATATGACCAGAACTAAACGATGGCCGGTATGACCCACAACTTGTCGAGCCAGTGTCGCGCCTGCGGCGCGCCCATAGTGGCATTCATGTCGTTTGGCCGCATGCCGATTGCCAACGGCTTCCTCAAGGCTGAGGAAATCTCCGACGAATATTTTTTCGAACTGGCGCCGGCGTTCTGCGACCGATGCGGCATGTTCCAGATCATGGAGCAGCCGCGGCCGGAGAAAATGTTCCACGAGCAATACGCCTTTTTTTCCAGCACATCGCACTACATGCAGGCGCACTTCGCTGCCTTCGCGGACGTGATCATGAAGGAAATTCTCGCCGGTCGGTCTGATCCGTTCGTCGTCGAGTGTGGCAGCAATGACGGCATCATGCTGCGTCACTTCCACGACAAGAGCATCCGTCATCTCGGCATCGAGCCGTCGGCAAACGTCGCGGACGTTGCGCGCAGGCTGGGCGTTTGCACTATCAGCGCATTCTTCAACCGCAAGCTAGCCGACGACATTGTCAGTGAACATGGCCGCGCCGATGCGATATTGGCGGCGAACGTGATGTGCCATATCCCGGATTTGCCCGGCGTTGCCGTAGGCGTGCAGCGCCTGCTCAAGCCGGACGGCATCTTTGTTTTTGAAGATCCCTATCTCGGCGACATGATTGCCAAGACGTCATACGACCAGATCTACGACGAGCATGTGTTCATTTTCTCGGTGAACTCGGTAATGCGTGCCTTCGCCGATTATGGCCTGGAGCTGGTCGATGTCGCGCCGCAGATTACCCATGGCGGTTCCATGCGCTATTCGCTGGCGCCAAAGGGAAGTCGCAAGGTTGCGCCCGTGGTTGCCGAGCAGCTCAAAAAAGAGCAGGCGCAGGGCCTCGACAAAGCCGAGACCTACGCGCGCTTCAAGAAGAACTGCGAGTCGTCGCGCAGCCGGCTAATGCAGGCGCTCGACAACATGCGCCGCGACGGCAAGCGCGTCGTCGGTTACGGTGCAACGTCGAAGAGCACGACCGTCACCAATTACTGCGGCATTACGCCCGATCACGTCGAGTTCATTTCCGATACGACGCCGATCAAGCAGGGCAAGCTTTCCCCGGGCGCGCATATTCCGGTCAAGCCGTACTCGGAATTCGTACGCGACTATCCCGATTACGCGCTTCTGTTCGCGTGGAATCACGCCGCCGAAATCCGCGAAAAGGAGCAGACTTTCATCGCTGCGGGCGGACGTTGGATTGTCTACGTCCCGGACGTCAGTATCGTCGCGTAATTGCACCGTGATCGACGCATGATTCCTTGGGCTTCTCCGCTCGCGCAATACCGCGCGCACGAAAGTGCGATAAAGGCCGCTGTCGCGCGCGTTCTGGACAGCGGCGTCTATATTCTTGGCAATGAGGTCGAATCGTTCGAGCGCGAATTCGCGGATTATTGCGCAACGGGGCACGCGATCGGGGTGGCGAGTGGGACGGACGCGCTGATCCTGGGGCTGCGGGCGCTCGATATCGGCCCCGGCGACGAAGTCATCACCGTGTCGCACACGGCGGTGGCGACCGCCGCCGCCGTGCTGGCGACTGGTGCCACGCCGGTCCTAGTCGATGTCGATCCGAATTTTTACACGATCGATCCGTCGCGGATCGAAGAAGCGTTAAACCCGCGAACTAAGGCCATCATCGCCGTTCACCTCTATGGTCAGGCAGCCGATCTGGATGCGCTAGCCGCGATCGCGAAGCGCCGCGGCTTGCGCCTGATCGAGGACTGCGCCCAGGCCGCAGGCGCGCGCTACGGCAATCGGCCGGTCGGCGGCATCGGCGATATCGCCTGTTTCAGCTTCTACCCGACCAAGAATCTGGGCGCGATCGGCGACGGCGGCATGGTGATCACCGCGGACGCCGCGCTGGCATCGCGCGTTCGCCGTCTGCGGCAATACGGTTGGGACGAGACGCGCGAAATCGAGGCCCCAGGCTTGAATTCACGCCTCGATCCACTGCAAGCGGCGATCCTGCACGCGAAGCTGCCGCAGCTTGATGCCGACAACGAGCGGCGCGCGGCCATTGCCAAAGCCTACGAGCAGGGGCTTGCCGGCTTGCCGCTCGCGATGCCGGCGGCGCGCCGGCACACGCAACACGCCTATCATCTCTATGTCATCGCTTGCGACGATCGCGATGCGCTGGCAAAGCATCTTGGCGCCGATCAGATCGGATGCGCGGTGCATTATCCTGTCCCCGTCCACCTGCAAAAGGGCTATGCCGAGCGCGCCATTGTACCGAAGCATGGATTGCCGGTCACCGCGCGGCTCGCCGGGCGAATCCTCAGCTTGCCGATCTATCCCGAGCTTAGCGCCGAGAACGTCGAGCGGGTCATCACATCGTTGCGCCGTTATTACAAAGCGGCGAAGTAAAAGCGCGGCGCTCCTAACCATTACCGATGTCGCCGCGTCTAACGATCGTGCTACCGCTGAAGGGACGCCATCTCTTTACGCTTCGTTTTCTCTGGCATGCCAACCAAGCGCGATTGCCGTTTCGGATCCTGATCGCCGACGGCCAGGTCCATCCGGCGCTCGCCCACATTCTGGAAAACTCGCGCCAGTTCTTCGGCAATCTCGATATCGAATACGTCCGCTATGAGGATGATATCGACTTTCACCGCTACTTCGCCAAGCGCGCCGATGCCGTGCACCGCGTCACGACGCCCTATGCGATGCTGGCCGACAACGACGACTTTGTGGCGCTGGCCGGCACCGAGCGCAGCCTCGATTTTCTCGATGCGAAGCGCGATTATGTCTGTTGCGGCGGTGGGCTGGCCGGTTTCTCGGTCTATGCCGGGCTGGACGATCCGAACGGCGGTCTGCTGGGCCGTCCCAACCGCTACGCCTATCGTTACACGATCCACGACTGCTCGGTCGATTTCGGCTCGGCTTCGGCGGTCGAGCGGCTGCGTGTGGGCTCCCGCAACTGGTGGACCTATTACGCGGTGTTCCGCACCGAGGCACTTGCCACGATCTGCAGCGAGGTCGCGGACATCAACTTCAGCGATCTCCAGCTCCACGAGCTCTATTGCGCAATGCGCACGCTGACCCTGGGCAAGGCGCATTCCGACGGCTCGACCATCGGCTATCTTCGCCAATACGACACTTCGCAGCGCTCATCGTTCAAGAAGGATTGGGTCCACCATCTGTTGCGCAGCCGCTTCACCATCGATTTTGCAACGATGATCGATCGGATCTCCACCGAAGCCGCGCTCGCCGACGGCGCCGATCCGGCGCAAGTGGCGGAGATGCTGCGCGGCATTTGTGAACAATGGCTACGTGAATTCCTTCACATCTATTTTGGTTCGCTGCAAAGCGTGAAACAGGTCATGCGCGATCACACGCCCGCCTTAATCAACTGGCTGAAAAAGCGGCGCCGCTGCTTTGTCGGCCGCGAGCGCGAAGCCTTGTTCGCAAAGCTGGCGGCAGACGATGCGTCGAAAGAGTATCTGACGAAATTCCGCGCCGAGCTTGCAGCGATCGATGACGTACTCACCGGCGACTCTTTCGCAAAATTCGTGCGGCCTTATATGCCTGTCTTCGCGCCTGGTGCAGCAGCAGCTTGATCGCCGCGGCTAACGCTCCTCATGCGCGTTGATGAAACCGGCCTGGCGGGCCTGCTGCTGATCGAGCCCGACTGCCTTCGCGACGAGCGCGGCTTCTTCCTTGAAAGTTTTCATACGCAGCGTTACCGGGAACATGGGATGACCGACACGTTCGTGCAAGACAACCAGTCGCGCTCGCATAAGGGCGTGTTGCGCGGCTTGCATTTCCAGGTCCTGCATCCGCAAGCGCAGATCGTCACCGTGATGTGCGGCAGGATTTTTGACGTTGCCGTCGATTTACGCCCCGATTCGGCCACTTTCCAGCGCTGGTACGGCGTGACGTTGAGCGACGAGGGGCCGCGTCAAATCTACATGGCGCCGGGATTTGCACATGGCTTCTGCGTGCTGAGCGCGTTCGCCGATCTGCACTACAAGGTCAGCCGTCTCTACGATCGCGACGATGAAGGCGGCATTGTTTGGAACGATCGAGAAGTCGACATCCGCTGGCCCGTCGTTGCGCCGATCGTGTCGCCGCGCGATGTTGCGCTCCCTCGGCTGCGCGAGCTTCGCCGTGAAAAGCTGCCGCATTTATCCGACATCGGTGCTTGACAAAGTTGCGCTACGTCCTCTTAAGCGCGCGAGGTTGACCATCGTCTTGCGGACCTAGTATCGTCAGCGCCGCAAGTTGGGTTCATGATGATTCAGTGGAGCAGAAAATGAGTCCTCTTGTCATACCGAAAATCGTCGATGTGGGAACCGTTCACGGTTTCTGCGATGCCCAGTGCATCATGTGCCCGATCACGACGATGAAAACCAAGTACATCATGAGCGACGAAAAGTTCGGCACGCTCATCGCCAGCCTGGCCAAGCACAACGGTCAGGTGGAGCGAATCAACATCGTTGGCATGGGCGAAACGGTTCTCGATAAGAACGTCGTCAACAAGGTTAAAATAGCGAAGGCCGCCGGCTTCTTCGTCGGCATCATCACGAATGGACATGCTCTGGTGGAGAGGAGGGGCAAGCAGCTACTCGATGCCGGAGTGGATGAGATGCTGTTCAGCGTCGACGGTCATAACAAGGAGACCTACGAGCAAATCCGGGTGGGACTCAGTTACGACAGAGTCCTGAAGAATGTTCACGATTTCATCGCGACGCGAAACGAAGGCTCCTACAACACGCGCATCTTCGTCAGGATGGTCGTGCAGGAAAAAAACGCCAATGAACGCGAAATGTATATTGCGTATTGGAACAAATATTTGAGCCTGGATAAGTCGGATTTAGTGCTGGCTTTCCCGGAACATAATTGGCCGCTGGCGAGCGCGAAATCACCGGTCGACCAGCCGGTCGTCGAAAAGACGGTTCCGTGCCAATACATTTTCGACCGCCTCGTCGTCGATGCATCGGGGAACGTCCAGTTTTGCTGTGTCGACAACGAAGCGGATTTTTTCACGCTTGGAAATGTTTTCACCAACGATCCTATCGAGCTGTTCAACGCGCCGGCATTCGAGAATGCCCGTCGATTAATGCGCGCCGGCCGCATCAACGAGATTGACCCGTGCAAGTACTGCAATGTGCCGGTGAAGCGGTCCGAGCGAAGCGTTTGGAGCGGCACGTATAAGGAGGCGCAGGCGCGATCGGCGTAGAACTCCTTCGCCAGAACGCGGGCCTGGCGCACTCGTAACGTAAGCGAACTGGCCGTGGCCTCAACCGCCATGTCGATTGTCAAGAGGCTCGCCAGGATCGGGCCCGCTCAACGGCTCCGTCAAAGAGGCAAGCGGATTGTCGGTGCGTCGCAACGAAGGGACGGGCCTCGTTGTTCTTCGCAAGACGCACGCGCTTCCGCCGCTCGCGGTCGGGATTTTGGAAAAGCAGGACCGGCCGTTCCGCATCCTAGATTTCGGCGGCAGCGGCGGAATCGACTACCTCGGGATAAAGGAAACCGTCGGGAGAATGTGTATTATCGCATTGTCGACATTCCGGTGATCTGCGCCGAGCCGCAAGCTCTGGCCCGGCGAGCCGCAAATTTCGTTCAGCTAGACGATGCCGCAAGCAGACGAGAGATTCGACATTGTCTATAGCTGGAGCACCGTGCACTACGTTGCCGATCCGCTCGGCCTGCTGGTGAGTTTCACGAAATACCAGCCCGCGGTCATTCTCATCGTGGCCTCGCCCTTCGGCCCGCACGCGTTCGTGCGCGCGCAAGTGGGGCCTGGCACACATGTCCCGCACTGGGTCATCAACATGCCGGACGCAGAAAACAGAATGCGCGAATCCGGCTACAGGTTGGCGTTGTGCGCCGTCGACGAACAAACGTATAATGTGGTCAACTTCGATCCACAGCATCGCATCGGAAGCAATGCAATACTTCTTTTCACCCGTGCCCGGCCGAGTAGGCTATAGCGATGAATGAAGGAATAGACGCGGGTCGCGGATGACCGGGGGAAACAGGTGGCGCAGGATCGTTCCGGAGCGCAAACGTGTCTTCATGTGGGGCGCATCCGATCAGGCACGGGTCAACGTGCATATTTTGCGCGAGCTCGATTGCGAGCTTGTGGCCCTGGTCGACGACACGCCCGATCTCGTCTCGCCCATTCCCGCCGTTCCCTTGTTTCGCGACTGGCGGGAATTGGAGCCCTGGCTGAAAAAGCAAGACAAGGAAACCTTGGGATTCATCGTCGCGATCGGCAATCCCTATGGTCATGCCCGTTGCCGCATTCACGATCTGATCGTCGGCGCCGGATTTGCGCCAGTGTCGCTTGTCCATCCTACGACCAAACTATGTGGCACCGCCCAAATCGGCCCCGGTTTGCAGGCAATGCCGGATGTCTTAGTTCACAACGAGGCTGTGATCGGCAGGCAGTGCATCCTCAACACCCGCGCGCTGATCGAGCACGATTGCGTATTGGAGGAAGGCGTGGAGGTCGGGCCGTCGGCGACGCTCGCCGGCCGGGTTCGCGTCGGCGCCAATACCTGGATCGGCACCGGCGCGTCGGTGCGGCCGCGCATTCGCATCGGCCGCGATAGCATTATCGGCGCCGGCGCGGTCGTGGTGTCCAACATTCCCGATGGCGTCATCGCGGTCGGCGTGCCGGCAAAACCGATGGCAGATCGCACGACGCCTTCGGCGCAGGTGTCGGTCGATAATGATCGTATGCGTTTCGTGAGTAATTCCTAGCAAGGCAGGAACACGTGTCCAACATCTCAATGGCCGGCCCCTGGATCACCGAGCACGAGGAAAAGATTGTGCTCGATGCGCTGCGCAACGGCTGGTACGGCAAGCAGGCTTATTATTATGTCGAAACCTTCGAAGCAGAGTTTGCGCGCTATCACGATCGCAAGCACGCGTTGATGACGCCCAACTGCACGATGGCGCTGCATCTGCTGCTGGCCGGACTTAACATCGGCGAGGGCGACGAAGTCATTGCTCCGGAATGCACGTGGATCGGGTCGACTGCCTGCATCAGCTACCAGCGCGCCAATCCGGTCTTCGTTGACATCGATCCATTACGTTGGTGCCTGACGCAGGACAGCATCGAATGCGCAATCACGCCCCGCACCAAGGCGGTGATCGTGGTCGACCTCTACGGCAATATGCCGGACTGGGAGTCGATACAGGAGCTTTGCGAACGGCGCGGCATCATTGCGATTGAGGATGCCGCGGAGGCGCTCGGCTCGACCTACAAAGGTATTCGCGCGGGCAAATTCGGCATTGCCTCGACCTTCAGCTTTCACCGCACCAAAACGCTTACGACGGGCGAGGGCGGCATGCTGCTGATCGACGACGATGCATTGTTCGAACGCTGCAAGTTCCTACGCGATCATGGTCGTGCGCCCGGTACCTATTACAATACCGAAGTGACGTTCAAATACATGCCGTTCAATCTTCAGGCGGCGCTTGGTTACGCGCAGTTTCAACGCCTGGATGAACTCGTCGGCAAGAAACGCTGGATCTGGAGCCGTTACTGCGAACAGCTCGCGGACATTCCGGATCTTCAGCTCAATACTGAGACGAACAATGTCCGCAACAGCGTATGGAATACCGCATTGGTGTTCGGGAAGTCGCATGCGATGGGCCGCGACACGGCGATACGGGAATTGACGAAGCTGGGTTTGCCGTCACGGCCGTTCTTTTATCCGTTGAGCTCGCTTCCTGCCTATCCCGACCGCGAACAAGATGGCCGGCGCAACAATCCCGTTGCGTATGATGTCTCCGAGCGCGGCATCAATCTTCCGTCGCCGCTTAATCTGGCCGAAGCCGATCTCGACGCGGTTTGCGACGGCATCCACCGTATCCTTGGCTATTAATGGCCAGCTTGTTGTCGGTTGCTCAAATCCACACGATCGAGCTGCCGCGCCACGCCAGAGCAGATGGTGAGGTCGTGGTGGCGGAGGCCGCTGCGCAGGTGCCGTTTCAAATTGTGCGGATGTTCACGGTAGTCGCCTCCACTCATTCAAAGCGGGGACAGCACGCCCACCGGCTTTGCTCGCAATTTATGCTATGCGTGAATGGTGCGATCGACATTGTTTGCGACGATGGCAGCGCGCAGCGGACGTTCGCACTTGACCGCGGCAATCTGGCGCTTCTGGTGCCGCCCGGGATCTGGAATACGGTGATTTTCCGTCAGGCCAATTCGATCCTCATCGTATTGTGCGACCGAGGCTACGAAGCGCATGACTACATCCGCGATCACGCGGAGTTTCTCGCCTTCCGTAAGGCGGCGCACGCATGAAAATTGTCGTGACCGGGGCGCTCGGCCATATCGGCTCGGCGCTGATCCGCACGCTGCCGCAGGATTTCCCGAACGCCGACATTGTGTTGATCGACAACATGGTGACGCAGCGCTACGCGTCGTTGTTCGACCTGCCCGCGGCCGGGCGCTATCGTTTCCAGGAAGGCGACGTGCGGGAAGTCGACCTGCGTCCGATCTTCGCGGGCGCACATACGGTGGTCCATCTTGCCGCGACGACGGATGCCGCCGGCAGCGTCAACAATGCTGCCGCCACCGAGGCCAACAACTACAATGCGACGGCAAAGGTGGCAGCGGCCTGTCTCGAAAACGGCGCCCGGCTGATCCAACTCTCATCCACCAGCGTATATGGCACGCAGGACGCGACGGTTTCGGAGGACTGCCCGCCTGAGGATCTCAAGCCGCAAAGCCCCTATGCCGAGACCAAGCTCAAGGAAGAGATGTTGGTTCGCTCACTCGAGAAAAACGGACTCAAGGCGATCATCTGTCGCTTCGGCACGATCTTCGGCCCGTCTCCGGGGATGCGCTTTCATACCGCGGTCAACAAGTTTTGCTGGCAAGCGGTTATGCGCCAGCCGCTCACGATCTGGCGCACCGCCTACAATCAGACGCGGCCCTACCTCGACCTGAGCGACGCCATCCGCGCCATCCACTACATTGTCAATCACGATCTGTTCGACGGGTTGATCTACAATGTCGTGACGCTCAACGCGACGGTGCGAGACATCGTAGAGGCCGTCGGCGAATTTGTGCCCGACGTCGAGCTTTCATTCGTTGACAGCCCGATCATGAATCAGCTGTCGTACGAGGTTTCCTCGCAGCGATTTTTAAATCGCGGTTTTGAATATCGGGGTGACCTCCGGCGCGGAATTAACGGCACGATCTCGCTGCTGCGGGCGACTCAGCACGGAAGATGAGCGGGCGCGTGTCGACCCTCCTGATCACCGGCGGCGCCGGTTTCATCGGTACCAATTTTATCCTACACTGGCGGCGGCAGCGGATGGATGATCGCATCATCGTGCTCGATGCGCTTACCTATGCTGGCAATCGCTCCAATCTCGCATCGCTCGACGGCGATAAGCACTTCGAATTCGTACATGGCGACATTTGCAATGCCACTCTCGTTCAAAATCTGTTTCGGCGTAACGACTTCGATACGGTCGCGCATTTTGCCGCGGAAAGCCATGTCGATCGATCGATCGTGTCATCTGAAGCCTTCGTTCAGACCAATGTCGTCGGTACCCATACGCTGCTGGAGACCGCGCTGGCGGCGTGGCAGCCCACGATGGCGGGCCGGCGCTTTCATCACATATCGACCGATGAAGTCTTCGGCTC
>Ga0209517_10003083_pt1 | contig 22884 bp, 24 predicted proteins | sample PeaSoiMetSII2010_FD_187695 | JGI IMG/M metagenome (GOLD analysis project Ga0209517, IMG submission 187695) | Peat soil microbial communities from Weissenstadt, Germany - SII-2010 (SPAdes) (version 2) | ecosystem: Environmental > Terrestrial > Soil > Wetlands > Peat | place: Germany...
GGAGGCCGCCGTAAAACTCCTCGGCGAAGAGATTGCGCTCGTGCCGCGCCCCACGTTCGAAGCGGCGTTCAGCGCGATCGACGACGGTCTTGCGGATTACATTCTCGCGCCGATTGAAAATAGTCTGGCGGGCTCGGTCCACAGGTCTTTCGATCTGCTTGTGGACAGCCGGTTGAATATTCTGGCGGAAGTGGTCATACCGATCGCGCACACTTTGATCGCGGCGCCGGGCGCAAAGTTTGAGGAGTTGGCGGTGGTTGAGTCTCATCCGGTCGCGCTCGCGCAGTGCGAGCAGTTTTTCATCGCGAATCCGGGATTGAAGAGAGTGGTCGCGGAGGATACCGCGGGCAGCGTGCGCGCCGTGGTTCGCGCGGGCGATCGCACCCGCGCGGCGATTGCAGGCCGGCGCGCCGCGGAAATTTACGGCGGCGTAATCTTGCGCAAGCATCTCGAGGACAACAGCGAGAATTACACGCGATTCTTGCTTCTTTCGGCCTCGCCCGATGCGGCCGAAAATGCGGACAAGCTTTCGCTGGTGTTTCAGCTCGATCACCGGCCTGGAGCGCTCTATCACGCGCTCGAGCCGTTTGCGCGGCGGAATCTCAATCTGATGAAGATCGAGAGCCGCCCCGTGCACGGAAGCCCATGGCAATACCGATTTTATCTGGACCTGCAGGCGTCGAGGCGCGATCCGGAAGTCGCCGCGGCGCTCGCCGAATTGGAAAGTCTGGTCGTGGATCTGCGGATTCTCGGTTCGTACGTTTCCGCATCGCGATCGGACGGCACAAAAACTTAGCAATCTGCGAGGACTCGAAAATGATTTTCAACATGCTGGGCGGGGCAAGCGATAAGGACATCAACCATATCGTCGAACGCATTAAGGAGTGCGGCTACGAGGCGCACTTGATTCGAGGCAAGGAGCGGACCGTGATCGGAGTCGTCGGAAACAGCGACCGCCGGCGCGAGGAACTTCTCGCGCTAAGTTCGGCGCCGGGAGTCGAGGAGATCGTGCGGATTTCCCATCCCTACAAGCTTGCCGCGCGGAGCGTCCGGCCCGAGGGCACGGTCCTCGATCTAGGTAAGGGCGTGACGATTGGCGGAACGGAAATCGTCGTGGCGGCCGGGCCGTGCGCGGTCGAAAGCGCGGAGCAGATCGCGAGCATCGCGGCCAGCGTGGCGAAGGCCGGCGCGAAGCTGCTGCGCGGCGGTGCGTTCAAGCCGCGCTCGTCGCCGTACAGCTTCCAGGGGCTGGGCGAAGAGGGTTTAAAGATGATGCGCGACGCGGCCGACAAGAACGGCTTGCTGGTCGTCAGCGAGGTGATGGATCCGTCGCAGATCGAATTGATGCTGCCCTACGTGGACGTGCTGCAGGTCGGCGCGCGCAACATGCAGAACTATCACCTGCTGCGCGGGCTCGGCGATGTCGACAGGCCCGTGCTGCTGAAGCGCGGAATGTCCGGCACGATCGAAGAGCTGCTGCTCAGCGCGGAATACATCATGGCAGGCGGGAATTACAAAGTGATTCTGTGCGAGCGGGGAATCCGCACATTCGAAACGGCTCTGCGCAACACGATGGATATCGCCGCAATTCCGGTACTCAAGAGCCTCTCGCACTTGCCAGTGGTCGCGGACCCGTCGCATGGCACCGGCAAACGCGATAAGGTAACGGCGATGGCGCGCGCAGCGGTCGCCGCCGGTGCGGATGGCCTGATCATCGAAGTGCATCCCGATCCCGAGCGTGCGCTCTCCGACGGCGTGCAATCGCTCTATCCGGATCAGTTCACGCAACTAATGAAGGAGATTCGCGCGATTGCCCTGGCGGTCGAGCGGCGTGTCGCGTGATCTTCGCGCGGCACGATCGGCTCGATTGCGTCACATACCCGCAAGCGTGAATCCATACTTCTGAAACACGGCGCGCCCGCGTGGGCCCGCGAGAAAATCAAGAAACGCCCGCGCGGCAGCGGGATTCTTGGACGCCTTGATCACCGCCGCCGGATAAATCACCGGCGAATGCGATTTTGCCGGAGCGGTGGCTACGACCTTCACCTTCGCGGATGACATCGCGTCAGTTGCATAGACGATGCCCGCGTCCACGTTTCCCGTCTCCACGTACGTCAGCACCTGGCGCACATCCTTGGCGAGAATCGCCTTGGAATTCACCGCGTCGTAGATTTCGAGCGAGGTGAGGACTTCCTTCGCGTATTGTCCGGCGGGCACGGTCACCGGTTCGCCGAGCGCAATCTGCTTCACATCCGCGCGCGTGAGATCCTGAAAAGAGGAAATCCCCGCGGAGGAGTCTTTCGGTACGATCAGAACCACTTCATTTCGCAGAAGATTCTTTCGCGTTCCTTCGAGCAGAAGACCCTTCGCGTCGAGCGCATCCATCTGTTTCGGCCCGGCGGAAAGAAAAACGTCCACGGGCGCTCCTTGCTCGATCTGAAGCTGGAGCGTTCCCGATGCGCCGTAGTTCGCGGCGATCGTCACGTTCGGGCTCTCCGCCGTGTAAATCTGCTTGGCTTCATCCAGCGCGTCCTTCAGGCTGATCGCGGCCGAAACCGTGAGATCGGCCTTGGCGGCTTGGGGCGGCGGTCCGCCGGCCAGGCCGGTTCCTGTGACGAAAACCAGCCCGAGCAGGATTGCGATCAGCGATGGAGATATTCGGCGGAACATGGGAGACCTCCGGGCATCTGCAGCGCACTTCACGCCCACGTGAAAAGTCGAGAGGCTTACGAATTAACACGATTCAAGACGTCAAGTCAAATTTGTATTGTTCGTATCAAGAGCGTGTGAGTAGAACGAAGAATCTTGCAGTGCTTGAACCGCGAACAGGCAGCAGATTCAGAGGCGAACGATCATCACTTCGGTGGACTTGATCAGGGCGGCCGCCTTGTCTCCCACCTTCAGGCGCATTTCGCGGACCGCGTCCGCGGTGATGATGGACGTGATTTTCTGGCCGCCGATGGAAAGCGCCACCTGGGCGATCAGGCCGTCCACCTTGATCTCGGTAACCCGCCCGGCCAGTTGATTCCGGCCGCTGATTTGCCGGAAATTCGGCCGCCGCGTCTCGACCGGCATTCGCTCCGAGTGAAGATGCAGGAATTTGTCCAGCTCCGGCTCGGGAATCCGGTGGTGGCCACCGGCGGTCTTCACCGTGCGCAGCTTTTTCTTGTAAATCCATTGCTTCAGCGTCGGATAGCTGATGCCCAGAATCTTCGCGGCGTCGCGAGGGCTGAGGAGTCTGGAAGTTCGTGTCGCGTTGGCCATTAGGCAACGTTTCTAGCGCATTCCGCGCCGCTACGTCAACTTATGGTTAAGGTGCATCTAACCTGTAGCTGCCGTGAAAGGATTGTCGGCGCTTTGGTTGACAGCCGCAGCCCGCGAGACTAGACTAATTTGGTACGCTATGAACCTAGCCCTTCCGACTCCGTGTTGTGCGTGTTGTAGCACGGCCCAGATGTGTGCGTCTTCGAGGCGCCGGGATTCATGAGCTAGGTTCGAAATCAAACCGGGCTTGAATTCAACCCGCCCTCGGAGCAAAACCGGGAGGCGGGATTTTTTATGGCACTGCGCGAATTCAGGCTGGATTTGTACGGCAAGGACGAAACCGTGGCCGCGTTAACTCAACTCGATCATCTGAAGGCGCTCGAAGCGGAGAGCATGTTCATCCTCCGCGAGGCCGCTGCCGAATTCGCGCATCCGGTGATGCTGTATTCGATCGGCAAGGATTCCTCCGTGATGCTGCGCCTGGCACAAAAGGCGTTCTATCCGGGAAAGATTCCGTTTCCGCTATTGCACATTGATACCAGCTTCAAATTCCCCGAGATGATCGAATTTCGAGACTGGTACGCCAAGCATGTCGGAGTCGAGCTGATCGTGCACAAGAACCAGAAAGCCCTCGACGATGGCGCGAACCCCTACTCGCTCGGCACGCAGAAGTGCTGCGGCTTCCTCAAGACTCGCTCGCTGCTCGATGGTCTCGCCGAAGGCGGATTCGACGCAGCATTCGGCGGGGCGCGCCGCGACGAAGAGAAGTCGCGCGCCAAGGAACGCGTCTATTCCTTCCGCGATTCGCTCGGCCAGTGGGATCCCAAGAACCAGCGACCCGAGCTGTGGAGCCTCTACAATAGCCGCCATCACAAAGGCGAAAGCATCCGCGTGTTTCCGCTCTCGAATTGGACGGAGCTCGACGTCTGGCTCTATATCCACGCGGAAAAGATTCCGATTGTTCCGCTCTATTTCGCCAAGGAGCGCGAAGCCATCGTGCGCGGCGAGCAGATTCTGCTTCTTCAGGCTGGCGTGCGCGCGCTTCCCGGCGAAAAGACGGAGATGGTGAAGTGCCGCATGCGCTCGCTCGGTTGCGCGCCCTGCACCGGCGGGATCCGCTCTGAAGCCGATACCGTGCCGAAGATTATCGATGAGATGATTTCGTTCCGTCGTTCCGAGCGCGAAAACCGCGTCATTGACCATGACGAGGAAGGCTCGATGGAAATCAAGAAGCGCGAGGGCTATTTCTGATGTCCACAGCTACGCCAGAGCCCACCGACGCGCCGTCGGCCTCCCCATCGCCCGTCAGCACCGTGGGCGCCGCCGGATCGTTGACGCATGTTCTGGGATTGCTGCGGTTTTCCACCGCGGGCAGCGTGGACGACGGCAAATCCACACTGATCGGGCGCCTGCTCTACGACAGCAAGTCCGTCTTCGAGGACCAGCTCGCGTCTGTGCAGAAGAGCAAGATCAATCGTTCCGGCGGCCCCATCGATTTTTCGCTGCTCACCGACGGCCTGCGCGCCGAGCGCGAGCAGGGCATCACCATCGACGTCGCCTACCGCTATTTTTCGACTCCGCGCCGCAAGTTCATCATTGCCGACACGCCGGGCCACGAGCAGTACACGCGTAACATGGCCACCGGCGCTTCCACCGCCGAAGCTGCCGTGGTCCTGATGGATGCCACCAAGGGCGTTCTGCGTCAATCGCGACGCCACGCCTATATCGCGCATCTGCTCGGCGTGCAGCATATCGTCGCCGCCGTCAATAAAATGGACCTCGTCGGATTTTCCCAGGAAGTTTTCGATCGCATCTCGGCCGAGTTTCGCGAGTTTGCCGATCATCTCGGGATTCGCAATGTCTACGCGGTTCCGGTCAGCGCTCTGGAAGGCGACAACGTGGTGCGGCCCAGCAAGCGCATGCCGTGGTTTGAAGGTCCTCCGCTGCTCGAGTATCTGGAAGCGATCCCCGCGGCCGTGGGCTCGGCTTCCGGGCCGTTGCGCTTTCCCGTGCAGTACGTGATCCGGCCGGATGCCAGCTTTCGCGGATTCGCCGGGCAGCTCGTCTCCGGGGAACTCCGGCCCGGCGCGAGCGTCATGGCCCTGCCTTCCGGCGTCAAGACCAAAGTCCAGTCCATCGTCGCCTTCGAAGACGAACCCGAATCCGCCGTTCCGGGCGATTCGATCACCATCACGCTCGAGGACGAGATTGACCTCAGCCGCGGCGACATGCTTGTCGGCGAAGCGAATCCTCCCTCGTCCGGCACGGAGTTTCAGGCGACGCTCGTCTGGATGCATTCCGAGCCGCTCGACCCGCATAAGATTTACGTTCTCAAGCACACCACGCGCACAGTCCGCGCCCGCATCAATCAGATTCGCTACCGCGTGGACATCAACACGTTGGAGCATGTGCCCGCCACGAAGCTCGATCTGAACGAAATTGCCGCGGTGGACGTGAAGACAACCCTGCCGCTATTTTTTGACCCGTATCATCTGAATCGCATCACCGGCAGCTTCATCGTCATTGACCCGCTGACGAACGCCACTGTCGCCGCGGGAATCATCGACCGCGCCATCGATCCGAAACATGGTTCGCGCGCCGCAGCCGCCCATCGCAAGCATAGCACAAGAGAGGAGCGCATCCTCCGTTTCGGCCATCCCGCGGCGGCTGTCTGGTTGAAGGGGCGCCCGCACGTGGCCGAGCTCGTGGAGCGCAGGCTGTTCGATGAGGGCTGGCAAGTGCAGTTGGCGGGTCCGAATGATTTTCTTTCGCACGAACTTGTCACCGTGGCGAAGGCGTTTCGCCTGTCGGGATACATCACCGTTTTCTGCCCGCTCGACGACGGCACGGACCAGAAGCAGGTGGTCCGCGCGATTTTCGGTCCCGATTCTTTCTTCGCCGTGCGCATCACCGACGACACCGACGAAGAAGCGGTCGACCGCGTCATGACCGTCCTGCGCAAATGGCGCGATAATTATTCTCTCGAGCCGGAGAAGGGGAAATCGTGACCGGCCCCGCGCTCGCCGAGGAATTCGAAGCGCTTTCCGCCGAAGCCGCGATTGACCGCCTGCTCGCCGAAAACGCGGAAGCCGTGAAAAAAGGCTCGGTTTGCATCTCCTGCAGTTTTCAGGCCGAGGACATGATCGTGCTGGATCTGCTGCGCAAACGGCTTCCGAAAATTCCCGTGCTGTTCCTCGACACCGGCTATCACTTCGCGGAAACGTATGCCTATCGCGACCGCATGGCGCGCGAATGGAATTTGAACGTGCAGAATCTCGCGGCCGGGCAGTCGGTCCCAGAACAGGAAGCCGCGTTCGGAATTCTCAACCGCACCGATCCCGGCCGCTGCTGCCATCTGCGCAAGGTCGAGCCGCTCTTCGCAGCGCTTGAAAAATTCGACGTCTGGTTCACCGGCCTGCGCCGCGAGCAATCGCCCACGCGCAAGAATCTCCAGATCGTCGAGCACCACGAACTCCCGAGCGGCAAAGTGCTGCTCAAGGTGAGCCCACTGGCCGCGTGGTCCTGGGGCCAGGTCTGGGAGCGCACCTCCCGCGAGAAGATCGATTATTTGCCGCTCTACGACGCCGGTTACCGCAGCATCGGCTGCGAGCCGTGCACCGCGATCCCCGCCGCGGGCGCCGACCCCCGTTCCGGAAGATGGGGCGGAGCAAAGCTCGAGTGCGGGATTCACACTGAATCGAAACGGTCCGATTAATGCATTATTTGATCGGCTTTTTCATCGCGCTCGCGGTGGGTTTGACCGGGATCGGTGGCGGCAGTTTCACGGTTCCTGCACTGGTGCTGATCGTTGGATTGGTGCCCGGCACGGCCGTGGGAACCGCGTTCGTGTTCGCCGGGGTTCTGAGGCTCATCGCCGGTCCGTTTTATCTCGCCGGCCGGCATATCCACTGGCGCTATCTGTGGCTCCTGGTGCTGGGCGCGGTTCCGGGTCTCGCGATCGGCACGTACGTTCTTCGGCTGCTCAGCAGCGACGCAGGCAGCCCGACCGTGGTTATCCTGCTCGGACTTCTGCTGACCGCTTCCTCGAGCGTCACCTTCATTCCTCGCGTGCAGTATCAAGCCTTCGCCCACAAGAATTCCCACTGGCTTCCGTGGCTCGCGCTTCCCATCGGAGTCGAAGCCGGCTTTTCGTCCGCGGGCGCCGGCGCGCTGGGGACCGTTCTGCTGCTCAACTATTCCGAGATGACGCCGCCGGAAGTCGTGGGGACCGACATCCTGTTTGGACTGGTGCTCGCCGTTCTGGGCAGCGCGTTTCACTGGAAGTTCGGCTCGATCAGCGGCCCGGTGCTGGCGCAATTGCTCGAAGGTGGAATTCCGGGAGTGGTGATCGGATGTTTGCTTGCCAAGCGCGTGCCGGCACGAAAACTGAAAGTGGTGATTGCGCTGATCGCGATCTTCGCTGGACTGCAGCTAGTCTGGACCGGAGCGCGCACGCTGATGGCGCGGCACGCCACGAAAAATGCGAGCGCGACGTACGAAAAAGCCCGCCTCAGTTCGCCGCCATCAAGCTAGATATCAAATCCAAGTTGTAGTTTGGCTGCTTCGGACATGCGTTTGGGGTCCCACGGCGGCTCGAACACCAACTCGACGTTCACTTCCTTAACGTCAGGCAGCAGCGAGAGTTTTCCCTCGACGTCGGCTTTCAGAACGTCGCCCATGCCGCAGCCGGGAGCGGTCATGGACATTTTGATCTCAATGCGATTGCCGCCCTGCTCCAGCGGCTTTGTGACGCAGGAGTAGATCAAGCCAAGATCAGCGATATTAATGGGGATTTCCGGATCGAACACGGTTTTCAATTGGTCCCAGACCATCTTTTCGCTTAATCCAGCCGGCTCGCCAGCGGGCGCTTCGATTGGCGCCGGAGGCGTTAGGCCGAGCGCGTCCGCGTCCTTCACATCAACCCGAAACATTCCGCGAGCGCCTGTGATGGTCCAGCTGTTGCCGAGAAATTGCATGACCCTCACGCCGCTGCCTGCGGCCAGGATTGAGGGAGTGCCGCTCGGAATCGCGATCGCGGCGCATTCGCGCTTCAATACAATGAATCCATTCATTCGGCCACTCCAAATTACTCCGTTGAGACGGGATCCTGCTTGCCTTCGAGCGCGGCGTGCAACGTGTGCCATGCAAGCGTCGCGCACTTGACGCGAACAGGGAACTCGGAGACGCCGGAAAACACGGTCAGCTTGCCCAGCTCGGACTCACTTCCGCCTGCAGGCGCGTGCCCCGTGACCATTTCGTGGAAGCGCCCGAATATTTTCTCCGCCTCCGCCATCGTCTTTCCCTTGACGATCTGCGTCATCATGGACGCCGATGCCTTCGAAATCGCGCAGCCCGAGCCTTGAAAGCTGATGTCGCGGATCGCATCGCCTTCGAGCGCGACGTACACAGTAAAACGGTCGCCGCAGAGCGGGTTGAAGCCCTCGGCCTTGTGGTTCGCGGCAGGCAGCTCGCGATAATTTCGCGGCGCCTTGCTATGCTCCAGGATCACGTCCTGATAGAGATCGCGGAGATCGGACATCAGGCAAACACCTGTCGCACTTTTTCGATCCCGCGAACGAGCGCGTCCACTTCCTTCCGTGTGTTGTAAACCGCGAACGACGCCCGTGCCGTGGCCGGAACGCCGAAACGCTCCATGACGGGCTGAGAACAGTGGTGCCCCGTGCGGATGGCGATTCCTTGCTGGTCGAGAATCGTTCCAATGTCGTGCGGATGGATATCCTCGATCACAAACGACAGGACACTGGCCTTTTCCTTCGCCGTGCCGATCAGCCGGACGCCCGGAATCGCGGAGACTGCCTCGGTGGCATAGGCGAGCAAGTCGTGCTCGTGGGCGCCGATATTCTCCATCCCGAGACCATCCACGTATTGCAGAGCCGCTCCGAGACCGATCACGCCCGCGATGTCCGGCGTGCCGGCTTCGAACTTGTAGGGCAGCTGATTGTAGGTCGTTTTCTCGAATGTGACCGAGCTGATCATGTCGCCGCCGCTCTGATAGGGAGGCATGGCATGGAGCAGCGTCGCCTTCCCGTATAGCACGCCGATGCCGGTCGGCCCGTAAACCTTGTGTCCGGAAAATGTGTAGAAGTCGCAGTCGAGATCCTGGACGTCCACTTTCATGTGCGGCACGGCCTGCGCGCCGTCAACGAGCACGGGCACGTTACGGCTGTGCGCCATCTCGATCATGCGCTTCAGCGGATTGATCGTGCCAAGGGCGTTGGACACGTGCGTGACCGCGGCCAACTTCGTTCGCGGCCCGAGCAGGTTCGCAAACTCGTCGAGTAGCAATTCGCCCTGGTCGTTGATCGAGGCGACGCGCAGCCTCGCTCGCTTTTCGTCGCAGAGGATCTGCCACGGCACGATGTTGGAATGGTGCTCCATGGCGGTGATAAGCACTTCATCGCCGGCCTGCACCTGCGCGCGCCCGAAAGTCTGCGCCACGAGGTTGATGCCTTCCGTCGTGCCGCGCACGAAGACGATTTCGCGCGAGTGGGCGGCGTTGAGGAATTCCTGGACGGTCAACCGCGCGGCCTCATACTCTTCGGTCGCGTTCTCGGAAAGAAAGTGGACGCCGCGATGGACGTTGGCGTTGCTGCCCTCGTAGTAGCGCGTGATCGCATCAATCACCGCGCGCGGTTTCTGGGACGTGGCGGCGTTGTCGAGATACACGAGCGGATGGCCGTGAACTTTCTGGTGAAGGATCGGAAAATCGGCGCGCACACGTTCGACGTCAAACCGGCCGGTCGCGGACACCGGGCGCTTTTCGCCATCGAGTTTTCGCGCGGCGGAGGTCATGCGATTTTCCTCAGGGAAGACTCGGCCAGGCGAAACGCATGGTCGTGGATCAGCTTCTCGATGTGCGTGCGCACCGGACCCTCTTTCATGCGGTCCATGCATTCGCTCGCGAACGCCACAAGCAGCAGCCTTCGGGCGGACATCTCGTCGATTCCGCGGGAGCGCAGATAGAAGAGCGAATTTTCCTCCATCTGTCCAATGGTCGCGCCGTGCGTGCACTTCACATCGTCCGCGTAGATTTCGAGCTGAGGCTTCGTGTCGATCTGCGCCGTGTCGGAAAGCAGCAGGTTGCGATTCGTCTGCTTTGCGTCGGTCTTTTGCGCGTCCTTGTGCACGATAATGCGGCCGTGAAACACGCCGTGTGCGTGGCCATCGAGGATTCCGTTGTAAAACTGGCGGCTGCCGCAGTGCGGGCTGGCGTGCTCGACGAGCATGTAGTTGTCGAGGTGCTGCCGGCCATTGCCGATGAACAGGCCGTTGATCAGGCACTCGCCACCCTCGCCGGCCAGAACCGGGTGGATGTTGTTGCGCACCAGCGCTCCGCCCAATAGCACGGAGTGCGAGGCAACATCCGCCGTCCGACCCTGCTGAATGCGCAGCGTCGAGACGTTGAAAGCGCCGGCGTGCTCGCGTTCGATCATGTAGTGCGAAACCACGCTGTGGTCGCCGGCGACGAGTTCCGTGACCGTGTTACACAGGGATTGGCCGCCGCCGAGCGACACGTAGTCTTCGACGATGGTAGCCTGGCTGTTCTCCTCCGCCACGATCAGATTCCGCGGATGATTGACCGCAGGAAATTCATGCGCGGTCGAAACAAACAGCACGGCAATCGGGCCTTCCGCGACGACGCCCTTGGCGATGTGCACGTACGCGCCGTCTTCGAGAAACGCGGTATTCAGCGCGCCGAAGGAATCGCGCTGCGTGTCGAGATACCGGCCCAGGTGCTGTTCGATCGCTCCGGGATTGCGCGCGATCTCCGATGCGAGATTGCACACCGTAACTCCGGCCGGCAGATTGCCGATCGAGGAAAGCGTTTCCGCAAAGCGCCCGTCCACGAATACGAGCCGGCAGCCGACGCCGGGGATTTGAAACTGATTGAGATCCTTCTGCGAGGGCAGGGAACGGCCGTTGCGGACAAGGCGGAACGGAGTCTGCGCGATCGCCGCCGGATTCGTGAAGCGCCAATCCTCGTCGCGCGTGGTTGGGAAGCCGGTCTCGCTGAAGCGCGCGAAGCCATCCTGGCGCAGCTTTCGCAGCCACGCGAGATCGTGGCTCGCGGCGGATTTTTCGAATCCGCCGAAGCTTTCCGCGTATTTTTGAATTGCTGGGCTTGCCGTTGCCACTCTTCCGCTCCCCATTTCCCTCGGGCCTGACTAGGCGCCCGCTCCCGCCTCGTACGAGTTGTAGCCTCTGTCTTCGAGCTCCAGCGCGAGCTCCGGCCCGCCGGAGCGCACGATGCGCCCTTCGACCAGCACGTGAACGCGATCCGGCACGATGTAGTTGAGCAGCCGCTGATAGTGCGTCACGACCAGAATCGCACGCTCCGGATTACGCATGGCGTTGACGCCCTCGGCGACGATGCGCAGCGCGTCGATATCGAGACCGGAATCCGTTTCGTCCAGAATGGCGAGCTTCGGTTCGAGCACGGCCATCTGCAGGATCTCGTTGCGCTTCTTTTCGCCGCCGGAAAAGGCTTCGTTCACGGAGCGGTTCAGCAACTTGTCGTCCATGTCGAGCAGCTTCAGCTTTTCACGCAACATCGGGAGAAAATCCATCGCGTCCATTTCCTCCAGGCCGCGGTATTTGCGCACGGCGTTGAGCGCCGAGCGCAGAAAGTAGGCGTTGCTGATGCCGGGAATTTCGACGGGATATTGAAACGCGAGAAAAAGCCCCTCGCACGCGGCTTCCTCCGGCTTCATGGCCAGCAGGTCCTTGCCGTTGAACAGCACCTCACCGCTGGTGACGTTGTAGGTGTCGCGGCGGGCCAGCACCTGCGCGAGAGTGCTCTTTCCGGAGCCGTTCGGGCCCATGATGGAGTGCACTTCGCCGGCGTTCATTTGGAGGTTGATGCCGCGGAGGATTTCGCGGTCCTCGACCCGGACGTGCAGGTTCTTGATTTCGAGCAAGCTCATTGCGTTTTTTCGTCCCTTTCAGCGCTCAGCGGACCCTCGAAAAGTGTGTCACTTTGTTGAGGTCCCGACTCTTTGTTTTCAATAACTTACGCCTGAAATTACTTGGCATGATGTGTCACTTAATTTCGCGATTCCGTGCAAGGTGCCGCCGGCAAATGCGCCCGCCTGAAAGGCGGCCGCTACATAACCATACTCGACGAGCGACCGCGATCGATGGACGGCGTCGCGCCAAGAATCTGCGCCGGGCATCCGCCGCGGCGGATGCCCCTGATTGGCCAACTTTGCACGCATGGTCATCCGACGCTGCCTTCGAGGCTGACGCTCAGCAACTTTTGCGCTTCGACGGCGAATTCCATGGGTAGTTCGCGGAAGACGCGCTTGCAAAAGCCGTTGACGATCATGGAGACGGCGTCTTCGGCCTTGAGCCCGCGCTGGCGGAGGTAGAACATCTGCTCCTCGCCGATCTTCGACGTGGAGGCTTCGTGCTCCATGCGCGCCGTCGAATTCTTCACTTCGATATACGGGAACGTGTGGGCGCCGCACTTGTCGCCAATCAGCAGCGAATCGCACTGGGTGTAGTTCCGCGCGCCCGTGGCGTCCTTCATGATTTTCACCTGGCCGCGGTAGGTGTTCTGGCCGTGGCCTGCGGAGATGCCCTTGGAAACGATGGTGCTGCGTGTGTTCTTGCCGATATGAATCATCTTCGTGCCGGTGTCGGCCTGCTGATAGTTGTTGGTGAGCGCGACGGAATAGAATTCGCCGACGGAATTGTCGCCCAGCAGAATGCAGCTCGGATACTTCCAGGTGATGGCCGAGCCAGTTTCGACCTGGGTCCAGGAAATCTTCGAATTTTTGCCGCGACACGCGCCGCGCTTGGTGACGAAATTGTAGATACCGCCCTTGCCGTTCTTGTCGCCCGGGTACCAGTTCTGCACGGTGGAGTATTTGATTTGGGCGTCGTCGAGCGCGATCAATTCAACGACTGCGGCGTGCAGCTGATTCTCATCGCGGATCGGCGCGGTGCAGCCCTCGAGATAGCTCACGGAAGCGCCTTCGTCGGCAACAATCAGAGTGCGCTCGAACTGGCCCGTCTCCGCGGCATTGATGCGGAAGTAGGTGGAAAGCTCCATGGGGCACTTGACCCCTTTGGGCACGTACACGAACGAACCATCCGTGAATACGGCGGCGTTCAGCGCAGCGAAGAAGTTGTCCGTGTGCGGCACGACGGAGCCCAGATATTTCTTTATGAGTTCGGGATGCTTCTGCACCGCCTCGGAGAAGGAGCAGAAGATGACGCCAACTTCGCTCAACTTTTCCTTGAACGTGGTGGCGACAGAAACGCTATCGAACACGGCGTCCACGGCGACGCCTGCGAGCATTTTCTGCTCGGCGAGCGGAATACCGAGCTTTTCGTAGGTGCGCAGGATTTCGGGATCGAGCTCGTCGAGGCTCTTCAGGTTCGGTTTCTGCTTCGGCGCGGAATAGTACGAGATCGCCTGATAGTCGATGGCCGGGTAGTGGACGTTGGCCCACTTCGGCTCGGCCTGGGCCTTCTCCAGCGCCATCCAGTGGCGAAACGCCTTGAGCCGCCATTCCAGCATGAACTCGGGCTCGTTCTTCTTCGCGGAGATGAAGCGGATGATCTCTTCGCTCAGGCCCTTGGGCGCGCGGTCTTCGGCAATGTCGGTGACGAAGCCCCACTTGTATTCCTGCTGCGCCAGTTTGTGGATCGCTTCGGTATTCGAACTCATTGAATTCCCCCAGACGCAATCGTCGGCACTATTCTGCCACGCAAGTCTTGGATGTTCGTCAGGTGCATGGGATGCATCAGGTCGGAAAGCGTGATTTTCTCGAGAACGCCTCGCACTGCCTGATTGATGATTTGCTGATTGCTCTTAATGGGGCAGCAGGGCTCGAGATTGCACAGCCCGGTGATTTCCGAGCTGCATTCGGTGAGCGCCATCGGCCCTTCGATGGCCGCGATCATCTCAACCACCGAAATCTCGTGCGGCTCCCGCGCCAGAACGTAGCCACCCTTGATGCCGCGATGGGAAACGAGCAAGCCGCTCTGAAGTAACTCCTTCAAGAGCTTGCTGACGGTGGAAAGCGGCAGCTGGGACTCCCGTGCGAGGTCGCGCGCGGTGCGCAGTCGCACTCTCTGATCGCGGGCAATACAGGTCATCAGGACCAGCCCGTAGTCCGTTAATTTGCCGAGCCTTACCATGATGTACTCCCTATCTGAAACATATAGCACTAAACCAGTACAGTATATATCTTAGCAGGCTTCGGGGAGAGTTGCAAGACAGGTCTTGGGGCTCTTGAAACGCTGGGATTCCTGGCAGGCGCGACGGTGGAACGGGCGCGGCTCGAAGGCGAAAACGCGCATCTTTTGGACCGACTTGAAACTCGAAAGGTAGTGGAACGCGCGAAGGGAATCCTGCAGCGCGACATGCAGCTCAGCGAAGAGGATGCCTATCTAACCTTGCAGCGAGAAAGCCGGCAGCGGCGGAAATCCATGAGGGAAGTTGCCGAAGCGATTGTCCTCAGCGAAGACTTGAAGAAGAAGAGATAATCTCCGCGCCGCGTGTCCCCGAGAAGAGCGTCTGCCGCGTCCCCCGAAAGACAAAACTTGCCGTGAGTGATTTATCTGCCGGCCATTCCAGCGTGAGCGTTAGTGGGCCCGCTAGGATTCGAACCTAGGACCAACGGATTATGAGTCCGCTGCTCTAACCAGCTGAGCTACGGGCCCCACGCTGCCGCGACGCTCAGATTTTATATTACTCCACGTCATCCGCACTAACATCTGTTCCTGACTGAGTGGCTGTGATCGTGCATCGCATTGGGCCGGATGAAGAATTGTGTTTTGTCGATGTCCGCGGGCACGGCGACGTCGAAGAAGCCCACCATCATTTCATCGTACGTTTGGTCGCCCCAATAAACGGCTGCCGTCGGGTCGGGGTTGTGCGGATTGTTCTTCGAATTGTCGAACCACGCGATGGCCTGCAATGTGGTTCCCGCTGGAAGCGGCCGTGGCTCGTCGAGCCGATAGCTCAGCTGCCAGTAAAAGTCGTAATTGACGCGCAGCAATGGTTCCGCGCTGCCATCCGGATGGAGAATGTTGTATTCGAATCGCTTGCCACGCAGGTGCATGTGCGGAAAAAAGCTGAGCAGCACGGCGTCATTTGGAAGCGAACCGTGAACTTCCACGCGATAATTGTCCACACCCGGCGGAATCACGAAGTCGCTGTTGGTCAATTGCAAAGTGAGAACGCGCTGCGCCGGCGACTGTGCCGCGAAAACGAGTCCGATGCGAGTCTGGTCGGTGGTCGGGCGGCCGTGGGTCGTATAGTGCATCTGGAAAACAAGATCCGAACCCGCGGGGATGAACTTCGCCATGCCGGCAGGCCAATTGTCCGGCGAACTTCCCGGCGCGTAAACGAGAAGGATGTCCGCCTTCGTCGTGTGCGTGTCGTGACGATCCTGTTCGTCCGTCATGTCCGAGGCCGTGAACGGCACGCCAACCGGCGCGTGTCGCAGCCAATTTGAATCCGGAGGACGGACGTACACGACCGCGTGATGCACATTCTCGCGGCTGGTGGGCCGGATTTCGGAAATGCGGACCCATCTTCCTTTCGTGAAGCCGGTGGGCACGATCTCGTAGGTGTATTCGACGTCGCCCTGCGCCGGAATCGAAACCGGTTTCGACATCTGAACGACGAGGTCCGGCTCGGGGATATTCCAGCCGCTGATCCACGGGCGCGGAGGCGGTGCGTCGTGAGGATCTCCCGCTGGAGCATTCGAGCCGGCCCACGATCCAATTATTTCGATTTCATCGGGCGAGAGAGAGGGGTCGTTCGAGAAGTGCCCGACGCCCGGGTCGGCAAACCACGGAGGCATTTTACGCTGGCGCAGGGAGTCGGCGACTGCGCGCGCCAGCGGCTGGACCTGATCGTAGGTGACGAGCGGAATCGGGCCGATTTCGCCGGCGCGGTGGCAACTCTGACAGTGCCGCTGAAGGATCGGCAGGACGTCGCGGTAAAACGTCGGGGTGGCTACGGCGTGCGCCGCGCTCGGCATGGCAACGGTTTGCGAATAGCCGGGCGCGGCTGAGATCGTAAGAGACGCGAGCGCAGCAACCAGGACGGCGATCCGGGTGGAAGAGTTGGTCGTTGTGCCCAAGAAGCGTTCTCACCCCTCGACGGGATTGTGGCTATTTGCCGTTTGCAATGCAACCGCCGCACGCGCCCGATTTTGCCAAGTCTTTCTTAGGGAACGAAACAAATCAAAATAAAGCAGCAAGGAATCGTCTTGCCGCCTTAGAATCTCCGCATGGCGAAAGGCTGGGAAAGCAAAGGGGTCGAAAGTCAGGTACAGGATTCTCAAACGAAGGGCCGCGGGAAGCACGGCGAGCCAATGACGGCCGCTCAGATGGACACGCGCCGACGCAAGGAAGTGCTGATTCTTTCTCGCGCCCGCGTCGAGAAAGATTTGCAGTCGAGCCAGGATCAGCGCTATCGCGATTTGCTCACGCGCGCTCTCTCCGATCTCGATGCGCAACTCTCCGCCCTCGAAAAAATCGTCTGACGGGAAGTCCGCTCAAAAAATCAATCGTGCGGTGGTTCCGATTCTGCGTCTTCGATGAAGAATACGCCTACGCCGTTCTGATTCTCGTGGCGGCCGGGCGCGCAGTGGACGACGGTCGCGCGGAGCGCAAGATGGCTCGCTCGATTCTGATCTCCCGCCGCTTCGATCACCACGCGCAATTCCGATTGCAGGCGCGGCCGGTTGCTCAGGCAGAGATAGGCGCCTTGCAGGCTGATGTCGCGCAAGGTGGCTTTTTCCTCGAATGACGTGCCGTCCTCGGCCTGACCCGTGACCGTGGCGGCAAATCGCAGCCGGCGCCGCTGTCCCAGGCGTGATTCAGGCAGCGCCACATCCACGCCGCGCCCGCTGAGCGTGACGGACATCCCCTCCATCGCCGCCCATGTGGACGGAAATTCCTGTCGCGCCGCGGAAAGAAAACCGTCCACCATCCGGCTCGAGGCATCCGGGTCGTGGTGGAACAGAATCAAATTCCGCACTTTGGATTCGCGAGCGATCTTCACTCCTTCGAGCCAGCACGAATGTCCCCAGCCTTTGCGCGTGGACGCAAGTTGCTCGGGCGAATACTGCGCGTCGTAGATCAGCACGTCCGCGCCCTGCGCTAGCTGCCGCAAATTGCTGTCGAACTCCGGCACGCCGGGCTCGTTGTCGGTGGCATAAACGATCGAGCCGAATGGCGTATCAAGGCGATAGCCAAGGCAGCCCTGCGGGTGGTTCAGCCAGGCGGTCGATATGTGTGTCCCGCCCACTTCCCATTTTTCGCCGCCCTCGATTTCGCGAAAGAAGCGCGCGGCCGCCATCATCCCGACGTCCACCGGGAAATAGGGGCTCGCGAACTGCGCCTCCAGCACTTGCCGCAGGCTGTTGCGGCCCAGGTGCTTCGACTGAAAACTGTGGAGATGAAAGCGGTTTTGCGGCTCGAAGAACGGATGAAAAAACGGAAGGCCCTGAATGTGGTCCCAGTGGTAATGAGTGACAAGAACATGGGCTTCGATTCCGCCATCGCCCTGCCAGCGCGTCCAGCGATTGTGAAGCGCGTGCAGGTGATTGCCGAGCATCCGCATGCCCGTGCCGCAATCCAGGATGAAATGAGGGCCGCCCGGCACGGTCAATTCCAGGCAAGCCGTATTTCCGCCGTAGCGCCAGGTATCGCGCTCCAGCGTCGGCGTCGAGCCGCGCACTCCCCAGAAGGTCAGTTTGGCGCTGTTTTGTGGCATGGCGGGGCCGTTCAGGGCCCAAGTATGCGCCGGCATCCCGGAATTTCCCGGAAGCCGACATCAATTTCATGGTAGGGGGCGCCCGCTAGTGAGTCAATTGAGTTTCTGGCTCGCGCAGCGAGATACGCACGTCCCATTGCATCCCGGGCCACACGTCCGCGCTGCTGCTGTTCGCCGGAGCCGTTCTGCGAGTAGAATTCAGGCGATGCACTCCCACGCGCATGGCGATTCCAGCCACGGGCATGAACACGGCTCCGGCTCAGGCTCCGGTCTGGGCGAAGGCGCGACTGGAATCCTGGGTGCGGCAGTTGTAGCCACGCTTGCGCTGGTGGCTGCGGAATTGGCGGCCGGTTACGCCGGGCATTCCATGTCGCTGGTGGGCGACGCTGTCCACAATTTGACCGACGTGCCCACGCTGGTGATTTCCTGGCTGGCCACCCGCTGGGCGAAGCGTCCTCCCACATACGAGAAGACCTACGGATACCACCGCGCGGGGATACTGGCTGCGTTTGTGAACGCGATGATCCTTATGCTTGCATCGTTCTTCGTGCTCGGTGAGTCCATCATGCGCCTGCGTCATCCTGTCACCGTGGGCACGGGGCTGATGATGTGGGTCTCGGTCCTGGCGCTCTGCGTGAATGGAGGGATCACGCTCGCGGTGCATCGCGGGCGGCGCGATTTGAACATGCGCACCGTCTGGATTCATAACCTGGGCGACGCGCTTTCAAACGTCGCGATTTTCGCGGGCGCGCTGGCCATTCGCTGGACGGGAGCGCAGTGGGTGGACCCGGTCATCGGCATGGGCATCGGCGCGATGGTCCTCTGGTCGGGGCAGGGAATTCTGCGCGAGAGCGGGCACATTCTATTGGAAGGCTTGCCGCGCGAGATGCGTCTCGAGGAAGTGGCTGCGGCCCTTCTGCGCGTCGAAGGAGTTCAAGAAGTTCACGACGTGCATATCTGGACGCTGGGCACCGATCTGAAGGCGCTCTCCTGCCACATCTGCATCCCGGACATGCATATGGAAGAAAGCGAGCGGATCCTTGCAAATATCAAGGAAGTGCTCGCGCACGATTTTCAGATCACGCACACGACGATTCAGTTCGAGCGCGCCGGCCTGCCCGCCGAGGCGCGCTTGTATATGCCTGCGCCTGTAGAGCGCTCGGCGAAATAGCGTTCGGTAGCGGCTCAGCATCCGATTACCACCTCAATTGTCCGAGTGGAATAAGAAATCGAAAATAACTATCTACGCAACTAGCCTACCGGCATATTTCTGCGTGTGCTCACGGTGGTTATCATAGAGATTTGAAAGATTAGCCGGTCGGAAGATGTTCGGTGGGCTAATCGGGAGGCGCCTTCGTGTTCAGTCGCCATTGGCGGAAGCTATGGATCGGTTCGCTCGTCCTGGCGGCGCTATGCGGGTTCGCGTACGGCTGGGAGCGGCGTCTTGAAAATCCTCCTTACGTTATCACGATCACGACAAAAGCCGAAGAACCGCCTGAGGTCAGACTGCTGAAGAAGGGCCGCTACGACGAAGCTGCCAGGGCCATCCTAGATTCCATCAAAGACGAAAAGAAAGACTACTTCAAATACCAAACGGTCGCCATCGTCTATGGCGCGCGGGCCGCTAAAGACCCGTCGAATCGCGAAAAATGGGCTGAGGAGGCAGCATTGTATATCGACAAAAGTGTAAGTCTGGCCCCAGATGATTTTGCAAACCTGATGTCGGCAGCATTGAACTTCGATCACGTCGGCGATGTTTCCGGCCAGCCCTGCGCTTATTATGAAAAGGCCAGCCAATACGCGCAAGACGCGATCAGTCAGTTAAAGAACGACAGTATTTTCGTAGGAGATGAGAAGATCCCGACCCAACCGATCCGAGACGACCTTGGGAAACTGCTGGGAAAAGTACGAGGCAAGATCGAAGCAAGATGCTCGAATAAGCCGTAGCGCTCAGGACCGGTGGCCAGTTCTAGGCGCAGGTGGAGGAGCAGACGCCCGAGATGATCAGGTCCAAAATTGTCGCCGGATTGCTATGGGTCGCCACAATCGCGCTCGTAGGTATTGGCGCATATTTCGCGGGCTGGAGCGCTGGAGCGAAACTTGAGGAAGTGAACACCAGAAATGCGCCCCCTGCCCCGGAGGTAAAACTCGAGGAGCAGGGTCGCTACGACGAGGCCATTCAAGTCGTGCTGGACAAAAGAGACAAGGAAGGTCTACCGGAAGCGGACGCAGACTGGCAACTCTCTTTGATCTATCTGGAACGGGCAAAAAAGGACGTGGCAAATCGCGAAAGATGGGCACAGCAGGCCGCTTCTTATCTTGATAAGGCTGCAGCTCTGGCCCCACAGGACATCTTCATCTTGGAAAACGCAATGGATGGTTTTAACAGAGTGGGAGATTACTCCGAGAACGGCTGCCCCGATTACGAAAAATCGGTGACGTCCGGGGAAGTTGCGCTCGGCCTTTTGCAGGGCGGTACAATCAAAATCGACGGGATCAGAGGAAATGAGCGAAGCCAGGCGACGCAGCCAATCCGGGAACTTATTGAGCCTCGGCTAAAGAGAATTCAGGGAAAACTCGCGGCTTGGTGCAGGAAGACGTCTTAGATGACTCTAGAATGGCGTTCCGAAGAGCTAGTCCTCGATTAGTCGGAATATCCGAGCTTGAGTCGCGACTCACCGTTCAGCGGTTGGCGCGGCGTCGCGTGCGCGGGGCAGGCTGGCAGCGGGGGCAGAAATAGCTGCTTCGCCCGGCGACTGTCGCGCGGCGAATCAGCGCGCCGCAGCGAAAGCATTTCTTCCCCTTGCGCTGATAGACCTTGTGCCGCTGCTGAAATGAGCCGCGCTGGCCTTCGGAATCCACATAGTCGGAAACGGATGAGCCGCGCATGCGAATGGCTGCGTTGAGCACGTCGCCCATCGCGCGATACAGGCGGCGACTTTCATCGTCTTTCAGATTCGTGCCGAGCCGCGCTGGATGGATGCGCGCGCGCCACAGGCTTTCGTCCGTATAGATGTTCCCCATGCCGCGTAGCACACTCTGATCCAGCAGCAGCGCCTTGATCCGCGCGCGCCGCGATCGCACCAGCGCGAAAAACTCCGCGGGAGTCGCTTCGAGAGGATCAAGGCCGAGCTTGCCGAGAGCAGCTTCCTGCGTACCGCCGGAAAGAATCCGCATTTTGCCGAAGCGGCGAATGTCGGTGTAGCGGAATTCGCGCCCATCGTCGAGCGCGAGAAATACGTGGGTGTGCGGCGCTATCGGCGCTTCGGAAGGGCCGACGACAATCTGTCCCGTCATGCCGAGATGAATCAGGAGCGAGAAAGTCGGCAAGCTTGCGTTCGAGTCTTCGAGCTCGACGACGATAAACTTTCCGTGGCGCCGAACGCTGCTGATCCGGTTGCCGGGCAGGTCGCGTTCGAGCGCAGCCGGGTCCTCGATGAAGTCGGTTTTGCCAAGGCGCACGGACAGGATGCGCCGTCCGGGCAAGACAGCCCGCAGGCCGCGGACAACGGTTTCGACTTCGGGCAGTTCCGGCATCGGTAGGTTCTGAAAATTATCACACCCGGCGTGTGATCGGCCGTTATTCGGCAGCGAAATAGTGGCGGTGTTGAAATGCGTTGGATGTGTAACGCCCCACTAAACACAGAGGACACTGAGAAGGCACAGAGTACACAGAGATGGGAGAAAGCCGTTTCTCGCTGTCGATTGAAGGCTTGGCTCAGGGCAGAGGAATGCCCGGCGAGGCAACAATTCCGGCGATCTTCAGAATCTCGGCGTACTCTTCGTCGGTGAGCGGACAGATCGTGAGCCGAGTGTTCTTGAGGAACTTGATCTTTCGCAGCAGGCGATCGTCGCGCATCTCGGCGAGCTTGACTATGCGAGGCAGCCGCTCAATCGCGCGCAGGTCCATTACGAGTTTCTTCGAATCGGCATCCTCGGGATCGGGGTAGGGATCGCGTGTCACCTCGGCCAAGGCGTAGAGAGAATGCTCCGGCTTGCCGTGGTAGCAAAGCGTGCGGTCGCCCTTGTGGACCTGTTTGAGCTGGCGAGCCGCGTCGGGGCGATTTCCGGCGTGCCTCCACATCTCCTTGCCCTTAACGAACAGGGTGTCCCAGTGGTAGACCCGCGGGTCAACTGCCAGCAGCCAACGCCTTGGTTTTGTGGGAGCTTGCGTCATCCGTCGAGAAGTGCCGCGCGCACTATACACGCAAGGATAAAATAAATGGAAGCCCTCTATGCAAGAATTTGGGGGTGATGTTGGAGAAAGTTTCGGATCCGGCACCCACCGGGACCACGGTTTGCCCCTGGCCTACCTATTTCACGTCCACGAATACGTCGTCCCCTCGAACCTCAACGGGGTAGCAATCCACTCCTACTGCGGGGTTTTGAACCATTTTGCCGGTCGTCACGTCGTACTGCCAGGCGTGCCACGGGCAGGTCACGACCTGACCATCGAGCTCGCCTTCGCCGAGCGGGCCGCCTTCATGCGCGCATACGCTATTGATAGCGCAGAACTTACCGGCCACATTGGCAATCGCTATGGCCTGCCCAGCCACCTGGAACTCGTAAATCTTCCCCAGGGGGATGTCCTCTTTTCTAGCTGCGCGCACGAAAGCCATGCTTCACCCCTTTTTCAGTTTGTCGTAGTCTGTCTATGGCTCGCCGGCCCAGCGGCGTGATGGTAGATCTTTTCTCCCGCCTCGATCCGCGCTGCTAGGCGATTCTGCGGCGGGGGAAGCGGGCACGTCGTGTACGGGTTATAAGCGCACGGCGGATTATAGGCCTGGTTGAAGTCGAGAACCACCCGGCCGTCCTTCTCGATCTTGGTGTCCAGGAACCGCGAGGCGGCGTAGGTC
>Ga0209517_10003084_pt1 | contig 22846 bp, 15 predicted proteins | sample PeaSoiMetSII2010_FD_187695 | JGI IMG/M metagenome (GOLD analysis project Ga0209517, IMG submission 187695) | Peat soil microbial communities from Weissenstadt, Germany - SII-2010 (SPAdes) (version 2) | ecosystem: Environmental > Terrestrial > Soil > Wetlands > Peat | place: Germany...
TCAATTCTTTCTCGTACCTGGCCTTTCTTGCTGCGTCAGTGACTGTCTACTGGCTTCTGCCAGTCCGGCTCCGGCGCACGTTTGTCCTGCTGGCGAGCCTGGCTTTCTATGCCACCTGGAGCGTCGCGTTCCTAGCGATACCGCTTCTGGTGAGTGGTGTCGTGTACCTGGTAAGCCGCTGGATGTGCGCCGCGCCGGCGTCTGCGAAGCAGCGGATGTGGGCAGGAATCGGCATCCTGCTCGTGATCCTGGTCTTCTTTAAATACCGGGATTTCGCGCTGGATAATCTGAACGCGATGCTGGTTTGGATGTCGGCCCGGCCGAGGGGATTCGCCAGGACCGTGGCGATGCCGGTGGGCATCTCGTTCTACACCTTCGAGGCCATCGGATACCTCATCGACGTCAGGCAAGGCCGGGTCAAAGTGCTGCCGGGTTTTCTGGATCTGTCCCTGTTTTTCCTGTTCTGGCCCAACGTCACATCGGGGCCGATCGTACGCGCTCGCGAGCTGTTTCCGCAACTTGGATTCCGCGCACCCTTCGAGCCGCGCTTCGTCTTTGAAGGCATCGATCGAATCATCTGGGGGCTCATCCAAAAGACCGTCATTGCGAATACGCTCGGAGTCTGGGTGAATGAGGGCTTTTCCAAGACTGCGATACCTTCCACCGTCGATGCCTGGGCGGTCGCCATCGCCTTCGGATTGCAGATCTATTTTGATTTCGCGGGCTATTCCAATATGGCCATCGGCGCCGCCAGATTGCTCGGCGTCCATCTTCCGGAGAACTTCCGCCAGCCCTACCATGCCGCGACACCCGCGGAATTCTGGGCCCGCTGGCACATGTCGCTCTCGCGGTGGATTCGCGATTATCTGTTTTTTCCTATCAACGCGAAATACAAGGGAGCGCCGCTGTCGTTGTACTGCAGCCTCCTCGGCGTAATGGCGGCGGTGGGGCTCTGGCACGGCGCGGACTGGAATTTCGTTCTTTGGGGCGCGATGCATGGCCTGTACCTGATCTTGTTTCGCGTCTATGAGAACGCCCGCAATACCATGCCCGCGCTGACCAGATCGCGTCTTGCATCCGTGGGGTGGAGGGTCCTGACTCTCATCGGGGTCACGGCCGCCTGGGTTCCCTTCCGCGCGCCCAACCTTCGAACGGCCGGCGCCGTGCTTTCCGGCATGTTCATCCGTCCGGGCATGGTGATGACTTACAATACGGCATTTTATCTATTTATCGCCGCGGTCATCGCGTTTTGCGCGGTGGAACCGCTTCTGGCACGCAAGTTCGAAGATGGCGAGACCTCGGAGAGCCGGGGGCTTGCCTGGACCCGGGTACTCGGCCGGCCGCTCGTCTATACTTGTGGGCTATTGCTATTCATGATGTTTGACCAGCACGATGCGCAGTTCATCTATTTTCAGTTTTAAAGGAGGGCGTACTGATTCCAGCACAACTTACACACCTGGCAAATGAGGCGTCCGGCGGCCTGCGATCGATGGTCCTGAAGCGCGGCGGTGTGACCCTGATGCGGAGTATCGGCCGCTGCGGCGTCCGCATCCTCCTCTACCACCGGTTCCCGGCATCTGCCAAGGCATCCCTCGAAGCGCAGTGCGCCCATTTGAGACGGCACTATCACGTCGTGTCTCTCGACCAGGTCGGCCGGTGGCTGTCCAACCAGGAAATCCTGCCGAACAACTCGCTCGCCGTGACCGTGGACGATGGATACCGCGATTTCTATCTGACTGCATATCCCGTGTTCCGCTCGTACGGCATTCCAGTAACCATGTTTCTCACTACAGACTTTCTGGATGCCGGCTCCTGGCTATGGGTAGACCGGGTAAAGTACGCATGCAGCCACACGCCCGTTCCATTGGCGGAGATCCCCTTCGGCCGGGACGATGTTCGGAAGTTTCGATTCGCCACCCGGGAGGAATGCCAGGCGGCGGCTACCGAAATCAAAAACAGGGCCAAGCGAATGTCCAACCGCGAAAGGCTCCGCTTTGTCATGGAAGACCTGCCCCATCTGCTGAAGGTTACGGTGCCCGTGATTCCTCCCGAAGAATACCAGCCCCTCCGCTGGGATGACGTCCGGGGAATGGCGAAATGCCGCATCAGCTTTGGCGCGCATACCAAGACGCACCCCATCCTGTCATCGGTCGAAGGGCGGGACGACCTGATCCAGGAAATCCACGGGTCCAAGAAACGGATTGAGGAAGAGCTGGACAACCCGATTCTTCATTTTGCGTACCCCAACGGAACCTGGGACGATTTCAGCCCCCAGGTGGTCGAAACGGTTAAAGCCGGTTCCTTCCAGACTGCCGTGATCGCCATGGGAGGTGTGAATGGTAAGAGCACCGATCCCTTCATGCTTCGCCGCAATGCCGTGGAGGCTTCGTCTCCCGAGATGGTCTTCGGGCGGTTCGCCACCGGATTCCGAGGGGTTCGGAGTGAACCATGACACCGGTCAACTCCAGCTTGCGATTTGGTATTATGTGCCACGGCACCACGTTTCCGCTCTGGCAGGCTCGCTGTATCCAGACGCTGGTCGCGGACGGAGTGGAGCCGGCGGTGCTCATTATCGATGACCGGCCCCCGCTCCCAGGCTCTTCCGTCCGGAAGAAAATCAAGACGCTGGTAACCCTCCAGGCCGATCTGTTCTCACTCTACAACCGCCACGTCGTGCAGCGCCGGTGCAGAGCGACGGTTCCGGTCGACCTGAGCGACTCCCTGCAGCATTTGCCGCGGATTCCCTGCCAGGTGCTCAAGAAGGGAAAATTCTCAGAGTACTTCTCGCCGCAAGATCTCGATGCCATTCGAGGCTGCCACCTTGATTTCGTTTTGAGATTCGCTTTCAACATTATTCGCGGCGAGATCCTGACCGTGCCGCGATATGGGGTGTGGTCATTTCATCATGGAGATGAGCAGAAATACCGCGGCGCACCACCCTGTTTCTGGGAAATCTATCGGGATGAACCGGAAACCGGCGCCATCCTGCAGCGGCTGACCGAACGGCTGGACGGTGGAGTGGTGTTGAAGAAGGGCACCTTTGCCACCGTGCTGCATTCCTATCCTCAGAGCAGGGATGCCGCGCATATGCTGGGGACTACCTGGCCGGCTGAAGTCTGCCGTGACATTCGGGACGGCCAAGCCCGGTATCTCGACGATCCGCCGACCCGCACTACCGCGCCGATCTATCTGCAGCCCGGCAATCGCCAGATGATCGCTTTCGGCTTCAAACAGATCGGCCATCAGGTAAATCGCCCAACCCGCTGGGCCAGGGATGGAAATGCAGGATTCATAAGAACATGAGAACGTTGCTGCTCACCGACGCCTTTCTTCCCCACATGGGCGGCTCGCGCGTCTATTACTACAACCTGTACAAGTCCCTGGTCTCGCAGTACTCCGACCAGGTAATGGTCTTGACCAAGAAGGTTCCCGGCTGGCGGGAGTTCGACCGGGCCGAATCCGCTGGACCGCTGCGCATTTTCCGCAGGGGACGGCCGCTGCCCACATTGAAATACTGGCAGCTTCCCAAAATCACCGCTCCTCTCCTCGACACGCTGCGTATCCTGCGCCGTGAGAGGATCGAAGTCACCCACGCCGGCGACCTGTATCCTCAGGGAGTGATCAGCGTGCTCCTCAAGCGTTGGCTGGGAGTGCCCTTTGTGGCATACTGTCACGGCGAACAGATTACCCAGACTGAACCGTACCGCTTCCAGCCGATCCTGCGGAATTGGGTATACCGGCACGCCGACGCCGTGGTCGCCAATTCCGATTTCACCCGCAATCACCTGGTCCGCATCGGCATCGCACCGGAACGGATTCACATGCTGACGCCTGGGGTAGATTGCGACCGTTTTTCTCCGCACCCCAGGAACCCCGAGCTGGTGCGCCAACTCGGTATTGAAGGGAAGCGTGTGGTCCTGACCGTCTCCCGCCTGGTGCCCAGGAAAGGGCATCGGGCGGTTCTGCAGGCCATGGCCCGGCTTACGGGAGGCTTGCACGATTGTGTCTACCTGATTGCCGGCGAGGGGCCGGAGGAGGAATCCCTGCGACGGATGGCGGCCGAACTGGGCATTCAGGAGAATGTTATCTTTCTGGGGCGTGTTTCGAGCGAGCGGCTGCCGGACATCTTTAACCTGTGCGACGTCTTTGTGATGCCTAATTACGAGGCGGCGGGCGGGGATATCGAAGGATTCGGCATGGTTTTTCTCGAGGCCAACGCGGCTGGCAAACCGGTCATCGGAGGGCGTTCGGGCGGTAGCGTCGATGCGGTCGTCGATGGTGAGACCGGGGTTCTAGTTGATGGCACCAATATCGACGAGTTGGCCGGCGCGTTGGAACGCTTGCTGCAGGACGGCAACCTCCGCGCCCGCCTGGGCTCCGCCGGCTTGGCGCGAGCCCGTGAACATTTCAGTTGGGCCGCCCGTGCCCAACACCTGCGAGAGATTAACCGCCGGATCCTGTGCCCGTCAGCCACACGGACCGTGGAGAATCCCGCCTCCGTCTGAGCGAGCGGCCCGCAGGAGAATTGCGCAACGAACGCTTACGAACCGATCCGGCAAGCCTGGCCGAGGGTGGCGTTGATCACCCGCTGCACATCGACCACGTTCCAGACCCCGCCGCCGTCCAACGTCAGAGCCGTCCCACCCAGCCCCAGCGCCTGATTGATAGCCATGGTGACGTCGGAATTATTGACGACACCGTCGCCGTTCAAGTCGCAGGTTGCCGTCGGAGGAGGAGCCGAACCACTGGCGAATTCGTAAGCCCCGATATCCATGGCGCTGCCTTGCGGACGAGAAACCCCCAGCATATCTTTGGTCAGCCCGCTGATCGCCGTGCCCGCATTGATCATCGGGCTGGACGACTGGAGTTGCAGATTGACCGAGCCGGCCGTCGTACTCGTGTATTTCGGGTCGACATTCATATTGCCCGTCAGGCTGGACGAGCAGGGAGCGGCGCCATTGCCGTACCAGTCGTTGTTCGAGCCGCTGATATTGCTGCAACTGAGAGTGCTGCTGCCGCTCGAGATGTACATTTCCGAAGACCCGGTACTTTGAAAGACGTTGTTCTTGAGTACGGTCGGGATGGTAAGCCAGAATCCGGCATTGGTATTATCCACTTGGCCGCGGCCTCCGCAGTCGTACAGAGAATTGTCATACAACTGCACGGAACCTGTGGGCGTGGCCGCGGAAGATGTGCTGATGCAATAATACCCGGCTGCATTGCCGGACGGGTCGGGACCGGTGCCGACATGGTAGAGGACGTTATTGTAGGCCTCCACCGTCCCGTTGCCGGGGTTCACGGTCGAGAAGTTAATCCCTCCGCAAACCACGTTTCGGACAATATTGTCGTGTACATGCTCGTCGTACTGATCGGTGCCGCCCGTGGAGTAGAACTGAATAGCGTAACAGCCGCCGGCATTGGTCTTTGCGGCGGTATTCATGTCGACCGTATTCCATCCCATCCAGACATGGTTGGTGTTGGTGGTGTAGTAGAATCCGTGGAACTTACACGGTGAGCCGGTCGGATTCCCGGAATTGACGGAGCAGTTGTAGGCCACATCGTGCATGGTGTTGCCGTAAACGAAGTAGTTGGTCGATTGATCTACATGCACACACCCGAATCCCGTCGCCCCGGAACAGCTCACGTCATTGGCAATTAGCCAGATGTGGTCCGAGAACGCCAGGTCCATGGCCTCGTTGCCGCGCACCGTCAGTCCGGCGATCACGTAATATGCCGGGTCCACACCCACCTGCGGAACGCGGATCCCATACTGCGAATTATTGATGTCGCCTATCGTCGCTGTCGCACCCGGATACGCTACCGCGGCAATCGGGCTCGCGGCTGTGCCCCCTGGATTACCCATTAAATTAACCGTGGCCGAATACGCGCTGATGCCGGTGTTGCTTACCCCGTTTTCCAGGTATACCGTATCTCCCGCGACCATCTTCCCCAACGCGCCCGCGAGCGTGGCCCAGCAGGACGAGGGGAACTTGCCCGTTCCACTATCGCTCCCGGATGTGGAAATGCAGTATATGTTACCCGACCGCACCGTGAATGAGGTCGCATTGCTGGTGCCGGCGGATGTGTTGACAACCAGGTTTCCGCTGCTGCAGCTCGAACCGAGCTGCACAACAATCTTCTGATACCAGAGCCAGGTGCTGCCCCACGACACCACTCGTAAACAGGAGGCACCGTTCAAGGTAACCGTGGAACTGCCTTGGGAAGTGCCAAAGTTATTACCGTATAAGGTGACATAGACGCCTGAGTATCCGCTCTGGCTGTCACCCCCGGTATTCGGGCCGGACTGCAGATCTGTGAAAAAGACAGTCGGCGGAATATTCTGTCCGAAGGACAAAGACGCAAGCAATAAGAATGTTGCCAGCCTCGCTTTTCCGATCATCTCACTATATCCAACCTTTCAGTGTTGTTTCGCCACCCGCTCATTGATCCGGCCGACAATTCGCTACAAAGTGGCCACCCGGGATCCATTACGGTACCAGGACCCATGGGACTCGCTAGTTGATGCTAGCATTTCAACACTTCGGGAGGAATATTGACAAAGGTTAGGATATGATTAGATGTCTTCCGCTCAGGCTCCATGCTGCCCTGGAGGGCGACTCGCACTCTCTCCTGCTCGGCATCGCTCATCTGGTGAAACATAGGAAGAATGATGGTCTGATTCTGTGCAATCTCGCTTTCGGCCAGGTTCGGCCCCCCCCCAGTGACCGCTTCGGAAGAGGAGTGCCCGCAACTCCAGGAGCCGCCACCCGCATAAGCCTCCTCCCGATGCGCGCACATGATCCCCCGCCGCGCCGAAACCCCGCGGTCCAGCATCGACTGCATCACCTGCCGCTGATCCGCCCATTCCGGCAGCCGCACGCAATAGCTTTGCCAGTTGGAACGCGCAAATGCCGGCTCCAGCGGCGGGACCACCCCGGGAACATTGGCCAGCAAGCACTTATACCGCTCGGCCAACTGCCGCCGTCGCGCTACAATCTCCGCCACCCGCTTTAACTGCTCCCGCCCCACCGCTGCCTGGATGTCCGTCATGCGGTAGTTGAATCCCAGTTCCGGGTACGCCTCAAAAGTTACCTGGGCCGACTGGTGCCGCACCGTATCCGGGACGCTCATGCTGTGCTGGCGCCATAAGCGAAATTTTCTGTCGAATTCGGCATTAACAGTGGTGAGCATTCCCCCATCGCCGGTGGTGACCAGCTTTCGGGGATGAAAGGAAAAACAAGCGATATCCCCGTGGGGTTTTCCGATTCTTTCCCATTTGCCGTTCCACAGCAGTTCACTGCCGATGGCGCACGCGGCATCTTCCACAACCGGCAGGTTGTGGCGACGCGCGACTTCCAGAATCGCCGCCATATCGCATGGCATTCCCATCTGGTGCACGCATAGAATGGCTCGTGTCCGGGGCGAAATCGTCGGCTCCAGCAACGCCGCATTCATGTTGTATGTCGCTGGTTCGATATCCACGAACACCGGCGTGGCGCCGCAATACCGGATGCTGTTCGCCGTGGCGATGAACGAGTGACTGACCGTGATCACTTCGTCGCCGGCCCGTACCCCCACGGCCCGCAACGCTAAGTGGAGCGCCGTCGTGCAGTTGGAAACCGCGCACGCATAGGGCGCCCCTACCGCATCCGCGAATTCCCGCTCGAAGGCCGCCACCTCCGGGCCTTGCGTCACCCACCCGGAGAGGATCACCCGGCGGGCCGCGTCCGCCTCCCGCTCATCCATCCACGGTTTGGCGACCGGAATCATTTTCTCCTCAGGCATGGGCAACCTGGACGGTCTCCTTGCCGGCCTGCCACCACTCCACCAGCCGCCTCAATCCCTCTTCGAGCTGTACCTCGGCGCGGAACCCCAAATGCTTCGCCGCCTGGCGGGTGTCCGCCAGACGCCGCGAAACCGCGTTTACCTTCCGCTCCGGTCCATACTCCGGCTCGAGATCCGACCCCATGACCTTCAGCAGCGTGCGCGCCAGTTCGTTCAGACTGGTTTCGCATCCGCTGGCCACGTTGAATACCCGGTCGCTCACCGTCGCCCGTGCGGCCAGCACATTGGCCCGCGCAATGTCTTCCACAAAAACGAAATCCATGGTCTGCGAACCGCTGCCCAGAATCAGCGGCGGCCGTCCCGCGGCAATGCGGTCCATCCAGCGGATCAGCACCTCGGTATAAGCCCCGTACATATCCATGCGCGGCCCATACACGTTGAAGTACCGCAAAGCCACGTAGTCCAGCCCATACATCTCGTGAAAGCTCCGCAGCAGGCCCTCGTTGAAAACCTTCGCGGCGCCATAAAAAGTACGGTTGTTGTAAGGATGGTGGGCTTCGGTAGTCGGAAATTCCTCCGCCAAGCCATACACCGAAGCCGAAGAAGCAGCCACCACTTTCCGCACCCTGGCGTTTACCGCTGCTTCCACGACATTGAACGTGCCGTCTACCAGGACCTCCAGCGCCAGGCGGGGCTCTTCGGCGCATTGTGTGATGCGGATCGCGGCCTGGTGGAACACCGTATCCACGCCTTCCATCGCGTCCCGCAAAAGGTCGCAGTCCCAGATATCGCCCTCGATGATCCGCACCCGCCCGTGGGCCATGGCCCAGGCAAGGTTCTCGCGCCTTCCACGCACAAAGTTATCGAGAACAAGGACCTCCGGGTCTTCCTCCCGAATCAGCAGGTCCGCAATGTGCGAGCCGATCAGGCCGGCTCCCCCCGTAATCAGGACTCGTTTTCTATTCATCGTTGTTCCCGTTTGCCTCGTACCCCTCGCGCCAGCGGAGAAAACGCGCCGGGACACCCGCCACAATCGCAAACGCCGGCACATCGTGCGTAACCACGGCGCCGGCGCCCACAATTGCCCCCTTCCCCACCGTGACCCCCGGAAGCAGCGTCGCGTTGGTCCCGATATCGGCCCACGCCTCCACCCGCACCGGCTTGATCTCCAGGTCAGTCTGAATAATTGGCTCGTCCACGGGAAGACCGGTGTGTGCCGATCCCAGCACTTTGGCTCCCGGGCCCCACCCCACGTAATCTTCCAGGACCAGGTCCCGCGCATCGAAGTAACTCTGCGGCCCGATCCACACGTGATTCCCGATGCTGCAGCAGCCATCGAAGCGGCCTTGCACGTAAGCGTTTGCCCCGATGAACACGCTGTCGCCGATCTCGAAAGTCTCCAGGTGCTTGAATCCCACCCCTGAGCCGATCGACAGACCGTGGCCGACGCGTTTTCCCAAGGCCCGCCAGATCGCCCGCCGCATCAGCGACTCCAGGTAGCCATCGCCGGCGGAATAGCGGCCGTAAAGCTCGATGAGCGCCTCGCGGCCGTACTGTTGGCGCAGAGCGCCGCTGAGTCCGCTTTCAAATTTCGGATCGGGCTCCGCTTCCCGTTTTCCATGCACCGCCCGCACAATGCGGAGAGCTGCTTCATTTCCGGCCGGCAAGGCAAAACTCCTCGACCGCGGTACAGACCTGCTCCACCTGCTGCCGTGTCAATTCGGGATACATCGGCAGCGAAAGCTCCTCCCGCGCCGCGGTCTCGGCCTCGGGGAACGCACCCTCGCTGTAGCCCAGGTCCGCCCAAGCCGGCAGCAGGTGCACCGGGAAAGGATAGTGGATATTGGTCTGCACACCCTGCTCCTGCAGGCTCTGCTGCACCGCCGGCCGGTCCTTGGTGCGGATCCCATAAACATGCCAGACGTGCCGCGCAAAAGGCATCACCTCGGGAGGAGTCGCATGGCTGTTCTTCAGACGCTCGGTGTATGCCTCGGCATGCGCCCGCCGCATCTCCGTCCAGCCATCCAGGTAGCGTAGCTTGACCCGCAAAATCGCCCCCTGGAGCCCTTCCATGCGGTAGTTATAGCCCTTCAGCTCGTGATGATATTTGCGTTCCGCGCCCCAATCCCGGAGCATCCGGATAGTCCGCACATACTCGGGATTGCTGGTGGTTACGGCCCCGCCCTCGCCATAAGCGCCCAGGTTTTTGCCGGGGTAAAAGCTGAAACAGCCCAGGTCGCCGATGCCCCCCACGCGGCGGCCTTTGTACTCCGCCCCATGCGCCTGCGCCGCATCCTCGATCACTACCAGGTTGTGCCGTCGCGCAATCTCCAGGATGGGATCCATATCCGCCGGATGGCCGTAAAGGTGAACCGGCATAATGGCCTTCGTGCGATCCGTGATGGCGGCCTCGATCCGCGTCACGTCCATGGTGAATGACCGGGGATCGATATCCACGAAGACCGGTCGGGCGCCGCTGTACCCGATCGCTGCTACCGTGGCGACAAAGGTGAATGGCACCGTGATTACCTCATCGCCCGGACCAATCCCCGCCGCCAGCAGCGCGAGGTGCAGCGCGCTGGTCCCCGAGTTCACCGCAATCGCGTCGGAGGCGCCTGTATACCCCGCAAACTCGTCTTCAAACGCCGCGACTTCTTTTCCCAGCACAAAAGCCGTGCTTTCCAGGACCCCCGCCACCGCCCGGTCGATCTCTTCTTTGATGCTGTGGTACTGCGATTTCAGATCAACGAATGGAATCATAAATTATTGGCCTCTTCAGGCCGCGCAAACCCGCCTCTTCTCGCCGGCCAGCTCAATCAGCGCACCTTGCTTTTTCATCGATTGCGTGGCCGCTTCGAGCATCCGTACCACCCGCAGGCCGGCGTAGCCATCCGTGAGCGGCTGCCCGCCGAGCTCGATGCACTCCGCAAAATGCTGGGCCTCTACACGCAATGCTTCGCTCATGTCGAGTTGCGGCGCATACATATCGCCCGTCCGGTAACCAATCAGCATCCGGTACACCGATTCGGGGCCGTTGCTGATGGTGATGCCCTTGTCGTACACCTTCACCTTTTCGCTCGGCTCCATATCGTCGTAAACAATCATCTGCTTGCTGCCGCCGATCAGCGTCCGCCGGACCTTCACCGGCGAGAGCCAGTTCACGTTGATGTGCGCGATCAGGTTGTTCTCAAAAAACGCCGTCAGATAGGCGATGTTCTCCGGCTTTCCCGCGACATGGCTCATACCCGTCGCGGTAATTGCCGAAGGATGGGCATTCAGCACGTAATCCATAATGGACAGATCGTGAACCGCCAGGTCCCAGATCACGTCTACATCGTGCTGGAAGAGGCCCAGGTTCACGCGCGCCGAATCGTAGTAATACGGATCCCCGAGCCGCCCGCTGGCCAGCAGGTCGCGAATCTTCCGCACCGCCCCTGTGTACACGAAGGTGTGATCCACCATCAGGACCAGGTTGCGCCGCTCGGCCTCTTCGATCAGCGCCAGACTCTCCGCCGAGGTCGTGGTCATTGGCTTTTCAAGCAGTACATGCTTGCCGGCGCGGAGTGCCTGCATTCCGAGATCGAAATGCGTCGAAACCGGTGTCGCGATGGCGACCGCGTCCACCGCGGGATTGGCCAGCAGCTCCTCCACGCGAGTGGTCGTCCGAATGCCCGGGTAACGCCGCTCCACCATGGCCAGCCGGTCGGCGCGCATGTCACTGACTGCGGTTACCGTGGTATTCGGCGCCTCCGAAAAGTTACGGACCAGGTTCGGCCCCCAATACCCGTATCCCACTACACCAACACGAATCATCGAATCTCCTCAACCAGTATTTGTCTTGAACCTGCAGCGGCAGTCATGCGATGGCAGCGGCTGCGCGCTGGCGCTCCCGGATATCTCCCACCACGCGTGCCGGCACGCCGGCGACGACCGCGTAGTCGGGCACATCGCGAGTCACTACCGCGCCGGCTCCCACCAGTGAGCCTTCGCCTACCGTAATTCCGGCCAGAATCGTGCAGTTGCTCCCCAGCGAAGCTCCCCGCCGGATTCGCGTCGGAATGACTTTCCAGTCCGCCCCGGTTTGCAGACTCCCGTCATCATTTACCGCCCGCGGGTATACATCGTTGATAAACATCACCCCGTGACCGATAAAGACACCATCTTCAATCACCACGCCGTCGCAGATGAAGGAATGGCTGGAGACCTTGCAGTTCGCCCCGATGCTTGCCCCCCTCTGCACTTCCACAAATGCACCGACTTTGGTGTGATCTCCGATGTAACACCCGTAAAGATTGACCAGGTCGGGTTGATGGATCACTACTCCCCGCCCGAGAACGACATCACTGGAAATCATTCAACGCATCCTCTCCCTGCGCTTGCAGAGTCTCTTTAAGCAGTTGCGCTACCATTAACAACTCTTTGTGTCCCAAGGAGATAGAACAAGCTGAACAGGGTCCTTGAGAATGATTGGGACTCAGTGAAACAGTTTGGCAGCCAGCCCGGTCCGGTTGAGCGGAGTCTGAGAGCCCCGGTCGGGAACGATGCCCGCACCCGCGAGTAAGCGCCGCCCATGCCGAGACTTTCTGCAAACGGGGAATGGGTCCTGCTTCTGCCGGCCGTCGAAGACGCCCACCTCAGTTGGAATCCGAACGCCGGTCCAACCGATGCCGGCGCAAGAGCGTAGTGCACCCGAAAAGGGCCAGACTCGACAGGATGATCGACACGGGTTCCGGAATGGGATCAAGAGCGGTCTGAGCACGTGGTGCGGCGCTGTTTGCCACCGGCAGTCTGGCTGCGGCGGTGGGCTTCAGATTCGTCGGCCGCAGTCCCGTGCTCAAAGTTTGCATCGTAAACGCGGCACCGGCAAGGAGCACTACCGCCAGAAGAAACACGATGACACGTTTCATACGGTCAGCTCAGAAAGCACGTTTTACGCCAAACTGCCGTCTATACAATAACTCTTTTATTGTCAGAGGCTAAATGCCATGTGCCGCCCCCGGATTCCACAATTCCAGACTGGAATCAAAGCTTTTGGGATTGTCGCCGGCACCCGGCCTTCAACGCCCGTGCGTCCCGGTCAAAACCGTGCGGAGAGTGTAAAACACGATGGCGGAGTCGAACAATACTGACATGTTCTTCAGATAGAAGAGATCGTATTCCAGCTTCCGGTATGCATCCTCCACGCTGGCGCCATAGGGATAGCGCACCTGCGCCCAACCGGTAAGGCCGGGACGGACCGAATGCCGCTCGTCGTAATAGGGAATCGCCTTCCGGAGCTCGGCCACAAACACCGGCCGCTCCGGCCGGGGCCCCACAAAGCTCATATCCCCGCGAACCACATTCCAGAATTGAGGCAATTCGTCAAGCCGGAACTTCCGCAGATATTTTCCAAGCCTCGTCACTCGCGGGTCGCCCACCGACGCCCATTTCGCTCCACTGGCAGCCTCTGCATCGACTCGCATGGATCGGAACTTCAGTACTTCGAACGACCTGGATTTCCAGCCTACTCTCTCCTGACGATATAGGACCGGCCCCCGGGAATCCAGTTTGATCGCTACCGCCACCGCCGCCATGACCGGCAGCGAAACCATCAGGCCCAGAATTCCAAAGCAAATGTCAAACATTCGCTTTAGCAGCGTGGTGAGGCGTGAGCGGTAAAATCCGTCGGAAAACACAAACCAGCTCGGGCGTACCATCGACAACCAAACCCGCCCTGTCAAAGCGGCTACCGCCGTGTGGGCATCTTCCACCACAACACCCTGAACCCGCAGTTTTACCAGGGCCGCAGTCGGCAAAACCCCGCGCCGGTCCTCCACGGCCACCACAATACGAGCCACACCATGGTCCGAAACCACCGCCTCCAGTTCGCTCACATGGCCGAGAATCGGCCGGCCGTAAAGACTCTCAGGTTGGCTTGAGGCGGCGCGGTCCTCCTGCACGACACCCACCAGGTTCAACTTCAAATCCTGCCGCGTCGCAATTTCGCGGGCGACCGTGGATGCCAGAGGGCCGCCGCCAAGAACCAGGACTCTTTCGGGTCTGGTGACTAGCCACAATCGGTCCAGGGCGATTCGCGACACAAGAGTGAAAGCGGTCACCACAACCATGTTCAACAAAAACACGCCTCGGCCCACCAGGAGACTCGGGATCAGGAAGTACAGGAATCCAAGCAATAGCGAGGCTGCCCCTAAAGACTGACCCAGCCGGAGAACCTGGTCCTCCCGCCGCACCACCGGTTGGGCATCGACATTGTAGAGATCGTTGATATAAAAACACAACTGGTAAATGACCACCACCACCGCGGCCTGTAGCGCGAAATGCGGCAAGTCGATGCATGCCTCAAACTCGGAACTGTTGTTCCAGAAACGAAGCTTTGCGGCAAAAACCAGGGACAGAGCGATTACCACTGTTTCCAGTCCCACCAGCAGGAAGGACTTCGGGGAGGCGTATTGATTGAAAATCCGGATCATGCGGGTGTCTTCAGTTGGCGATCGTCATTGGCGCCCAAACGAATGCAATCCGCAACCCCTGTATCGCCTGGTTGTTCAGCATGCTCGTGTACGCGTTCGTCGTCCGCATATAGGTATAGGTGAAAGCAATCGCCTTTCTGCCCGCCAGTGGCTGGGTAACCCCTACGGTCGTCAACCACGCATTCACATCCGGCAGGCCGGCGATCTGAATCTGCTGCCAGCCTTCGCTCGCCTGAATCCTCCATCCACCATTGCGACGCCCCCAATTCCATGCGGCGGTTGTGCTCAGATTCGAACTGCCTCCATACCCGTAGCTATTCGCGATCGAACGGTCGACCGATACCAGAAACGCGTGTCCGGGGGTTTTGAAACCGACATTGCCGCCCATAATGTATTGCGGCCCTGTGGGCAATTGAAAAGAACTGCGCACCGGCCTGAAAAAGCCCAATCCGCCGTGCATTTCCATAAACCATCGCTCGCTCATTCTGCGCCCGAAAGTCGCGGTAGTCGTGGTAGTGTACACATCCTCGAACCGGGAGAACGTTCGCTGGGAGGCGACGGAGGCGCCGATCTGCGTCCGCGGCGAAAGCGAATACGAAAGATTCATCCCAACCTGGCCGGTGTTCGAATCGCCCAGGAGATAGGAGGTCGTGGCCGGCTGGCCTGTGGATCCCTCCGAAAGATGTTGAATACGAGTGCCCTCTCCTTCGAATAGAATCGAGAGCCGTGCCTTGCGGTACGCAACACCCGCTCGGAAAGCCGCGTTCAGCGTGCGATCTCCAAAAAACAGCCGGCTGGCCGGAGAACTCACACTCGGGACACCCGTGAGGAGAGCCGTCAAGCGCGTATTATCGTAGCCCGTGTTGCTCAAGACCGTTGCCGCCAGTTCGTCGGGCGTGCCCGCCACCTGGAGCACTTGGCTGAGGCTGTTGGGCTCGAATACAAACTGATAAGTATTCACCACCTCGGCCGTCACTCCCCCGACTAAACTCCAGTTCGGATGGATCTTATATCCATACGTAAGCGAAAAATCATGGTTGAGTGCATTAATCGCCGAGTATGTGATGTCTCGCGTGTACGAGGCGGTATAATTCCACGAGATACTCGAACGGGAGCGCGTTCGACTCCATCGCAGCGTAGCGCTGCCGCCCGCTGAGACATCGTATCCGGATGGTCCCCCCACCGTGGCCAGCGACGAATAATATGTCCCGTAGAACGATGCGTTAGTAATACGTATGCCATCCAGGGGGCTCTGGGATGGTGAAGACGCTGTCGTTTCCTGGGAGGACGCCTCGGGTTGGCCTGACACGGTTCGCACAGCGAAGGCGACAATTACAATGAGGTATCTAACGGTCGGGCAGTGACATTTCACAAAGCGTTCTCCAGGTCCGGCGTACCATGCGACTCAGCAACCCGGGTTGTTGAGCGCACCCTGTTGGCCTGCTGGTCGGGAAGCTATTAGGCAATTTTCTTGCCAGACAGTCCCTGTGGATACTCGCTCATCCGTTTTCGGGCGTGGAACATGGAGTCTCCATAATCCGGTCGGGCCGCCCCGGCAGTGAACCCGTGAGCCGCGGTTCACTCAAACAAACGCGCCGGACGCCGCTGCCTTGCGGAGTTCTCCCAGCCGGGGAAACGTGTCGGGAAATAGTGCCAAATTCTGACATAAAGCACAGTTTTACCGCCCGCCGGCGCCCGGCATCCGGCGTTCGAAGTCGACAAAGCTTCCTTCTGGACAATACTTTCGCCCTGCTGCCGGGGCGAACCGCACTTCAGCGTCCGGAGCCGGAGCCGTCCAGGACCCGGGTTAAGTTCGCTCCCGCCGCATCACGCCCCCGCGCACGGCAGCTTGCTCATTCACCCGGATAATCCGACTGCACGGTTGCACGCGCGAGCTTCGAGTTCGGTCGACAACAGGAACATCAGCGAATCGGAGAATTCAGTTCGCTGGAAGTATTTCGCAAATGCTCAGGTTATAACGGTCTCCGGTCGGTGACGTGTCGTTGATTGTTACGGTCGTCCCGCTCAGGAGTGTCGGGCCATTTTGCATCTGCACCCAATACGAGTCGCCGGTCGAAGTCAGATCTTGGTGGACGAGGCTCTGCCCTGTGCCAGGTACACGCGCAATTGCGTTGTCAAAGTCGTTGCCGACGCCGAAGACCCACGAACCGTTATGTGTAGTGACCAGCGAGGCGGTCGGCGCTCCTGTTTTGGCATTGGCGCTGCCGGTTGCTCCAATCGCGCCCGAGCCGTTCGTACCCGAGGTCGCCGCGCCCGTGAAGGTGACGACCGTTATCGACGAGACGACCTTTGCCGAGATCGTAGCCGTCACCGTGATATTACTCAGAACTGAAGGCGAAAACGCGCGCCAGATCTCCGCTGTGCCGCTCTGTACGTTGGTCCGGACCACAAGCACCCATGTGAGCCCGCCGCCGCTGATGCCGGTCACCGTCGTATTCGCTCCCGAAAGATAGTCCGTTGAAACGAACGCGAGAAGCAGTTCGTTCGTCGCGGTCGTCGAGAACGCAGCCGTCGCGACGGTCGTGCTCGCGGTCGTCCCATCTTTCGAGACCTTCGCGTCAATCGCCAGGGAGCTCGCCTGAACCGCTTGTGTCGTGAAATTGGCGCCCGTAATATTAGCTCCATTCACCGTCTCGGCTAAGCTTCCCGGGCTAAATACAAAACCGCTCTTGCTGGGAGTCACGGTGTAGCTCCCGTTGACCAGCCCCGAGAAACTGTAGTTGCCCGAAGCGTCCGCGGTCGTGGCTCCGCTGCCTGCTCCGCTGAGCGTGACGGTTGAGCCGGTGCCCAGAGACGCCGGACTGATCGTGCCCGAGATACTGTAGGTCTGCACCGCGAAATTTGCGCCCGCAATATTGGCCCCGTTGATCTGTTCCGGCAGACTCGTGGGGCTGAAGGTAAGGCCGGATTTCGTGGGTGTCACTGTGTAGCTGCCATTGATCAAGCCCGTAAAACTATAGTTCCCGGAACCGTCCGCGGTCGCGGTGCCGCTCGCGGCCCCGCTGAGGGTTACGGTTGTCCCGCTGCCCAAAGCCGCCGGACTGATCGTGCCGGAAATACCGAACGTCTGCACCGTAAATGAGATGCCGGTGATGCTGGCCCCATTGATCGTTTCTCCCAGGCTCGCGGGAGCGAATGTGAGCCCGGCCTTACTTGGAGTCACCGTGTAAGATCCGTTCACCAGGCCCGAATAGGCGAAACTGCCGGTGCCATCGGCCGTCACGGTCGCGACCGACGTCCCGGTGAGCGATACCGTTGCACCGCTGCCCAAGGACGCGGGGCTGATTGTACCCGAAAGGCTGTAAGTCGCGACGTTGAAGTTCACGCCGGTCACGTTCGCGCCGTTGACCGTTGCATTCGCGCTGCTCGGGCTGAACGTCAGGCCTGCCTTGCTCGGCGTTATGGTATACGCTCCATTGGCCAGCCCTGAAAAGCTGTAGTTACCTGAGCCGTCCGTCGTCGTCGCGGCGCTCGCGGCCCCGCTCAGGGTAATCGTCACTCCGCTCCCTGACGACGATGGACTCACCGTGCCGGAAATTGTAAACGTGCCCGCCCCGCTCGCCGTGAAGCTCACACCGGTGATGTTGGCCCCGTTGACCGTTTCCGTCTGGCTTGTAGGAGCAAACGTGATGCCGGTTTTAGACGGCGTTAGCGTGTAGCTGCCGTTGGCCACGCCTGTGAAAGAGAAGTTCCCGGATCCGTCGGCCGTCACCGTCTGGGTTGAGCCGCCCTCGCCATTGGACGTCAGGGTGACCGTTGACCCGCTCCCGAAAGACGCCGGAGTGATTGTGCCTGAAATAGAGTACGTTGCCGTGGCCGTGCCTGTGAAGTTAATGCCGGTAGCACTGCTTCCACTCAGCGTCACCGGTTGATTTGCCGGAGCAAACGTAAACCCCGTTTTGCTTGGGGTTACGGTGTAACTGCCATTGGTCAGGCTCGAAAACGCGTAGTTACCCGAACCGTCCGCTGTGACAGTGTTGCTGGAAGTTCCGCTCAGGATCACCTGTGCTCCGCTCCCGGCTGATGCCGGGCTGATCGTTCCGGAAATACTCCAGCTCTGCGACTGTGTAGTGGACGCGATGATTTCGCAGATCGCCAGATTGTATCTGTCACTCGTCGGTGCTGTGTCGTTAATCGAAACAGAAGTGCCGCTGAACGGAGTGGGAGTATCCTGCATTTGTACCCAATAGGTGTCACCGCTTGGTGTGAGGTACTGATGCACGAGGCTCTGGCCCGACCCCGGCGTCCGGCCGATGGCGTTGTCGTAGTCGTTGCCGACGCCGAATACCAGCGAGTTGTTCTTGGTGGTGACCAGCGTTGCCGTGGGCGCTCCGGAGCCGGCACTGGCGCTCTTGGTCGCCCCGATTGCGCCCGAGCCGTTCGTCCCGGAAGTGTCGACGCCGATGAAGCTTACGACCGTAATCGATGAGACTACGCTCTGCGACACGGTGGCAGTGACTTTCACATTGCTTACCGGCGAGGCTGCGAACGCCCGCCAGATCTCCGACGTACCGCTCTGGGCGTTCGCGCGGTCCACCAGCACCCACGTGAGACCACCCCCGCTTACCCCGGTCACTGTGGTGTTGGATCCGGCGAGGTAGTCCGTCGCGATGAACGCGAGAAGCAGCTCGTTGCCTGCCGCGGTTGAGAGCGCAGGGCTGGTGATCGTGGAACTCGCCGCAGTCCCATCGGTGGACGTTTGCACATCGAGCGAGATCGGGGGCTTTGGAACGGTGACCGTCAGTCCGCTGGAGGGCGTTTCGATATTGCCGCTGTCATCTGCGGCGCGACTCAATACATTTATGGATCCTGACTGCAATGGCAACCACACATACGTCCAGGTCTCGCGCCCGGTAGCCGGGTGCCAGGTTTGTCCGCCATCGGTCGAGATTTCTACGGCGGCAACGACTCCGCCGCCGGTGTCGACCGCGGTCCCGGAAACGGTGACGGGCACGCCCAGTTGCTGGGTCGATCCGGAGTTCGGAGAGAGGATGGTCGAGGTCGGAGGGGTCTTATCGACTGAGGCCGTGGCAGGCGTAAGGCCCGATTGCAGCGTCGCCGGCTGAACCCCCATATCGGCAAACAGGTTCACCACCGCCTGCTGCATATTCACATCAGGGGCGGGGTTCGTGAAATCAAACGGGTTGTCGTGATTGCTGTCGAGCCCCCACGCCCATTGAACCGTCCCGGCGCCGAACACCAGGGCCCCGCTGGGCGCCCGGTACATGGTCATATGGTGGGTGGCCGTTCCGGCGCCATAGATCGCTCCGTAGTCCAGGAGAAGGTCGGCCGTCAGGGTTTGAGTAGTCGTGGAAAGATCGAAGAGTCCGGCCGGCCGCGAGCCGTTATCCATATCCTCATCCCATTCGTAGCCGAGCGTCCCGGTCGGAAGGGAATACGTTCCCGACGGCGCTTGCGAGGCGACCGCCGTATTGCGCCAGAAACGCATCTTGCCGTCTGCCGCCGGAACTTTTACCTTCAGGCTTCCATCGTTGTCAGTTCCGGGACCGTTCACCATGAATAATGTCCCGGTGAGCGCGTTCTCCGGGCGCCCGCCATCGGCCGGGGGGCTGAGCCGCGGATCCCGCCAGGTCCCCGTCCAGGTCGGCGGATCGTCGGGATCCTTGACGCCACCGCTGGAAGTGCCGTCCAGGGTTTCTTTGTAGACGACTAAGGTGCGGTACGGAGTATGCGTGCCGTCAATGGAATTTTCCCACCGCGTCTTCCAGAAGACCTCGTTGCCGCTGAAGAACGCCATGTTGACTCCGGCGTTGCGGGCCGCCTCTACATTGGTTCTCTGCCCCCCGGACCAATACTCGTCATGGCCGACAGAAAGATAGGCCTTATGATTTAAAATCAAAGCGCCATTGCGGTCTGCATCGAGTCCAGTGAAGTAGGTTATATCATAACCATTCGCTTCGAGCCAGCGGACCATCGGATATTCTGTGCCGAACAGGTAAGTGACCGATTCGGAATCGAACGAGCGCGTGAGATAAGGTCGGTTGTAGCTGACCTTGTATGAGCGATTCGGTAGATCGAAAGTGTTGGCGCCGCCGTAGACACTGTGCCCGCCGTACGAATTATAGGCCTGCCACGTCTCGTCGGAGGTCTGAAAGAGAATATTGGAGTGGCTTGTGTCGTTGCGGACGATGAAGGGGATCTGGCTGACGCCGCCGGTATCCGGGCGCTTCAGAAGGGCGATGTAGACTCCGGAGGTCGCATTCGACGGCACCTGCCAGGAGGCCGAAACTGCCCAATTCCCGCAGTCGTAAAGCAGCGTGGAAGCGTCGGTCAGGCAGTTCGGTTGTGCCTGCGGGAGCGTGGCTGAGGGGGTGACGCTGGCTATCTGGCGAGCCCCGTTTCCGCTATAGTACCCCAGCCTGAAGATCGTTATTGTATAAGCAGCCGCGTTCGTCTGTATTTTGAAGGCGATCATGCCTCCCTGAGGGACGCTGATGTCAGTGGCAAAACCCTGGATGCTGGAATCCCCTACCCCGGTTACGGACCAGTTACTGGAATCGCTTCCGGCCTTCGAGTTCTCGCATACGATGTCGTTCGCCATGGCCGGACTGCAGCCGAAGGTTTGAGCCCGCAGCGGAGTGGCGGACAGGCCCGCGATCAACGCCGCGAAGACTGCGGCGGTAGGCAATGCGGGAGTGCGGCAGGTGCGTTCACCAGCAGGCCACTTCCGTGGCTGAAGCATCTTCATGATTTGTTCCTCCGATGAGCGGTGGCGATCCGATTGCTAGTTTGCAGCACCCGGCGTGCAGCGTCATCGCAATTTCGAGGCCGCTTCTTTGGCGCACTCGTCGGCTAGCGCAGAAGAGACTCCCCAGAAGCAAGTTAGGCAACGTTGCGGCCTGCGCCAACCGGAAGAGAGTAGTAGGACTGTCTTGCTGAGATCCCACTTTTCCAGATTCTTTCCCGGAGAACCGCAGCCATTCTAGTCGGGACCGGCTACGTCCATGAAGGACAGGCTGAAAGGCCAGGCGGGGCCCTGTTGGCGTTGGCAGGCGTGGCCACGGCCAAACCGCCGCGGGTTTGCGCGAAACTCGGCGGCACGTAGCGCTCGTTTTCGTGGAAGAAGTGCGTCACTTCCCAGCGGCTCTGCCAAAAGACTTGCCGCTGAAAGGCCATATTCACTCGAGCGTTGCGGGCTACAAAGCGTGTGGTTCGGCATCGGTGATTCTGAACTTGCGGATTCTGGCCGAAAAATGGGCCGTGCCGCGTTTGTCGTTCCCAAATGGCGCCCGGCTGCTCTGATGACGGCTCGAATTGCCCCCTCCCGTTCGATGCTGGTCATGCGCACGAAGCACTTCTCGGGCCCCAACAGAGCACGGCTCCAGAAAAAAGAAGAGGAACCCCGGCGCCCCCATGGCTTCGGAAAGTTTCGCTTCCAGTCGCTGTTTTGTAAATAACACTCCGGGCAACTTTCTGATCGTCAGCGGGACGGCCGCCCGCCCCGCCGCAACCATATCCATCAGCGATACCGCCGGCAATGTGTACCTGCCGGCGATCGGCCCGGTCACGGATACCGTTCTGTCACGGCTTACATCTGGTACGTACCGAACTGCAAGGGCGGCGCCAATACCGTAACGCTCACGCCATCCACGGCGGACGCTCTCGAGATTCACATCTCGGAGTGGTCCGGACTGGCCTGGTAGCGGCGGCTCCGGAGCCATCGGAGCCACCGCCAGCGCCAACGCTGCATCCGGCGCTCCGACCGGCCCCTTGACCACCACGCGCAATAATTCCTGGGTGTTGGGGGTTGGCAACGATTATGACAACGCCATTGCAAGGACGGTGGGGGCAAACCAGGTTCTGGTGCACCAGTATCTCTCCGCGACGGGCGACACCTATTGGGTCCAAAGGCAAAACGCACCAACGCCCGTTAGCGGAACAAAAGTGACCATCAATGACACCACACCTGCCGGTGATCGATATAACCTCAGTCTGGTCGAAGTCCTGCCTGGATCTTAGCAGTTCCTTCTCGATCCGCCTTCGCCACCTTGAACCCCGCGCTCGACGCCGGCCGCAACTCGCCGGCGTCGAAAACTCATGCCGCAGGCTTGGTTGAGCGAGACCCGGAATGGGCCCCACAAGCATGGTGTGTTTGCCCCGATTGACGGCGCAGTTCCCCTTCGAAGCCGGACTGCTCTGCCCCCCCAAGTCCCGCGGCCGTCCCTCATCTTGCTGAGAAAAAAAGTAATGTATAGCACTTGGGACTATGTAAGAAGTGCTCCTCAAGACGTTTCCACGGCCTCGGTTGTGTCGCTGTATATGAGCTAAGAGTAATGTTTTGTGATGGTTGCCAGCGTTGGCACGGGAGATGCAACCGCTTACCGCTTACCGGTTACAACAGGGTATTTGTGTGTGAAATACGGTCGATAAGGGGTATGCAGCAGACTATTCGAATGGAAACCGATAGAATGCAAAATCCTAACGTCGTGACTCTCAAATTGTGTCCTCGCTGCGGGCGGGAGCTTGCCGCATTTGACCGCGAGTATGCCTGTCCGCGGAGTAAACAGATACCCGCGAAAAAAGCGGCCGTGGCGCCTTCCGTTCCGCGA
>Ga0209517_10003085_pt1 | contig 22845 bp, 20 predicted proteins | sample PeaSoiMetSII2010_FD_187695 | JGI IMG/M metagenome (GOLD analysis project Ga0209517, IMG submission 187695) | Peat soil microbial communities from Weissenstadt, Germany - SII-2010 (SPAdes) (version 2) | ecosystem: Environmental > Terrestrial > Soil > Wetlands > Peat | place: Germany...
GGCGTCTTAAGCTGTTCCTTTCCGAGCGGTTGCCCAGCAGCGGACACACGCCGCAGGACGCCGTCGCGGCCGACGTTTAAGACGCCAGAGAGTCCGGCCATGAACGAACCAGCCAAGACGCGAGCGACCTTGACGGTGCTGGCCGTGCTGCTGGCCGTGCTGGCGGCGGTCTTTCTCTCAGACCAACGGGGACGTCCCGCGGCGGTACGCCATCCCATTGCGTTGGCGGACACCAACTTCCTGGACACCGCCACCGTACGACGCTCGTATGCCGACCTGACCCGAGCGAAGGAGGACCTGTCCGATTTCGATTGCTACTCCTGTCATGAAAAAGGCAAACCACCTCCGCTGCGTCTTGACACAAACCAAGCCATCATCGTGGCGAAGGAACACGCGGATATCGTCATGGGGCACGGGCGGCATGGTCGCAATAACAACTGCTTCAACTGCCACAACGAAAACAACTTGGAGTTGCTGCAAACCCGTGATGGGCGCGAATTGAAATTCTCGAACAGCACGCCGCTGTGCGGCAGTTGCCACGGCCCGACCTTGCGTGATTGGGAAGCTGGGGCGCACGGACGGCCCAGCGGCTACTGGGACGCCAATCTCGGCGCCCAGACCCGTAAGGATTGCGTGAACTGCCACAACCCGCATTCGCCGAAGTTTCCCTCGCGAAAACCCGCCCCTGGCCCGCATCCCTTGCGTCCCCCAGCGGCAGCTCCGGCCACTGCCGCAACGGTTCAAGCCACGCATCCCTCCTATGCCTGATTCCAACGGCCAACCTCCTTCAGGGCCGCCGGAAGCAGGCCTTAGCCGGCGCAGCTTTCTGCGGACTTCGGCTCTGCTCACCACCGGGCTGGCCGCCTTGGCCGCCAGCCTGAAGCCCTTGATGGACATGAACGATTTCCCGACGGCTGAGCGCTTCATGCAGAAGTACTATAAGGAACTGACGCCGCCCGAGATGGAAAAAGTTCTCAAAAGGATCGAAAATGACGTCGAGCGGGAATATGGAATCAGACCCCATGTGCGCGATTTGAAACCCATGGAAGGGGTCCAGTTTGTTTATTGCCTGAATCTGACCCGCTGTATCGGGTGCCGCAAATGCGTGCATGCCTGCGTAGCGGAGAACAACCAGTCACGCACTCCGGAAATCCAGTACATCCGCGTCCTGCGCCTGCCGCACGGCTCGCTCGATATCGAAAAGGCCGAGCACAATTATGCGCCGGAGTCGGTCCCCGAAAAAGGCTACTTCTATATGCCGGTGCAGTGCCAGCAATGCCAGAATCCGCCGTGTGTCAAGGTCTGTCCGGTACACGCCACTTGGCAGGAAACCGACGGTATCACGGTGATTGATTACGACTGGTGCATCGGCTGCCGTTATTGCGAAGCCGCCTGCCCCTATTGGGCCCGGAGATTTAATTTCACCAAGCCTTCGGTCCCCAAAGAGCGGATCAATCCTGAGATGGCGTACCTGGGCAACCGTCCACGCCGGCAGGGCGTCATGGAGAAGTGCCATTTTTGCATTCAACGCACGCGGGCCGGCCGCTACCCGGCGTGCCTGGAGGTTTGTCCCGCCGGCGCGCGCAAGTTCGGCAACATCCTCGACCCAAACAGCGAAGTCTCCTACATCCTCAAAAACAAACGCGTGTTCATCCAGCTCAAAGAGGAACTGGGCACCTCCCCGCGCTTTTTCTACTACTTCGACGTGTGAGACGAGCGATTCGAAATTATTTTGTTTTTCTGTGGCGCTGCGCGCGGGTCGCGTTCTCCGGCGATTGGAGGTATTACGCTTGGATGGGCGGGCTGACTCTGATATGCCTGCTGGGCATCAACGCATACGCCCGGCAATTCGCCCAGGGCCTTATCGTCACCGGCATGAGCGACGAAGTTTCCTGGGGCGTTTACATCGCCAATTTCACGTTCCTGGTCGGCGTGGCGGCGGCAGCCGTGATGATGGTGATTCCAGTTTACATCTATAACAACTCTGAGCTTCACGATCTGGTCATCTTCGGGGAATTGCTGGCCGTAGCGGCCATCCTCATGTGCCTGGCGTTCGTGACGGTGGACCTAGGACGGCCGGATCGGTTCTGGCACCTCATTCCCGGCCTTGGGCAATTCAATTTTCCTGCCTCGATGCTGAGTTGGGACGTGATCGTGCTCAACGGTTACTTGGTTTTGAACGCCCACATCTGCGGCTACCTGCTGTATTGCCGTTACCAGAACCGCAAGCCGGCCAAGTGGTTTTATATTCCCTTTGTCTTTATCGCCATTGTCTGGGCGGTTTCGATTCACACAGTGACGGCCTTCCTTTACGTCGGCTTGGGCGGACGGCCCTTCTGGAATTCCGCTATTGTGGGACCGCGCTTTCTGGCCTCGGCGTTCACGGCCGGCCCGGCGCTGATCATTCTGGCACTGCAGGTTATCCGTCGGGTGACCGACTATCGGGTCACGGACAGGGCGCTGCTCACTTTGCGCAGCATCGTCCAGGTGTCGATGCTCATTAACGTGTTTCTGCTGCTCAACGAAGTGTTCAAAGAGTTTTACTCGGGCAACCTGCACGTGGCGTCCTCGAGATACCTTTATGTAGGACTGCACGGCCATCATGCGCTAGTTCCTTGGATCTGGACCGCCATCGTGTTCAACCTCGCTGCGATGGTGTTGCTGGTTTTGCCGGTGAGCCGGAGCTTGCGCTGGCTCAACCTGACCTGCGTGCTGGCCATCATCGGCATCTGGATTGAAAAAGGCATGGGACTGGTCGTGCCCGGGTTTATTCCCTCACCATTGGGCGAAATTGTCGAGTATCGCCCCTCGCTCAACGAAACGGTCGTGTGCCTCGGGATTTGGGCTTTCGGCTTGCTCTGCTACACACTTTTCTTGCGCATGTCCGTGCCGATTCTCCAAGGCCGGATCTCCAAGGCCAACGAAGGCGCCCACCCGGTGGAACCTGCTTATGTCAGAGCAACTTACCATTGACAACTTCCAGCAAGCGCTCAACCTGCACGTGGCGGAAAAGGGCGCAGAAATCCGCGCCAAGTACGGTCCGTATATCGGCTGGAACCAACTGTTGGAGATTCTGGCAGACCGCGCTTGTGTGCGTTATCCGTGCGAAATAAGTTTTGAGGCCGCTCCCTTGCGACCCGGAGAATTGGCCCATCCCGTCAGCCAGGGAGAACGTCCCGAGAGCGGGTTTGTGATCTGCGTTCAACCGCTCTTCCTGAGGCAACTCGAGCAAGTGCCCGCGCTGGTTCTCTACCAACTGGTGCTGGTCAATTATGGTCCATTCGCCTCGGCCGATGACGCCGAGACGTTCGGCGGCAGCGCCTTGGGGCTTTCCAAGGATGAATATTACGACACCCTTTGCCGAATGGCTGGGATGCTGGAAGATGGAAGCCGCAATGCAGAGCTGGGTTTCCCCCCTTCGGAAGCTGGCAGTGCGGCTTGGTCCGGAAAATGAAAAACTGAAAAAACATGAAAAAACTACTGACTGTGAGTATCGCCGTGATGGCCGTTACGGCTCTGTCCGCCCGCGCGGAAGACGCAAAGGCCACGTACGAAAGAGACTGTGCCAAGTGCCATGGAGCTGATGGGAAGGGCGAAACTAAAATGGGCAAGAAACTGGGCGCCAAAGACTACACCGATCCGAAGGTCCAAAGCGAAATGAAGGACGACGCTGCCTCCAAGGCCATCAAGGACGGGTTAAAGGACCAGGATGGCAAGACCGTGATGAAGCCGGCCGAGGGCCTGTCCGATGAGGACGTCAAGGGGCTGGTAGCGTACATGCGCTCATTCAAGAAATAATCGATGCCGATAGCGTGTCGGCTGGAGCTTGCTAAAAAGCCCAGCGCCTAAGCCGGCACTAAACACAGTTGCAGGCCTGCTCGGCGGCCGAAAGAAGCTTTCGTGCCGCCGAACGTGGATGATTTGTCTTTACGATGAACACTGATAAGCCCGAAACAGCCGCCTACCGGCCCTCGCTCTTCCGCAACTGGATGAGCCTTAACGGCCTGGTCATCGTCATCGGCAGCTTGTTCTCCTTTTTCCTGCTGTTCATGCTCGACTGGGTCGCGCATTTCTCCAATCCTTACATCGGCATCCTCACTTATCTCATCGCGCCGGGATTTTTGATCTTCGGTCTTTGCTTGACAGTTCTCGGCCTGCTCCGCGAGCGGCGCAAGCGCGGCAAAACGGTCGCCCTCCTGCCGATCATCCAAATCGACCTTTCCCGTCCACGCGACCGCCGCCATCTCGGCTGGTTCGTTGCGGGCAGCGTGTTCTTCCTCTTTCTCTCGGCGGTGGGTAGTTATAACACCTACCACTTCACCGAATCGGTCCAGTTTTGCGGCCAAGCGTGCCACACCGTCATGCAGCCCGAATTGATTACTTACCAGCACGGTTCCCATGCGCGGGTCGCCTGCGTCGAGTGTCACATTGGCCCCGGTGCAGCCTGGTTTGTAAAAGCCAAGCTTTCCGGCACTTACCAGGTGTACGCCACGCTGGCAAAAAAGTATCCTACTCCCATTCCGACGCCGGTCAAAAACCTGCGTCCGGCCCAGGAGACCTGCGAACAGTGCCACTGGCCCAAAAAGTTCGCCGGCAACCTGGACCGCACCTACAATTATTTCCTGGGGGATGAAACCAACAGCCCCTACACGGTTCGCTTGCTGCTCAACGTGGGGGGCGGCGATCCCACCAACGGCCGGTTTGGCGGCATTCACTGGCATATGAACGTGGCCAACAAAATCGAATACTTGGCTACCGACGAGGAGCGCCAGAAAATCCCCTGGGTGCGCCTGACCGATCCACAGGGCGTGGTCACCGTTTTTCGCTCACCCCATTTCACGAACGAAGTGAACCTCTCGTCGGTGCGGAGGATGGACTGCATGGATTGCCACAACCGCCCGGCTCATACTTATCAAACACCGGATGATGCGGTGAGCCTGGCGATGTCCTTAGGGCAGCTCGACCGGTCGTTGCCGTACGTCAAGACCAACGCGCTTTACGTCCTCACGCAACGCTACACTAACGAGACCCAAGCGCTCGAAGGCATTGCCACCACGCTGGCCCAACGTTATCCCTCCGCGCCCAGCGTTCATCAGGCGATTGCGATCGTTCAGCAGATCTACACGAATAACTTCTTTCCGGAAATGAAAGCCAGTTGGCAGAATTACCCGAACAACATCGGTCATAAGGACTGGCCGGGCTGCTTCCGCTGCCACGATGGCTCGCACAAGGCCGAGGACGGAATCCGGACGATCAAGGCCAACGATTGCAATGCCTGCCACACGATCCTGGCCCAGGGCAGCGGGGCGGAACTCGATCAGCTTACGCCCAAGGGGCAAAAATTTAAACATCCCGGCGACCCCGTCGATGGGGCCTGCAACGATTGCCACTCGGGGGGTTCGTGAATAGCGATCAAATGGCGAAGGACTAGTTAATGACGAAGCACGAACCACGAATGACAAAGAACGCACGAAATTCGAAATTTGACACCGAAGAAGGCTCCGCATCAGCGTCTCAAGCGGGCTGTCAGGCACGCCCGGTGAAAATTAGCCAGTGTTCGGGTCTTGGCATTCGTTCTTCGAACTTCTTTCGTCCCTCGTCCTTCGTCCTGCTGGTTTGGGTGTGTCTAGGGCTCCTTCGCTCCGCGGCGGCCGAAACCTTCTCCAACTCCGATTGCCTGGATTGCCACCTGGATCCTTCCACCACGCGCAAAGTCGATGGGAAGATCGTGTCCCTCCTTTTTCCGACGAACACGTTTCAGAAATCCGTGCATGCCAAACTGGCGTGTGTGGACTGTCACACCGGCATCAAAGACCTGGTCCACCCCAGCAAATTGCCGCCCCCGACGTGTGTCGGCTGCCACGAAGCCAAGGAGAACCACGAACAGGCTGCGCAGGGCTACTCCACCAGCATTCACGGGATGAGCCACGCCTTAGGGTCCTCCGGCGCTGCCACATGTTCAGATTGCCATGGCTCGCACAATATTCTCTCCGCCAAGGACCCGGCTTCGCCCGTCTTCAAACTTAATCTGCCGCAGACCTGCTCCAAGTGCCACAGCAACCCGAGGCTGACTAAAGAATATGAAATGAAGCACCCTGACGCAGCGGCGCAGTACATGGACAGCATCCATGGGCGCGCGCTGCTCAAGATGGGATTAATCGTGGCGCCCTCCTGCAACGACTGCCATGGTGTGCACGACATCAAGCGCGCCATCGATCGGGATTCTCCCATCAACGGCGCGAACATCGTCAAAACGTGCGGCAAATGCCACGTCAAAATCCAAGAAACCTTCAATCAAAGCATTCACGGACAACTCCTGGCCAAAGGCGACAAGCGGGCCCCGGTTTGCCTCGATTGCCACACTGCCCACGAAGTCGAGACCCCGAGGAATGGCCACTTCAAAATGGCCAGCGATCAGCGTTGCGGCAAATGCCACCAGGATCGACTGGAACACTACCGCGAGACCTACCACGGCAAGGCCATGGCCTTGGGCAAACCCAACGTCGCCTCGGATGTGGCGGCATGCTTCGATTGTCACGGCCACCACGATGTGCGCCCCGCGGCAGACCCCTCCTCCCATTTATCAAAGACTAATATTTTGGCGACCTGCCAGCAGTGTCATCCCAAGGCCACCGTTGGCTTTACGCTCTACAAACCCCACGCCAACCCCTTGGATGGGAAGAATTATCCCCTCCTGCACGCGACCTTCCTGGGAATGACGGGTCTTCTGGTAGGCGTCTTTGCCTTCTTCGGCGGGCACACGGCGGCTTGGCTCGTGCGCGCCGGCTACCTTTATTGGCACGACTCGAAGAAGTTTCGCGAGGCCAAAATCAGCACCCAGGAAGGAGGCGAATGGTTCACGCGCTTTCTGCCCTTCGAGCGGTTCTTGCATTTTCTGGTGGTCACCAGCTTCCTGCTCCTGGTCATCACCGGCATGCCGCTCAAATTCTACTACACTAATTGGGCCAAAACCATGTTCAGCATCATCGGCGGCGCCGAGACCGCCCGCGCCCTGCACCGTCTGGGCGCACTGGTCACTTTCCTCTACTTCGGCCTGCACGTGATTTCCTTGGTGGGCAAGTGCTGGAATGGCCGCACAAAAATGCGCGATGAGCAGACCGGAAAACTGAGCTTCAAACGGCTCTGGCGCACTCTTTTCGGACCTGACAGCATGATGCCGACTTGGCAGGACTGGCGCGACTTCATCGCCCACAACAAATGGTTTTTCGGCAAAGGCCCCAAACCCGAATTCGACCGCTGGACCTATTGGGAAAAGTTCGACTACTTCGCGGTATTCTGGGGCGTGTTCATTATCGGCGCCTCCGGGCTGTTTATGTGGTTCCCGGAGTTCTTCACGCGCTTCCTGCCGGGATCCCTGATCAACATCGCCCACGTCATCCACTCGGACGAGGCGCTGCTGGCGGCGGGGTTCATCTTCTCCATTCATTTCTTCAACACGCATTTCCGCATCGAGAAATTTCCGATGGACACCGTGATCTTCTCCGGCCGCATCTCGAAGAACGAGATGCTGCACGAACGCCGCCGCTGGTACAACCGCCTGGTCGCCGAAGGCCGGCTGGATGACCATCGTGTCCGAGACGAATGGCTCCGCTGGAAGAACATTGCCCGGTCCTTCGGCTATTTCTTCTTCGGGCTGGGCATTATCTTGCTGCTGCTCATCTTGTACGCCATGGCCACCCGCCTGATGCATTGAGCCAGGCTCGTTCTTCATCGCGGCGCACGCGGCAGAATGCCATGGTGCTCGACGGATCTACGGTGACGATGCCCTGACTCAAACGCCACCGGCAGGCTGCGGAAGATGGACCCGGATGGATCCACTCCTCAATGCGGTACAAATACCAGCCCTGCCTGGAAAAACGGCACTTTCTGGGCAAGTCGGTGCTGGAAATGGCACCGGTCTTCTTGAAGAAGAACACCCGGATCGAGGCCCTCAGGTTCGTCTGTTTTATCGCCCAACTCATCGCCGCCCTGATGGAGCGGACCATTCGGCAAAACATGGCTCGGCGAAAAATTAAGGCGATCCCATCTTGCCTGAGGGCCGTTATTCCAAAACGCCCACTCTGGCGCAAATCCTGGACACCTTTGCCGCGCGCGCCAAACACGAACTTTATTACAGAAACCAGTAGATGAAAGTTATTGCTAAACCGTTAACCGATATTCAAAAGACTAGACTGTGCTCGAACCGGGAGATAGGGCCAGGAATGAGGCACAAGTGTCTTAAATAGCTAGTGGTAATCTGAAAAAAGCGCGCGCGCCAGACCTAAGCTGGGCGAACTTAACGTTCCCAGCCAGGCGTTGCTTGGCGGCACGCGGGTTGCTGTTTTCACGCGAACAAGAGAAAAAAGATGGAATCGACTACTGCAACGGCCTCGCCCCCTCAGCGATTCGAACCCAACGTGCGATTTGCTTGGGGACAAATGATCGTCATTGCCACCTTTGGGTCAGTGGCGATCGGCATGACCGACTGCTTCAAATTTCCCAAGGAGCGCAGCCTGGTCCGCTTTGGCTGCGTGTGTGCAGGTATGTTTGTCGGGATCCTCGTGCTGTTCTGGTTTCGGTCGGCCCGCACCGGATGTCAGACGGTAATTGTGGACGAAAACTCGCTCACGGTAGAAACCAAAACCAAGCGGGATGTCCTGCCCTGGAGCGAACTGGCAGAGGTCACGATTATCGGCGACACCGTGTTGAAGCTGAAGAGCCGCAATGCCCGTGCCGCGTTTCACCTCGAAAATCACGGCTTCACTAACACCCAGTGGGACGCGATCAAAAATGTCCTCAAGTCGCGCGGCTACGAATTCAAAACCGGCCTCTCAGCAATATGAGCGTTGGGGCTCGCATCGCGCTCGTGGATGACCGCTCGACCGCGTCAAATCCCTGCAATTTGTCCGTCCAGCCGTTTCGCTTCGCCAGCCACTTTCCCATTTGGCCGATTACACTTGGCGTCGGCCTGCTTGCCACCGGCGCGTGGACGACGGCCAAACCTGCGTTATGGCCACTGCCAGCGGTGTTCCTCGTGCTGAATGTGTTGTTTTGGGTGCGCGTCCGATTGAGGTTTCGGCATGGGTGCGTTAATCCCGCGACCGTGGTGTCAACCTCCCCATTCACCCTGGCGGTATTCACCGATCTAACTACCTGTGGCGGCAATTATCCGGTGATCAAAATCCAGCCCCACCCAACGCCTCGGGGAATACGGTTCTCAGTCGGGGACAAATGCGCAACTGTGGCCATGTACAATGGCGACGGGAACGCTGAGCACTGGGAAAACTTCGACCCAATACTCGTGGACTGCGCCACCGACAACCGTTCCGCCATTGAACAAGTCCGGCAATCGATACCCGTCGAGGAATGGTCCGGTTTGGAAGCAGGATTGAAGGCTATCCCTAAGCCGGTGAAGTTCGGCCTGTATCCGCTCAGCCGCCCCGGACCCTGACCTCCTCCAGAGAGTTAGTGCGGCGCGCACGGAGTGCCGCGCCGTCGTCGAACTGCGGCGAGGCGAGCGCGCCCTGCTTAAATGAAGAATGCAGAATGATCGCACCAAGAAAACCCAGGGGAAAGGGAAGCCGAAAGGCCGAAGGCTCCATCGTGCCGACGGTCTAGCGTGGCCAGGTGCTCGCCCACGGCAGGTTCGCGGCTGGTGTTTCCAGCCGGAGCAGGCGGAGTTTCTCGTAGAGATACTCGTCGGGAAAAGCTCCCGGGCCACGGCCAGCTTCCTTGCGCTTTCTGCATAACCATTGGCGGAGCCTTTCCCGGGTGCGGCTGTCCGCCGCCCGGTAGGCTTTGCTCACAGCTCCCAGACAGAAATAGTTGGTCGTCTCAGCCAGGTTGTTGGTCGAATCCTCCTCGACCCACCCTCATTTTTCCGTTACCGTAGGCTAGATGAATTCGCTTGCCGCCGAACCGGTGCCGGATGCCCAGGGCCACTTTGGGCCCTACGGGGGTCGCTTCGTGCCCGAAACGCTAATGCATCCCCTCCAGGAATTGGAGCAGGAATATTTCCGCTCGCAGCAAGACCCGGACTTCCAGCGCGAGCTCGAGTATTACCTCAAGGATTTCTGCGGGCGGCCCACCCCTCTTTACTTTGCCGAACGCTTAACCCGGGAACTTGGAGGAGCCAGGATTTATCTCAAACGCGAGGACCTCCTCCATACTGGGGCACACAAGATTAACAATTGCATCGGCCAAGTCCTTTTGGCCCGGCGAATGGGAAAGACGCGGGTGATCGCAGAAACCGGCGCCGGCCAGCACGGAGTGGCCACGGCTACGGTGGCCGCTATGTTCGGCTTGCAATGCGTAGTGTACATGGGCTTGGTGGATTGCCAGCGTCAGGCGCTCAACGTCTTTCGCATGAAAATGTTGGGCGCAGACGTCGTGCCGGTGCGCGCCGGCCAGCAAACCTTGAAAGAGGCCGTCAATGAAGCCATGCGCGACTGGGTTACCAATGTCCGCACTACCCATTATATCCTGGGCACGGTTTACGGCGCCCATCCCTATCCCTTAATGGTGCGTAACTTCCAACGGGTGATTGGTGATGAAGCCCGCCGGCAAGTGCTCGAGAAAGAGGAGCGATTGCCCGATCTGCTCATCGCCTGCGTGGGTGGTGGCTCTAATGCCATGGGGTTGTTTTATCCTTTCCTTGAGGACGCCTCGGTGAAGATGGTGGGCGTGGAAGCCGGGGGCGAAAGCCTCGAGGCCGGAAGGCACGCCGCCCGCTTTCAGGGGGGCTCCCTCGGCGTATTGCAAGGCACTCGGTCTTACCTGCTGCAGGATGAATTTGGCCAAATTCAACTCACCCACAGCGTCAGCGCCGGCTTGGACTACGCGGCCGTCGGCCCTGAACATGCCTGGCTGCGTGACCGCAACCGAGTGGAATACACCTATGCCACGGATGAACAGGCACTCGCCGCCTTTATGAAATTAGCCAGGCTCGAAGGCATTATTCCTGCGCTCGAATCCGCCCACGCCGTCGCGGAAGTCAGCCAGCGTGCTCCCAAGCTAAGCCAGGACCAGGTAATCATCGTTAATCTCTCCGGGCGTGGCGATAAGGACGTGACCCAAGTGGCGGCGAAGCTGGATTTGCAAATGCCTGGATAAAGGGTTGACGCGCAGGCCGAAGGGTGCTTTAAATAACCTCGTGGGCTGAGCAGCTCCTCTGCTGAGGTCCACTCGGCGGCGCCAGCGCCCGGAAGCTCCTGGAAGCGCACAAAAACGTTCTGCGATCAACGAGCAAAGATTATGGCTGAATTCAAGTTTCCCTGTCCGCTTTGCGGTCAGCACATGATATTGGACGAACTGTGGCGCGGCCGCGATGTCGAGTGCCCTTCTTGCCACCAGGAAGTCGCTGTTCCCCAAGCAGACGCGCCCCCGGCCCCGCCTTCTTCCGGAGCGAGGATCGTCCGGCCGCAAACTCAGGCAGGCGCGCCAGCGCCGATACAAACCCGGTTCACCGGGCAAAGACCACCAAGCAAAGCGGCTCGTTCGAAGAGCGGGGTCAAAAAGTTGGCGATCATCGGCGGCGTGTTGATCGTGCTTGGGGCAGGGGCTTGGTTTGGCATTCCTAAACTCCTCGAATGGCAAGACAAGGTCAACGCCAAGCGACAGGAATCGGCGAAGCACTCCGACGGAGGCGAAATGGGACACATCGCCGACCTTTACAAGGTGGAGGCCGCTACGGAGCCCGGTGGGCCGGGCTTGGGAAGTCTTAATCGACGCACCGGCCAGGGGCCGCGGCAAAGGCCAGGAGCGCCCGCCGCAGTTCCCGTTGCCGGCCCCGGCAACGCCGCGGGTGCGCCTGTCGCGGCGGCCGATGCACCAGTGGTGCGTCCCGTCTGGACACTGGAGCCGCTGTCTTCAAGCATTCCAGAAGGGCGGCCCAACGGCTTGCTGGCTGGCACCAACTTCCTGGCCGAGACCGTCCGCATTGACCCAGTTGGCAGTGCCCAGGTGTTGCGGCTCACTCAAGGCCCCGTTACCGCGCCCGACCGCGAGTTCTTGGTTTATCTGCATCCTAAACCGGGTGAAGCCCTCCCCGGTCATTCCTGGGATGTTTCGAAAGACATGATGACCGGCTCCAGTGTGCCCCAGATCAAGACCCGTTGGAAACCCAGCGCGAATCTCGCGCTGCAGCTAAAGACTTTTGATAAGGGCTATGCCCTCAAGCTCGAGTTCGGTCAACTGACCAACGGCGTCCTTCCAGGAAAGATTTTCCTTGCCCTCCCGGATACCGAGCAGAGTGTCGTGGCCGGTGCTTTTAATGCCAGCATCACCGCCCCGAGTCCGGTGTCGGCGGCAGCTCCGATTCCGACTATGCCTTCGCCCGCTCGCCGACCTGATCGCTACGGCCCACCACGGTAATGACTTGGCCCTTAGCTAGGGCGGGCAGTCACCTGCCCGCGGCTGAATTTTGGATATTTTCCAACGGCGGATTGTGCTCGGGCGTGCCAATGCGTGCAGCGCACCGGCCCAGGGCAACGCTCCGAAGAAATGGCCCCAAAAGGTTTCTTAGGATTCTAGCCCATGGCCGCTAAATCGAGCTTTCTCGACAAAGTTTTGGGCCGCATTGGACGATTGGATGCCGAGGGCGTCCAAACGGTCTTGCAGCGGCTGGCTCGCGAGCGCAGCTTCCTGGAAACCCTCTTCAATACGATCGAAGACGGTGTGCTGGTCGTGGACGAAACGGGACGCATTCTTTACTTCAACCAGGCGGTGACCCGCTTGCTTGGCCTCCAACCCAATGTCGAAGACCAGCCGATCACTAACTTTCTCCCCGAACTCGACTGGGAAAAGATCGCGAAGCCAGATTCCCCGAGCGGCCAGGGGATCGTGCGTCTCGAATTCGAGGTCCATTATCCGCGCCCTCGGTTCCTGCGGGTTTACGCCGCGCCGCTGGATGGCCAGGCTGCCGGCAGCGCGGGTGTGGCCCTCATCCTAAACGACGCGACCGAAGCGCGGCAGCAAACCTTCGAGGCCATCGAGAGCGAGCGCATCCAGGCGCTGACGCTCCTGGCGGCCAGTGTTGCTCACGAAATTGGCAACCCCCTCAATGCTTTGCACATTCACTTGCAGTTGATGGAACGCGAAGTTAAAAAACTGCGCAGCGCGCCTCGGGACAGCTTAAACACCGCTCGGCGCCGGGGTCCACCCGCGCAGCCCGCGGCAGAATTCGACGTTGCCGAGGTCGGCCGCAAGCTCGACCAGTACCTGGGAGTGGCAAAGGGCGAAATTGCCCGCCTTGATTATATCGTCACCCAATTCTTGCAGGCCATCCGGCCGTCCCCGCCGCAACTCCAACTCGCCTCGCTAAACGAGGCAGCGCATAAAACGATCGACCTGCTGAAACCGGAGTTAGACAACCGCGGCTTGAACCTCACCCTCAAGCTTGCTCGCCAACTGCCCCTCACTCCGATTGATCGGACGCAAATCCAACAGGTGCTGGTCAATCTCGCTAAGAACGCGATGCAGGCGATGACCCGAGGCGGCACCTTGACGGTGCAAACTGGCGAAGGGGCGGATGGAGTCTGGGTGAGCATCAGTGATACTGGCGGGGGCATTCCCCAGGAACAGATCAACCGCATCTTCGAACCGTTTTTTACCACCAAAAAAAAAGGCACCGGTTTGGGTCTGATGATCGTCCAACGCATCGTGCGCGCTCACGGGGGACGCATTGAATTGGAAAGCGAGGTCGGACGCGGCACCACCTTCCGCATCTGGCTCCCATTGCACGAGCGCAAACCGCGACTTTTGGAAGCCCCCGTTCCCTCCTAACACTGGACTGCGATGGCCAAACCGACGCTTTTAATTGTCGATGACGAGAAGACGCAACGGGAAGGACTCCGGGCAGCGCTGGAAGAGCGCTTTGACGTGTACCTGGCGGCTGATGCCCAAAGCGCGACGGAGTTGCTCGAACGCGACCATTTCGACGTCCTCCTGACCGATTTTCGCCTCCCGACTGAAGATGGAATGAAGCTGATCGCGCGCGCCAAATCATTGAGCAAGCCTCCCATCTGCATTCTCATGACCGCCTACGGATCCGAGGAGCTGGCCGTGGACGCCATGAAACACGGGGCGGATGATTACCTGGCAAAAGGTCGGATGCGAATCGATGAGCTGGAAATGCGCATTGCGCGCGCCTTGCGCCAGCAGAACCTCGAGACCGAGAACGTGACCCTGCACCAGCAACTCGACTCCAAGTTCGGCCTGGAGAACATCATTGGTGAATCACCTGCCATGCACGAAGTGCTGGGAGTGGTCCGGCAAGTGGCGCCGACGCGCGCTACGGTCATGCTGCAGGGAGAAAGCGGAACGGGAAAAGAGCGCATTGCCAAGCTCATCCATCAGCTCAGCCCGCGCTCGCACCAGCCCCTGGTCACCGTCCATTGCGCGGCGCTGGCCCCTACCCTGCTTGAAAGCGAATTGTTCGGCCATGAGCGAGGGGCGTTCACCGGCGCGTTCGAACGGCACATTGGCCGCTTCGAACAGGCCCAGGGTGGCACGTTGTTCCTCGACGAAATTGGGGAAATCGATCCCTCGCTACAGGTCAAGCTCCTGCGTTTCCTGGGCGAACGCACTTTCGAACGCGTGGGTTCGAACAAGACCCTCACCGCCGACGTCCGCCTCATCACCGCCACCAACAAAAACCTCGAGGAGTTGGTTAAGGCGGGTACGTTCCGGGAGGATTTGTTCTTCCGATTGCGAGTGGTGGAGATCTCGCTGCCGCCCTTGCGCGAGCGCCCGGAGGACATTCCCTTGCTGGCGCAGACCTTTCTGCGGGAATTTGCCCTCGAAAACGCCAAATCGGTGACCGCCTTCACTGCGGATGCACGCGATTTGTTGCAGACCTATTCGTGGCCGGGCAACGTGCGCGAGTTGCGCACGGCCATTGAGCACGCCGTCGTGCTGTGCCGGGGCGACAAAATCAGCTCCCGAGACCTGCCGCCTTCGGTGCGCGACGCCCCTACTGGCCCGGTCTTGCCGCCCGCCAAACTCCCGGCTGGGGCCTCTCCTTTGGATGTGAAGGAAGGGGAGAAACAGCTCATCATTCATGCCTTGAAAGAATGTAACGGCAGCCGCACACTGGCCGCGAAGAAACTGGGCATGAGCCGACGCACGTTGCATCGTAAACTCCACGAACATCACCTGGAGGAACTGTAAGGCATGGCCGCAGTACAGGAATTGATCCACGAACTGGAGGTTGGCGGGGGGAAGCGCTGGCTCCGGACAGCCCTGGGAGTCGTGGCCATCCTCCTCCTGATCTCGTGCTACGACTGGCTTGCGTTCAAGAACATGTCCACGCAGGAGGCCATGGATGCGGCGCAGCTCGGCCGCAATATTGCCCAAGGGAAAGGCTACACCACCCTCTTTGTCCGGCCGCTTAGCTTCGTCCTGATCAAAACCCACAGCCTCGCCAAAAACACAAACCAAGGTGACCCGGGCAGGCTCAAAGGGATGCACCCGGACATCGCCAACCCTCCAGTTTACCCGCTGGTACTGGCGGGGCTCATGAAAGTGCTGCCCTTCCACTACTCCCCCCCTGCGACTAAACGCACGGAGACGCCTTCGGAGCGCTACCAACCGGATTTTCTCATTGCCCTGTTCAACCAGGTTTTATTGTTGGCCTTGGCAGTGATGGTTTTCCTTTTCGCCCGGCGATTATTCGATCGCACGGTGGCCTCTTACTCGGTCATCCTTTTGTTGGGCACGGAATTATTCTGGCGCTTTAGTGTGTCCGGACTTTCCACCACACTGTTATTAGTCATCTTCCTCGGGCTGGCTTGGTGCCTCGTGCGGTTCGAGGAAGAAGCCCGTGAGTCCCGCCACGGGCAAGCGGCCTTGCTCGCCTGGGCCGTGTTGGCGGGCGTGTTAACGGGTTTGGGTGGACTTACCCGCTACGCCTTCGGCTGGTTAATCGTGCCGGTGCTCCTATTTGTGATTTTGTTTGGCGGCCGGAGACGATTGGTTCCGGCCTTAGTGGTCTTCGCGGCATTTGCTTGTTTTATCGCGCCCTGGGTCGTACGCAACTGGGGTGTCAGCGGAACGGCTTTCGGCACTGCTGCCTATGCGCTTTTGGTTACCCCGCGCTCGCTTGAGTCCGCTTTGCCACATTTCACCCCCGGAGTTTTGTTCGCCCTGTTTTATCGGCTCCTGTTTAATCTGCAGCAGGTAGTCGAAACTGATTTGCCCAAGCTCGGCGGCACTTGGCTATCAGCCTTCTTCCTCGTGGGCCTGATGGTGGGTTTCCGCAGTGCCTCCGTCCGGCGGCTCCGCTATTTTCTTGTCGCCAGCCTGGTGGTGCTGGCCATGGTTCAGGCCGTGTGCCACAACCCGCTTTCCGAAAACACGACGGAGCTCGATTCGGAAAACCTGCTTGTTCTGGTGGCTCCGCTCGTGCTGGTCTATGGAGTCAGCCTGTTCTTTATGCTGCTCGATCAGCTTCATCTGCCGATTCGCGAATTGCGTCACCTCATCGTCGCTGGCTCCGTCCTTCTTGCTTGCCTGCCGCTGATTCTTGTCCTGTCCCTCCACTGGCGTCGGCCCGCTCTGCGCTCCCCCATCTCCCCGCCTTACTCTCCTGCCGGCATCCGAGCAGACGCTTACTGGGCCGAACCTGGAGAGCTGACCATGAGCGATATCCCCTGGGCCGTGGCGTGGTACGGCCGGGCGCAGTGCATGTGGCTGACCCTCAACGCAGCATCGGATTTCCTGGCGATCAATGATTACCAAAAGCCCGTTAGCGTGCTTTATCTTTCCGAAGACATTCTGAATGCGAGGTTTCTCACCCTATGGTACCTGCCGGGTGAAATGGGTTGGGGCAACCTGATGTTCGCGGCCATGGAAGCGGGCAAGGGTAGCCATTGGCCAAAGCGGCTTGATCTCGTCCTGCGCGGGCCGATGGATGAAAGCTTCCGCTTTCCCCTGCATTATTGGCAGCCCGGCTGGCCTTACCAATTTCTGCTCACCTCGAGGCAGCAGCCCGCCAAGAGTCCCTAATCTCTGCGTTCGCTCACACTCATCCAGCCGCTTGCCAAGAGCTCGGACCTGTGCTTACCTTAAAAAGGCCTGTTAATCCAATTCACAAATCAAAATTATGAAACGAATCATTACTTTATGCGCGCTGTTATGCGGGGCCGCCGCGGCCCTGGCCGCCGCCGACGTTGGCAAACCGGCCCCTGAGTTTACCGGCACCGACATCAACGGCCAAACCCACAAGCTAAGCGATTATAAGGGCAAAATCGTGATCCTCGAATCCTACAATCAGGGCTGTCCTTATTGTCACAACCATTACCGCAGCGGGGCGATGCAAGACCTGCAGAAGGAACTTACCTCCAAAGGCGTTGTTTGGCTGATCGTCGATTCCGTGGGCGCCAGGAACCCCGGCCATCTCAGCCCCGAAGCTGCCCGGAAGCAATGGGCCGACTCCAAGATCAATGCGACAGCGTGGCTCGATGACGGCTCGGGCGAAATCGGCCGAGCCTACGGAATGCGCACCACACCCCACATGTTCGTCATCGACCAGAACGGGGAGCTCGCGTATCAAGGCGCGATTGACGACCGGCCGGAGTCGGACGGCGACCCTCGGACTGCCAAGCATAACTATGTGCGCGAGGCTGTGCAACAGCTCCTGGCGGGAGAAAAGGTCACCGTCACCCAAACCAAATCCTATGGTTGCGGCGTGAAGTATGGCACTTAAGTGATCGGACGGGGCAAAACACGGGTGGTTGTGGGGATGAGCGGCGGAGTTGATTCTTCCGCCACTGCCGCGCTGTTGCTTGACCAGGGCTATGACGTGATTGGGATCACGCTCAAACTCTGGCCCCAGGATTGCGTATCGCGAGCGGAGGACAAGTGTTGCGGGCCGCAGGCAGTCACGGACGCCCGGGCGGTCTGCCACAAACTGGGAATTCCCTACTACCTGATCGACGAAGCCGCCGAGTTCCAAAGCAAAGTCATCCGATACTTTGCCGACGAATATAAGGCCGGCCGCACTCCCAATCCCTGCGTCATGTGCAACCAGAACTTGAAGTTCGGACGGCTGATTGACCGCGCGGACCAATTGGGCGCCCAGTATATCGCCACCGGCCACTTCGCGCGCCTCGAACCGGACGCTTCCCCTGCGGGCGCCGGCCGCACGCTGCTCAAGCGCGGCCGCGATGCAAAAAAAGACCAGAGTTATTTCCTGTTCTCCTTGCGCCAGGACCAACTCGCGCGCGCTCTCTTCCCTTTGGGCGAGAAAACCAAAAGCGATACTCGCGAAATCGCCCGCCACTGCCACTTGAAGACCGCCGATAAAGCCGAGAGCATGGAGATTTGTTTCGTTCCGGACAATGACTACGGCAAATTCCTGCAGCAGGCCAAATTGGTGGAGCAACACCGCGGGGACATTGTGAACCTCGAAGGCAAGCTGCTCGGGCACCACGACGGCATCGAGTTTTATACCATCGGCCAGCGGAAGGGGCTCGGTCTGTCCTCACCCAGGCCCCTCTATGTGGTCGAATTGGACGCCGCGAACAACCGAGTGGTGGTCGGCGACGATTCCTGCCTCGAATGCGACGAATTCAGCGTCGAGCGCTGTAATTGGATTCCCTGGGATGAACCGCCAGAGGTGTTGGAGGTGCTCGCCAAGATCCGCTACAATCACCCGGGCACTCCCGCGACCGTCACACCATTACCCGGCGGCAAAGCCAGGGTGGAACTGCATGTGCCACAGCGCGCGATCACGCCTGGCCAAGCTGCCGTATTCTACCAGGACGATTTAGTCATCGGCGGAGGCTGGATCGTCCGCCGCTAAGACGTAAAAGATGATTGCCGCTCAGTTGGTGAGTTGCTGGGGTCATACTTGTCGAACAGGCCACGCCATGCTAGGCTCTGTCAGTGAACAAAATCGACAGCATTGAGGCCGAACTCCAAACCCTCTCTTTAGAGGAGCTGCAACAGGTTCGCGAGTGGCTCGAGGATTTTGTCGAGGACCGGCTTAGCTTCACGCCTGAATTCGAAGCGGCAATCCGAGAATCGGAACAAGAGATGGCCGCAGGCCGCGGCCGCGCGTGCGGAAGCCCTGACTTCTGCAATGAGCGCGGCCCTTCAGATATATTACACCCAGTTCGACGCAGCATTCTTTAAACTTCCGTCGGCAGTTCAGGCACGAATCGAGTCCAGAATTGACGAGATGGGGCTCCGATTGGCTTCGTTTCCCCATCATCGTCTTGCCGCCAGCACGCGCTACCGGCTGCGCGTCGGTGACTATCGGGTTATCTAAACCTTCGACGTTATCAAAGAGGTGATAGACCTCCTTGCCGTTGGCCATCGGGGGGAGATTTACCGCGACCTGTGACCTGTTGGGAGCTGGCGCGCTTATACACGCGCGCCTCTTGGGACGCCGCCTTTACCCGCCTCCAGGCGCCGGCCTGCGCTCGCCCCATGCTTCTGAGCCCCTCCTTTCCCGCGATGCTTTTGACTTCGCACACCCGGCAGACTAGCCTCGTCCCCCATGAAAGTGATTCGTCACCCGGACGCCGACTTCGCCGAGCAGTTGCGCGAGTTGGACGCGCCTTCCAGTCTTTTTGACCCGGAAATCGAGCGTCGTACCCGGGCCATCCTCGAAGCGGTGCAGGCGCGCGGCGATGATGCCGTTCTGGAATTTACCGAACGGTTCGATGGGGCCAAGCTCCATGCAGGCCAACTGGCGGTCACCCAGGCCGAGCTGATGCGAGCCTGTTTGCAGGCCGGAGACTCCTTGCGCGCGGCAGTTGCCGAGGCGGACAAGAACATCGCTGCCTTCGCCCAAAAATCACGGCGTAAAACCTGGCAGGCTCGCAACTCCCACGGCGCCTCCGTTGGCGAGAAATTCGATCCCTTCCAACGCGTCGGCATCTACATCCCCGGCGGCGCGGCGCCACTCGTTTCGACTGCCCTCATGACGGTGACACTGGCGCGCGTGGCAGGTTGTCCCCAGATCGTGGTCTGCACCCCCTGCGGCAAGGATGGCGCCATCAATGATGCGCTGCTCTTCGCTGCGCGGGCTGCCGGGGCGACCGAGATTTACCGAGTGGGAGGCGCTCAAGCAATTGCCGCGATGGCTTATGGCACCCATACCATTCGGCGCGTGCAAAAAATCTTTGGTCCGGGGAATGCGTATGTGGTGGCGGCTAAGCGCTTGATCGTGGGCCGCACGGCCATTGATCTGCTCCCTGGCCCCAGCGAGGTCCTCGTGCTGGCCGACGACACCGCCGACCCGAGGTTCGCGGCGGCTGATTTGCTCGCGCAAGCCGAGCATGGCTCCGGCCACGAGCGTGTTTGGTTGGTGACCACTTCCTCCAAGCTCATCAAAGCCGTCGAACGAGAAATTTCACGCCAACTGCCCGCGCTTGCCCGGCGCCAGTACATCGAGCGCGTCCTTGAAACCAATGCCTGGCTCATCCAGGTTAAGACCATGCAGGACGCGGTTGAGCTCGTCAATCGCCTCGCGCCAGAGCACTGCGAAGTAATGACTCGCCAGGCGCGCGCGCTGAGCCAGGGCATTCGCACCGTCGGCGCGATTTTCCTCGGGCCGCAGTCGCCAACCGTCCTGGGCGATTATGTCGCCGGTCCCAGCCACACCCTGCCCACTGGCGGGGCCGGGGCTTCGTTTGCCGGCCTGACGGTGGACCAATTCCAGCGCCGCACCAGCATCGTTGAATACTCTCGTCCCGCGCTGAAAAAAGCCCTGCCGGCCGTGCAGGCGTTTGCTGCTATGGAAGGCCTGAGCGCGCACGGGGCCTCCGCCCAGGTGCGCCTAAAGGCGGGCTGAAACAGGCTAATGTTATGAAACCATACGCGTTTTGGGTTGCTCTGGTACTGCTCTACGCATGCGGCTGCACCTCCAGCAAGCAGGCCCCGAAGACCGAGCGCCACGACACGGCGCAGCAGGCACAACCAGCACCAACGCCAACACCGCGCCCCTCCTTCGAGGACACCTTACGCCAAGCTGCTGCCCGCCCCACCACGCCTTTTGAGGGCAATGGCTGGCAATCCATGTTCGATGGCAAGACCCTCGCCGGCTGGCGCGAGACCAAGTTCGCTGGCGGTGGCGAGATTCAATGCCAGGACGGGCTGATCGTGCTGAACATGGGTGACCCGTTCACCGGCATCAATTGGACCAATTCATTTCCAAAAATGAACTACGAAATCGCGCTCGACGCGATGCGCGTGGCGGGCGCGGATTTTTTCTGCGGTCTTACCGTGCCGGTGGGTGACAGCTTTTGCAGCTTAATTGTCGGTGGCTGGGGCGGCAGCCTCGTCGGCATTTCCAGCTTGGACGGCCTGGACGCCTCCGAGAACGAAACGATGCGCTATTTCACCTTCGAGTCCGGCCGCTGGTACCGCATCCGTCTCCGGGTTACCGAAGGCAAAATTCAGGCCTGGATCGACCGCGAAAAAGTGATCGATGTCGTTACCACCGGCAAACGCATTTCACTGCGCCCCGGCGACATCGAGCTTTCCAAACCGGTAGGCCTGGCTTCCTGGCAGACCACCGCCGCCCTCCGCGAAATCAAAATCCGCCAACTCGACTAAGCCCAGTGCCTTTTCCTGCCCCCGCTCTTTCGTTATCTGGACTTCGTCACCCCGCGCCGCGGCTGAATATAGTTAGCGGCGCGCCAGCGCCGCCGGAGCGCGGGTCTTTGACCCGCAGCAGCCCGCCTGGAATAACACCTCCGAAGCTGAGGCGCGTGCAACGATAGGTTCCGGTTTCAAGGCGCAATTTAAACAAAACGCCTGCGTGCCGGGTCATGCTGGGCAGCCGACCTCGCGAAGCGTTTGGACTGCGCGCAGCTTGCTGCCGCTTTCGAAAGCCACGGGCCTCCTGCTCCCGCCGGTCCCGTTCCGTCGGCTGGAGGGCACCCTCGACGAAGAACGCTCGAACAGGGCGCGCTTAAGCGTCCCTCGTCTTTCCTTCCATTTTCAAAACTCGCCGGCGGCCAGGATCGCCTGCGCTTGGCGCCAGATGCCTTCCCGCATGTGCCCCATGAACGCTTCCTCGTCGTCCAATCCCTCGGCTATGGCTTCAGCCATCATGCCTACCTTTTCAACAACGTGCGGCCCTTGGCTCTCAACCTCGCGGGGTACCTTAAGCACGACGTAGTCGGCTCGCTGCACTTTCGCGGGGTCGGCAGCGTAGAGGATTGGGGTTCCTTTACTCGTGGCGATGAACAATTCGGGCAAATAAATCCCCTGCTCGTAGAAAAACTCGTAAAACCCTTCCCATCCGTCCTCTTCACCCTCGTCTGAAATCGCAGCTTGCTGATTCCCTTTCTCGCAAACGATGAGCGAAGAGCCGGAAAAATCGTCGTCCCAAGCCGCGGCGGCGAGGGTCTGAAACTCCTTGGACAGCGCGCAGGCCAGGGCTGTCCCCATGACCGAGTCGCAGGAATGGAACCAGTGAACCGTCTGGATGAGCACCGACCATTCCGGGCTATCCCGCATTTGCACCAGGAAGGTGTGGCGGACCTTTTCATCCGGCTGCACCTCTGCGCCTTTGACCATCCTTAGCGGCTTCACGCTCTCTTCGTACTGGGCAACGCCCGGCCGCGCTTTGAGCTTCGCTGCCACTTGATCGATCGGCGTCCGCACGGCCATGAAGCTGTAGCCCTGCTGGTTGTAAACGAACGATTCCACCCCGAGCTTCATCACCCGCGCCAGCGCCTCATCGTCCGCCACGAGTTGGCGGTCCTTCTCCTTCTTACCGTGGAGCAACCCGTTCTCGATCAAGCGCGGGATGACCGCCTCCCCCACGTTCTGGAAAAACTCCCCCTTGCTCCCCCGCTTCGCGGCTTCTTCAACTGATAGATATTTCGT
>Ga0209517_10003086_pt1 | contig 22839 bp, 20 predicted proteins | sample PeaSoiMetSII2010_FD_187695 | JGI IMG/M metagenome (GOLD analysis project Ga0209517, IMG submission 187695) | Peat soil microbial communities from Weissenstadt, Germany - SII-2010 (SPAdes) (version 2) | ecosystem: Environmental > Terrestrial > Soil > Wetlands > Peat | place: Germany...
GGAACCGCCGAAATTTGCGCGGCAATATGCCAATGTGGGGCAAACCATCCTGGAAGCGGTGAAAGAGTATTGCGCCGATGTGCAAAGCGGGAGCTTCCCTTCAGACGCGGAGTCCTACCACGCTCCGGCGAGCGTCAAGGGACGGAAGACCATCCCCATCGCGCGGTGAGCGAGCGGTAATGATGACAATGCAAACAGGGGCGCCTTGAGCAGACCGGGGCGCCCCTGCAATTTTGTGAGACGAGGTGAAACGATGAAACCTGCGGAAATGGCAGCTTTGTTCAAGTACAACGCCTGGGCAGATCGTCGTGTACTGGACGCGGCAAGCGAACTCACCCGGGAACAGTTCACAAAACAGTTAGGCTCGAGCTTTTCCTCGGTGCGCGACACGCTAGCGCATATCTACGGCGTCGAGTGGCTCTGGCTGGAACGCTTCCAGGGACGTTCGCCATCCGCCATTCTGGATGACGCGGAGTTCGCGGACATTGCAATCCTGAAAGCAAGTTGGGGGGCGTTTGAACCGAAGCTGCTGAATTTCGTCCGCGGACTCACGCAAGAGGGCCTGGATGCCGTGATGGAATACAAGACCATGAAGTTTGGCGAGTATCGCAACCCGCTGTGGCAATCGATGCTGCATCTGGTGAACCACGGAACCTATCATCGTGGACAGATCACCACGATGCTGCGGCAGCTTGGGGCGCAGCCGATTCTGACGGATTTGATGCACTTCTACCGCGAGCAGGCCACAGCGGCCGGAGCATGAGCCCGGCATGGAGACGATCCGAACAGTCGCCTGGATGAAGGAAAAGGTGAAGGAAGCGCGCATGGATCAAAGAGTGATTGGTTTCGTGCCGACGATGGGGGCGCTGCACGCAGGGCATCTCGCGCTGGTGGAACGCGCAAAGAGAGAATGCTCGCCGGTATACGTCTCGATTTTCTTGAACCCGAAACAGTTTGGCCCGAAGGAGGATCTGTCCAAGTATCCGCGGCCCATCGAGGACGACACCGCGAAACTGGAAGCAGCAAAAATCGATGGCTTGTTTTTGCCGGATGCTACGGAGATGTACCCGCCGGGGTTTTCCACCTACGTGCACGTGGGAGGGCTAAGTGAACGGCTGGAAGGCAAATCACGGCCGGGCCATTTCCGCGGGGTGACCACCGTTGTGCTGAAACTGCTGGAGATCGTACAGCCAAACTTTGCCTATTTCGGGCGCAAGGATGCGCAGCAGGCACGCATGGTGCAGCAGATGGTACGGGATCTGAATGTAGATACGGGAATCGTGTTGTGCCGTATCGTGCGGGAGGCGGACGGATTGGCGTTGTCGTCTCGCAACGTCTATCTGCATCCGGAAGAGAGGAAAGCAGCAACGGTGTTGTCGTGCGCGTTGCGTGCCGCGGCAAATGAAATAGGCTCGGGAGTGCGCGATGCGTCGCATCTGCAACAGACCATGCATAAGGTGCTGGCAAGCGAGCCGCGCGCCCGGGTGGACTACGCGGAAATTGTCGATTCGGAAACGTTTGAGCCGGTGGTGCGCCTGGGACGACGAAGCTACGCGGTTCTGGCGGTGCACATCGGAAAAACTCGGTTGATCGATAATCTGTTGATTGAGACGGACGGAGAGGAATCACGAACGGAGTTGTAATCGCGGCGCGAGGCGAACCGACGCTTCAACAGCTAATCCAAGAGGGCTTAGGCCTTGGAGAGTTGCGAAAGGGTTTCGGCGGCGTGGCCTTTAGCTTTGACTTCGTCCCAGATTTGCTCGATTTTGCCGGTGGGCCCAATCAGAAACGTGCTGCGTACGATCCCTTTGAATGACCGGCCCATGAACTTCTTCATGCGCCAGACGCCATAGGATTCGATCATTTTGTGAGTGGGGTCTCCGAGCAGCGGGAAATTGAGTTTCTGCTTGGTCTTGAAATTCTTCAGTGATTTTTCCGGGTCCGCGCTGACACCGAGCACGACGACATCCTCCTTATCAAATTTGGGCTTCAGGTCGCGAAATTCGCAAGCCTCGATAGTGCAGCCGGGCGTGCTGGCTCTGGGATAGAAATAGAGCAGGACACGCTTGCCTTTGAAATCTTTCAGCGAGACTTCCTTGCCTTCGTCGGAAGTCAGGGTAAACTCTGGGGCTTTGTCGCCGATTTTGAGCATCGGTACCTCGTTCAAATCAGGATAGGAGTTTGCGTAGGATGTCGTTGACGGATTGCGGATTGGCCTGGCCTTTGGTAGCGCGCATGACCTGGCCCACGAAAAATTTGAAGACTCCTTCGTTGCCGGATTTAAACTTGGCGACATTGTCGGGATTCTTGGCGATGATGTCGCGGGCGGCATCTTCAATCGAAGCATCGCCAACTTGAGTGCCCAGTCCTTCGCTAGCGACAATCTCCGCAGCGGATCGGCCGGAGTCGAACATTGTGGCAAACACTTTCTTCCCCACCGCAGCGGTAATTTTCCCGGATTCCAACAGGGAAACAAGCTCGGCCAGCGCAGCAGGCGCGACAGGGCTTGCGCTAATTTCTTTGCCGGAATCGTGCAAGCGCCGCAGCAATTCCGTCTGCATCCAGTTGGCGGCAGCTTTTCCGGGAGCGCCTGCCTTCACAACGGATTCGAAGTAACCCGCGAGGGTTTGCGTATCGGTCAGAACCTCCGCGTCGTACGCGGTGACGCCGAAAGAAGACACCAAGCGCGCACGCTTGGCGGCAGGAAGTTCAGGAAGCGAAGCGCGAACTTCCTCACGCCACGCGGAACTGACATGCACTGGCAGCAGATCCGGCTCTGGAAAATAGCGGTAGTCGTGCGCCTTTTCTTTGGATCGCATCGAATCCGTGCGGCCTGCGTGCTGATTCCACAGTCGCGTTTCCTGAGAGATGCTGCCCCCGGATTCCAGGACGCCGATGTGGCGCTCGATCTCATACTCCAGGGCTTTAGCCAAATAGCGGAAGGAGTTGAGATTCTTGACCTCAACCTTGGTGCCGAATTCTTTGGCACCGCGCAGCCGCACGCTGACATTGGCGTCGCACCGGAGTGAGCCTTCCTCCATGTTGCAATCGCTCACTCCCGTGTAGAGGAGGATTTGGCGAAGCGTGGTGAGGTAGGCGTAGGCCTCGTCGGGTGAGCGCATGTCTGGCTCGGAAACGATTTCGCTAAGGGGTGTGCCGCAGCGATTGAGGTCCACATAGGTCTTGTCCGCAGATTGCGCCAGGCCATCGTGCAGGGATTTACCTGCGTCCTCCTCAAGATGGAGGCGCGTAATTCCGATACGTTTCGTCTTGCCGTCGTGCTCGATTTCCAGCCAGCCGCCAGTGGCGAGGGGAAGCTCGTACTGCGAGATTTGGTAGCCCTTTGGCAGGTCGGGATAAAAATAGTTTTTGCGGGCAAATCGGGAATGTTCGTGAACCGTGCAATTCAGCGCCAGTGCCGCGCGCATTCCCATTTCGACGGCGCGCTTGTTAAGGACAGGCAACGTGCCGGGTAGCCCGAGGCAAACGGGACACACGTTGGAATTGGGCGGATCACCGAAACGTGTCGAACAACTGCAGAAAATCTTCGATTTGGTAAGAAGCTGGGCGTGCACTTCCAGACCGATTACGACCTCGTATTTCGCGAGGAGTTCGGGGGACATGGCGGATTCTGTGGCGAATTTGGTCATGGGTGAAGACCGAATTATAACAGACCGAGCCCCAAATTCAGGCCGGACGGTCCAACCGCAGTCATGCGGTCTCTCCCTTTTCATTCGGCAGTAAATCGCAGAATACAAATGATTCGCGCTCGACAACTTGTCCGCGTTTCACGGAAATAGGCGAACGGAAAATAGGTCCAGCAAAAACGAAGGTGTGGAACTCCCCATTCTCACCGCAAGGATCGACGTTTAGGGGTAGTTGGCTGAAGAACGTGGAATCGAGCTCTCTGCCCGCGAAGGAAGACGAGAGTTTGGAGGGATCGAGGCACACAGTGATGGCTCGAAAGTCGTCACGGATAAAACGTGAGGCAAGTTCACGCGTATCCACTTTCCATAGAGGGAATAGGGCGATCATGCCCGCGCTCGCGAGCTTCTTCTCGCGGTAGGCGCGCAAGTCCTCCAAGAAGATGTCGCCAAAGCCGATGTGAAGAACATTGCGGCCGCGAAAACGTAACATAGCTTCGCCCATACGGGATTCATAGACCTCATTGGGACACTGAGGCGGGATGCGGACCTCTTCGAGCGGCAGGCCGATGGATTCGGCCTGCCGGTGAAAAAGTTCACGTCGGACGCCGTGCATACTAATGCGCTCGTAGCCCTCGGTCACAGTGGTCAGGAGTCCGATCACCTGGAGCTTCGGCTCGCGAAGAAGTGCGTGCAAGGCCATGGCGCTGTCCTTGCCACCACTCCACGAAAAGAGGACGGGTAGAGGCATGGCTCAGTCACGACCAGCAAACTGGTAGCGAAGGCCAAAGAGGTAATAGCGGCCCAAGGCGGGGTAGCCAAAGGCATCCTCATATTGCTTATTGAAAAGGTTGGTGGCACGCGCGGTGAATGCCAATCCGTGGGTGACGTTGTAGCTGGCAGCTATGTCGAAGCGGGCGTAGCCTGGGTCGTTGACTTTGATGTAATCGATAAAATCACTATCTGTACGAACGCCACTGAAGTAACCGATGAAGCTCCAGTTCACGCGCGCGACCGCGAGATTTAAGCCCATGGATCCGGAATTAAGGGGTCGGCGAATCAGGCGGTTTCCGGGAATAAGCGCCGGATCAGCATAAGGATTTTCCGATTGCAGGACGCGGGTATCGTCATAAGCGTAGCTTCCGAAGAAGAAGAGGTTCTTGCGAAGACGCCATTCGGAGGCGAAGTTCAGGCCGCGAGCGAAGGCCAGGTCTGTGTTGAAATATGTGCCGTTCCCAAAAGGGCAAGTCGCCGGCGGTAGCGCCGTGCACAATCCGCCGGGGAAACAGTTCGCAAAGCTCACCATGTCATAGAATCGGTTGTAAAAATAGTCGGCGGAAATCTTCCAGCGGTCAGAGGCCAGCTTTTGCTCGAAGCCGGTGGACCATCCCTTGCTGGCTTCCGGCTTAAGGTCAGGGTTCCCCGGGAAGCAGGGATCGGCGCCAAAGGTCTGGTCGAAACGGGGTTCTTTAATTCCCTCGCCATAGAAAGCTCGGTAACGGGTATCTCCAAAGAAGCCCTTTCCGTAATGCAAGACGTAAGAGCCACCAACGCGGGGAACGACGCGAGTGCCAAAGCTGGCGTTGTCTTCAGCGCGGACGCCGAAGTCGAGCGCGAGCCGGGAAAGAGGCGTATAGCGGAAATCGAGGTAGCCGGCCTGATTGTTGCGGCGAAGATGCCCCGGCACCACATAGTTGATGCCGCCATTTTCTACTTCGTATTGGTAGCCGCCAGTGGCGATGAAAGACCGCGCAACGTAGGTAGACTGGGCGCCAAAACCGGCCCGATTGAATTCGAGCAGTGTATCATAGGCCGAACTGACTGGCAGCGTCTCAAAGCTGTGCTGGCGAGTGTAGGACTCCGTGCCGGTAACTTGGCTGTGCCAGTGGGAGCCAGAGGCAAATTCCCAGGTCGCATTGGCTGAAAAAATATCCTGCGCGTAGCCTTGGGTTGCGACGGGAGGTAAAACAAGCGTGGGCCCGGGAATCTCGGCATCGCTGGTGTTGTTTCGAAGGGAAAGATGGACCTGATTCGTGTCGGAAAACGAGTAGCCCAAATTCCCCGATAAGGTACGGTTCAGAAAAGCATCATCAGGCCCTTGGCCATCCGTTTGGAAATAGGCCGCCGCACCGGAGTAATCGAATTTGCCCAGAAGGCCACTGAGATCAGCGCCGCCGCGTGCGGAGGAAAAGCCGCCGCCTTCCGCAAACAACTCGGCGGAGGGGATGCGTGTTTCGCCCCGGTGGGTGAAGAGTTGGACGACCCCGGAAACCGCATCGCTGCCGTAGATGGCACTTTCTGCGCCGCGCACGATTTCCACTTTGTCGATATTTTCCGTGGTGAGACTGGAAAAATCCACGGCGCTGCCGGGGGGATTGATAGCCGTGCCATCCACAAGAACCTTGGTGAAATCGGAATTGCCACCGTTCAAGAAGAGTGACGCGGTGCCGCCCATTGGGCCTGTGCGGCCAAAGGTAACACCAGTGGAGACTTGCAGAAGATCGGGCAGGGTGACTGCCTGTCGCTGGTCAATCTCTTCGCGCGTGATCACATCGGTTGGCGCGATGGTTTGCGAGCGAAGCACGGGCTCCGTTTCGGCAGTGACAACCACGCTGGACGACAGGCGCTCCAACTCGAGGCGCAGATCAACGGTTCGCGATTCGCCAAGAGCAAGATCCAAGGTGAAATCACGAGGGGCGAACGGGTCACGAGAGAAATGGATAAAGTAGCGGCCCGGTGGTAGCGAAAGACCATAAGTGCCATCAGTTGATGAGGTGACAGAGCGGGGCTGAGCGCCCGAGGAGTTTTCCAACCGGGCAGTGACGCGAACGCCGCCGATGCCGGCGCCGGATGGATCGGTGAGTGTGCCACTGACATGAGCATCGGGAACTTGTGATTGCGGAAACGCGGGAATTGCCGGGACAAAGAAAAGTGTGACGAGAATACTTGCGAAGAAAATTGGTTTTTTCATGGGTTCCTCGGCTCCCTCACGCGCGGGAGTGTAAAGGTTGACCGGCGCAAAGAAGCTTGCGCTGGCTGCGGACTTCGCCGGTCTCCTGGCTTGGCGGGAAAGAACGCTCGATGAGGAGAATCTGAGTCACGAAAACTCAGCCCTCGCCTGAAGCGCGCTCGCGGCCTTCCCGCAGCGAGATGGGCTGCAGTGGCCTACGAGCGAAACGCCCGCCTTACAGTCGCGCGGCGGCGACGGCCTTGCACCGTCTTCCCGAGCGCGAAATCCGCGGTGATTGTGGAGGGGCAGAGCCCGCTGCGGGTTACGAGTTTCGGCTGCACGAGGCGCCGGGTTGGGGTGGACGCGGAACGAACTTACGTATTCGAAAAAAGCGTAACACGCGGCCGGCCGGAAGCGGTCATCTCCACGGAAAGCGGCGCTTGAAAAACCTGTTCGAGTAATTCGCGCTGGAAAACCGCGGCGGGCGGGCCCACGCGGAGGCACTTGCCTTTCTGCAGTAGCACAACTTGATCGGCGTATTCTCCGGCGAGATTCAGCTCGTGCGTGACCACCAAAACGGTGTAGCGGTTTTCCGCAGCCAATCGGCGAAGGTTGTGCAGCAGGTCCACCTGCGCGCCAATATCCAGATGGAGCGTAGGCTCATCCAGAAGCAGTAGAAGAGGCTGCTGGGCAAGGGCGCGAGCGAGAATCACGCGTTGCTTTTCGCCGCCGGAAATCTTGTCCATCCAGCGGTCGCTCAGATGACTCGCACCCACCTGAGTTAGCGCATTCGTCGCGATGATTACGTCGTCCTCGGTCTCGAAGCGCAGGCCTGAACCATAGGGGTGGCGTCCCTGCAGCACAAATTCCCAAACGCGCGATGGGAACAGCAGGCGGCTTTCCTGCTGCACCAGCGCGATCCGCTGAGCGCGCGTCCGTGGTGGAAGCGAATGCGTGACAAAGCCATTCAGGAAGATGCGGCCGGAAAGAGGCTCGAGCGCGCCGGAAATCAGCTTGAGCAGAGTGGATTTTCCGCAAGCGTTGGGTCCGAGGATGGCGACGATTTCGCCGGGCTTGGCGTGGAAGCTGAGCGCTTCGAGGGTAAACAGCGGCGCCTGGGACGGATTGGAAGAGTAGGCGTAGCTGACCTGCTCGACGCTGAGGCGCACGTCTGAGGCGGCACGCGGCTGTTCCGAGGAAGGTAATGGAGTACGAAGAGGGCTGCTCATGTGATTCTCCGGCGAAGCAAGTAGATGAAGAGCGGCGCGCCGGCCATGGCCGTCATGGCGCCGACGGGGAGTTCGGAGGGGGCAACGACGGTGCGCGCAAGAGTATCGGCTATAACGATCGCGATAGCTCCGCCGAGCGCTGAGGCAGGGAGAAGCATGCGGTGGTCTGCGCCAAAAATGAGGCGCATGACGTGCGGCACAAGCAGGCCAACATAGCCGATGGTGCCGCCGACAGAAACAGCGAGGCCCGTGAGTATGGAGGCCGCCAGATACACCACAATGCGCACACGCCGGACATCCACGCCAAGATGCATGGCTTCTTTTTCACCGGCAAGAAGAAGGTTGAGATCGGAGGCGGTGGTGTAAATGGCACCGGCAGCCGCTAGAAAACCAAATGAGAGTAAGAAGAGCAGACTGCGAGGTTGCGGGGTAGAGAGATCACCCATAAGCCAGAATACGGTGCCGCGGAGATTGCTGCCTGAGAGGGTGTTCATGAGGAACATGATGATGGCGGAAAGGAAGGAGGCGGTGATGATGCCGCCGAGAAGAAGCGTGCTACTGTCAATTTGACCATCGCGGCGGCCCAGGAAATAAACGGCGGCAATGGTAAGGGCCGCTCCCAGGAATGCGCCGAAAGGTGTGATGAGCCCGGCGAGCTCGGGGGACAAGGCAAGGTGACTCTCAATAATGAGGGCGACAATTGCGCCGACGGCGGCGCCGGAGGATACGCCAAGAACGTATGGATCCGCCAGCGGATTCCGTAGCAGTGCTTGGAAACTTGCGCCTGCCACCGAAAGGGATGCACCAACAACGATGCCCAGAAGGATACGCGGCAGCCGGATGTCTCTGACAATCATGCCGTAGTCGGTGGAGATGGCGCTGCTCTGGCCGAGCAGCACGCGGATGAGGTCGCGTCCCAAGCCATAGAGTGAGACTTGAACGGCACCCATCTTTAGCGCAATAACCACGACCACAAACAAAATAACCGCTAGGATGCCACAACGGAAAAGGAGACGCCCCAGAGTTAGTGGACGCATGAAGACTCCGTGGAACGAGGGCAGTTACTTGGCGAAAAAGATGAAAGTGCCGCGCGGGGGGACGCGGGTGGCACCGTGTTCGGAGACGGCGAAACCTTTTCCGGAGTTTGTGAATTCTGGAAAACTTCGGGATGCAATTGCCGCGCAAGTTCTTCGATAGCGGAAACGATTCGTGGCGCAGGGCGATTGACGGCATCGCTGATCACCGCGAACCGGCGATTGCGCACCGCATCCAGAAGTTGCCATCCGGGGCGAGCGGCCAACGCATTGAAATCACGCGTCGCGGATTCTGAATGGGATGCGGCAAATACCAGAAAGTCCGGCTGCAGGTGAACAACTTCCTCCAGGCTCATCTGTGGCCAATCCTGGCTGGCCTCGACGATGGAGACGCCACCCGCTTTGCGAAGTGCATCGGCGATAAAGGTGTCCTTGCCGGCGGAAATAAGTGGTTCGGTCCAGACGATGAACAGGACGCGGCGCGGAGGGACGGCGGCAAGTTTGCTTTGCAATGCGGCGAGCCGGCCCTGAAGTTCCTCACTGAGGGATTTGCCAGCTTCTGATGCGCCAAGAACATCGGCCAACTTCTGCGTGGAAGAGATGATCTCGGCAACTGTGTGAGGATCGGTAGCGGAATAACTGGGGATGCCAAGTGTATCGAGGGCGCGAACGGTGTCGAGACGATTGATGCTCTTCGTGACCAGGACCAGATCCGGACGCAACGCGGCAATCTCCTCGAGATTGGGATTGATAATGCCGCCGACTTTGGGTTTTTTCTGAGCGTCGGCAGGATAGTCACAAAAATCGGTGTCGCCCACGAGGTGACCCTGCAGGCCCAAGGCATAAATCGTCTCCGTGATGCTTGGCGCAAGAGAAATAATCCGCACCGGTGAAATGGGGATGCGCACGCTTCGCCCCATCTCATCTACCACTTCGCGGGTGGCAGGCGGCGATGATGGCCGGGCAGAATTGGCCTGCGCGGAGACACCAAGCGTGGCGACGAAGAAAAAGAGGAGCACAAGCGCCGCTGGCCGTGACATGAAGATGCAAGTAATGCGATGCACGAATCTCCCCTGACGAGAGTTCCGCGAGAACGAACAACAAAAAAGCCCCACGAGAATTGGGGCTGGAGCGCCGGCGTTCTCTCTCGCGAAGAACACGCAACCTCTTCAGCTTAGGAGGGTAGCCTGGCTTTCGGCATTGCTGCCGATTACAGTGGCGGGACCGCGGCCGATTTGCACGGCACTTCCCCACTTCCCGAGCCTTCAAGTTGTGAATTCAGTGTACGGTGCGATCGCAGGAGTGTCAATGGAAGTGAGGAAATTTCCTTGCCTGTAAATCAGCGGTTTTTCCAGTTGGGCTTGCGTTTTTCAACCAGGGCGCGCAAACCTTCCTGGGAATCTTCCAGGCGGTAGAGTTCATTCAGAAAAATATCCATGGACTGTTTCAGGCCGTCGCGGAGAGAGAGGCCCATCCCGCTTAGGATAGCGCGCTTGGCCATCGTGAGCACTGGGCCCGAGTGGCTGGTGATGCGCGCAATCAGCTCATTCACAGTGGATTCCAGCTTCGACTCCGGAACAAGCTGATTGATTAGTCCCAACTCCAGGGCGCGCTCTGCCGTGACAGCTTCGCCGAGAAGCACGAGTTCGAGAGCGATCTTAGGACCAACGAGAAATGGGAGAATCGTGGTGGCCAGCGGAGGAAAAACGCCAATGGTAATTTCAGGTTGGGCGAAACGCGCTTTGGGCGTGGCAATAACAAGATCACCGAACGCCGCCAACTCCGCTCCGCCACCGATGGCGGGACCGTTCACCACGCAAAGAACGGGCTTGGACGTTTCCAGAATCCCCGCAAACACTGAATGGAAGGCATCAAGCATCTGGAAAACGCGCTCGGAGGTATACTCGCCTATATCAATACCGCCGCAGAAAACCTTGCAGGCGGAATCCAGAACGATGAGCTTGACTTCTTCTTTTTCCGCAACAAACGCGATGCCATCCACCAGCTCGCGAAGCATCTTTTCGTTCAGGAGGTTGTGCTCCGGACGATTAAGGGTCATGCGAGCCACGCCGGGAGTAAGGCGAAGTTGGACATGCTCAAATTCCTGAGGGTCGCGGCGTTTGGGCTCTGTGCGAACTTCCACGCTAGGACGGCGTTCCACGATGGGTTTCTCCTTCCGAGGTGCCCCGGATGCGGGCCGAATCTGATGCTAGCATGTGGTATATCAGAAGGTGGTCCGTGTTCGTTAAGGAGTGCGCAATGAGTTTGCTGGCATTCTGGCCAGTTGGCAAAGTATGGCGCGTCGCTGCTCTTTTCTCCCTTTGGCCCGTTTTGTTGGCGAGCATTGCGGCGGCGCTGAACTACAATGTCTGGAGGATGAATCTTCCCATGTCGATAAACGTTAACGAGTTGCCCACGGCATTTGCCGTACGCCTTACAGACCCCCCGGATGCCGAAGGCTTTCCCGAAAAGAGCGCCTGGGAAAGACCCCCCCTCGCGCGATTTGAGCACGACTGGCAAGGCCAGAACGCCGATCCCGACAGAGCGACAGAAGTGCAGTTGCTCTGGACGCCAGATACGCTGTTTTTGAGGTTTCACGCGAGGTATCGAAACATTACCGTTTTCCCCGACGCGCGGAAAGATGGCTGGCGCGACGAACTGTGGAATCGCGACGTCGCGGAAGCCTTTCTGCAACCCGATTCACGCGATCCTTGGAAATACAAGGAATTTGAAGTCAGCCCGAATGGCTTTTGGATCGATCTGGACATCGTTAATCGCAAGTACGCAGAACTGCATAGCAGAATGCGGCGCCGCGTCGTGCTGGATGCCCAGGCGAAAACATGGACCGCCGAATTGGCAATCCCCATGCCAAGCCTGACGCCGCACTTTGACCCGCAACAAAGCTGGCGCGTGAATTTCTTCCGCGTAGAGGGCGCGGCAGAGCCAAGGTTTTATTCAGCGTGGAGCCCGACCTATTCGCGCGAGCCAGACTTCCACGTTCCGGGAGCATTTGGCAAGTTAGTCTTCCGCGAATAGGAACATTCCGCCCTCCAGTCATGCAAGTCATTTCTGATAAGCTCGCATGGGATTCCTATGCGAACAAAACCATTATGCTTGCGTCCTCAATTCCCCCTACGGATGGGGGCCTGCTTACTTCTCCTCATCCTCTTGCTGTTGAACGGCCTGCCTTCTGCCGCTCAAGAGGCCGGCAATCCCAACGCGCCAGTGGTGAACAAGGTGGAACCGCCAAACTGGTGGGTTAAGCTGACGCCGGATTTGATGTTGCTGCTTTCGGGCAAACACTTGGAAGCGACGCACGCCCGCTGCAACATTCCGGAAGTCATCGTAAGCCGGACACAATCCGCCGCGAATGGCGATTACCTGTTCGTGTGGCTGAAATTCGCTGCACCTCTGAAATCCGGAACTGCCGTGTGCCGCATCATTACCCCTAAGGGAGAAACCTCGTTCGAGCTCCCCATTGCGGCGCGAAAACAAATTCTCGGCAGGAACCAGGGGTTGTCACTGGACGACGTCTTGTACTTGATCATGCCAGACCGCTTTGCAAACGGCGATCCCACAAATGACGAGCCAGCGGAGTTTCCGGGCTCTTTTGACCGCTCGAAGGCACGCGCGTATCACGGCGGCGACTTGCGCGGAGTTCGCAACCATCTCGGGTACCTGAAGGATCTTGGAGTGACGACGGTGTGGCTGACACCGATCGTCAAGAACGGGACGGCTCAAAGCTATCACGGCTATGGCGCCGTTGATCTGTACAGTGTCGATCCGCATCTCGGGACGATGCAGGACTATCAGGAACTCGTGCAAGCCGCGCACAAAGAGCACATGAAAGTCTTCTTCGATGTTGTTCCAAACCATGTCGGTCCCTTGCATCCTTGGGTAAAAGATTCGCCCACGCCGGATTGGTTCCACGGATCGCCGGAGCAGCATTTACGTTCGTCTTCGCCGATCAATGAAGGTTTCTACGGTGTACACGACAAAAAGGAACCGCCTACGGACCCGCTTGACTCGCTGGAAGACCCTCATGCGCCACCCGAGTTCAACAAAAACCTGACAGAAGGCTGGTTCGCGGGCGTTTTGCCCGACATGAACACCGAAAATCCTCTGGTCCTGCAATATCTCCTTCAGAACAGTATCTGGTGGGCAGAGAGTTCAGGACTGGACGGCTACCGCGTTGATACTGTCCCTTATGTCTCGCGCAAATTCTGGTCGGAGTGGCATCATGGCCTGCGGCAGACTTACCCCCGGCTTTCAACGATTGGCGAAGTCTTCCACCGCGATCCTGCCGTGACTTCCTTCTTCGCAGGAGGACGCCAGGGCTGGGACGGCATTGATACGGAATTGACCACAGTGTTTGATTTTCCCATGTGCTTTACGCTGCGCGATGTGCTGCTGCACGGCGCGCCTGCCGGTCGCATCGCCAATGTTTTACGCCAGGATTCCTTGTATCCGCATCCAGAATATCTGGTGCCTTTTTTCGCCAACCACGATATGACTCGGCTGGCTGGTGAAAGCGGCGCCACACCGGCAAAGTTGCGGTTGGCTTTTGGACTGACCCTGACGTTGCGCGGCATTCCGGAAATCTATTACGGGGATGAAATCGGCATGCCGGGAGGCGGCGACCCCGATAATCGCCGCGATTTTCCGGGCGGCTGGATTGGCGACCAACAGAATGCCTTCCTGCTCGAGGGCCGCACGCGAGAACAGGAAGAACTCTGGCGATATGTGCAAAGCCTTCTCCGGGTACGGCGCGAGCACGCGGCCCTGCGTGGCGGGAAGCTCTGGCATTTGGCGTCCGACGATTCGTCCTACGTTTTTCTGCGGGAAACCGAGGAAGATAAAATCGTGGTGGCTTTCCACAACGGTCCCGCCAGCCGTGAATTGAAGATTTCTCTGCGGGATACACCTATGCAGGAAGCTTCGGATATTTCCCTGCTTTTGGGGGATGGCCACGCTGAGCTTGCAGGGCCGGAACTTCGCCTGCAACTCCCCGCGCAGAGCCTTACCATATTTGAGGTGCACTGATTTGCAGTGGGGATATTTCAGGCTGGTTGCCAAACGGCCATGGAATTTACAGAATAGAAACAACTCCTGCTCCCCTGAAAGCCCTGCCTCGCGTATAGTTATCTACCTGGAAGGACCTCTCTCTGCCTCTCAGCCTGCCAGTGTTCGGTGAGGATGAAACAATGACTTCAGGAGAAACCAATGAAGAAACTCTTTGTGCTGCTCGCACTGCTGGGGACGACCCTTATGGCATCTGAAAAGACGATTTACGATTTCACCATGAATTCGATTGACGGCCAGCCCACACCGCTTTCCAGCTTCAAAGGGAAGATTGTGTTGCTGGTGAATGTGGCCAGCCGCTGTGGATACACTCCGCAGTACACCGCGCTGGAATCCATCTATGAAAAATACAAGGGCCGTGGTTTTGTGATTGTGGGCATCCCGGCCAACAATTTTGGGGGCCAGGAACCGGGCTCCAATCAGGAAATCAAGACCTTTTGCACGGCCAAATACCACGTGACGTTTCCGATGATGGCCAAGGTCTCGGTAAAAGGCAGCGACATCACGCCGCTTTACCAGTTTCTTACCGACAAGAATGCACACCCCGATACCGGTGGCGAGATCGGATGGAACTTCACGAAATTCCTCGTGGGCCCGGATGGAAAAGTGATTGCGCGCTTTGACTCCAAAGTGGAGCCCGATTCGGCGCAAGTCACGGCGGCGATTGAGAAGGCGCTGGCAGACAACAAACTGTAAGACAAGTTGCTGGCTGCATGGCGTAGCATCACGACCCGCTCCGCTTTACACGGGGTATCTGGCCAGGAACTGTGTGGTTTAACCGGTGACGATGCTTTCCAGCGCAGCCTTGTTTTTGATGATCAGGGTTGAGCCCATCACCTGTAGCAGCTGTTTCCTACGAAAATCCGCGAGCAGGCGCGTAACCGTCTCGCGGGAAGATCCGATCATCTGGGCTATCTCTTCGTGCGTCAGGGTCAGCTTGAGGCGAATCTGCCCTTTTTCTTCCGGATAATTCGCAGCCCATTCCAGCAGGAACCGCGCCAGCTTTTCTCCAGCGGAATGGGAGAGGCCGATCGTGCGCATCTCGGCAATCGCTGCATGATAGGTTTCGCCCAACTGTTGTGCAACACGCAATGCCGCTTCGCCGTTGTCTTTCAGAAAACCCAGGAAGTCATTCCGTGCAATGAAATTCGCCTGTGCCGGTTCTACCACATCTGCTGTGAGCTCGTAACATGTGCCCGTGACGGTCGCCGGTAGTCCCAGCACTTCTCCTGGTTCCGAAATCCGCAAAATTAGCGTCTTCCCGTCCGCGGAAGAGGTAGAAAGTTTGACTCGGCCGCTGCAAAGAATAAAGACGCCTCGGGCGGGTTGGCCTTCGACAAAGAGCGTCGCTCCCTTGGGATAGGAAGCGGAAGAAGTAATTGCAGATAAAGCTTTTACCGTCTGCTCCGGCAGGTTACAGAAGAGCCGCTCTTCCCGGTGTGGGCAAGAGAGGCAGTTCTCGATAATCTCCAAACCATAAGGCGTACGCATATTTGTGCCGTCTTGGAGTATACCCCCATCCAGCTTGGTTACAAACTGAAAGCGACTGGGATTGCGACGCCAGCCCGTAAGCATGAAATCACTCGCCTCTGTGACCTTATACCGTGTGACGCGAGGGACTCCCGTGATGCAAATCACGCTAGGGCGTGATAATCATCACCGACACCACCCTCTCTTCTGTGCCATTTGTAAGTTGGGGGATTCTGATGCGGGACCGCCGGAATGTCTTGCAGATCCTCAGGGCAGAGCTTGCCTTCCTGGAAAAGGGCGGCTACCGAAGAGGTCCGCGTTATCCCTTCCGCCCCAACTTTATCTTTGAAGATTCTCCCACCTGTATCAACTTTTTGGCCCGTGACCAGCAACGCCCCTGTACGGAGTGCCCGCTGATCCATTTTGTTCCGGATGGTTACCGCATCGACAAATTCCCCTGCCGCCACATCCCGCTGACTTCGCGAGGAGAAACGGTCCACTCCTTTTATGAGTGGGGCACCGAGGAGGAGTTGGAGAACGCGGTGAGGGAGTGGCTACTGGAAACAATTAAGGAACTAGAGGGCGGCAAGAAAGCAGAAGTCCAGGCCGCCTGAGCGCCATCGCATCTTCTCTTTGGATTAAAAACAATCCTAAGGTAATTCAGCCAGGCGAGCGTCGTTCCCGCGAAACACGGCCTATTTTTGGCCGTAATAGGCCGTACTTCCATGCTTACGAAGAAAGTGTTTTTCGTGGAGCACCTTGTCGATGGGCCGCGCCTGGCGATTTGCGGTCAGTGTCTGGAGCGCCAAAGCCGCGATCTCTTCGACGATGACGGCATTGTGCGCTGCCGCTGCTGGCGTCCCACCCCAGCAGAAGGGCGCGTGCCCCGCCACCAGGACACCGGGGGTATGCAGTGGATCGCGCTTTCCGATGCACCGCACAATCGCCAGTCCTGTGTTCAGCTCATAATCCTTGCGAATCTCCGCGGGTTTCATGGACTTCGTCACCGGAACGGGGCCATGAAAATAATCGGCATGCGTGGTGCCGAAACAGGGAATCTCCCGCCGCGCTTGAGCCCAGGAAGTGGCCGCGCGGGAATGCGTGTGCGCAACGCCTCCAATCGCGGGAAACGCCTTGTACAACACCAGATGCGTCGGCAAATCGGAGGATGGGCGAAGAGTCCCCTCCACTATTTTGCCCTCCATATCCACGACCACGAGATCTTCCGGCTTCATCGTTTCGTAGGGGATCCCGCTCGGTTTGATGACCACCAGACCCTGCTCGCGGGCAATCCCGCTGGCATTTCCAAAGGTGTAGAGCACCAGGCCCCGGCGAACCAATTCCAGGTTGGCTTCCAGCACTTCTTCGCGAAGTTTCTTCAGGTTCATGCGTTTCCTCGCACCGCCGCTGCAATGTGCCGCAAGGTGGGCAGGATGCGTCCCGCGGCAACCGGCGCACTTTCGTTTTTCCCGAATCCAAAATACATTTCGCGATAGAGCCCATAGAGCTCTTCATACACCTTGGCTGATTTGGCGTCCGGTTCGACCACACGGTACTTGGGACAGAGTGCGTCTTGGGCCTTTTCAATCGACGGAAATGCCCCCGCGGCCTGCGCCGCAAAAATCGCCGACCCGAGGCTAGTCACTTCGGATTGTGGGATCAGCACCGGCTTATTCAAGACGTTGGCGTAGATACGGTTCAACACTTCGTTCTTTTGTGGAATGCCACCGGCATTGATGACACGCCGTATGGGCACGCCGTGCTGCTCCATACGCTCGAGAATCACGCGGGTGTGAAACGCCGTGCCCTCGATAGCGGCAAAGAGTTCGTCTTGCGCCGAGTGTGTCAGATTCCAGCCAAAGGTCACGCCGCCCAGCTCCGGATTCACCAGCACCGTGCGGTCGCCGTTGTCCCAAGTCAAGCGGAGCAGCCCGGTCTGCCCAGCCCGGAAGTTCTCCAGCCCCTGCGAAAGCTCCGACACTGACTTCCCACCACGTCGGGCAATGGCATCGAAAATATCACCGGTAGCTGAAAGCCCCGCTTCGACCCCCGTTTTCTGTGGATGCACCGAACCCGGCACAACGCCACAGACTCCCGGGATGAGCCGGGAATCGTCGCTCATAGCAATGATGCAGGTGGACGTGCCTACAACGTTTACAACGTCTCCGGTGCGTGCGCCGGCGCCGATCGCGTCCCAATGAGCGTCAAACGCCCCGACGGGGATGGGGATACCTGCCTTTAAGCCAAGTTTCCTGGACCACTCCGCGCTGAGTCCTCCGGCAAGCTTGTCGCTGGTTGCGTAGCGCCCGTTGAGCTTGGCGCGCACACCCTTGAGCAACGGGTCCACGGCCACCAGAAATTCTTCGGGGGGCAATCCCCCCAATGAGGCATTCCACATCCATTTATGGCCCATGGCACAAATCGAACGCGGGGCCGTGGCTACCTCTGTTATCCCGCAAAGGACAGCTGCGACCATATCGCAATGCTCGAAAGCGCTGGCGAATTTTCCGCGCTTATCGGGATTGTGGCGCAACCAGTGGAGCAACTTGGAAAAGCCCCATTCCGAAGAGTAGGTTCCGCCGCACCACTTGATGGCCTCAAGGCCGGTGCGGTGAGCGGTCTCGGTGATCAGCGCAGCTTCGCGCCAGCCGCGATGGTCACACCATAGGTAGTATTCGTTGAGGGGCTCCAGCTTTTCGCCAACCGGAATGACGCTGGAGCCTGTTGTATCAATGGCCAGCGCGGCAACCTGGTCTCCCGGGACTTTCGCCGCCACTAGGGCGCGTTGCACCGCCTCGGCGAGCGCGCGCATGTGGTCTTCATGGCTTTGCGTGGCGTGATCCGGATCGTCCTTCGTGCGGTGCAGAGGATATTCCGCGGTGCCGGAGCCGAGGCGCCCCTTTGCCGTATCCACCAACGTGACGCGCACGCTGAGTGTGCCAAAATCCACTCCTGCCACGATTGCCATGTGTGTAGTTCTCTCTTCGCTTCGGCCGTGGTCTTACGCCGTGTGGGCGTACATTTCCCAGCCGAGATATCTTGAGGCGGCTTCATGCACCATTGGCGCAATACTGGAAAAATTCGCCGCGACGTGATGCTCGAAGCCCTGCTCGCAGATGTAGTGCAACAACTTCTGCAATCCCGGAATCTCCACGACTCCTGCTCCGCCAAACGTTTCCAAAGGATCGTCCGTAAAGCGCCCGCTGCCGGAATAGCCCCGGATTTTGCCGTGCACGTCGTCGGTTGAGAACCTCGCGAAGCTCATGGCGCCCGCTTTCACCCGGCCAACGCAGGTTCCGAACGTGTTTTCCTTGCCGACCGTCCCGGCAATGATTTCCTGAAAATCCATCTTCACGTCTTTAAAGAAGTGTTTCGGCAAATTGCTGCAGTGGAAGCAAACGGCTTTGTTTGGGTCGCCACCGTAATTGTTGTTCCAATCGAGCAACGCGCTGGGTGTTTCCGAAGCAAGTTGCAGGGCGTGCATGCCCAGTACCCCGCAAACATCCACTTCGCAGGCGCTGGAGAGCAACGAATCGCTCATCATGCTCATCAACGTGCACGGCACGATGCCCAGATTCTCCTCAAGCGAGGTCCAGCACTGCACCGCGCTGATCTGAACGTTTGCCGCTTTCATCCATTCATCCACCACGGCGCCCAGTTTGGCCATTTTCAAAAGCGCTGCTTGCGGGATGCCGCTGGTGGTCACATACGCCTGGATGGCCTTGAGTTTCTTTACGACCCCATCATGTGAATCCGGCATCCGGCCGATGCGCCCCAGAACTTCGCTGAGATCCAGCGTCTCCACGGAAATTCCACTGGCTTCCAGGAGTTTCTCGCTGTAGCGCACCGTGTTGAACGCGGTCGGCCGCGCTCCGATCGCACCGATCCGAAGATTGCGCAGACCTTTCACCGCCCGGCACACCCCCGCGAACCATTCCAGGTCCTTCGCGAACTCCGCGGAATCCGGGCTTTCCGTGTGCAAACTTGTCAGCGAATACGGAATCCCGTACTGCCGCAGGTTGTTGCACGCGGACATCTTTCCGCAAAAGCTGTCTCGACGATGCGTGATCCCCATCTTGGCGGGCGTGTCAGGCGTGGCCTGAATGAGCACCGGAACTCCCAATCGAGCCAGCCGCAGGGTATCCGCGATAGCGCGCTCATCGCCAAAATTTGGTAGGGTAACGATTACGCCGTCAATGGCCTCGGCTCTGGACTTAAACAGTTCCGCGCAACGCTTTGCCTCGTCGTAGGTTTCTACGGCGCCGTGCTTGCTCTGCTCCGGACCGAGCACAACGGCATCCATCCCCGCTCCCTGCAACACCCGCAGCATTTCTTCCCGGCCGGATTTCGCCAGGTGATCAGGAAAAAATCCACGATTTCCTACGATCAACCCCATAGTCATCTTTTTCTTATTGGACATAGTGCGCTCCGTGAATTTGTGTACCCGCTATCCGCGCCCTTTTCCAGGCGTGAAGTAAATGCAGTATCCGGCGCCGAGCAGCGCCAGAATCGCACCCCACCAGATGCTGGCGTGCCAGTTGAACAACACGACCGGATTCTTCGGGATGTGAAAAAACTCGTAGATTCCCGACCCGAAAATGAGCAATCCATTCACGAGCAGGGAAATACCGATGAAAAACCAGATGGAAATGGATCCGCCGCTTTTCATAACGCCTCACCAGAAAATAATATTCAGGACCACGAAAATGGTCCCGACTACGACGGCCCAGAACCACGGCCGGTGGAACGTGGAGACATATGTTTCCGATGGAATGTCCGTGGCGCCGTATACCAGGCCCTTCAATTCCGCCTCGGGTTTCGGTTTCGTGAGGAGACTCACGACAACTGTCACGATGGCACAAGTAAGGCAAGACCAAAGTGCGCGGTACATGTTCTCCGCCATATCGCTCGCGAAAGGTGAAAGCGCTACATAGCGAATCGCCGTAGGATCCACTTTGTGTACCCAGACCCACATGCCAACGGAAGAACCTGTGCCCGCCAACAATCCCCAAAAACCGCCCGCCGATGAAGCGCGTTTCCAGAGCATTCCTATAATCACAGTTGCAAAAAGCGGGGCGATAAAAAAACTGAACAGCGCCTGGACGTAGTCCATGATGCTCTTGAAATTAATCACCAGGTAGGCGGTGCCAATGGAAATGATCACGCCACCCAGGGTGGACCAACGACCCATGTTGACGTAGTGCTTGTCGGTAGAATCTTTCTTGATCAGCGCACGATAGATGTCGTAGGTCCAAACCGTGGTGAAGGCGCTGACGTTCCCCGCCATGCCAGACATGAAGCCCGCGATAAGTGCGGTGATGCCAAGTCCCAGCAAACCGGGTCCGCAATAACGCGCCAACATCAACGGAAGTACTTCGTTGTAGCTGTGCCCGCCCGTCGCAACCGCCTGGGCTTCCGGCATGAGTTTGATTGGGAGAAGCGCGAGTCCCAGCAGTCCTGGAAGAATAACGATGAACGGCACAAACATTTTGAAGGCAGCTCCGATGATTGGAGCCATCTTCGCGGCTCGCAAATCCTTTGCCGCCAAAACGCGCTGAACAACCAGAAAGTCAGTGGTCCAATACCCCGTCGAGATGACCGCGGCAAGGCCGAAGACAATACCGGTCCAATGAATGCCCATCGGATTGTCTTTGAAATGCCCCATCGTGCTCCACATGTGCGTGTATTCTGCGGAGGCGTTGACCGCGATGCGCGCTTTCAGGCCGGTCCATCCGCCGGCTTCGATCAAGCCCAAAATCGGTATCAGCAAGGCGCCCGCCCAGATCAGGATGAATTGAAGCACTTCGTTGAAGATTGCGGAACGCAAGCCACCAAGCGTGACGTAGATCGCCACGGTGATCGAAGAGACCCAGATGCTGACGTTGATATTCCATCCCAGGATGATCTTCAATACCAGCGCCATCGAATACATGTTGATTCCGCTCATCAGCACGGTCATGAACGCAAAGCAGATGGAGGAGAGTGCGCGGCTGGATTCTCCGAAGCGCAGCTTGAGGTAGCCCGGAACGGAGTGCGTTTTAGAGATGTAGTAAAACGGCATCATCACTAGTGCCAGGAACAGCATGGCCGGGATTGCGCCGATCCAATACCAGTGCGTGGCCAGGATGCCGTATTGATAGGACGCGCCCGCCCATCCCATCAATTCGAGCGAACCCAGATTGGCGGAAAGAAAACTCAAGCCCGCGATCCACGCGGTCATTTCTCTCCCGGCCATGAAGAAGTCTTCGCCGGTATTGGCCCGCTCTTTCAGGTAGAAGCCAATGGCTAACACCAAAACGAAATAAAAAACGATAATCACCAGATCAACGGTGGATAGATGCACCAATCGCGACGTGTTAAGAAATGCAAAGGCGAGTGTCATGGGTCCTAACGTGTCTCCTCTCCGAGTGCAAGAAGATATTTCCCCTGGAGTTTGATTTCTGCGGACGAGCTTCCTACCAGAATGGAAAACTCGCCGGGTTCGGCGCTCCAATCATGCTTTTTTACATCGTAGAAGGAGAGAGCCCGGGCGTCGAGCGCCACTTTCACTTGCTTTGCCTCACCGGGCCGAAGATCGACCTTCGCGAAGCCCTTCAATTCCTTTTGCGGCCGCGGAACGCTGGCATGCGTATCGCCCACGTACACTTGGGCGACCTCCGCGCCCTCTCGCGAACCGGTGTTCTTTATCATGAAGGAAACTTCCGCGATTTTCCCGCTGCCCTTTGGTGCCGGAACGATTTTCAGATCGCTGTAAGTGAAAGTCGTGTACGAAAGACCGTAGCCAAAGGGGAACAGCGGCTTAACGCCATTATGTTCGTAGCCGCGATAGCCCACGAACATTCCTTCCGTGTACTCCACGTGCTTATCTTTCTTCTGCGGGTAGTAGCTGTGAAACGTCGGATTGTCTTCCCAACGCCGCTCAAATGTAGCAGGAAGTTTGCCGGAAGGCGTGTACTTGCCGAACAAGATCTGCGCCAGAGCGGTGCCACCCTCCTGTCCCGGATACCAGGCCTGCAACAAAGCAGGAACGCGGTCCAGCCAGTGCGTCATGTCCACACCGCCGCCGGAAGTCACCACCACAATCGTGTTCTTGTTCAGGTCCGCGACGCGCTGGATAAAAGTGTCCTGGCCCGCGGGCATTCGGAACGTGCGATCGGCCCCTTCGCTCTCTGTGCTCGGGTCAAATCCAACGCAAAGGATCACGGCATCGGCGTTCTTCGCAATGCTTTTCGTTTCTTCACCGATGTGCTGCGTAGCCAGGTCAACGTCGAACCTCGCTGTCGCCCCGCCCACATTCTCGAAATACTCCATCCGGATTTTGACGGGCTTGCCGCCTTCCAGATGGCGCACCACTGAGTTCAGTTTCTCCCCGTGGCGCTGCCAGTCATTAATGACCAAGTCGTCGTCCAGATAGAGGCGAACGCCATGGC